>Ga0209749_1001200_pt1 | contig 24950 bp, 24 predicted proteins | sample EPASupsiteSAE347_FD_187267 | JGI IMG/M metagenome (GOLD analysis project Ga0209749, IMG submission 187267) | Bioremediated contaminated groundwater from EPA Superfund site, New Mexico - Sample SAE3-47 (SPAdes) (version 2) | ecosystem: Environmental > Aquatic > Deep subsurface > Groundwater >...
ATATAATAATAATATGACAGAGGAAATAAAACCAAATGGTGTATATACAACCGAAGAAGTTGAAAAACTTCTCAAGGTTAGCAATAGCACCGTCAAGAGATTGTTAAAAAATGGAATATTAAAAGCATCAAAGGTTGGAAAGCAATATCGGATTTTAGGTTGGGAAATTTTGAAATTAATTTCACCAAAAACTGAAGAAAAGGCGGCTAATGCATATTTAAACTTAAAACAGAAAACAATTAATATAATCAAGGAGTGGTAAATATATGAAAAAACTTATTGGTTTCATCGGCCAAGGATTTATCGGCAAAAATTACGCTGATGATTTTGAAAATCGTGGATATGAAGTTATTCGTTATTCGCTTGAATGGCCCTATCGACAAAATCGAGATAGGATAAAAGATTGTGATGTTGTATTTATTGCTGTGCCAACGCCAACAACGCCACAGGGATTTGATGATAGTATTGTCAGGGATGCTGTTAAGATGATTGGATATGGCAAAGTGGCAATAATAAAATCAACAATCGTGCCCGGAACAACTGAATCAATTCAGGCAGAAAATCCTGATATTTTTGTTATTCATTCACCGGAATTTTTAACTAGACATACAGCTACCTATGATGCGGCTAATCCGGATCGTAATATCATCGGAATTCCATATGAAAATGATGAATATCGACGCATTGCTGAGTTTATTTTGAGCATTTTGCCGAGAGCGCCATATGAATTAGTGTGTCAGGCTAAGGACGCTGAGTTTGTAAAGTATGGCGGAAATTCATTCTTTTATTTTAAAAATATCTTTTTTAATTTATTTTATGATTTATCAAAAGAATATGGCGCGAATTGGAATTTGGTGCGAGAGGCAATTGCTTCTGATCCGAGAATTGGAGATACGCACACTGAGCCGATAAACAAAGGCGGTCGCGGAGCGGGGGGTGATTGCTTAATCAAGGATTTTGAAACATTACTTCGTTTATATAGAGACGGAGTCGGCCACAATGAAGGAATAAAAATATTAGAGAGTTTAAGAAATATGAATATAGAATTACTAATGACATCTGGCAAAGACTTGGATCTTGTGAAAGGTGTTTATGGTGATCTTGTAAAAAAATATGAGTAACACAATCTTAATTTCCGGTGGCGCTGGTTTTATCGGCTATACCACTGGGCGTAAATTATTAGAGCGCGGCGATAAGGTCATTGCTGTCGATAATCTGAGCGATTATTACGATCCGGAATTAAAAAAATCTCGTTTGCGCATCTTGGAGCAATATGACAATTTTAAATTTTATAATGTCGACATCACAGACTATGCTGCTTTAGAAAAAATCGCTCAACAAGAAAAGATCGATAAGATTTTTCACTTAGCCGCCCAGGCCGGGGTGCGTTACTCGATTGAAAATCCTTTTTCTTATCAAGAAACAAATAATAAAGGCACTTTGAATTTATTGGAACTTGCACGTCATTATGGTATCAAGAATTTTATTTCTGCCTCCTCGTCTTCTGTTTATGGTGGCAATACCGAGATGCCATTCCGAGAGGATCAAGAAGTTAATAAGCCCATCTCTCTTTATGCAGCGACAAAAAGAAATGGCGAATTGATGTGCTATACCTACAAGCATCTATATGGCATCAATGCGCGTTGTTTGCGATTCTTTACTGTTTACGGACCATGGGGACGACCAGATATGGCTTTGTTTAAATTCACCAAAAATATCATTGCCGGTGAACCTATCGATGTCTATAACGAGGGCAAGATGAGACGAGATTTTACTTATATAGACGATATTGTGAACGGGGCAATCGGGGCGATTGACAATGATTATGAGTATGAGATTTTTAACATTGCACGTGGCGAAGTTGTTGAACTTATGGAATATATTCACGCTTTGGAAGACGCTTTGGGCATCAAGGCAAAGTTTAACATGATGGGAATGCAAGACGGTGACGTGCCGGCAACCGAAGCTGACATTAGTAAAGCGAAAAAAATGCTAAACTATAATCCGCAAACATCCGTAAAAGAAGGTGTTGAACAATTTGTTAAGTGGTATAAAGAGTATTATAAAATTAAATAATAAAAATATGACTGAATTACAAAATCAAACAGTTTTAGTAACAGGCGGCGCTGGCTTCATCGGTTCTCATCTTTGTGAAAAACTTTTAAGCCTAGGCGCGAAAGTCGTTTGCATGGACAATCTTTTTACAGGTAAAGAGGAGAATATGTCTACCTTTGCCAATCATGAAAACTTCAAGTATGTCCAAGCGGACGCGAATAATAAAAAAGAATTGCGAGAAGTTTTTGAGAACAATAAATTAGATTATGTTTTTCATTACGCCGCTATCTTGGGCGTGAAAAGAGTGATTGAGCAGCCATTGTTGGTTTTGGAAGACTTGATTGGAATTGAAGAAATTTTGAAATTGTCAAAAGAATTTGGCATTAAAAAGGTTTTATTTTCTTCATCATCTGAGGCTTATGGATTCTCAACTAATTTACCGTTGCGAGAGGATGATGGGCATGAGTTTGAAAATAATCAGAATGATCACGTGCACATGTATGCTTTGGTAAAATTGATGGGTGAAAAGATAATGAGGGTTTACAATGACAGATACGGTGTGCCGACTTGTTCGTTGCGCTTCTTTAACGTATTTGGCCCAAGACAGGAATCATCGGCTTATGGTTTTGTCGCGGGTGTATTCATTGAGCAAGTTATCAAAAATCAAGCGCCGACCGTTTTTGGAGATGGTTTTCAAACTAGGGATTTTATCTATGTTCGAGACAATGTTGATTTAGCAATTAAGGCTATGATTAAGCCTGAGACAAATGGTCAAGTAATCAATATCGGTGTGGGTCGACAAACGACAATCGTCGACTTGGCGGAGCGAGTCATTAAAATCAGTGGCAAGGATTTGAAACCGAAGTTCGTAGAAGGTCGAGTGGAAATCAAATACAGAAGTCCGGATACGACCAAGATGCATAAATTATTAGAAAGTAAAATTGAAGATAGATTAGATGAAAATTTAAAAATAACCTACGAGTCGTATTTGAAGAGATATGGTCAACAAAACTAAAATTGTAATCTTATCCGCTTTTTACGAGCCGTATATGAGCGGAGCGGAGCAGATGACGAAGGAAATTTGCGAGCGATTGGGTGGTGAATATGATATAACCATGATAACCGGTCGCTATGACAAAAATCTTGCAAAATTTGAAAAGCGCGACAATTTTGTAATTGAACGGGTGGGAATCGGGCATAAGCAGATTGATAAGATTTTGTATATTCTTTTAAGTGCCTTGCGTGTGCGCACGCTCAAGCCACAAATCGTTCATGCGGTTATGGAGAGCTATGCTGGTGGCGCCTTGGTTTTGGTTAAGTATCTTTATCCGCGAGCAAAGAGAATTTTAACCTTGCAAAGTGGCGATATGGATGACCAAAAAAATCAAAACAGGCTATTGTTTAAATTATTTTTCAAAATTATTCACACGACGCCGAATATTGTGACCGCCATCAGCTCATTTTTGGCTGAACGCGCGAAGCGATTGGGGGTGGATGAGAAAAATATTTTTATCACGCCGAATGGCGTTGATATGTCCGAAATTCCTGGCGATATTGATAAAGAGAAAAACAGGGTAGTGATGGTGGGGCGACTTTCCTGGGAAAAGGGTCATGATTATTTGCTAAAAGCCTGGCCGGAGGTTTTGAAAGAAATTCCGGAGGCTAAATTGGTCTTGGTTGGAGAGGGTAATAAGCGCACCGAGATAGAAAAAATGATTCAAGATTTGCAGATTGGAAATAGCATAACCCTGACTGGCAATTTGCCACACAGTCAAGTTCTGAACGAAATAAAAAAATCAGAAATATTCGTCTGTCCATCCTTGGCCGAAGGTCTTGGTAATGTCTTTATCGAATCTCAGGCCTGTGGCGTGCCGCCGATTGGGACAAATGTAGGCGGAATACCAGATATCATTACAAATGGCGAGAATGGCTTAATGATTAATTCAAAAAGCTCTGAGGAAATTGCAGCGGCGATTGTCAAGTTGCTTAGTGATAAAGACATAATTGCTAAATTTTCTAAAAAAGGCCTAGAAACGGTTCAGAAATTCGATTGGCCAAAAATTATCAAAAATATTGATCAGATTTACAAAAATCAATTAATTTCTCAGAATGAATAACGCTGAAAATAAAAATATTTTATTGGCAACCGGTGTTTATCCGCCTGAAATCGGCGGGCCGGCTACTTATGTCAAGATCTTGCAGGATGAATTGCCTAAATACGGATTTAACGTTAAAATTGTAACATATGGAAGCGGAAATGCTGACGGCGTTGCCTATATAAATCGCGAGCAAAATCAGTTGGCACGGTATTGGCAATTTTTTTTGGCTCTTTGGAAAATAAGAAAAGATGTCGACGTGATTTACGCCTTTGACTTGCTAAGTGTTGGATTGCCGTGTGCTATTTTTAAATTGATTTTCCCTGGCAAGAAATTTGTTATCAGGCTTGGTGGTGATCGACAGTGGGAGGAGGCGATACAGCAGCGCACTTACCAGAATACTTTAAGGCAATATTATATTGATAAAAAATTTTCCCGCAAAGAAAAACTTTTTTACACTTTAAGCAATTTTGTTTTGAGTAGCGCTGATCATTTGATTTTTAATGCCGAGATTTTGCGTGATATTTATACCAAACATCGAGGCATAGAGATAGAAAAAACCTCCATAGTCAAAAATTTCATCCCCAAAATCGATAAGAGTATTTTACAACCGGAAAATAGGGATTATCTAAATATTTTATTTATTGGTCGGATTATTTTGGTAAGAAATTTACAAAGATTGATTGATGCTTTTGTTTTGGTCAAGGAAAAAATGACCGATAAGATAGTTTTGAATATTATCGGCAACGGTCCGGAAAAAAATAGCTTGGTTGAATATGTAAAAGGTAAAAATTTAGGAGAATATATTTTTTTTAGTGATGGCGTTGACCATGACACTGCCTTGAATAAGATTTTTAACAGTGATTTGTTAGTTTTTCCGTCGCTGACAGAAATAAATTCCAATACGATTATCGAGGCAATCAGATTAAATAAGCCAGTGGTAACAACCAGGGAGAGCGGTCCTTATTATGCTGATATGCATTGTGATAATATGTATTATATTAATCCGCTGGATATTGATGATATTGCAAATAGCATGATAATCGCCATGCAAAATATTAAACACGAGCAAACGGAGCAGCTTGTTTGCGACGTGGCGAGAATCAGCAACAGTTTTGACTGGGTGATCAATGAACATATTGAAATTTTTAAAAACATAACTAAATAATTATTATGAAAAAAATAATCAAAAAAGTTAAATATGTCATGAATGTTTTTCAGTGGTTTATTTGGTATAATCTTTGGAACGGCGAAAGTAAGAAAGTCTGGCATTTGATTAAGGTGATGTTAAAGCACTATATTTTTAAAACTCCATACGCAGCTATTATCGAAACTTCCAATACTTGCAATTTTAATTGTCCGACCTGTCCAACTCCGCACGCCTTGATTTATACAAAGCGTCCGCGCGAGATGATGAGTTTGGAAAAATTCAAGAAAGTCATCGACAACATCAAGGATACGGTTCATATTGTTTATCTTTATAATTCTAACGAACCATTATTGCACCCTGATATTGTAGAAATGATAAAATATACTTCAAGTCGGAATTTGCACGCGATGATTTCGACTAACTGCTCACTTCTTGATGAGGAGAAGTCAAGAGCTTTGTTAACATCAGGCTTGGGCGAAATTCGATTTGCACTTGACGGATTAAAAAAGGAATCATTTGAAGGTTTCCGTGTTGGCGGTGATTTTGAGATCGTGAAAAGAAATGTCGAAAAATTTTGTCAGCTTAAAAAGGAAATGAATATTAAACGACCAATTGCAACCTTGCAATTTATCTTGAATAAATTGAATCAAGATGAGATTCCAGACATCAAGAAATTCGCGATTGATAACAATATCGATAAATTATACATCAAGCCGTTCATTCTGAGCGAATATGCGTATCCAAAAGAAGAAATAAATTATTTGGCGAATAAATTTCTAGCTGACAAGAATATTTATGACGACGAAATCGTCTATGAAAAAGATGCTGATGGCATAAAGCCGAAAACTGATTATAAGAAATGTCCAGACGTGAAAAAAGTCTTCACGATTCTGGCCGACGGTCGCGCGGTGATGTGTTGCTTTGATTTGTTCGGCGATTATAGCTATGGTCGCATGGATGAGATAACGCTTCATGATTTGTGGTTTTCTGATAAAGTTAAAAAAATGCGCAAAACGGCCTATCATAGAGGTTTTCCTTTGTGTAAGGTTTGTGGTAATATCGAATAATATGAGATTATTGAATATTGGGACAGGTACACTAATATTTCAGAATGGATGTGAGGATAGAGCTAGAATGATTGAGTATGGTAAGATGGTGGACCGTATGGACACGCTCATTTCTTGTTGTGGTCAATTTGATAGTCAAATGATTTCAGATAATGTATTTATTCATGCATCAAATTCAAAACATCTATTATTGCGCCCACTTGACACTTTGTTAAAAGCAGGCAAGCTGATTAAGGAAAATAAGATTGACGTGATATTTTGCCAAGATCCCTTGATTAACGGTTTTATGGCTTGGTTATTGGCAAAACGATACGGCGTAAAAATGGTTGTAAGCGTTTTTGGCAATAATGTTTTTGATAAATACTGGCGCCGAGAGCATTGGTATAATTTTATCATGAAATATGTGGGCATGATTGTGTTGAGGGGCGCTGACGTAATTCAAACTGATGGTTATAACAATTTTTTAATCCTAAAAGAAAAATATGGTGAAAAGGTTTTTTGGAAACCAATTATTCCATCTGATATAGACAAGTATAAGGTAGAATCAAAAAGCATTATTAATGGAAAGGTGAGGATTGCTTTTGTTGCTCGTCTTGCGAAGCAAAAAAATATTGCCATGCTAGTCAAGGTTATTGGGAAAATAGTAGACAAAAAGTATCCAGTCGAAGTTGTGTTTACTATCGCCGGCGATGGTCCTGAGCGATATAGATTTAAACAATTTGAAAAAAATGATAACGTCCGTCTTGTTGGAAGTTGTAACCGTGAGGAGTTGGATGTCTTATATAAGGATAATGATGTATTGATATTGACATCGTATTACGAAGGATTTCCTCGCGTTTTCATGGAGGCGGCGGCAAATGGCTTGGCTTTCGTAGTTGTGAATGTGTCAGGCGCCTCCAACGTAGTTGAGGAGGGAAAAAACGGCTACATTATTAATCAGGATGATGTGGATGATTTTGTCAGAAAGCTGGAAATGTTAATAACTGATGAAGAATTATTAAAAAATTTTTCCGCCTATACTTTGAAAAATATTTCTAAAAAGTTTTATAGCGGATTGAGCATTGAAATACATCAAAAAATAATAGACTATTTGAGGAGGGTGTATAATATATAATTTGCATGAAATATTTTGATGAAGAAAATAAAAGAATAATATATATAAAAAATCAGGCTACTCCTGATTTTTGGGATGAACAGTGGAGTGGCGATGATTTGAAAAGTGATGTTGAGAGGAATGGAAAGAATGATGATTTTGTCAGGTTATTTACGAAAAAGTATATTAAGGCTGACAAATCCAGCAAGATTTTAGAGGGTGGTTGTGGCAAGGGGCACTTTGTGTACTCACTTAATGAAGCGGGATTCGACTCTTATGGAATTGATTTTGCACCGCAGATAATAAAAAAATTAAAATTATTATTTCCTGACTTGCATTATGAATTGGGTGATGTTAGGAAGCTGGAATTTGCCGATGATTATTTTGACGGTTATTGGTCACTTGGCGTTATAGAGCATTTTTATGACGGCTATGATGACATTGCTTCTGAGATGAAACGCGTTTTGAAGAGTGGCGGCTATTTGTTTATAACTTTCCCGCAAATGTCTATTTTGAGAAAGGTAAAAGCAGGCCTGGGTTTATATAAAAAATTTGAAACTGAAATTAATAAAGAAAATTTTTATCAATTTGCATTGGATAGTAAAAAAGTCAGCCGACATTTTATTGATAATGGATTTACATTAATTGAAAATAAAGCTCTTGATGGCGCGAATGGCTTGCGCGATGAGATGGGCGCTAGCGCTTTTATGAATAAATTGTATGGAGATCAAGGACTTAATTTTAAAATAATGCGAAAGTTAATAAACATTTGTTTTTCCTGGTTTTCTGGCCATGTAACACTTTTAGTGTTAAGGAAAAAATAATTATTAAAATCAAATTATATGAAAAATATTTTTAAAAGGTTGTTTTTAAAAATGAAATGGTGGAAATTGGTTTTTAAAAAAATTGGAACCGATAGTTTTGTAGCTAAGTCAGCCTTGGTTTATTGTCCGGAAAATTTAGAAGTGGGCAATGATACGATCATAAACGAATATGTTATGTTGAACGCCAGGGCATCATTGATAATAGGCAGTAATGTGCACATATCGCCATTTGTAATAATAAATACTGGCGGACTCGATTATCGTAAAACATTAAATGAAAGAATTCATCTTGAGAAGCCGGTATTAATTGAGGATGGTGTCTGGATTGGTTCGGGAGCCATCGTAAACCCCGGAGTTAAAATCGGTAAAAATTCCGTAATTGGAGCGGGGGCGGTGGTTACTTCTGATATTCCGGAAAACTCTATTGCCACCGGTGTTCCAGCAAGAGTTAATAAGAGCATTTTGGAATAGAATTTAAATATAAGAATATGAAGATTTTAATTTTAACACAAAAAGTAGATTCAAGTGATCCAATATTGGGTTTTTTTCTAGGTTGGATTAGGGGGTTAGCGCGTCACTGTGATAATGTTGTGGTTGTTTGTCTTTACAAAGGGACATATGATTTACCTGATAACGTCAAGGTTTATTCCCTGGGTAAAGAAAAAATCCAAAATTATGAAAAAATGTCAGTGAGGGCTGTTTCTCGTATATTTTTTACGTTAAGATTTTTTAAATATATAATTGCGGAGAGAAAAAATTATGATGCGGTTTTTGTGCACATGAATATCGTCTATGTATTAGTTGGCGGTTGGTTGTGGAAGTTGTTGGGCAAAAAAATTTCACTGTGGCATGCGCATGGTTATACCTCGCGTCGTCTTAAAATCGCAGAAAAGATTACTGACATTATTTTTACTTCCACAGCAAGCGGTTGTCGGCTTGAAAGTAAGAAAATAAAGATTATTGGGCAAGGGACGGATGTGCAAAAATTCAAGTGTGAAACTGATCGTAAGGATGGTGTTATGAATTTGATCACCATCGGTCGTATTTCTCCAGCCAAAGATTATGAGACGATTTTGGAGGCCGCGAAAATATTAAAAGAACAGGCCTTTGAATTTATTTTGCATATAATTGGCGGTGCGGGCTTAACTGAGCACGAAACTTATTTTGACAAAATCAAGAATTATGTGAAGATAAATAATCTAACTGCTAATGTAAAATTTCATGGCCCTGTCAGGAATGATGAAATTACGAAGCATTTATGCGAAGCGGATTTATTTATTAATACGAGTTATACTGGTAGTCTTGATAAGGGAATTTTGGAGGCAATGTCTTGCGGCTTGCCGGTACTGACGTGCAATGAGGCTTTTTTTGAGTGTGGCTTTAGTAATGCAAAAGAATTCACGTTTAAAAAAGGTGATTTTAAAGAACTGGCAGAAAAGATTTTGTCTTTTAGTAAAAAGGAGCGGTTGGAAAAAGATGAATTAGGCAAAGAACTCAGAGATGTGATTATAAAGGGGCACAGTCTGGAAACTTTGACTAACAGAATTATCAGTAATTTAGAATTAAAAAAATAATTTCATGACGGAAAATATTCTTACGAAAAAACCTTTGAAGATTCTCATCTTGGGATATGATTGGCGTAATATATTTAAAAATGATTTTTCCGGCTTGATGAATAAGTTTAGACGCGATAATCTTAATGTTGAATTAAACGATTTTTTTGTTTTTAGCTGGTCAACAAAATCTTATTATAGCAAATATCTAAATTTTGAAACCGTACACCTTAGAGCGATATTCGGACGTTTGCGTGTTATTTATGATTTTATCAGCATATTTCTTGTGCCGTTAGCATTGAAGGTGAAAAAATTTAAACCTGACATTGTTGTGGTGAATGATTTTCAATTCGCCTTTTCGGCCATTTTTGCAAAGATTTTTTTTAAGGCGAAGATTGTATTAGTATTAGGAGCCTTGCCCACTGATTTGGCCAAAACGAGACGATTTTGGATGTTAAAATGGCTGTACAGCCGTTTTTATGAAATTATTGGTAAGTCACAAATTGACTATAGCGTAGCAATTGGCGAGGCAACAAAAAAATATTTAATTAATTTAAATATTAAACAAAATAAGATTATAGTTATGAATCCGGATACGATTAGCGCTGATAGAGAATTCATCAGCTCGGTTGAAATGGGGTTCATGAGAAAAAAGCATGGTATTGCGGAAAATACTAAAGTGATATTTTCAGTAGGAAGATTACAAGCAGAAAAGGGCTATGAAATTTTAATAAAATCCTTTAATATATATAAAGGAGAAGATGTCGTGCTTTTAATTGCCGGCGATGGTCCGTTAAAAGAAAAACTAGAGGAAATTGTGCGTGTCCTTAGTCTTGAAGGGCAAGTGATATTCGTCGGGCACTTAAACAGGCAAGATCTTTGGAATTATTATTTTAGCGTTGATGCCTTTATTCTTTTATCGAAGTCAGAAGGCCTTGGATTGGCTTTTTGGGAGGCGATGTATGCCGGTGTGCCAGTTGTTGGTTCTAGGGTTGGTGGCATTATTGACTCGATTGGAGAAGGACAAGAGCGTGGATATTTTTGGAGCAATCAAGATGGGCAAGTGGATTTTAAAAATATTCTTGATAATTGTCTTCAGGTAACTCCAGAGGTGAAGGAAAAAACAAAAAGAGCAAAGGAGTATGTTGTAAATAAAATTTCTAAAAAAATTAATATTAACGAAATTTATGAAAAATATATTATCAATTCATGACGGACACAATGCGGCGGCAACGATTATCTCAGATGGCAAGATCTTGTCCTGTATTGCCGAAGAGAGGTTGAACCGAAAAAAATTTTATTGGGGTTGGCCGACACAGTCGATTGACTATGTCCTCAAAACTACTGGGATAACACTGGATCAAATAGACGCAGTGACAGTATCGCATCGTGACACAGTCGATTATATCAAAAGAAAATTTTCCGCAAAAGAAAATTATGTCTTGAATCCGAAGCAAATACTGGGGCACTTGTATCATGTCTTGATAACTCTAAAAAGAGAAATGAAAATCAGAAATTTAATGCGTGGCCATGGCAAAAAAGAATTTTTCTTTTGTGATCATCATTTAGCGCACGCATCTTCGGCTTATTATTATTCCGGATACGAAAATGCGCTTGTTGTTTCTATGGATGCTCAGGGAGACGGCTTGTCTCATACTGCCTATGAAGTAAAAAATGGAGACTGGAAATTACTAGTAAATGGCGGGTCCAATGAATCGCTGGGTGCTTTTTATGCGGCTCTGACAGAGGGTCTTGGTTTTACACCGAATCGGCACGAGGGCAAGATTGTCGGTTTGGCAGCGCTTGCGGATGGGAAAAAATTGGAAGCTATAGATAATGGTTTTTTCATTACAATCTCCGACGACTCTCTGCACTTCACTAGAAAGCCTTATCAATTGATGATTGATAAGGTTAAGGAGTTATTGGCGCAAGGATACACGCGTGAAGAAATTTCTGCCTATGGACAATATCTTTTGGAAAAATTAGTTATCAAACATATTAATAAATTGTGCGAGATGACTGGCGCGGAGAATTTAGCTGTGGCTGGTGGTGTTTTTGCTAATGTCAAATTAAATCAAAAAATAACCGAGCAATGTCCTATAAAAAAGATTTTTATTCAACCGGCAATGGGTGATGAGGGTTTAGTTTTGGGTTCAGCAGCTTATTTTTTGGACAAAAAACATGGTTTGAATATTAACCAACCGATGAATAATGTATATTTTGGAAATAAATATTCCAATGACGAAGTTGAAGAAGCACTTAAATCGAAAGGATATCAATATGAAGTTGTCGATGACTGTGCTCAAAAAGTGGCGCAATTATTACAAGATGAAAAAATCGTCGGTTGGTTTGATGGCCAAATGGAATTTGGGCCACGCGCCCTCGGCAGTCGAAGTATTATTGTAAATCCCAAGAGAAAAGAAATTAATGATGAGCTTAATAAGCGTCTGAATAGAAGCGAATTTATGCCATTTGCACCTAGTATGCTTTATGAAAAGGCGGATGAGATTTTTGAAAATGTCGAACCAGGTAGACACGCCGCTGAATTTATGACCATAACCTTCAATGTTAAGTCTGAGTGGCGTAGTCGAATTGATGCCGTCGTTCATGTTGATGGAACAGCGAGGCCGCAATTGGTAAGAAAAGAAATCAATAGTAATTATTATGATGTTATTAATGAATTTTATAAATTGACCGGCGTCCCGGTTGTCGTTAATACCAGTTTTAATATGCACGAAGAGCCGATAGTTTGCAGTCTAGAAGATGCTTTGCGGTCGTTCGATGTCGGCGCAGTTGATTATCTGGTCTTTAATAATAGATTTATTATAAAAAAATAGAACAACCGTATGTTTGTAAAAATATTAAATTATTGGTTAAAAAAACAAGATCCTTTTTATGAAATATTCATGAAAGGTAAAAAGGTGTTAGATGTTGGTTGCGGAAGAGGTGATTTGCTAAGAAAAGATAAAGAGAATTTTGCCGGCATTGATCTTAATGAAAATTTAGTTAATGAATTAAAAAAAGGAGGCCTAAATGTCTCTTTAGCCAGCGCGACCGCAATTCCTTTTTTGGATAATTCTTTTGATGTCGTAAATTGTCGGCATATTATCGAACATCTTTTTCCAGAAGAGGCGAGAAAAATGATACTGGAGATGAAGAGAGTTTTAAAACCAGGCGGCATAATTATTTTAACGACTCCGACAGAAGAGGCGGTTTGGAATACCTTTGGGCATATTAAGCCTTATAATCCGACAGCGATTAAAAAATTATTTTTAGAAGTCAGTCTGGAGTCATTTGATTCTGTTAGCGGTTTGAAAATCGAAAAAGTTATTTATCTTGGCCGATGGTCATTAAATAAATTAACATTTCTCATTTCAACTCTTTTGGCTAACATTTTTAAAGTTGCGGGCGGAATGTACATAATGATTATCAAAAAAAATGGACAATAATTACTCAAAATACACCCTCCTGAGAGCGGAGGAATATAAGGCGGTCTCTAAATTGAATTTAAATGGTACAATTTTGGATTTAGGCGGCAGCAATAAGGCCGGTTACCAAGAACTGATCGGCGGCGACCATAAATTCGTGACCGTAAATTTTGATGAAGCTTTTGGTTGCGATCAGGTTTTTGATATCGAAAAAAGATTTCCCATAGATGATGATACCCATGATCATGTCATTTGTCTAAATGTATTGGAACATATTTATAATTTTCATAACGTAATTAACGAATCTTTTCGCGTTCTCAAAAAAGATGGAAGCGCATTATTTATCACGCCGTTTTTTTTCCAAATTCACGGCAGTCCTGATGATTATTTCCGTTATACCGAATCAACTCTTTTGAGAGCTTTTAAAGAAGCCGGGTATGTTGATGTGAAAATAGAAAAACTCGGTTATGGCTTGTTTTCTGCTTTTTATCAAGTGATCGGCGGTGGCGTCAGGCCATTATTTTTAAAAGAAGCGTTAAAGAGATTCAGTATCGGATTAGATAAGTTTATTGCCAAATTGATTCCGAGATATGAGGGGATAAGAAATCGAATTCCAATCGGTTTTATTTTAACCGCCAAAAAATCTTAAAATTTTCTGATCAAGATATATAGGAACGAGGAGTTGAAAAGAGCGGATATGATACTGGAAAGAATCGCTCCCCAAAGACCAAATGAATAAGTCATGGTAAATATCGTTATTATTTGAAAAACAGAACTAATGACATTGTATCTATATAAATGTTTAACCTCTGTTTGCGATTGCAAGACGCTTGTAAGAATCATGGCAATGGCTGTAAAAATTAACGATAGTGAAAATACTCGGGAGTAGTTGAGCGAATCCAGATATTGCGGAAATACATATTGATATATATATTTAGACAAAATTATATAAGCGACTATTGCGATGGAAGTTGAAAGGAAAACACTTTTTGTTTTATCAAGAATTTTTCCCGTGACTTCTGTTTTTTCTTTTTGGGACATTTTTGGCAATGCCAAGGCTTGAATGATTTTTAAAATACCCCTGAATTGGTTGGGAATAGCGGTGGCAAAATAATAGACAGCTAGATTAGCCGCACCGAGGAAGTGGTAAATAATTATCTTGTCGGCGTTGCTAGCCAGGATATTAGAAACGTTCATTAAGCTTAGGTGTTTGCCATAGGGAATAGTTTCTGGCGACTCTGATTTTCCTGGCTTGTATTTTCTTATTGTCCAGAAATAAAAAAAGATATTTGTCAGACCATTGGATATCATATAGGCGATAACCAGTGAGAGGGTTGTTTTCCAGAGAAATACAGCTGTCAAAATTGAAAGCGTTGATACTAGGGTTGAGGTTGATGTGAAATAAAATACTGCTTTGAAATCTTTTAGACCATTGAAGTAACCAAGATAGGTATTGGCACTGTTCATAATTGGGGAAAAAATTCCAAGCAGTAAAAAAGAAATCGCAAAAACGTCATTGCCAATGTTCAGGAAATAAAAAAATCCAACTATGCCAACTATTATCTGAATGACACCCCATTTTATTTGAGTAATAACAGCTCGTTGCAGAGACCCCTCAAAACCCTTGGCTACGGCTTGAGTTACGGCCATATTCATGCCGCTAAGAGAAAAGGCGCCGATAATTGACGAGAGTGACAAAATGTATTTGTAATCACCATAAGTTTCTTTTGATAATAAATTTGCAAAGGCCAATGAAAGTAAGAGTGCGGAAACAGAGGAGACTGCTTGTAGTGAAGCCAGCCAAAAACCGCCACTGGCAAGATAGACCATATCTGTCTTAGTCCACTGCTCAGTCCATTTTAAAAATTTATAGGTTTTACTTTTTAACGGTTCCATTTTTTAATTTTGTTGATTATTAAATTTGCTAATAAAATCATCAACATTGTCGAGTTGATAAAGTTCGTCTGCGTTCAATATCTCGCTGCTCCCGCCAATGTTTGTGGCTAATATTTTTATACCAGCTAATTTAGCATCGAGTAATATAATCGGCATCCCTTCGTATTTGGATGGTAAAACAAGCAGGTCAAATGCTTTTAAATAATCTGTGCCATTTTTTATTTCTCCGGCTAGATATATATTGTTTTTTAAATTTAACTTTTCTATTAATTCTTCATATTTCTTTCTTTCCGGACCTTCGCCGATGATAATACAAGTTGAGTTGGGTTTAATTTTTAAAATTTCCGGAAAGATAGAAATAATAAATTCATAATTTTTGGGATAGGCGAGACGGCCGATGGAGCCGATGATAAATTTGCCAGTCAAACTAGTTTTGCATTTTTCTGAGAGTATTTTTTGTGCATCTTCGCGTGCAAGATAATTTTTGTTTTCTAGATGTGGCTTGTTGTATGTGACGCTTCCGTTTTTTATTAATTTAATTTTTTTGGCAATTTCTAGATTATAGTTGCAGACGAATATTTTTTCATCAATAAACATTAGGAAAAATTTGAAATAAAGCCAAAAGACAATTCTTTTTAGAATATTTGTTTCATAGTTGGGATCAAGAACTGAAAGGCCGTGAAAAGTAAAAATAGTTTTAGGGGAATTATGTCTAGAAATTTTAGCACCAATGGCTCCAGATAGGGCGTTGGAGCTGTGGAAATGAACTTGGTCAAAACTATTGTCGCGTAAATAATTTTTTATTTCCCAAATGAAAAATAAACCAAGCAGGGGATTGTAACTTCTTTTAAGATTGGTAAAATTTGTATATGCAATTTTAGATTTTTGCAATTCTTCTTTTAGATAATCACCATCACCCCAAGCCACTGTTACCGCATGTCCAGAATTTTTTTGTTGACGTGCCAAATTAAGCACTACCTGCTGAGCGCCGCCAACCTCTCCTTTAGTGATTACATGTAATATAGTCATATAAAAAGTATAACATATATGGAAAAATATAAAAAATATTCAAATTCTAGAGATTCTATCGGTCGCTTCGCTTCCTCCAGAATGACAAAGTATTGTTTGACATTAGCTTTTTTTTTGCTATAATTTAGAGATAAATTATCTATTATTATTCATTATATTTTAAAACTAAAGCCCCAATGTTTGTTTTAGAGTAGTAATTAAAATTATGAGCCAAAAAATGTATTTAAGGATTTTACAAATCGGCGTTTATGTGTCGCTTTTTTTTGTATTTTTCGTTTTTAAAAATCTTTTATTTCCTTATATTACTTCCAAGCAAATTCCGTTTAATATTTTGATGGAGGTTTTATTTGTAATTTGGACGGCTTTTGTAATCAAATATCCGAATTATCGTCCAAAGAAATCATTCGTAACATTTGGGATGATGGCTTATTTCGGTGTTATGTTGGTTTCCACCTTCATGGGTGTTGATTTCAATCTTAGTATGTGGGGAGATGTTGAAAGGATGTTGGGCGCTTTTCATATTTTGCACTTTTTTGTTTTATATTTAATCATCATTACCGTTTTTACAAAGAAAATCGACTGGTTAATTTTATTTACAGTATCTTTTGCCGTTTCATCACTTTTGAGTCTGGATGTTCTCGGCGCGTCTAGTGGCTACGGGTCAATCGGTAATGTGGCTTATGTAGCAGGATATTTAATATTCAATATTTATTTTGGGGCATTGTTGTTTTTGCACACCAAGAATACTGCGTTACGATTTTTGTATTTCTTTGTAATCGCGCTTATGACTTATGTTTTATACGCGACTAACGTGGCGGGTGCTTATGTTGGGTTAAGTCTTGGTTTTGTTTTTGCTGTCTTTCTTTATATGGTTTTGGGTAAAAATGTAAAATATAGAATAATGGCTATTGCTTCTTCGGTAATTTTACTTTTTCTAGTGATTGGATTTTTTTCCTTAAACAAGGATAGTGGCTTGATAAAATCAAATAATTTTTTATACAAGGTTCGTAGTGAAATTTCATTTAGCAAAGCGACTTTTCAAACACGCCTTATCTCGTGGCGTGGCGGAATTAAGGATTTGAAAAATCATCCATTGCTTGGTGTCGGTCATGGTAATTATGCTTATATTTTTGATAAATATTTCGATCCAACTTTTTATGATTACACTAGGGGGGAAACATATTTCGATAGAGCGCACAATAATATAATTGATATCGTATCGACTACGGGCATTCTTGGTCTTTTAACTTATTTATCGATTTTTGTAGCCATTGCTTATTATTTAATCAGAGGTTATCGCAAGGATTATATAAATTTACGGGAGTTTGTTATTTTAGCTTCACTTTTCACTGCATATTTTATTCAAAACTTGGCCGTGTTCGACTCTTTCCCGACTTATCAAATGTTGATGATTTCTCTGGGTTATGTTTATTGGTTAAACAAAAAAGGTGAAGATGAAGAAAAGGGCGCTGCTGAGGTTGCGGGCGATACGGAATTCGATAATAAAGAAATATATGCCTTGCTAATCGCTGGCATTGTCATGTTGACAATTGCCTATCAATACAATATTAAGCCCTGGAAAATGCTAATTGGCACTATAGAGGGTCAAAAAGTGGCTAAAAATCCCGAGTTATTAATTGCGGAGTATAAGCGGGCTTTGAGCTATGACACCGTCTTGGATCGCGATAGTCGCACTAGCTTGATTAGGATGTTTTCTGATGCAGGCAGTGTAAATAATTTACCAGATGACAAGAAGAAAGAATATATGGATTACGTTATCGGCTTGGCTGAAAAAAACGTTGCATATAATACCCATGACAGTTTGAATCAGATGGCTTTGGCACAGGTTTTGAATGCGGCGTCTAGCATGTATCAACCAGGTTCAGAGGGATTCATGCACTACTCAAGTCGCGCCTTGGCGGCAATTGATAAGTCAATAGAGGCCTCACCAAAACGTGTGCCAATCTATTATCAAAAAGCGCAAATTCAAATGACAATGGGTAGAGTAGACGAGGCGTTAGACACCTTGCGTTATGCTTATGATTTACATCCGTCATATTATGATAGCGCTTGTCATCTTGGGAAAACTTTAATTTATTTGAAAAAAGAAGCTGAGGGGTATAAGTATTTGGATGAGTGTGTGCAATCAGAGGGTGGAGCTGATTTGTTGGGACCATCAGGATATGTTAAGGGGTTGATTGACAGATATGTAAATAAGAAAGATATTGATAGTGTCATAAAATTATCTAAAAGAATAGCAATGCTTGCGCCAACTCCGGAAAATTGGGTCAATTTAGCTAAGCTTTATGCGCAAAAGGGCGACAAGGAAAACGCAGTGGCGGCAGTGGCGGAGGCCATCAAGCTAGATCCGCGAATCGAGGAGTATGCAAAAGAATTTTTGGACAAGTTGAAATAGTTTTTTCATTGCGATAAACAAAAAACACCTAGTAAATATGAACTGGGTGTTTTTTGTTTAATTAAGTTTACATTCCGCCTTTACCAAAAACCGTTGCAATCGTTTTGAGAATAATAGATAAGTCGAGATAGATTGATCTATTTTTTATGTAATAGAGGTCATATTGCAATTTCTTCAGAGTGTCTTCCTTGGATGGTGAATGGTATTCACCAGAGATTTGGTCAGAGCCGGTCAGTCCCGGTTTGACCAGCATTCTTTCTTCGTAAAAAGGAATTTCTTTTTTTAGCTCGGCGATGTATTCTGGTCTTTCCGGTCTTGGACCGACCAAGCTCATGTCTCCTAATAAAATGTTGATAAGCTGCGGTAATTCGTCAATCCTGGTTTTGCGCAAGAAATTGCCAAATCTGGTAATGCGCTTGTCGTTGCCAATTGTCGGCGAGAAATCATTGTTGCTTACTGTCATGGTTCGAAATTTTATGACCGAAAAGTTTTTGTTATTTTTGCCAGTTCTTTCTTGTATAAAAAAAACGGGACCAGGACTTTCTTTTTTGATTATTAATCCGATAATAAACCAGAATGGAAAAGAAATAGTAATAAATATCGTGGAGAAAATGATGTCGTAAATTCGCTTTACTGTATCAAACCATTTTTTGCTACCTTCGCTTAAGTTTTCTAAAAACCACATTTGACTAATAGCTTCAATTGGAATTTTGCCAGTGATGTGTTCATAAAATTTCGGCAAATTGATAATATTTATTTTTAATGTCAGTGAAGAGAATAGCTGGTGTCGTAGACGCGGAGAACTGTCGATGTTAGAGGCGAGGATGATTGTTGCAATATGATTTTCTTGAATAATTTTTTTTATATCAAGATTGTTGATTTCTTCTTTGTGGGCTACAAAGGAAACTGCAAAACCTAATTGAGGTCTTTCCTTGATAATTTTTATTAATTCTTTTACCTGTTCGTTGTATCCCAGAAAGCCGATATGATTTTTTGGTAAGTATGAGCTGAGTAATAAATTGTATAAACGGCGCCAGCCAATAAAAATAATCGTAAAAATAATGGTAAAGATCGCTAAATTGGTTTTTGGTGAAATTGTGATACTGGAATTAAGGTAAAAATAGATAATAGATATCAAGGCTGAAATACCGATAGCGCGAAGAGCGCGCAAGGAAAAGTTTTGGGTGTTAATGGTTATATTTAGATTGTATAAATTTGAGATATAAAAAATTATAATCCATAAAATAAAAATCGTGCTGAAATGCCAAATATGACCGTTCCATTCGTCACTTATCTCTGTTTGATACTTTGCTAATATCGTTAAGTATAGTGAAAAATATAAAACAAATATATCTCCGAGTAATAGTAGGGTTTTTTTTATTTTGTGCGGCATTTTTTTAATAATCTTAAAATCTTGATTCTCTTATAAAATAGCATTGATTTTCTAAAATTTCAAGTTTTTGTATTTTTATGTTATAATTGTTAATAACAATAACCTTATGAATTCTCAAAAAAACAACAATCACATAGTTAGGCCACGTCGCATCAAGAACGGTATTAAGGGCTCTGGTAATGTAGCCGGGACATCTCCGGGCAGTATTCATTATGTTGGTCGAGATAAATCAGCTACTATAAAAATCAAGACGATGAATTATGGCAAGTCTGGTTTTGACGAACACGTTTTTGCTAAAATTAGCGACATAAAAAAATATACCAAACGTGGTAATACCAATTGGATTAATATTACTGGTGTCCACGATGTTAAGTTTTTAAAAGAGATTGGACAATTATTTAATATCCATCCTCTGACGCTAGAAGATATTGCCAATACCACCCAGCGCCCAAAAATCGAGAATCATGGGAGTTATTTGTTTATTGTGCTAAAGATCGCTTACTTCAATGAGGCTGGTAGTGAGATCAACATTGAACAAATCGGCATTGTGGCAGACAAGAAAAATATAATTACTTTTCAGGAGGGCGAAAAGGATATTTTTGACCCTTTGCGTGAGCGTATTCGCAAGACCGATGAGACAATCCGCAACTTCAAGAGTGATTTTTTGGTTTATGCCATTGTTGATTCGATTGTGGATCATTATTTCGTTATTTTGGAGAAATACGAGGATGATATTGAGCGCATTGAGGATCTTTTGATTAAAGAGGCAAAGCAATCAACTCTGAATGAAATATATAGTATCAAGCGCGAGTTGGCAATTTTGCGCAAATCAATTTGGCCTTCGCGAGATATCATTAATAATCTATTGCGCGAGAATTACAGTTTAATTACCAGACCGGTGGAAATGTATTTTAGAGATGTGTATGATCACGTGATCCAGATTGTAGAAACTATCGACGCAATGCGCGATATCTCGACCGGCATGTTGGATTTATATTTGTCGAGTGTGAGTAATAAAATGAATGAAGTAATGAAGATTTTAACAATGTTTTCCAGTATCTTCATACCGCTGACCTTCATAGTCGGTGTTTACGGTATGAACTTCAAGCATATGCCCGAATTAGAAATGCAATGGGGTTATTTTATTATCTGGGGGATTATTATAGTTGTTGCCTCTACACTTTTTGTTTTCTTCAAGAAGAAAAGGTGGATGTAGCTTAATATTTTTTATGCCAATTATTGATATTGTTTTTATAATTATTCTCAGCGGCTTTGTTTTTTATGGCCTTTTTTTTGGTTTAATCAGGGCAGTCGGAGTTTTGTTGGGTATTTTTATCGGCGCTTGGGTTGCAAGTCATTTTTATCTTTTATTGTATTCTTATATCGAGAAGATGCTGCATGGCTGGAATAATGTGGGCAAAGTCGGGTCATTTCTATTCATTTTTTCTTTGGTGCAAAAATTAGTAATGATTTCAGTCTCCTTGCTGGATAAGATTTTTGGCTTCATTTCCATAATTCCTTTTTTGAAGACAATTAATAAATTAGCTGGAGCCGCGTTAGGCTTTTTAGAAGGATCGTTAGCTATCGGACTTGTAATTTTTGTGACCGCTCGTTATTCTTTCGTCGATCATTGGGTTGGACATTGGTTGATGGAGTCAAAATTGGCGCCCTTTTTTTTGAAAGTAGCGAAAGTCGTTTTGCCTTTTTTGCCGGAATTTTTAAAACAAATCAAGTCAATAATTTAATTTTTTATAAACAGAATGGATTTACCATATTATTTCAAATTAGCCATAGAAAAGAAAGCCTCCGATTTGCATCTTGTTGAAGGCAGTGTGCCGTCTTTGCGTATTTTTGGAGAACTGACAAAGTTGAATGAGAGGGAAATACCTTTTGGCGAACTTAAATATGCCGTTTTCAATAGTTTGGACAAAACAACATTAGAAAGATTCAAACGGAAAAAGGATTTAGATCTGTCTTTGGAATTTTTTGGCTGTCGTTTTAGAATTAATTTGCATTATCAAGAGGGTAAAATCGGCTTGTCAGCTCGTTTGGTGCCGAATGTCATACCGACTCCCAAAGAAATCGGCTTTAACGAAACTATTTATGCATTTACGCATTTTCGTGATGGTTTAATCTTGGTTACGGGTCCGACGGGTATGGGCAAATCGACAACTTTGGCCGTGATGATAGATTTGATCAACGCCGAGAGACGTTCACATATTTTAACTATAGAAGATCCGATTGAATTTAATTTTCATGATAAACAAAGCATTGTTGAGCAGCGACAAATCGGTCGGGACACGGAAAGTTTTTCCTCAGCTCTTAAATATGCTTTGCGACAAGACCCGAACGTAATTATGGTGGGTGAGTTGCGCGACTTAGAAACGATACAAGCGGCGCTGACGGCGGCAAAAACTGGGCACTTAGTATTGGCAACCTTGCACACTTCAACAGCTGCTGAAACTATCGAAAGAATTATCGATTTTTTCCCAGTTGACAATCAAAGTCAAATTGCACACCAACTAGCATCCGTGTTACGCGCCGTAATTGCTCAGCAACTTTTGCCAGGGAAGAACGGCGGCATGGCAGCGGCCAGAGAGATAATGACTAACAATGCCGCAATTTCTAATATTATCAGAACGGGTAAATACGAACAGCTTTACAATGCAATTCAGAATGGTGCGCACGAAGGTATGATTACCATGAATAAGGCAATTGATAATTTATACCACGCCGGCGAGATTACAGAGGAGACGGCAAAAAATAGAAAAAGAGATTTAGAAACCCAAATTGTTTATTACTAAGACATAAAATATGAAAAAAATAATTTTAAACAAGGCGAATATTTTGTTGTTATTACTGGTTGTGACTTTGTCATTGCTTATAGCAATATTACTGCGTGTAGAAGTTACTTCAATCAAGGAAGGTGACCCACAAGATAAGGCTGAAAAAAAAGTGGTTATTGATAAGGAGGAATATGAGAGGAATATTGCGAGCGCTTTGGATGAGTACGAGCAAGTAGTTAAGGATGCAGGTGTCGATGGTGCGACAATCGTTACATCTGTTAGCAGCAATGATCCGATTTTTCAAAGAATCGAAGCGTTAAAAAATAAAATCGTTAATATTAAAGCTCCGTCGGCGGAATATAAGGACTTGCATATGAATTTATTGATGTCATTGTTGTCGATTAAGGATTATTTGGAAACTCCGGAAAGTGCAAAAAGCATAGCTTGTGTCGACTATGTAAAGAAGGTGCAAAAAAGCCACGAGTTATTACTGGATTAATTATGAAGAGAAGAGCTGGCAAAAACTATTTTAGTACAATTATTTTTCACCCTATTTTCGTAGGTATGATAGGTTTTTGCATACTTATTTATATTACTATTCCAATTGTGCGAAATGCTCAGAAACAGAAAAGAATTAACGACGAGATAAAGGAGCTGGAAAAGGAAGTGACAAAGCTGGATGGCAATAATGCTGACCTAAAGAAGATGATAAATTATTTGAATTCAGATCAATTTGTTCTTGAGCAAGCTCGTTTGAACTTGAATTATAAAAAAGACAAGGAAGAGGTTGTGGTCATAAAAAATGTTGTCGGCGCGGAGGCGAATAATAACAATGGAAAACCGATTTTTAATATAAATGAGGAAAAAAGAGAGGCGAATTTTTTTAAAGACTCAAATATTTACAAATGGTGGCAATTTTTTGCTAAAAGTTAGTATTTTACTATGGCTAATATTGATGGCATACAAAAAATATCCGTCGAAGAATTAAAAAAAAGGCGAGATATTATTCTAGGTATGTTGGGCGAAGAAGGCGGTGTGTCAAAGTCGGTTAATAAGAAGATCGACGGAGTTTTATTGACTCCAAGAATGTCAGCGGAGCAAGTCAGTCGAGAAATGATTGCTGAGGCAGAAAAAAAACATATCGAAAAACAGAGAAAAGAATGGCAAGAAGAGGCTGAGAAAAAAACAATCAAGAAATCGGAACAGAAAAAAGAAATAGCTTTTAGGCAAAAAAAAGTTAATTCCGAAAAAGCTATTAAAAAGACAGTGCCGAAAATAAAGCCAACTATTGCCAAAAAGATTAAGAGTGGCAAAAATCTTTTTTCGTTTAATTTTGTTGAATTAAAAAGGACTCTCGAAAATTTCGCCCTTATTTCATTGGCTGCAATTTTAGCACTTAGCGTCATCTATCTTTCTTTTTTCTTTTTTGTTGTTAGTTATAGGATTGACAACGCTCTCTTTCGCTTGATTGGCAAGTTTTTACCAGTTCCGGCGTTTGTAGTTAATAATCGTTCTATTGATTTTTATGACTATGTTGATGCAAAAAATAAATTAAATGGAAACGATGCTGCTGCTAGAGAGGAATTGCTAAGAAGTGTTATTTCGAAAAATTTTTCAAATGATTATGGTGACAACAAGGTGATTGCAAATGAGATTGTAAATAGCGCAAGTTTGAATAGGATTAGAAAGATAAAAGCACTAATCGATGATGGGGGTGATTTTAGCCAGATTGCTGGCAAATATGGAGATAGGCGCGAGTCTTTTAGTCTTGGTGTGAATGAATTTGCAAAATATCAATATGGTGACAAGATTAGCGGCTTGAGCGTGGGCGAAATCAGTGACATAATTTTTGCCGATGATGGTTATTATCTTTTTAAGTGTTATGAAAGAAATAATGACAGTGTTGATCTTAGTTTTATTTTTGTCCAAGCAAAAAATTTAGAAAAGTATATCGAAGAAGAGGCTAAAAATATTTATTATGTGAGTTTTATAGACTAATGTGAGCCCGCGGCCGGAATCGAACCGGCGACCTCTGCGTTACGAATGCATTGCTCTACCAACTGAGCTACGTAGGCTTTCTCAAATTTTAAATTTTCAATCTTGATTATATAATGAATTTTAAAAATAAAAATCTGCCATGAGTGCAGATGTTGAAATAACAACA
>Ga0209749_1001201_pt1 | contig 24932 bp, 21 predicted proteins | sample EPASupsiteSAE347_FD_187267 | JGI IMG/M metagenome (GOLD analysis project Ga0209749, IMG submission 187267) | Bioremediated contaminated groundwater from EPA Superfund site, New Mexico - Sample SAE3-47 (SPAdes) (version 2) | ecosystem: Environmental > Aquatic > Deep subsurface > Groundwater >...
TCCCGGCGAAGGCCGTCGCCACAAGCCCTGCGGCGAGCCCCGCGAGGACATCGCCCGATCCCGCTACGGCAAGTCCGGGTTCCAGTCCTTCCCATACGAAAAGGCCTTCGCCGGGAATCCGCAGCCAGGTCATGTGGGACTTGAAAATGACGGCGAGATCGGCGGGAAATCCTGAGGATTCAAGCGCGGATTCAGGATCCGCGAGCGCCGCCCGGGCGGATATGCCGGAAAACGCGGCGAATTCTCCGGGATGGGGCGTGATCACGACGGGGCCTTTCGGAGAGTAGCCCGATCGCAGGAGTTCGCCGAATGAAGGAACCGCATCCGCATCGAGAATCGCAGGCAGGCCTGAGTCAAGAAGTTCCTCCAGGAGCTTCTTTCTGTCCGGGCCTTTCCCCCACCCTGGCCCGACCAGAATGAGGTCCCATGCTTCCGGGTCGAAAGGCATCGATCCGCGGGGCCTGACCATGATTTCTTCGAGGCCGGCGGAAAAGGTCCCGGCCAATTCGTCGTCGGCAAAAAGGGCGACATAGCCCGCCCCCGCGGCGAGCGCCGCCCTTGTGCATAGTTTCGCCGCACCCGTGCAGCCGGGAGAACCGGCGAACACGGCGACCCTTCCACGGCTGGTCTTGTATCCGTCGGGGGCGGCGGATCCGGCCGAATACGAGATATCGCTCAATTCGATCAGCCTGGCGACGGCGCTTCTGTCGCGGCCATCGTTCGGGAAAACGCCGCTCACGGGGATGAGCCGGCCTCGTATGGATGCGGCGGCCGGGGTGAACAAGGCCGCCTTGAGGGGCTCGAGGCTCAAGGTAAAGTCCGCCCGGACCGTGACGCGATCCGCTTCCGCGCCGTCACCCGCGCCGGAAGGAAGATCGATCGATGCGACAAGCGGGCTTTCCGGCCTGACGGACGCGGCATTGCATGCTTCTATCATTTCGAGGGCCGCTCCCCGTGGGGCTCCCTTCAATCCCGTTCCCAGGATTCCGTCGATAATAAGCTGGGCGTTTTCGAGCGCGGTGACGCACTTCACGCGCTCGGTATTCCAGGAGAGGACAGGTATGCCCAGGGCTTCGAGGCTGCGCTTCTGCGCAAGGGCGGCGCCCCCCTCGACCTGGTCGAGCGATACCGCCGCCAGAGCGTTTCCGCCTTCGAATCTGGCGTGCCGGAGCATGGCCATGGCATCGCCGCCGTTATCCCCTTTGCCGCAGAGCGCGACGATGCGGCAATCCTCCGGAAATTCCCGGCCGAAATTTTTCCGCATGTCCAGGGGTGCATGCGGAGGCATTCGCAGAGGCGCGCGCGAGCGCATCTCCCCGCAGAGCGCGTCCCACAGTCGAAGCGAGGCTTTTTCCATCAGCTGCAGCGAGTCCAGTCCGGCGGTGCGTTTTGTCTCGGCATCCAGTGCGGAGGCTTCCGCGCAAGATATCAGCCTTTTCATCCTTAACGCTCCTTCGGGCTTGAGGCCGCAGCGGCCGAAGCCGGGCTTCCCAGGTTCCAATAGGAAACCTTGATGCCTTCCGGCATTTCCACGAGAGCGCTGAGAATACCCTCCGGCGACAGGCGCATGTCGGGTACGCTCAGGGCTCCTGCGGGCAGGTCAAGCCGGAAACGCCGTTGCAGGGCTCCGTCCGCTCCGATCCGCTGCAAGGTCACCACGTTTCCGCTTTCCGGCGCCGTTTCGACGAGAATGTACGCCTCCCCTATTTTTCCGAGGAGGCTGAGCGCCGGCTCGGCTTCGTCCGCATCGGCAAGGGGGATTTCATCGAGTATCGAGCCGGTAGTCATATCGATTTCAAAAATCCGTGAACCCGCGAAGTCGATCGAATCGATCGAGCCTGAAGCCGCATCGACGGTTTCGAAGCTGTAATCGCATTTCAGGGCCAGGCGCGGCGACGCGGCGTCTCCCGACGGAATTACCGCATCGGGGTATGTCCGGATTTTTCCCGGATCCCGTCCGGCGAGTACCGTTTCCGACTGCGGCAATGCGTCGCGGGGAAAACGTACGATGTTGCGCAGGACACCTTCGGACGAAAAGCGGTGCGCCATCACGACTGTTTCGGAAGACGACACAACGACGATGTCGTCTCCGTCGACCGCATAAATTCCGAGAATGGCCGGGAAAGGCGTTCCGCCGCGCCCCTCCTGTCCGAGATAGGAGAGTTCGAGCCCGCCTGAGCCGAAACGCCGCACCACTCTGTCGCACCATGCTTTCGAGGCAGCATCGTATACTCTCGCGCCGGCAGGGAGGCGATCTTCAACGTAAACCCGCTGGAGAGAATCGATGGCCAAGTCGCCCGGCGCAAAATCTTCGAGAGCGACCGCATAGCGCTCCACCGCATAGCGGCTGGAGGCGGTTTCGGGATCTTCGTTCTCTTCCGACGCGGGAGCGAGAAGGAAAGGGGTTGCCGCGCGGTCGGGATCGTAGAACATGGCCAGGACATCGCCGTAGGAGGACAGGCGCAAAAGCTTTCCGCCCTGGCCGTTCGAAATGTGAAAAATGCCTTCGCGCATGGCGACACGCAGTTTCCCCGGCGGAGCGCCGGTCGAGCCGGGCGTCAAATCTATCTGCGTTTCACCCGGTCCGTATGCCAGATCGAACAGGTCTTCCCGCTGGGCTCCGCGCAGTTCGCTTTTCCCCGAGCAGGAGGCGAAGGAGAAAAGTATGGAGAAAAGGATACAGAGCGCGAAACTGGTCGCCGCGCATGCGTTGCGGGGGAAAGTCATCGCGACATTGTCGGACCTGCGCAGGTCTCATGTCAACGATGGCGCCGCGGGAAGGCTAAACGAGCGCCAAACCTTGACCCGGAAGGGCTCTGAAAGTATCCTCAAGCCCATGGCAATGAATCTCCTCGCGGCGCTCGTAGGCTCCAAGAAGGAACGCGACATTCGCGCCCTCCTCCCCCTCCTCCATAAAGTAAACGCTTTTGAACCCTGGGCCATGTCCCTGCCCTCGGAAGCTTTTCCCGAACAGACCGCAGCCTTCAAAAAAAGGATTTCCGCTGGCGAGAGCCTTGACGATATCCTGCCCGAAGCCTTCGCGCTGGTTCGGGAAGCGGCGCGGCGGGTTTTGGGCGAACGGCCTTTTGACGTGCAGATCATGGGCGGTATCGTCCTTCACCAGGGCAAGATCGTCGAAATGAAAACCGGCGAAGGAAAAACCCTTTCTTCCGTCGCTTCGGCATATCTCAATGCCCTCAGCGGAAAAGGCGTCCATATCGTTACCGTCAACGATTACCTCGCCGAGCGCGACTCAGGCTGGATGGGTCAGGTCCATCGTTTTCTGGGATTGAGCGTCGGATGCATTCTTTCCCGCATGGACAACCCCGCGCGCAAGGTCGCTTACGCATGCGACATCACATACGGCACCAACAATGAACTCGGATTCGATTACCTACGCGACAACATGACCTGGACGCCCGAATCCCGAGTGCAACGCGGTCATTCCTTCTGCATCGTGGATGAAATCGACTCGATACTTATCGACGAAGCGCGCACGCCGCTCATCATTTCCGGCCCGGCGGACGACGACACTGTCAAAGTCGGCGAAGTCAACCGCATGGCCGCCTCTCTCGAGGAAGTCAAAAAAAACCCCGATACGGGCGAATATCCAAAAGAAGAGGAAGGCGAAGTCTCCGAAGGCGATTTCCGGATCGATGAAAAATCCAAGCGGATCATGTTCACGAGCCAGGGCCTCAACAGGATAGAGGACCTGCTCAACAAGCGGGGCATGATCAAGGGAAGTCTTTTCGACGAAGGGAATTTCGAGTTCGCGCATTACTTTACGCAGGCGGTCAAGGCGCGCGTACTCTTCGAAAAGGACGTCGATTACGTCGTCCAGGACGGGATGGTTCAGATCGTCGACGAGTTCACCGGCCGAATCCTGCACGGAAGGCGTTATTCGGATGGCCTGCATGAAGCCATCGAAGCCAAGGAACGCATCAAGGTTGCGCGCCGAAATCGCACTTTGGCCACAATAACTTTTCAAAATTACTTTCGCATGTATGATAAAATATGCGGAATGACCGGAACCGCCGACACGGAAGCGCCGGAGTTTAATAAAATATACAACCTCGATGTAAATGTTATTCCATCCAATAGGCCCGTAGTGCGAGATGACGAAGACGATCTTGTTTTCCTCAACGAGGCGGACAAATTCGACGCCATCTGCAACGAAATCGCGGAGGTCTCCGCGAAGGGTCAGCCGATTCTCGTCGGTACGGTATCGATCGAAAAGTCCGAAAAACTGTCCGGTCTGCTCACCCGGAAGGGCGTGCGGCATGAAGTGCTCAACGCCAAGAATCATGCCCGGGAAGCGGCGATAATAGCCGAAGCCGGCGCCAAAGGCTCGGTAACCATTGCCACCAACATGGCCGGGCGAGGCACGGACATCAAATTGGGCGGAAACCCCGATTTCCGCGCCCGCAAACGGGCCGGCAGCGAGGCGTCGCCCGAGGAATTCCGCGCCGCTTTCGATGCGGAATACACTTCCTGGCGGCGTGACTACGAAGAAGTGCAGTCTCTCGGCGGCCTTTACGTTCTGGGTACGGAACGCCACGAATCGCGGCGCATCGACAACCAGCTCCGCGGACGTTCCGGCCGTCAGGGCGACCCGGGTAAATCCGTCTTCTTCCTTTCGCTCGACGACGATCTCATGCGCCTGTTCGGCGGCGAAAACTTCAAGGGCATGATGAGCAAAGTCGGCATGAAACCCGGCGAACCCATCTACCATCCCCTGCTCAACCGCACGATAGAAAGCGCGCAAAAAAAAGTCGAGGAAAGAAACTTCGAAATACGCAAGCATCTGCTTGAATACGATGATGTGCTCAACAAGCAGCGCGGCTATATCTACCAGCAGCGCGATGAGATCCTGCGCGCTTCGGACCTGCAGATCAGGGTGCGCGAAGCCGCCGCCCTTATGATGGACGAGGCGGTGACAGCCTTCGAAGCCGGTTTGGCGGGCAAAAAAGACGGCGCCATGAACGCCGCCGATTTTTCCGCATGGCTCCGCGACACTTTCGCCATCGAAATGACCGCTGTCCAGATCACCTCGGCCGTCAAGGCACATGGACCTTCCGATTCGCATGGCGTAAAAAGCCTGCGCGAACAGCTCTCGGAACGCCTCGACGCCGATCTCGAAGCCAAGAAAAGCTTCGCCGGCGAGGACAATCTCAACAATTTCATACGTTTCCAGTACCTGCAGGCGATAGACAATAAATGGCTCGATCACCTGGACAGCATGGAAGGCCTGCGCGAAGCCGTGTATCTGCGTTCCTACGCCCAGAAAAACCCTCTCCTCGAATACAAGATCGAGGGCTCGGACATGTTTGAACAGCTGGTCGATTCCATACGCATGACCATCGCTTCCCGCCTTTTCCTGGTACGCATCCAGGGACCGGAAGAGCGTCGCGCAAAGCCCGTCGCGGCGGCTGCGGTAACCGCGCACGAACAGAGCGGGCAGTTCTCGGGCTCCGAGTCCGCCAGACCACAGGCGGCGTCCATATCCGAAAGGCCTACGGGTTCGCGGGTATCCGCCGCCTCGACTCCCGATACCGCCACGGTAGTGCGGCAAGGCGTAAAAGTCGGACGGAACGATCCCTGCCCCTGCGGGTCGGGCAAGAAATACAAACACTGCCACGGCGCCTGAAATCCGATGTCCCTCAACCACAAGGAGATCGATCTAATACTCGGGGAGCTTGATCTCGAAGGCATGAAGATCGAGCGCGTGCTGCAGCCCTCGTACGACACGATCGTTCTCTGCCTGTATGGCGGAGGAAGAGCCCTGGATATTCTGGTGAGCATCGCCCACGGCGCCTGCCGGATCCATTCCCTTTCGTCCCTGCCCGCCAAGAACGAACGCCCCCTGCGCTTCATGGAATGCCTGCGCTCCCGCCTGCGCGGTGGCCACATCGATGAAGTGCAGCAGCTGGGCGGCGAGCGCATCATTCATTTCACCGTTTCGGTTCCCGACTCCGAAAATCCCGGCGAAACGCAGCGATATAGCCTTTATGTGCGGCTCTGGAGCGGCGCCGGCAATATGATACTCGCCGATTCGGAAGGCCGTATCGTCGACGTGCTCGCGCGCAGGCCCGCCCGCGGCGAAATTTCAGGCGCGCCCTGCCTCATCGAGGAATCGCTCGCGCCCGCGCCGCATGCCGCCGCGGGCGATCCTGAAAAGCCGCCGAAGCGTTTCGAAGTGCGGGATTTGCCTGGCGAAGGAAGCTTCGACAAGCGCATCGAAGCATACTATTCGGAACGCGGCGAAGGTGTTTCCCGGGAAAAGCTGCTTGAAACCGCGAAGGAACGATATGAGCGCCGCAAGCGTTCCCTGGAAAACCGCATCGCGGAATTCGAATCCAGGGCGGCGGAATTCAGGGACGCCGAACGGTTCAAACAGATAGGCGACATTCTGATGGCCGGCTACCAGCTTCCCGAAGCGGATGGTTCCCGGGCCGGCAAAACCTTCGTCACAGTCCAGGACTTCTACCGCGGCGGAGATCTGTCGGTACGCATCGACCCCTCGCTCGGCAATGTCGCCAACGCGCAGGAGTACTACGAACGCTATCGCAAGGCATCTTCCGGCCTCGCCGAGGTCGAAGAGGAGCTTGCGCGCTCGCGCCAGACGCTCGAAGCCGCCGACGCATGGATCGCCAGGGCCGAAGCCGAAAAAGACCCCTTCGCCATCGCAAAAATGCTTTCCAAAGCGGGAACCGTCCGCGAAAAAGCGGTCCGGCGCTACCCCGGACTTTCGTTCGAAATCGACGGCTGGACTATTCTCGTCGGCCGTTCGGGCGTCGAAAACGACGACCTTCTGCGGCGGCATGTTCGCGGTTCGGATATGTGGATGCACGCGCGGGACCGCGCCGGGTCCTATGTGTTCATCAAGGCACGCAAGGGCAAGACGATCCCCCTGCCCGTCCTCCTCGACGCAGGAACGCTGGCGTTGTACTATTCAAAGGCAAGGAACGAGGGCGCGGGCGATCTCTATTACACTTTCGCCAAATACTTGCGAAGGGCAAAAACCGGCCCCAAGGGACTGGTTATTCCGACCCTCGAAAAAAACTTGTTCGTTCGCATAGACGAAAACCGACTGAAAACCCTTCTTTCGACGGCGGACGGAAAGGAAGAAACAATATGAGTTCGCGTTCCCGGGCTATCGGAGCCTTCGGTCTGATCGCAGCCCTTCTGCTGGCAACTCCTTCGCCGCTTTCGGCGCAAACACGCGATGCGAAAATGGATATGGCCGTTTCGATCCTCAAGGGCCCTTCCGGAATCGCTGCCGCATGGCTCATGAGCGATCCGCCCGCGATACCGGGAGCCGCGCTTACCTTCTCGACCGCCTCGGGAGCCGATCTGGTCACCGCAAAACTGCTTTCCGGCGAAATCGATGTAGCAGTCCTCCCGATCAACCTCGCGGCAAAGCTCTATAATTCCGGCGCCAGGATTCGCGCGGTCGCGGTCGTGGGCGGCGGAATGGTCCGTTTCCTCACTTCCGATCCCTCCCTGAATTCACCGGCGGACCTGAGAGGCAAGTCGATCGCGATAGCCGGCCAGAAAGCCACGCCCGACTATCTTTTTCGCTTTCTCATGGACCGCGAAGGGTTGAAGGCCCAGGAAGACTATACGGCGAGCTATAATCTCGCATACCCGGAAGCGGCCGCCGCCCTGGCGGCCGGTCGTATATCCCAGGCCGTACTTCCCGAGCCGTTTGCGACGCAAGCCTTGCTTCTTGCGCCCGGTTTGCGGTCTCCAATCGACCTGGACAGTCTCTGGACGGCCGCTACCGGCCTGAAGGGGTATCCGATGTCGCTTCTCGTCGTCTCGTCGATCCTGGCCGATTCCAACCCGAAGGGGCTCAGGATTTTTCTCGACGCGTATCGTGCTTCCGTGGCCAAAACAGTCGCCCAACCCGAAGCTACGGGCAAACTGGCCGAATCTCTCGATCTGGGCATGAAAGCCGCTATCGCCGCCGCGGCGATCCCCAAATCCAACTACAAATTCGAGGAAATGGCCGAAGCGCGTCCCGAACTCGAAGGTCTGCTCGGAATATTCCTCGGTTACGAACCCGCATCCATAGGCGGCAAGCTCCCGGATTCAGGCTTCTACGCCTCCATTCCGGCCCGGCCCTGACTTAAAGGGAGGTTTTACGTGCGCAAGGCAGGCGGAGCGAATCCTCCCGTGACCGTCAGACGGCCCAAATCATGGCTTCGTCTCGCTGGCCCTCTGGGGGTTCTTTCCGCGATCCTTGTCTGGAGCCTTGCTGCGAAAATTGTCGGCAGCGATCTGATCCTCCCGTCCCCCGTAAAAGTGGGCGCCGCCCTGGGCGATCTTCTTGCCGATCCCCATTTCGGTTCGGCGCTTGCAGGCACGCTCGGCAGAGTGGCGGCCGCATTCATACTCAGCCTCGCCCTGGGCGGTTTGACCGGTTCCGTATCCGCGTTTTCGCCCTTCATGGAAAGATTTCTCGCGCCGATCCTGACTACGACCCGCGCCACGCCCGTACTCGCGCTCATTCTGGTGGCCATGTTCTGGTTTCCATCAAACGCAGTTCCCGTGTTCTGCGCCATTCTGATGGCGTTTCCCGTCTTTCATACCGCCATGCGCGCAGGCATGGCCGCAGCCGACCAGGGGCTCCTGCAAATGGCGGAACTTTTCGGCGTGCCTGCGCGTGTGCGCTTCGCCCGTCTGCGCATACCCGCCGCGGGTCCCCATCTGGCTTCCGGCGCAAAGAATGCGCTCGGCCTTTGCTGGAAAGTGGTCGTAGCCGGAGAAGTCCTGAGTCAGCCCGCATTCGCCCTGGGAACGGGCATGCAGGAATCGCGGCTGTCGCTCGAAACCGCACATGTATTCGCCTGGGCAGTCACTACGGTCGCTCTATGCGGAATAACCGAGTTCCTGCTGGGGCGTCTGGTGCCCCGCCGTCCGGGTTACGGCCGTGAGGAAACCGCATGACGATGCGTATGCATGAAGTGCGGAAATCCTTCGAGGCGTTGCGGGTTCTGGACGGCATCGACGCCGACTTCCCCGAATCCTCGGTGACCGCCATCCTGGGCCCTTCGGGCTGCGGTAAAACCACTCTCCTGAACATAGCGGCCGGTCTCATCACACCCGATTCCGGCGAAATCGAAGGTTTCCCCGGTTCCACCTTCTCCTATGCGTTTCAGGACCCTCGCCTTCTGCCCTGGCTCGACACAAAAGCGAATATCCTGTTCGCGCTTTCCGGGCTTCCCGATGCCTCTTTCCGGGCGGAGCGTGCGGATCGATACCTTGCGGCCTCCGGCCTTTCCGCTTTCGCCGCATCGAAGCCGCCCGAACTCTCCGGAGGAATGCGCCAGCGCCTTTCACTGGCACGCGCCTTCGCTTTCCCTTCCCGCGTTCTGCTTCTGGACGAGGCTTTTTCGTCGGTCGATCTGAAAATCCGCATCGATCTCATGGATCTTTTTTCCCGTCTTTGGGATGAAGAGCGGCGCACCACCCTCATGGTGACGCACGATATCCAGGAAGCGGTCTATCTCGCGGATCGTGTCCTGGTTCTCTCTCCGAGACCCGCTCGCGTTATCGCCGATATCCCCTTGCAGACTCCCCGTTCTTCCCGCCTTTTCGGGTCGAGCAAAGAGATGGAAGCCGAAAGCTTATTGTACGATCTGGTGCTTGGAAGATCCGGCCAGGATAGGGCGAACTGAAAGCCGCGTCCTGTTGATCCTGTTGATCCTGTTGATCCTGTTGATCCTGTCGGGCTTATCGGTCCTGTCGGTCCTGTCGATCCTGCCGGGCTTATCGGGTATACGCGCGCAGTGCTACCGGGAGATCGCCCGCAAAACCGCACGCAAAAAGTCTTCCGCTTCGAAAGGTTTTTCCAGTAGTTCCGAATCTCCCGCCATTTTCCTGTCTACGCCCGGGTTTCCCGTGATGAAGAGCGAGGAAGCAGTCTTCCCGCTCTCCTTCAGCCTTTTCGCCAGATCGAAACCGTTCATAAAGGGCATGATAACGTCGCTGATGAGAAGATCATACGATTCGCGCTCGGCGGCGAGAATGGCTTCTCCCGGATTGCGGACCGCCCTGACGACCGCTCCGGCGCGCGACAGAATCCGCGAAAGGCTGCCCAGCACGATTTCCTCGTCGTCCGCCAGCAAAATCCTGAGCCCGTCCGGCAAACGCAGGGCTGCGATCGCATCCGCAGGATCGGCGAATTCCGAAGAGGCCGGTGACGATTTCACGGCGCCGTCGGTTACGCTTGCGCCCGAGTTTGCGCCCAATTTTGGGCTTATGTCTGAACTTGCGCTCGCGCCTACGCCTGCGGTTCCGCTTACGGCCGCTCCCGCCGCCGCAAGGGTTCCGCGTTTTTTTCCGTCCACGGCTTCATCGGCGCCGGCCTGTCGCGGTGCGGCGGGCAGCCATATCGAAAAGCGGCTCCCCTGCCCCGGTGCGGTTTCGAGCCCAACCGCGCCGCCCGAGGCGACGGCGGCTGCATAGACGATGGAGAGCCCCAGGCCCGTGCCTTTGCCCTCGGCTTTTGTCGTGAAAAACGGTTCGAATACTTTTGCCGCGACCGATTCCGGCATACCGCTGCCGTTGTCAGCCACTTCCAGCACGGCATATCTGCCTGAGGCAAGTTCCCGGTTTCCGATACGGCGGGGTTTCTCCAGGCTTCGCCCTTCGACGGTGATCGAGATGATCCCGTCGGTCCTGCCCTCAAGCGCGTCCCTCGCGTTCACGACGAGATTGATGAGAGTCTGGCTGATTTGCACCGGATCCGCGCGTACTTCGGGGATGTCCTGTCCCTTTTCTACCGTGAGCAGGATAGCTTCCCCGGCCAAACGCCTGAACATTTTTTCGGACGCATCGACTTCGTGCGAAAGGTCGATATCACGCGGCGAATTGGGCTGTTTCCTTGAAAAAGCGAGCAGTTGCTTCGTAATGCCCGACGCTTTCCCGGCCGCGTGCATGATTCCGTCCAAATCCTCGAAAACGGACCGGTCAGCATCCGCATTCAGTCCAAAGCGGAGAAGATTGGCATGCCCCATAATGGCGGTGAGCACATTGTTGAAATCGTGGGCGACGCCGCCCGCGAGCCTGCCCATCGCCTCCATTTTCTGGACTTGCGCCACCGCATCCCTGAGAGCGGCCGCTTCGGTCTGATCGACCAGTTCGCCCTGCAGCGAAACTGTACCCTTGCCCTCTTCTCCCAGCGAAGCCAGTGAAGCGAGAACCCTGATTTCCCGGCCTTCATCCGTGACGAGACCGAGTTCTTCGGGGCCGAAGCGCCCGTATCCGGCTATCGACGATAAAATCCTGTCCCACAGCGTTTCATCGCCCAGCAGTGCGCGGAATGACGTCGGAGAAGGTCCGCAGAGCGCGGAGAAAGCCTCATTCATACCCGTAAAGAAACCGTTGGAATCGCAAAGGAATCTCGCCGAAATGCTTCGTTCGAAAAGAGTCCGGTAACGGAGTTCGCTCTCTTTGAGTTTGCGTTCCATCCCCGCCCGGTAAAGGGCGATCCCGACGGTTCCGAGCAATTCCCTCTCGCCGAAAGGCTTGAGCAGATAGCCCAGCGGCTGCGCCGCATTGACCCGAACCAGAGTCGCATCATCCGAGTGCGCAGTGATGAAGACCGCGCCCGGTCCATTCCGCTCCGAAAACGTACGGGCCAGTTCGATACCGTCGATGTCGCCCGACAACCTGATGTCGACAAGCAGAAGGTCGGGTTTTACCCCTTCATCAAGGGAACGCAGGCAACTTTCGGCCGAATTCCAGGGTCCGGCGACCGCATAGCCCGCTTTGGCCAGACTTCTCGCGATATCGAGGGAAACGAGCGATTCGTCTTCAACTATCGCGATAAGCGGCATATCGGGCGCCGTGCACAGCCTGTCCCTAGGCCGGGGACGAGGCGGCCTCCCCTGCTATCGGGAAACCGAGAAGCTTGCGCACATCCCTGTCTTCAAGTGTCTCGCGCAGGAGCAAAGCTTCGGAAAGCATATCGAGTTTCGCCTTTTCCTCGGCCAGAATCCGTGTAGCCTTGGCCAGAGCTTCATCGATGAGGTTTTTGATCGCCGCATCGATGCGCCGGGCAGTGTCCTCCGAATAGTCCTTGTGCTGGGCGATTTCCTTGCCGATGAAGATCGGCTCTTCTTCCTGGCCATAGGCGACCGGGCCCATATCCTCGGTCATGCCCCATTCGCAGACCATCTTGCGCGCAAAGTCCGTGGCCTGGCGTATGTCCTGGGAAGCGCCCGTCGTCGTCTCGCCGTATACCATGCGCTCGGCCGCGTAGCCCCCGTACATGATGACCATTCTATCCGTCAGCCAGCTCCGCGTACGGGAATAACTGTCGTTTTCGGGCAGGGAAAGCGCGAGGCCGAGAGCTCTGCCGCGCGGCACAATGGTGACTTTATGCAAGGGATCCGCGTTCGGCAGGAAGTAGTGGAGAAGAGCATGGCCGGATTCGTGGACAGCCGTAGCCCTGCGCTCGTCTTCGGCGATCACCAGGCTTTTCCTGGCGACACCCATGAGTATCTTGTCGCGCGAGTCTTCGAAATCCTCCATTATGACGGTAGTCCTCTCCTTCCGGATGGCGAAAAGAGTGGCTTCGTTCACGAGGTTGGCGAGATCGGCGCCCGATGTGCCGGGAGTGGACTTGGCCACGCGCTTTACGTCCACGCCGTCAGCGATGGGAATGTTTTTCATGTGAATTCTGAGAATCGCCTCGCGTTCCTGTACGTCGGGCATCGCAACCATTACCTGACGGTCGAATCGTCCGGGGCGGAGAAGCGCCGGATCGAGAACATCGGGCCGGTTGGTGGCGGCGAGGATCATGACACCGTCCTTGGTGTCGAATCCGTCCATTTCAACGAGCATCTGGTTCAGCGTCTGTTCGCGTTCGTCATGTCCGCCGCCGTAACCGGCGCCGCGAGTTCGCCCCACTGCATCCAGTTCGTCGATGAATATGATGCAGGGCGCGCTCTTTCGCCCCTGCTCGAACAGATCGCGGACCCGGCTTGCGCCTACACCCACGAACATCTCGACGAAATCGGAGCCCGACATGTGGAAAAAGGGAACATTCGCTTCGCCGGCGACCGCTTTGGCGATCAGGGTCTTGCCCGTGCCGGGCATCCCCACGAGAAGCACGCCTTTGGGAATCCTGGCGCCCATTTTTACGAACTTCTGCGGATTGCGGAGGTAATCCACAACTTCCATGAGTTCGTATTTGGCTTCTTTCTGCCCGGCGACATCGTCAAAGGTGATTTTCTTGCTGGGCTCGACATAGCGCTTGGCCTTGCTTTTCCCGAAGCTGAACGCCTTGTTGTTGCCCTGCATCTGCTTGAGCATTATCCAGATGAGGAAAATCGCGAAAAGCCAGGGCGTCAATTCCAGAAAGATCTGGATGGGCGTGGCGCCCTTGGAGCCGCCCGACACCTTCACACCCTTTTCACGCAATCTGTCGATAAGTCCCATATCGATATAGGGAATTTGGGTCGTAAATTGCGACTCGACTCCCGATTTTCCGATCAGGGTGCCTTTGATGGCGGACTGATCCATCACGATGACGGAATCGACCTCGCCCAGCTCCAGATGGGTTAAAAATGCTGAATAAGGGATTTCCCTGGTCGACGAAGTGTCGTTGAAGAGGAAAAACGCCGAAAAGAGCAGGGCAAGCGAGAGAAATACGGCAAGAGCGGCCTTGTTCGCCCGCCCAGGTCCCTCGGGCCTCTGCTCGGGCCGCTTCTGGGGACTGCCGTTTTTGTCGTCATTTTCCATATGGGCCCATCGCTCCTTTGATTCGAATACGGAATATATCGGCGGCTTCGTCGCACAAACCCTTGCGGAACCGTGCACGCGGGCAGTCCGCACCATACAGGGCAGCGGGCAAAACCGCTACTATGCCGTTTCTGTCCTCGATTACAGGCACAACATCCCGCAACCGGGGGGCAATTTTCCACGCGGACAAAAGCTCGTCTACACGAACAGTCCCCGCTTCGGTCCTGATTTCGTCACCCGGACGCCTGGTCCGTACTATCAGGGGGAAAGCGAAGGTCCCGCCCCGCAGACCGTCGCGCAACGGCTGTTTTGCCATATCGCGGCCGGAAACGGAATCGGCTTCGTGGAACCACTCGGCATACAGGCTAAGCAGTCCCATACGACATTTCCCCGCGCCGTCGACGATGAAAAAATAGCCTTGCGACCGCGGAAAATCAAGTGCGCGCGCCACATACAGAACACCATCCCTGATCCGGCATCGAACGCACTGAAAATCGTACCTTTTGCTCCCGTGCGCAATGGCCGATGCGGCCGCTCGGGCCGCCCGCCAGGAAAGCCTTTCTTTTCCCGTAGCCTTTCCGGCCGCGATCAGCAGGCTTCTGATCCGGATCGCCTCGGGGGCGGCCATGAAAGAGGCAAGATCGATGCTCACCCTGCCTTTGCGGACAGTGCCAATAAGCGCATTGGCCGAAGCGGACAGGCTTTCAGCGTCCGATCGCGCTTTCTCCGCGCCGAGGGACAGAGCCTTTTTCCATCCCGGAAACGAAGCATCCAGGGCGGGAACTACGGTGTGCCTTATTTTATTGCGTTTGTATAGGGTCGAAGCATTCGTCGAATCTTCCGAAAAAGCCAGCCCGCTTGCAGAAAGGTATGTTTCCACATCAGATCTCGCAAGATCCAGCATGGGCCGGATCAGCCGGACTCCGCCCGCACCGAGCGGCCTGCACGCGGGGATACCCTGTGCGCCTTCGGGACCGGATCCCTGCAAAAATCGCATGAGCAGGGTCTCGGCCTGGTCGTCCGCGGTATGCCCCGTCGCCACATAGACCGCTCCGAACCGTCCGGCCACGGCGAGGTATGCATTGTAACGATAGGCTCTCGCCGCGGCTTCGATCCCGCATCCGGTCTGCTCCGCCATGTTGGCTATCGCTCCCCTGTGTATCGTAGCGATGGTGAGCGGAACGCGCAGAAAGGAGCAATTCGCCGTGATCGTGGCTCTTTCCGACGCAAGTTCCTCTTTCGGGCGAAGGCCATGATCGATATAGAGAGCCCTGAGTCGGAAATTTTTCGCCGGCGCGATCCTCGCCAGGACGGCAAGCAGGGTGGCCGAATCTTTGCCGCCGGAATATGCCGATACGACAAGAGCACCCGGACCGATGTCCAGGTGCTCGAGGAATGAAATGACCGAAGCTTCGGGAGATCGGACCGTTACTTCTTCTCCGGTTCCGCGGGAGCGGCAGGAGTCGCGGGCGCGGCGCCCGCGGTGCCCGCAGCCGCTTCTGCGGCGGGTACGGCGGCGACTTCGGGCTCGGCAACCTCTTCAGCGCGTGCGAATTTGACCATGGCCACGACCAGTTCGGGGCTGGACAGCACCTTTACACCGGCCGCGATGGACAGATCGCGCACATGGATAACGCCGTTCACCTGAAGTTCGGTAACGTCGACGTCGATCTTCTCGGGAAGAACGGAAGGATCGCACTCGACTTCGATTTCGTGTGCGGGGTTTTCGAGTACGCCGCCCTCCCGAACGCCGGCGGGAATGCCGACGAGGTGGAGATGCACTCTGGCATGCAGCAACTTGCCCTTGACGACTTCGAGAAAATCGATATGGAGAATCTGCTGGGTGACCGCATGGCGCTGGCGTTCTTTGACGAAGGCCTGGACTTTCTTGCCTTCGACATCAAGGTCGATGATGGTGCTTTCGGTGATGCTGGCGAGAGCCTTGAGGAATTCTTTCTCGTCGACAAGGATGGGGCGCGCGGCCTTTCCCGAACCGTACACGACCGCGGGAATCTTGCCCGAGATCCTGTTCTGGCGCAAGCCACCCTTGGTGGTGAGCTCGCGGTTGGATGCGTTGATGACGAAATGTTCCATTTCCATATACTCCTTGCGTTCTTGTCTGTTTCGGACTGGGACGGCAGGATTCGAACCTGCGAATGCCGGAACCAAAATCCGGAGGCTTACCGCTTGCCGACGTCCCACAATATGCGATAGCGCCGGCCTTCGGACGGCGTATTGCTTCAATCGAACACCGGCACTCCTTCGTCACTGTCGGGGGCATTCTCGTACGCCCGAAGAATGCTGTCCTGCAGTTTTGTCCTGAACTCGGGACAGATCGGATGGGCGATATCCTTATATTCGCCGGCCTTTGTCTTCCTGCTCGGCATGGCGATGAAGACACCCGTCTTTCCCTCTATGACTTTCACGTTGTGAACGACGAAGCACTCATCGAAAGTAACGGTCACGTAGGCCTTCAGCTTGCCTTCGGACGGCACTTTCCGGATGCGGATGTCCGTGATTTCCATGCCTGGACGCTCCTTGACCTGATGCTGGTCCTTCGCTCCGGAAGTCTAAACCAGCGCAAGCGGGGACGCAAGCGTCTCAAGTACATGGATATACGGAACCTCCGATTCCCCAAACCCCATAGCCCGAAATCGCGAAGGGAGCTCTCCGGCTGCGGCATGAGCCGCGTCCGGAGATCCGTAAATGCCGAAAAAAGATGAGCCGGAACCGGAGAGCGCGGCAAACGCCGCGCCGCTTCCGGCCAAAGCGGCTCCCATCCGGCCATAGGCGGAATTTTTCGCACCCAGCACATCCTGGAAATCGTTGAAGAATCTCCAGCTTGCGGGATCATTCCGATATTCCGATTCCATTCCGTCGGGTCCGTCGAGCGTCGGGATGAATCCCCGCTCCGGGCGAAAACCGGCCGCTCTGGCTGCATCGAGAACCGCATAGGCTTCAGCCGTGGAACTTCCGAACCGTGGTTCGACGAGCACTATGCCCAAATCCCTGCGGGGCGCTATGCCGCGTATTCTATCGCCCCTTCCGGAAACGATCGCCGCGGCTTCCCCCAGGAAAAACGGAACATCCGAACCGATGCTTGCGCCTATTTTCGCCAGGCGGGAATCCCCGCTCTGCGGGTCGCGCGCATCGCCGAGCCCTGTGCCGAACAGCAGATCCAGGGCTTTCAGCACCGCCGCCGCGTCCGCGGACCCGCCGCCCAAGCCGGCCTTTGCGGGTATTTTCTTGGCGACTTCGATGCGTACTCCCCGGCTGATTCCGGCTGCCGCCAAAAAAGCGGCGGCGGCACGGTATACTGTCGTCGATTCCGGTCTGCAGTCGAATTTGCCTTCGACCGATATGTCGGTATTTTTCAAAGATCTCACGACGATGCGATCGCTGAGACCCACCGTCTGGAATAGGCTTTCGATTCCATGGAAACCATCCGCGTTACGGCCCAGCACACGCAGGTGCAGGTTTATTTTCGCGGATGCGTCGATGCCGATCGAGCCCGTCACAGCGCGGAACTTTACCTCGCCATGGCCTTCCGTGTCAAACCCCGAAAGGACTTGTGCAAAACCCGCTTCCCGATAAACTTCGCCATAAACTTCGCCTTGACTTTGCGATTCTATGTCGATTCGTAGTTGACATATCGGCGGATGCTCTTTAGATTTTCGTTGCCTTGGGTATTGACGTCCGCTTCGGCGCTCTGCATAGTACGCCCGATCGGCGATTTCAGTTGTCCCGGACTACCGAGGGAGGAGTAACAGATGAGCCCCATTTACGGCGAATCCGCGCCGTCAAAAGTCACGGAATTTGAGCTCGTAAGGGTCGCTGGCTTATCGGCAGGAAAATTCGGCTTCGTTCTCCGTTCTCCCGTGCGCTTCGATGAGGGCTTCGACGACGACGAAGACGACGGCTTCGACGACGACGAAGACGAAGAGAGCGACGAGGATTTCGACGACGATTTTGACGATGATTTCGACGATGACGACGACGACTTCGATGATGACGACGATGCGGACGACGATGACGATGAAGAGTTCGATTACGATGATGACGATATGGACTACGAGGACCTGGAAGAGTAAGTTCTCCCCTGTTTCCGCTTTTGAGGCCGCCGCGCGGATTTTTTCCGGCGCCGCCCGAGTGCGGAGCCCTGATCCTGCCTGATCGGCTTCCGGCCCCGACAATGAAAAACGCCCCGGAAGGGGCCGACAATGAAAAACGCCCCCAAAGGGGCGTTTTTCATTGTCAGGGCTTGTCCGGAACTACGGGTCCGGGCGATTCGACCCTGGTCGCCTGCGCCTTGAACCACAGTTTTTCGAGATCGTAAAAAGCGCGGGAGTCCGCGCTCATGAGATGTACGATGACATCCCCCAGATCGATAAGAACCCAGGTCTGATCCTGCGCGGAATCGGGTTTGTTGAGCGGCTTGACGCCCTCTTGCGCGCAATGTTCGCCGACGAATCGCGCGAGTCCGTGAAGGTGTACCGAACTCGTCGAGGTCGCCACCACAAAATAATCGGTCCATCCCGAAGCTTCGGCCATGTCCAGAACGACTACATCGCCGCCCGAATGGAGAGCGAGCGTTTCCGCTATGCCGAATGCGAGGGTCTTGCTATTGGGCACAGTACCTCCCGTCGAAATCCTTTCCAAGAATGATGGTGAAATCCGCTACCACGCCTTCGGTCACTTCGGGCGCCTGCGCCGTGTTTTCACATTTGATTACCGCAGCGATATTGGCGAGCGTTTCGGAGTCCCCGTACCGGTCCAGCACCAGGGTTTTTTCCTGGCTGTCCTGTTCGGCATTGCCTACCGCCACTACTTCATAGCCGAAACTCTGGAAAATCTCTCCCGTTCTGGACGCCAACCCTTTGTTGGCGGTGCCGTTCAGTATCTCGACCGTAAAAATCTTGTTGCCGGCCGGGCCCTGCGAAGAACTGGCGAGCGCATTCAGCGTCTGCTTTACGATATCGCGCACGAGCTCGCCGTCATAATGGGGAAACAGGAGCGTCTGGTTGTCCACCGTGCGATAATTGCCCGTGATCCTTTGCAGAATGAGCCTGTCCGCGTCCAGGTTCGAAAGTTCGGAGAGCAGACGGATTCTCGCTTCCTCGCTCAGATTGCTCTTCATGGTTTTTGAAAAGGACGGAAATACGTCCTTGCGCCGCAGAGTGGCGCCTTTTTCCGCCATTCGTTTCACGATCGACTGAAACAGCTTATGGCGCCTCGCCACGACATCGCTGTCATTTTCTCCGTCTTCCCTGTAACGGGCGTACTGGAGCACCTTGTCTCCGTCCAGAACGACGGCGCCGCCCGGAAGCCTGACCGGATTTTCGCCCTCCTGAAGCACCATGGCGGGGATGAAAAGTTCAAGGCCGTCCATGATGTCCACGGCGTGAACGAGCCCCTTTTCATCCAGTACGATCCAGCCGTCGATGGAAGTGTCCAGAAAGGCGGACAGCTCTTCGACATAGGCAACCGGTTTGCCCGGGGAATAGACCGCATCGATCCGGTCCATGCGCTTGAGCCTCTGCAGGATCACGCCCGTTTCACCCGGAACATCCAGAAGCGCTCCGCGGCCGCCCGACGGGTAGAACATGAAAACCTGCGTCGATACTGGTTTCCCGCCCATTTCGACGATCACGGCGATGTTCATTATCCTGTCTTCCTTCATGGCGCGCCCCACTTCGTCGGCGCGCAGGGAAAGCACCGCGAAGCCTACGGTGCCTCCGAAAAGGAGCACGATCACAAGGAGGAGGATTATGCTTTTATCGAACGCTATCGGTTTCATTCTTGTCGGGTTTCCGCTTTCAGCGCATTGTACAGGTCCCGGCTCCTTCGGGCAACCGTAGCCCCCTTCGCTTCAAGCCAGGCAATGGACGATTCGACGCAGGCGGCGAGCAGTATCCGGAGTTCGCCCGGACTGCGAGTTTCCGTTTTTTCCGGAGACCATCTGCCTCGTCCCGGCTCCGTTTTGTCGGCGATGAAAAGCACCGCCGGGAGCGGACGCATTGCGGGATCGCCCAGACTGTGAAGCGCCACGGCCTCCAGCAACTCGGAATCGTCGATACCGAAATCCGCGATGAGTCTTTCGGCGGCGGCAGGTCCATGTACGATTTTGTCGGCGAACAGCGGATCTTCCCGCAATGATTCCGTCAGATAGGAACCGTTGGCCCGTGATTCAAGGCGCTTCGCGAGCCGCCACTGCTCCGCGGCGGGCAGCTCCCTGCACATATCGTGCGCAAGGCCTGCGAGCGTTCCCCTGCAAGGATCGATGCCGAACACGGTACAGAGTTCGGCTGCCCTTGCGGCGGTGCGCCTGCAATGCCCGGCCCGCTTCGGCGACAGTGTTGTCTGTATCTCCGCCTCGACGGCGGTGATGGCTTCAGCGATATCCATACAGTCCGCGGTTTTCGATGATGCGCCTCACTCCTGGCGGCACGAGGTATTTCCATGCGCCGCCGGAAGCTATTCTGCTTCTCACCAGCGACGAGGACAGAGGCAGGTCGAAATTGCGAAGTTCGAGGTGAGGCCAGGGGAAGTTGGATATTTCTTCGTCATCGCGGCGCATGAGGATAAGGCGACACTCGCGCGCCAGCGCATCGGCTTCCTTCCAGGCGCCGAAGTCTTCGGCAAGATCGGCTCCGAAAAGAAAGCCCGGCCCTGCTTCGAGTTTTCCCGCCGCGACAAGATATCGGACTGTGTCTATCGAATATGAAATGCCGGCACGCCGTATTTCACAGTCCTCGACTTCGAAGCCGTCCTGGCCTTCACAGGCCGAGCGCAGCATTTCAAGTCGCGTTTCGGGCCCGGGATCCGAATGAATTTCCTTGTGCGGCGGTTTCCATGCGGGAACAAACAGCACCCTGTCGTAGGCGAATTCCTTCATCGCTTCGTCGGCCAGAATGAGATGGCCCATATGGGGAGGATTGAAAGACCCTCCGAAAAGCAGGGTTTTCACCGTCAAAGGCTCCCGTCGTCGCTGTCGTCGCTGTCGTCCAGTCCGAAAAAATCATCTTCGTCCGGCGTCGCTCTGGCTATGGCGTTCCTGGCCGTTTCGGCATCGACTACGCTCTTGAAAAACGCTTCTTTCAGTTCGTCGATGCCCCGGCCCGAAAACACCGAAATACCGAATACGGTTTCCGTCGGGTTCGCGGCGCGGAAAGCATCGAAACGTTCCTCGGCTTCGGGGAGGTCGAGTTTTGTACCGATGAGAAGGCGCGGTTTGCGCGCAAGCCCTGGCGAAAAGGACTCAAGTTCCGATTTGAGGATGGAAAAATTCTTTTCCCAGGCATCGTCGGAAAGGTCGATCAGAAAGGCCAGGCAGGAGGTCCGTGCAATATGCTTCAGGAAACGGATACCCAGGCCCATGCCTTCGTGCGCGCCTTCGATGATGCCGGGAATATCGGCGAGGATTATGTCGCGCTCATGCAGCGTCAGGACGCCCAGGTTGGGAATTTTCGTCGTAAAGGGATAGGGCGCGATTTTGGGTCTGGCGTTGGTGAAATGATCGAGCAGGCTTGACTTGCCGGCGTTGGGAAATCCCACGAAACCGATGTCGGCGATAAGCTGGAGTTCCACTTTGACGTGGCGTTCTTCGCCGGGTTTTCCGGGCTGGAATATTCGCGGAGCCTGGTTTACCGAATTCTTGAAATGGGTATTGCCCCACCCGCCTTTGCCGCCCTTGAGGAAAACCCAGCTCTCGCCTTCGATTGCCGCTTTTCCGCCGGGCCCCGGGGCGCCGAAATCTTTCAGGAGTTCGTCGGTGTCCGCATCGCGGATGATGGTGCCCGGAGGAACGGGAATGACCATGTCCAGCCCGTCCTTGCCGTGCATGTTTCTCCCCATGCCCGGTATGCCGTTCTGGGCCTTGAAGGTCTGCTTGTAACGCATGTCGGCCAGGGTGCGCATATTGCGCTTGACGACGAAAATAATATCGCCGCCTTTGCCGCCGTCTCCACCCGCCGGGCCGCCCATGGGCACATATTTTTCGCGGCGGAACGCGACACAACCGTCGCCGCCTTTACCCGAAGCCACCGTAATGGTCGCTTCGTCGGCGAATTTGATCACTCGATGCCCCTTGTATTCAAAAAAACCGCCCCGGTCGTGACCGGGGCGGCCTTCGCGACTCGACCTGGTCGGTCGGTCATCCGTCCGCGCGCAAAGCGCCCGGGCGGTGCGCTGGAATCACTCCGCGACTTTGACGGGCTCTACGCCCGCAAACTTCCTGCCGCGAAATTCCTTGAAGAACACCGTTCCGTCCACGAGGGCGTAGAGGGTGTCATCCTTTCCGATGCCGACGTTGACGCCGGGATGGATCTTGGTGCCGCGCTGGCGCACGATGATCGTGCCTGCGCTGATGGTTTCGTTGCCGTACGATTTTACGCCCAGATGCTGGGGATTCGAATCACGGCCATTGACGCCCTTGTGTGGCATTTCTTTCCTCCGTTACGGGCGCGTCAGGCGCCGACGATCTCTTCCACCTGCAAGACGGTGTATTTCTGGCGATGTCCCTGCTTGCGACGGTAGTCTTTCTTGGGTTTGTACTTGAATACGGTGACTTTGTCGCCTTTCTTCTCTTCCTTGACGGTGACACTCACGGAAGCGCCCTGCACATAGGGTGTACCGATTTTTACGTCGTCTTCGGAAAGGGAAAGAAGGAGAACTTTGTCGAGCGAAACCTTGGAGCCGTCTTCGGCGTCCATGAGGTCCACCGTGAGGGTGGCGCCTTTTTCGGCGCGATACTGTTTTCCGTTGATCTCTACGACTGCGTACATATTCTGCAACCTCGTTAAAATTCCATTCGTAGCGTAGTTTTATACACCGATTGGCGATCGACTGTCAATCGCCGGTCTTTTCCGCTTTCGGGCAAAGTTTTTCGAACGTTCACATCACTTCGAGGAAAGGTACGCAGATGAGTCTGCAGGCTTCGCGCAATGTGGAACGGACGGCTTCCACGAGCGCCGCCCTCGAGGCCGAAAGGTCGGGATCGGGGTTGGAAAGCACGGGGTTGTCCCTGTACCAGGAGGAGAAATCCTGTGCAAGATCATGCAGGTACGCAGCCATGACGGAAGGTTCCATGGCTTTCGCGGCCGAATCCACCGCCTCGGGGAATGCATAGATGCGTCTCGCGAGCGCCCAGTCCGAATCGCCGGAAAGTTTCGAAGGATCCGTTTTCCCGGCGGAAACGTTGCCCTCGCCGCAGGCGAGCTTGCGCAGGATCGAACTGGCGCGCGCGCCCGAGTATTGGACGTAAGGGCCTGTGTCGCCCGTAAAGGACAGCGACTGCTCGGGATCGTACAGCATGTCTTTGACGGGAGCCGTCTGCAGAAGGTAATAATGCAAGGCCCCTAGCGCCACTTTACCCGCGATGCCCGCGACATCTCCGACCGCGGCATCCCTGCCCTTGGCTTCGATTTCCGCCGCGGCCAGCGACGAAAGTTCGTCGATGAGATCGTCCGCGTCGACGACGGTGCCTTCGCGGGTCTTCATGCGCCCCGACGGCAGGTTCACGAGCCCGTAGGACAGGTGATGCAGATCGGCGGCCCATTCATATCCGAGCCGCTTGAGCACTTCGAACAGGACCTTGAAGTGATGGGCCTGCTCGGATGCGACGATGTAGACCAGACGGTCGAAAGGCCACGCGGTATGCCGGTAGATGGCCGTTCCGATGTCCTGGGTTATGTAGAGGCTGGTGCCGTCCTTCCGGAGGAGGACTTTCCGGTCGAGGCCGACATCCTCGAGGTTGACCTGTACCGATCCGTCTTCCTCACGGGAGAAAATTCCGCGTTCAAGTCCGTCGAGGACTTCCGCCCGGCCTTTCATGTAGATGAGGCTTTCGAACTGGAACTCGTCGAACGACACGCCCTGCCGGGCGTAGGTTGCCTTGATGCCGTCCACGGCCCAGGCGTTCATTTTCTTCCAGAGCGCGATGACTTCCGGATCGCCGGACTCCCACTTGCGGAGAAGTTCCTGCGCCTTTTCGTCGGCCTGCGGATCTTCGGCCTTGAGTTTGTTGAACATGACATAGTACGTGCCGACGAAATGGTCGCTCTTGAGCCCCTCGCTCTCGGGCGTTCTGCCTTCACCGTAGGTCATATAGGCGAGCATGGACTTGCAGATATGTACGCCGCGGTCGTTGATGAGGTCGACCTTTCGCACTTCGGCACCCGCTTCCGCCAGGATGCGCGAAAGGGATTCGCCGAGTACATTGTTCCGCAGATGGCCGAGATGAAGAGGCTTGTTCGTGTTCGGGCAGGAGAATTCCACCATCACTTTCTTTCCGGAAAGCGAACCGGTTCGACCCCACCCTTCCTGCGCGGAAGCCGCGAGAATTTCGCCAACCGCCTGAGCCCTATTGAGGCGCACATTGAGATAGGGGCCTTCCGCCCTGGCCGTCCCCAGCGGAGAAGCTTCCGGATCGGCCGCTATCGCCGCTTCCAGCCCTTTCGCCACCACGGCGGGAGCCATGCGGAAGTCCTTTGCGTACGGAAAAAGCGGAAATCCGATGTCGCCGAGTTCAGCCTTGGGCGGATTTTCGGCCACCACGTTCGAGGCTTCGAAGGGCCCCGTGTTCAAGCCTTTTTCCGCCGAGAAAGTGTTGAGCGCGCGCGCTATGACGCTTTTCCATGCCTGTTTATAGTCTTTCATGATTGTACCGCAGTGTAGCCCGCACGGCGCCCAAGGTTCAAGCGTCGGCTGGTTCACGCACCGGAGGAGCCGAAGTAGCTGGAAGAGATGGAGGAGCCGGAGTGGCCGGAGTGGCCGGAGTGGGGCCGGAAAGGGCAGCGAGGCCGGGAAGCGCCAGAAAAGCCGCTTCGTCCAGGATGGTTACGCCATAGGCTTTTGCCTTGCGGTTTTTGTCCGAGCCGGAGCCGGGGTCGTTGGTGACGAGATAATCGAGATCCCTGGTGACCGACGATTTCACTGTGCCGCCTGAATCCCTCACTCTGCGTTCCGCCTCGGAACGTTTCAGAGAGGTGAGTTCACCGGTAAAGCAGAAACTCTTGCCAGCCAAACCGAAGGCGGCCGGAAGCGGCGGTTTGATCCTGATCGCGCCGGTCGAAAGCAGCGCTTCCATCTCCGGCCGAAGGGCGGCGAGGCCCTCTGCGACAGCCCGCGCGGTGATTTCCGCCACTCCTTCGGCGCGATCCAGTTCGTCGATCGACGAA
>Ga0209749_1001206_pt1 | contig 24796 bp, 20 predicted proteins | sample EPASupsiteSAE347_FD_187267 | JGI IMG/M metagenome (GOLD analysis project Ga0209749, IMG submission 187267) | Bioremediated contaminated groundwater from EPA Superfund site, New Mexico - Sample SAE3-47 (SPAdes) (version 2) | ecosystem: Environmental > Aquatic > Deep subsurface > Groundwater >...
TCGATAATGGGAGCCCCGGCGGTCGCTTTTGCCGCCGGCTGATCCAGGGCCGTGGCAAATGTCTCCAGACGGGTAATCCCGGCGGCAAAGTTGCTCAACTGCTCAAATTGGGAGACGATAATGGATAGTGCCCCCAGCACTTGCACAAAGGCGCTCTCCGCCTGGGTAACGACGCCGAATTTGATTTCGCCGGAAAAGTACAGGGGGGCCATCACCACGATGGGCAGGACGAGGATGAGGTATTCATAGCCCTTGGTAAAGAACTCCAGGTTCCGCTCCCAGCCGATGAGCATCCGGAGGTTGTCAATGGCTTCCCGCAGCCGCTCCTTGACCTGATTCTTCTCCCGGTCTTCACCCCGGTAAAAGGCGATGGATTCGACGTTATCCCGAATGTGGACGAGGCCGTAACGAAAATCGGCTTCCCGCCGCAATTGCTGGAAATTCAGGTTTATCAAGCGCTTGCCGAAGAACATGGTGACAAGCGTACCGATGGCGGCATAGGCCACCAGGATCAGGACCAGGGTTATGGAAATGCTCCAGAGAATCCCGATGAAGGAGACAAGCTGGACGAGGGAAAAAAAGAGGATGGAGAGAAAACCCAGGCTGGTGACCGTAAAGGATGAAATATCCTGGGAAATACGCTGATCCGGGTTATCGATGCTCTTGTCGTCGTTGATATGGTAGTAGGCACGGTTTTCAAAATATTTCCCCAGGAAATGGGTGGTCAACCACAGCCGCCAGTTGATCCCCAGTTTTTTCCGGACAAAGGAATAATAGACGCTGACCGGCGTGGCGACGACGAAGGCCCCCAGATAGAGGAGCAGGGCCTTGTTGAATTCGGACAGGTTCTTTTCGGCCAGGGCGGTCATGAAATCCCGGCCCACAAAATTGAGGAGTACGTTCAGGGCGGTAAAACCGAAAAGGAGGACCAGCAGCAGGGCAAGGACGCCCCTCGCTTTCCATTTTTCTTCGGAAAACCAGTACATCCGGGCGATTTCCCAGAACCGTTTCCATAAGCGCCGGTCAAAGATATTGGTATTGGCAATGGTATTCACTAATTTCTCCTCTATCTTAAGATACCCTCTCACCGGGTATGGGTTTAAGACGGAAATACCGCTGTCCCCTGAGCAACACCACCGTTATCACAGCCACATAGGCCCCGGCGAAAACATCGCTCAGATAATGGGCGCCCACGATAACACGGCTGATGCTGACCAGGATTGCCAGGGCATACCAGAGGAGGCGGTACCGGGGAAACAGCACCGTCATGGCCATGCAAAAAGCCCAGATGGTCGTCGCATGACCGGAGGGAAAGGAAGTCGCCTCGTATCCAACCCCGAAATAATCGAAGCCATAGAGTTGATCTTCGAGATGCGCTTTGGGACGCCAGCGGCCGGCCAGCCATTTGAAAAGGTCGGTTGTGAGACCGGAGGCGGCGACGGCGGAAAAGACAAAGAGAGACCAGCGGGCCCATTCCTCCCTCTTCCAGGCATAATGAAAGAGCAGGAAAAGGAGGGCCGCGGGGACAAGATACCAGACCGAATTCCCCAGGCGGGTGATGACCTGAAAGACGCTCACGATTTGCATATCGAGAGATCTGCTGGCGACGGCTACGGGAAGATCGACATAAAAAAAACCGCCCCCCATCGCCGCACAGATAAACAGCGTGAATATCAATATCTTTTTACATGAAAAATCACTGTTATTTTCCGGATCCCCGGCAATCATAAGCTACACCTAAAATTTACACTGACCAATAAACCCATCCCCCTCCCAACCTCCCCCTTGAAGGGGGAGGAGTTATCGTTTCAATCTACTTCGGTCCCTGATAATTCCGGCACCAGACATATTCTATCGTATCGACCTTGCCTCCGTTCAGGATGATGTCGATTTTCTTTACCGGCTCCGAGGTGTCGCACCGGTAGTTTCGGGGAACATCCATCTGATGAAAATTTGTATTCACAAAGAGCAGGTCATACCCCTTCGGCGCCGCCTGCTGCCAGACATCGAACTGGTCCTTGCGGTCGTCGGCAACAAATACTTCGTGACCATAGGGAAGGTTGTAATAAAGCATCCGGCTTCCCATCGTCCAGTTGGTCACGGCGAGAGCCCGGCGCTGCGCCGGCGTTGCATCCCCGGCGGTTGGTCCCCGGCGCAGAATGGCATCCCCTTCCCTCGCAATCGTCTCAAAACCGACAATATCCCGGAAGGGAGATTTATAGTCGGGAAATGTAAACCACTTGGCCGGGAGCGCCGCGTAGAGAAAAAGGGTTACGGTTAAGCTGAAACCTACTGAAAAATAGAAATATTTTCGTTTTTTACCGCTTCCTGACGAGAGGAGGTAATAGGCCCCGACGGGAATGAAGAGGAGATAAAAAAGACTCGGCCAATGAGGCAGGGTACGCTCATACAGCGAGGAATAAAAAAAGAACAGCAAAATGACGACGCCGAAGAGCACGGAAAGGCGGATATAGTCATCCGTAGATTTCCAGCCCTTATACAAACCGTAAAAGGCCATGAGAAACAGGAAGGGGCTATAGGCCCCGAACTGGGCCAGGAGGGAAACGAAAAAAGATTTGATGCTCGGCTTTGTAGCGGCCAGGACATGCCCGCCCTGATAACGGAAGCTGATATAATCGTTCTGCATATTCCAGTACAGGACGGGGCTGATCATCAACAGGGCAATACCCGCCGCCAGGAACATCCCCGGGGAAAAGATCAGTTTGTAGCGCCTCTTCATGAGCAGGAAGATCAGCAGGGGAGGAACAAACAAAACGGCCGTATATTTGGCCAGACCGGCCAGACCGAGAAGCAGGCCGAGACAGGCAAAATGCCGGATCTCGCCCGTTTCCGCTATCTTCCTGATCGTGGTCATGAGGGGAAATACGAGGAGCAGGAGGAAACAGTCGGGCAGGAGCATGAGGCCCATGGCATTGAGAATAAATGAGCTGTTGACGGCGACGACGGACAGGAATGAGATCAACCCGGATTCGGAAAAGGAAAAGGTAAAGCGGTAAACAAATAAGGAGACCCCCGCAAAAAGAAGAATCGCCGGCAGGCGGACGAGGAATTCGTTCGTTCCGAACAGGGCGTAGAGAGGCCAGTGGGTCCAGCCGACCAGGGGTGGATGATCCACATAACTCCAGTCCAGGAACCGGGCATAAAGGAAATAATGGGCCTCATCGACCCCTAATCCGAAGGTGGGGGCCACGGCCAGACGCAGCAGGGTTAAAATACCCACAAAGATTAGGGTCGTCCGTTCCCAGTTGATTTTCATGGGAGACTTCTAACCCTTGGGGGCATAAATTGTCAAATGGATTATCGTCGCCCAGATGGCTGATATATCACGTCTATTTCTTTCAGGCAATCGAGCGGGCTACTTCTCTGGTCACACCGATAAAATTATGGAGCACCAGGGACGGATTCTCACTGGTCCAGGCCATGTTGAGGACCGTTTCCGCTCCCCCTTCGAGCATTCGAAAGACAACCCCCTTGAACCGGGAACGCTGCATGGTGGCGGGAACTATGGCAATGCCGATCTCCGCCGCCACCAGGCCGATAATCGTATGGAACTGAGATGCTTCCAGGACGATACGGGGACTGAAACCCTCCTTTTGGCAGAGGGCGATGATGTAGTCGAAAAAACCGGGACCGCGCTGTCTCGGGATCATGATGAAAGATTCCTTTGCCAGCATGCGCAGGGGAATAGGCGTCTTATCCTTGATATGGCGGTTCCGCGGCATGGCTACCATAAGCGGCTCCCGAAATACCGGCTCTACGGACAGACCTTCATTTTCAATGCCCTGAGGAGGGCGCAGGAAGCCCACATGAATCCGGCCGTCGCGGAGGGCTTCGATCTGATTGCTCGTGTTCATTTCCGCCAGGGAAAGATCGACATCCTGAAACCGCCTCCGGAACTCGCGAATGACTTTCGGCAGCAGGCTGTAATTGGCCGACCCGATATAGCCCACGGCCAGCCGTCCGATCTCCCCTTTGTCGGCGCGGACCGTTCGGCGCACCGCGTCTTCCGACATGGTCATGATCCGGCGGGCCTCGGCAAGGAACACCAATCCCGCCGGGGTGATTTCCACGCGCCGTTTGGTCCGGTTGAAGAGCCGGACGCCGATATCCTTTTCCAGTTGCATGATCTGTTGACTGAGAGGCGGCTGGGAAATATTCAGTCTCTTCGCCGCCTTACCGAAATGCAATTCTTCGGCGACGGCGATAAAATACTTCAAATGTCTTAATTCCATTGATTCTAATTTAATATCAAAGTAAGATGAATAATATATTTTACATTTCAGAAAACCTATAATACACTTCCGGCCATGTCAAGATATTCGCTGAACAATGTACCGGAAAGGATGCGGCAATGATCAGATCATTAAGCGATTTTGCCAGACTGGCCCGAGAGAAAGGGCCGAAGAAAATGGCCGTCCTTGCTCCCGAAGATGAAGAGTTCATGCTGGCGGTCAAGAAAAGCTCGGAACTTGGCTACATCGAACCCGTCCTCATCGGCAACGCCAAAAAGATTGAGGAGGCGGCGGAAAAGGTCGCCTTCAATCTCGGTTCGTTCCAAAAAATATCCGGCGACGAGCCCCAGGGTATTTCCGATCTCGGGATCAGGATGCTCTTTTCCGGAGCGGCGCCCATCGCCGGCAAGGGACAGATTCCGACCTCCTATATCTATCGATCCATCATCCGCGAGGAGGCAAAGGCGGGTTCGGACATGACGGTGAGCGTCGTGACGTTCTGGGAAATCCCCGGAATCGATCACCTCGTCGTCTTTACCGATACGGGTGTCAACATCAAGCCGGACCTCAAGGCCAAGGGGGAAATCATCAAAAACGCCGTCTTTGTTTATCACCTCCTGGGCTATCCCCGGCCGAAGATCGCCGTCCTGTCCGGTCAGCGGGAAGTCGGCGGGAAACTGACGTCCTACGAGGATTACGAAGGGCTGCAAAAGGCAGCCGACGCCGGAGATTTCGGCGCCTGCGAGGTCGTTCCGGCGACTTCCTTTACGGACATCTTCCTGGGCGGACGGGACCGCCGGGTGGACTACGGCAGCATCACCGGCGGGGAAATGCCCCATATCCTCCTCGTTCCCTGTCTCGACACGGGCAACGTCATCTGCAAGCTCGACTTCTTTCTCGACGTGACCCGGAGCTCACTGGTCGCCACTTCCCGGGGACCGGTCTGCATTCCCGCCCGGTCCGACTTCAACGACAACATCGTGCAACAGATCGCCATGAGCGTCGTCCTTGCCGATCGCATGGAAAAGGAGGTGCAGTGAGATGTTGAACTCTTTCAAGGAAATACTGGCCGCAGCAAAGCTAAGCGGGGTCAAGAAGCTTGTCGTCCCCTCCCCTGCCGCAACGGATCTTCCCCTCCTGGCCGAAGCTTCAAAGGCCGGGTTGATCATTCCGATCCTCGTCGGCGCCGGCGGCTCGCTGGCTGCCCTGGTCGGCGGGTCCCCGCTCGCAGGGGAAAAATACGAGCTCGTGGACGAAAATGATCCGGGGAGCATTCTGGGACGGGCGATGGCCCTGATCCGCGACGGCAGCGGCGACATCCTCATGCAGGGCGGCGCCGCCCCCCAGGAGCTTCTGGATGCTCTCCGTGACAAGGAGCAAGGGTTATTGCCCAAAGGCGGGGTCGTCAGCTATGTTTCCATCTTTTCTCTTTTGAAGCGGGAAAAGCTGATCCTCGTGACGGATACCTTTATCAACAACAACCCGACCCTGGTCGAAAAGCAGCAGATTCTCATGAACGCCCTGCAACTTGCCCGCATCCTGGGTATCGAGGCGCCGAAAGTGGCGGTCCTGGCGGCCATCGAACAGGTCAATCCCGGCATTCCTTCCACCCTGGACGCCGCAATCCTCTCCAAGATGGGAGAGCGCCGGCAATTCGGCAAGGCCATCGTGGAAGGGCCCCTCGATATCGACTGCGCCCTGAGCCAGGTTGCCGCCGGACGAAAAGGGCTGCAAAGCATTGTAACGGGCAACGTGGATATTTACCTCGTCCCCGAAATCGACACGGGTCATCTGTTGGCCGAGGCCCTGGTTTTCTTCGGGAAGATGCAGACGGCGGGCATGGTTATGGGAACTTCAAAGCCGGTACTCCTTAATCTCCCCTTTATCTCCGCCGAAAACCGATGGGTGGAAATCGCCCTGGCCTGCCTCGCCTGCCTGAAAGGAGCAAACAATGGGTAAGAAACATCGCCTTATCGTCATCAACGTGGGCTCCACCTCTACAAAAGTGGCCTCCTTCCGGGACGAAGAACCTGAAGCCCTGGAAAACATCCGTTACCGCAGTGAAGATTTGGCCGACTATCCAACTCTGGACGAACAGCTTCCCTTGCGGGAAATGGACGTGATGACCTTCCTGAGGAAGAACATGATCAACCTCAAAGAGATCGACATGGTCGTCAGCCGCGGCGGCTTGGGGAAGCCCGCCCCCGCCGGGGCCTACCGGATAGACGAAAGCATGTGCGCCGATCTCTTGGCGGGAAAGTACGGGAAACACCCGTCGGCCCTGGGACCGGCCATGGCTTTGAGCATTTCCAAGCAATTCGGCATGCCGGCAATCGTGATCGATCCGCCCAGCACCGATGAATTCGAACCTCTGGCGAGGATCTCGGGACTTCCGGAAGTTGAGCGTAAAAGCGCCTTTCATGCCCTGAACCAGAAGATCGCGGCGCGGCGTTTTGCCGGCGCCGAGGGGAAAAAATATGAGGAGATCAACGTCGTCGTGGCCCATCTCGGGGGCGGAATCACCATCGGCGCCCATCGGCAGGGGCGGGTCATCGACTGCACCCACGGGCTCGCAGAGGGGCCGCTCACCCCGGAACGGGCGGGCGCGCTGCCCACGATGGATCTTATCGACCTCGCCTTTTCCGGGAAACTCGACAAAAAACAGCTCCAGGGCCGGCTGGTGGGACAGGGCGGTCTGGCGGCCTATTTAGGCACCACGGATGTCCAGCAGGTAGAGGAGAAAATCAAGGGGGGAGACGAAAAGGCAAGACTCGTTCTCGCCGCCATGGCCTATCAGATCGCCAAGGACATCGGGGCCATGACCGTCGTCCTGAACGGAGAAATCGACGGGATCATCCTCACCGGGGGAATCGCCCATTCCGAAGTGCTGACGGGACACATCGCGTCGCGGGTCAGTTTCCTCGCCCCCGTTGCCGTTTATCCCGGAGAGGATGAAATGGCGGCTTTGGCGGCCGGCGGCTTGCGGGTCCTGGCGGGGGAAGAAGGGATAAAGAAATACTGATCCTTCCCGCCCTGCAAAGGGACTTACGGAAAGAATTCCCTCCTTTCGAGGAGAGTTAAGAAAAAACTATATCCTTATACTTCAAGGGTAGTTACGAAAGAACAATCTCCCCCCTGAAGGGAAGTTACCGAAAACCTCTCTCCCTCTCCTTCAAGGGCAGTTGCGGAAAACCTCTCCCTCCCCTTCAAGGACAGTTACCGAAAACCTCTCTCCCTCCCCTTCAAGGGGAGGGTTGGGGTGGGGATGGGTCTCCGCATCAATTTTCACGCCCCTTTGTGACGACTGCCCACCATGTCCGTTTCGTATCAACAATCACCTCCGGACATACACTAAGAATATCTTGACTTTATAGATATTTAGCGCCATTATGCCGCAAATTTCTTGATAGTGGGGGAGCAATGATGCAACCACCTATGCCAATGGGTTTAAACCTTATTGATCGTCAATAACTTTTATTTCAAACCCCTTTGAAGAGGATAAATGAACCCGGAACGGATCAGGAAATTACTCAAACAGAAAGAAAACGTCCGCCTTGAATTCAAGGCGGCCCGTACCGCTTTGCCGGACAATCTTTTTTCTACCATCTGCGCCATGCTGAACCGTGATGGCGGGGATATCTTCCTGGGCGTAGACGACGACGGGCGTATCACCGGCATCGATCCCCAAAAGATCGACACAATAACAAATAATCTCGTCAATCTTTCAAATAATACCCAGAAACTGGACCCGCCCTTTATTCTTTTTCCGCAACGATACACCGATAAAGGCAAAACTATTCTTCATATTCAGGTTCCTCAGAGTTCCCAAGTGCATAAATCCGCACACGCAGTTTATGATCGCAGCCAGGACGGCGATTTCAGAGTGACCCAGCCCCACCGGATTGCCGAACTATACAATCGCAAACGGCTCCACTATACGGAAGACATCATATTCCCGGCCCTCCGTTTTGAAGATTTTAATGCCGATTTATTCCCCCGGATACGGAACCTGATCCGGGGCTATAATATCCGCCATCCATGGCTTGATCTTGATGAACGGCAAATGCTGTTGAAAGCCGGCCTTTTTAGAAAGGACTCCCGGACAGGTCAGGAAGGCTATACCCTGGCCGCCGCTTTGCTTCTGGGACGGGACGAGATTATCCAGGGGATCGTTCCCCACTATAAGATCGACGCCCTGGTGCGTAAGATCCGGATGGATCGTTACGACGACCGTGATTATATCCAGACCAACCTTATTGATGCCTACGACCGGCTGATGGATTTCACGGCCAAACACCTCCCGGATATTTTTTTCATGGAGGCAGATCAGCGCATCAGCCTGCGGGCCAGGATTTTCCGCGAGGTCGTGGCCAACCTCATCGTCCACCGGGAATACACAAACGCCCTGCCGGCCACCTTCTGTATCTACCGGGACCGGGTAGAGGTGGACAACGCTAACAATCCCCACGGAGAAGGGCAGCTTTCCCTGAAAAACTTTACGCCCTACTCCAAGAATCCCACTATTTCTAAATTCTTCATGCAATTAGGCCGTGTGGAAGAATTAGGCTCCGGCTTCCTGAATGTCCACAAATACCTCGGCTACTACTCACCAAAAAAGAAACCACAATTTATCGAAGGTCCACGTTTTAAAACGATTATTCCCCTTGATGAATCCCTGGTGGCCGAGTATGGCCGAGTAAATGGCCGAGTAAATGGCCGAGTAAATGGCCGAGTAAATGAATTGATCATCAAGGGCATAGATGCGAAGATCGTCAGCGAGATAAACAATGCCGTCAGGCAGAAACTAATTGAAATGACTATGGCCATTCATGCTACACCAAAACAGAAAAAGCCGGAACTGGCGAAAATAATGGGTATTTCCATTCGGACAGCAACCAGATATTTAAAGATATTGCAGGATTTGGGAATTGCTCATTATGAAGGTGTACCGAAGGCAGGCGGCTACGTCCTGAATAGTGATTTTCTGAAGGATATTGATAAATAAAGCGACAGTTTTAAGTCATGACACATTGCGGGAGGGGGGATATATGCCGGTTCCATCACCAATTCTCGATCTGATCGCCCGTTTCGAACGGAACCGGGAGACCTACACCTCCGGCCATTATAATGAAACTCAACTCCGGCGGGAGTTTATCGATCCTTTCTTCAAGTCCTTGGGATGGGACACGGACAATTCCCTCGGTTATGCCGAAGCATACAAAGATGTGATCCACGAGGACGCCATCCGAGTCGGCGGGGCGACCAAGGCCCCGGACTATTGTTTTCGCATCGGCGGCGCCCGGAAATTCTTTCTGGAGGCAAAAAAGCCCGCCGTCAATATCATGGAAGACCCCGGTTCCGCGTATCAGCTCCGGCGCTATGCCTGGTCCGCAAAACTGCCGCTGTCTATTCTCACCAATTTTGAATCGTTTGCCGTTTACGACTGCCGGATCAAGCCGGACAGCGCCGATAAGTCATCCACCGCTCGTATCATGAACCTGAGCTGGCGAGATTATGCCGCCCGCTGGGAGGAGATTGCCGCCGTCTTTTCCAAAGATGCCGTCCTCAAGGGGTCCTTCGATCAATACGCCGAATCTTCAAAAGGGAAAAAAGGCACCGCCGAAGTGGATGCGGCTTTCCTTCAGGAGATCGAATCCTGGCGGGACGTCCTGGCACGCAACATTGCCTTGCGCAATACCACCTTGAGCCAGCGGGAACTCAATACCGCCGTGACGATGACCATCAATCGAATCATCTTTCTGCGCATCTGCGAGGACCGGGGGATCGAGCATTACGGTCAGTTGCGCGGCCTCATGAACGGCCCCAACACCTACCGGCGGCTCATCCAGATTTTTTATGCCGCTGACGATAGATACAACTCCGGCCTTTTTCATTTCCGATCGGAAAAAGGGCGCGTCGAACCGCCCGACAACCTGACCCTCAACCTGACAATAGACGACAAGCCCTTGAAAGATCTCCTCAAGGATATGTACTTCCCCGATTCACCTTACGAATTTTCCGTCCTGCCTGCCGATATTCTCGGATCTGTCTATGAACAATTTCTCGGCAAGGTGATCCGCCTGACGCCGGGCCATCAGGCCAAGGTCGAAGACAAACCGGAGGTGAAGAAGGCAGGCGGCGTCTTCTACACGCCGAAGTATATCGTCGATGCCATCGTGAAAAAGACAATCGGCAGTTGGATGGGCACCCGTGCAGCATCCGCCGGCGGCCGGTCGCAGAAAGCCCGGACACTTACGCCCCGCCATATCGGCAATCTGCATATTCTCGATCCGGCCTGCGGGTCCGGCTCCTTCCTCATCCAGGCGTATCAGTATCTTCTCGATTGGCATTTGCGCTGGTACACTGAAAACGATCCCGTAAAATGGGCCAAGGGGAAAAACCCCGCCATCTACCAAACCATCGGCGGAGAATGGCGGCTGACAACATCGCAGAAGAAGGAGCTTCTCCTCAAACATATCTTCGGAGTCGATATCGATCCCCAGGCCGTTGAGGTGACAAAGCTTTCGCTCCTCCTGAAAGTCCTCGAAGGGGAAAACGAAGAGACCATCAATAACCAACTTGTTCTCCTCCATGAACGCGCCTTGCCCGATCTTTCGGCCAACATCAAGTGCGGCAATTCCCTCATCGGGCCTGATTTTTACGTGGGCCGGCAGGGCAGCCTCCTCGACAGCAGCGAGGAGTACCGGATCAACGCCTTCGACTGGTATAGAGAGTTTCCCCAGGTTTTCAGTCCGGCATCAACTCCAACCACAACTCCTGGGAAGGGAAAACCCCTTGTAATGACTCCCCTTCAAGGGCGTTTGAGTGGAGATGGTATTACTACCGGCTTCGATATAATCATCGGCAACCCCCCCTATATCCGCATCCAGACCCTGAAGGAGTGGGCGCCCGTCGAAGTGGAACACTACAAGACGGCCTATACCGCCGCCGGGAAAGGCAATTACGACATCTACGTGGTCTTCGTCGAAAAAGGCCTCTCCCTCCTGAACACCGGAGGCAGGCTCGGCTTCATCCTTCCCCACAAATTCTTCAACACCCAGTACGGAGAACCCCTCCGGGCGCTCCTGGCCAAGGGTAAACACCTGAGCGAGGTGATCCATTTCGGAGACCGTCAGGTCTTTGCCGGAGCGACGACCTACACCTGCCTGCTTTTTCTGGATAAACAGGGCACCCCCACCTGCCGCATCACCAAAGTGGACAACCTGGACGAGTGGCAGCGAACGGGGGAGGGAACGACCGGCGACATCCCCGCCGCCACGGTCACCACCAGCGAGTGGAATTTTACTGTCGGACAAGGGGCGGGGCTATTCGAGAGGCTACGGCGGATGCCAGTGAAGCTGGGAGATGTGGCCGAAAATATATCTCAGGGGATTCGAACGAGTGCAAATGAAGTATATGTTTTAGATGCTATTTCATCAAATGAAACTGTTGTGTCGGCACATGCTAAGCTTATAGATCGAGCTGTCGATATTGAGCGTGGCATCGTTTCCTTATTTCTAAAGGGTCGTGAAATAAAACCTTATTCTATTCGTTCTTCTGGCAAAATCATCATTATTCCTTATCAAATTGAATGCAAGAGACAACGTTTATTATCAGAATATGAATTAAAGAAAAAATATCCAATGTGCTTAGCGTATTTGTACGAACAAAAAACGTACCTAAAGAATCGAGAACACGGGAAAATGTCCGGCCAAGATTGGTATGCTTTTGTATACCCTAAAAACATTGAGTTAATGAAAACCCCAAAAATTCTTGTGCCAGACATAGCTGACAGAGCATCTTTTGCCTTGGATGAAACCGGCGCTTATGCATTCACAAGCGGTTACGGTATAACTTTAAAGGAAAATTCTGAGGTATCTTTAAAATATATTCTGGCTCTACTCAACAGCAAAATCTTGGATTTTTATCTAAAGAGGATCAGCACAAATATGCGTGGTGGATTTTTTCGATATTTCACACAATTTCTTGATAAACTTCCCATCCGCCTCATCGACTTTTCCGATTCTGCCGACGTCGCCCGCCACAACCGGGTAGTCACTTTAGTGGATGCCATGCTGTCCCTGAACAAGCAACTCGCCACCACCCGGACGCCCCACGAACAGACCCTCCTCAAGCGACAGATCGAGACCACGGACCGCCAAATCGACCGTATAGTCTATGAGCTGTACGACCTTACCGAGGAAGAGATGGCTATCGTGGAGGGAAAATGAGAAAAGAGAGGCCGCCGCTGGGCTACAAGGTAAGGATAGACCTCTCCGCAATGTTGACATCAGGGACTTTACATACCTGGGACGTCAGCAGGTCTATCGGATCAGGAAGGAGCTGGAATCAGACGATCATGTCTACAAAGCGGAACAAAACATGAAGCGCCATATTCTTTGTCTGATGATTTTGCTGTCCCTTTTCCCGGCCGTGGGGATTTGTGAAACAAGAGAAATTATTGCCGAGGGCGAATATGTCATGGGGGCGGGAGAGACCATGGCCATCGCGGAAGAAAGGGCCCTGAAAAAGGCCGTCCAGAGTGCTGCGGAGGAGGCGGGCGCCTTTGTGAAGAGCTACTCGAAAGTGCAGAACCTGACCCTTGCCGAGGATGTTGTGGAAGTCGTCGCCAATCATGCCATGAAGATAACCGTCCTCAACAAGAAGAAATCCGTGGTCGGAGATCTGGACGCCATTAAGTTTCAGGTGAAGATCAAGGCGGTCATGACCACGGAAGAAGTGGCGGCCAATCTCAAAAAAGTGCGGGATGACAGGGGCGTCATCGACTCCTATAACAGGCTAAAGGCGAACTATGACCGGCAGGCCAGGGAAATGGAAACCCTCAAGAAGCGCTTGAGCGAGGCCCACGGTGAAGAGAAAAAGCAGGTCCTGGCGGAGATAACAAATGAGGAAAAACGTTTCAAAGCAAACCTCTGGCTGGAAAAAGCGACCAATATAGGGGGCAGTGAAATGGCCATGAAGGCGTACGATAAGGCCATTGAACTGAATCCGGCCCTTGTCGAGGCCTATATCGGAAGGGCCAATCTCGCCAAAAGCTTCAGCGTCGAAGACTGCGATATGCTTTTGAGCAAGGGGCCGTCGGAGTGCACGGGACAACAGGAAAATCTGCACAAGGCCTTATCCGATCTGGACAAGGCCATTTCCATCGATAAAGGCCACACCGAAGCTTATGCAACGAGGGCGGATGTTTACAACCGCATCAAGAAGATCCAGTGGCGGGTTGCCCATGCACGGCAAGAGAGCGTTGAGGTCCTCAGTGAAATCAACAAAAAGTATGCTGCGCAGATATTCAACGATATCAATCGCGCTATCTCCCTCAAACCTGACAATCCGGAATATTACGCGAAAAGATCGCATTATTACAGCGAAGACGACGACAAAGCCATCAGTGATATATCACGGGCCATCGTCCTCTGCCGGGAAACTGACTGCAGCGAGCTCGGGGGTTATTACGAGAACAGGGCAGGTTTTTATTCCAACGCCGGCAATATGGAGCTTTGGAAAAAAGACAAGGCGGAAGCTGAAAAAATATACGCGGGGAAGGAAAAAGAGGTCAAGAATGCAGATGACACCAGGCAGAAAAGCGAGCTGGCAAAGCTGATTAAAAAGATCTATCCCGGATCCGCATTGGTGGATGAAAAGGAGAAAGAACAGACACTGAAAGGGCTGAACATAAAAATCTCCCGGAAAAAAGGAACGGCTGAGGATTATATTCTGAGGGCCGATCTGGATGATCGCCGGGAGAACAAGCTCCGGGACTATTCAGAGGCCATCCGGTTGCTTGATTCAGAAAGGCCGGAGGGAGAAAATGCCCTGCTTTTAATAAGGGTTTATCTTTTCAAAGCCGCGGCCTTCGAGAAGCAGCATGATTCGGCCTTACAGGAATTGAAAGAAGCTAAAAAGGTGCTGGATCAGCATCTTCCCCGCGCCGGAGAACTTCTGAAGGATAACGATTACCAGGCCATTCAGGGGGGTGCAGAGGAAAAGTTACTTAACCTGACCCGGAGCGAGGCGGAGGGATGCCTCTGGAGGATGCTTGCCGCCCACATCGTAAACTCCCGGGCGACCATCTACGAGGAGATGGGTTTACCCGGAAAGGCAAAAGTCGAATATCAGTACCTGTGTGAAAAGCTGAAAGACGTCAAGGCATGTAAGGATATGGAACGATTGAAATAACCGGCTAACGTCTACGGCCCTTGCGGGTACCGGCGGCGGCGCTGCTTGCCCGCCCGTAACCCGCCAGCTTGGCTATCCTCGCTTCGAAAGCGGTAAAGCGTTTATCCAGTGACTTAAACTCGTCGATCTTTTCACTCTCATTTAAGAAGGAGTAGCGGATACTGTTGTAGGCCACCTTTTTCAGTTCTTCATAGGAGGGTCGATACCGGACGATGAATAACAGGTATTCATTGCTCAAATTACTGCGCGAGACGCCGGGATCGTCGGTGGAAATTACGAACGGCACGTCATGATACCGATACACCTGCACGGGATGAGCCTCGTTTTTCACCCCGAGGATGAAAGAGTTGCTGGTCAGGTTCACCTCGATGGCGACCTTGCGCTCCTTCAGCACTTCCAGCAGCTCGTCGGGTTCCGTTTCGTGGGCGATGTCAACACCATGCCCGATCCGGTCCGCCATTGCTATCTCTACGGCTTCACGGACATGGCTCTTCAAGCCCTCGGGGGGAACCATCCCCAGTACCAGCTCGCCGGCATGGAGGGAGAGTTTCACGCCGGGAAAACGCTGATTCAAGAAGCGAAACATCTGCATGTGCAGGGAATAGTCCCGCATGGCGACATGGCCGTTCTCCGGACCGACAATATTGACGCCGACAATAATATTACTGGACTTAGCGGCGGCAAAGGCGGAATACAAACCTGAGAATACCTTTGCGGGATCATTGTTGCGAGACGCATAGGCCTGAAAGCGGAGCTTGAAAGCGGCGTCATCGATGCCCGCGGCCGCCTCTTCCAAACTTTTGACATAGTTATCAATCTTCTCCTTGGTAGCGGCATCGCCGTCCATGAAGTCCGAATATTCCGTTAAGGCGACTTCCACCTCATCCTCCGGGGCGTCTGGTCTCAGATTGTTGATTTTATAGGATAATTCCTGATTGACGACGTCGGGAGACTTTTCCAGCATCGTCTCTATATACTGTACATTTTCGGCTTTGGCGCGTTCTTTGATTGCCTGTAAACCCTCCTGGAAGGCCGCGTTCGCAACAGGCCCGAAAAAGCCGAAGGTGTCGAAAAATTGCTGATCCGGTGCGGGTTGCTCGTGAAAGTGGTTGCTGAAGTCCTTGTCGGACCAGCGCATGAGCAATTCCCGGTAGAAAGTGTTGTCCTTGCGCACCGCAGCGGCGCTGATGCATATCTGGCCGGCCCTTTCCACAAGCTCGGCGGCGGGCCTGATCTCGATACGATATTTCTCAATCTTCAGTTGCTCATGGTTTTCACTGTAAATGCAGTAGTTCTTTTTCCCTACCCAATCCAGATAAGTCTCGGCATAGATCGCTCCCGAGTAATGATGATGTATATCGCCGCCTTTGGGCAGCATGTTTGCGAACATATTAAGCTCGGCGACGTTGGGGGTCGCCCCCGAGATCAGATGGGAGTAATACTGGTTCGTTGCCGCATAGTTGCTCGGGGAGACTGTTTTTTTGGCCTTGATTTCGCGCCCGTCGGCGACCCCGAAGGACAACAGGCAAATCAACATCACAAGTATTCTAATCTTCATCGGATATTCCTTTCACAGAATTTCAAACGGACTTTTACCCTTTGGGGGTGTAAATTGTCAAATGGATTATCGCCATTAAGCTGATTGAAATATCAAGTCTATTGTGCTAACTGACGCTCAGCCTCAAGAATGAACAATGGCCGGCTACCAAAAACTACCTCACGGAGGAATATACTATGGCAATACTGGAATGGACAAAAGACGAAAACGTCGCAATCATTACGATGACTAACGGTGAAAACAGGCACAACCCGATGTTTATCGAGGCCATTTTGAAAGCCTTCGACGAGATTGAGGCGGATGCGGAAATCTCGGCGGTCGTTATCGCCTCCAACGACCCCAAGAACTGGTCCCAGGGAATCGACCTGCCCTGGCTGCTGGATGTTTTCAACAAGAAGGATTTTCAGGCCATCAAGGACTTTATGTACGGACTGAATAAAATCTTCAAGAAGATCCTTCTCTACCCCATGCCGGTCGTCGCCGCGATCGGCGGTCACGCCTTCGGCGACGGCAGCATCATGGCCTGCGCCTGCGATTTCCGCTTCATGAGATCGGACAAGGGCTTCTTCTGCTTTCCCGAGGTTGATATCAGCATCCCTTTCCTGCCGGGCATGTTTGCCCTCCTGAACAAGGCCCTGCCCTATTACAAGTTCGAAGAAGCCGTATTCAGCGGCAAGCGCATGGGAGCCAAAGAATTGGAAGAGCACCACATCATCGTCAAGGCCTGCGCCGATCAGGATGAACTTATGAAGGAATCCGTGACCTTCGCCAAGACCTTCAAGAAGAAGCGCCCCATTTTCGGAGAAATGAAAAGACGCATGCACAAACACATCGTCGAGATCATGGACAAGGAAGACCCCGAATACATCGAACCTCTGAAACTCATGATGTAAACTAAAGAGGATCATGAAAAAGATCATCCATCGCTACATCCTGAAAGAGATCGCCTTCCCCTTTTTCATGATCCTCTTCATTCTGACCTTTGTCCTCCTCATGGGAAAGATCCTCCAGCTCATGGATCTCATGGTCAACAAGGGCATCCGCGTATTCGATATCGTGCTGATGATCATTTACCTGATGCCTTCCTTTCTCCTGTTCACTATTCCCATTTCCCTCTTTGTGGCCATCATGATGGGCCTCGGCCGCCTTTCGAGCGATAATGAACTCATCGTCATGAAGGCGTCGGGAATGAGCCTCTACGAGATTTCCAAACCCATTATTCTCGCCACCGTTGCGACCTTTTTTCTGACGGCGGTGACGAGCTATTTTCTTGTCCCCGAGGGTAACTACGCCACCAAGCTCCTGCTTTTCAGCGTCGCCCGGCAAAAGGCCAGCGCCGGCATCAAAGAAAAGGTCTTCAACGATGACTTCAAGGGAATCCTTCTGTATGCCGACAAGATACCCGTCAGCGGAGATTATATGGAAGGGGTGCTCATTTCCGATACCCGCGACAAGGAAGATCAGTCTTCCATCATCGCCGCCAGGGGCTATCTTGTCGCCAACCCCAATGCGATGACCGTCACGCTGCGCCTGGAGGATGGGGCCACTCACGGTGTGGACCGGAATTTTAAGAATTATCGAAAGATGGACTTTGCCCGCTATGATATCAAACTGGATCTGGGTACGGCGATAACGGAAGAGAAGGCCAAAACCAAGGCCAGTACGGAAATGACCACGGTGGAAATCTTCAAGCGCATGCAGGATAAAACGATTAAGGATACGGATCTGCGGGAATTGGCCATCGAGATGCACAAGAAGCTATCTATCCCAATATCGACGCTGGTTTTCTGCCTCCTCGGCATCCCCCTCGGCATCCGTAAGCACCGTACCGCCAAGTTCTGGGGATTTTCCATCGGCCTCGTAGTGGTCCTCATCTACTACCTCATCCGCCTGGGAGGAGAAGCCCTCGCGGAAACGGGACAGTTGACGCCGTTTATCGGCACGTGGACCCCGAATATCATGCTCGGAATCGCGGGGATTTATCTATTTTTCCGGACAGCGGAAGAAAAACCCATATGGCCCGACTTTTTTAAGAAAACGAAATGATTATGAAGATATGAAGATCCTGGACCGTTATATCATCAGGGAATACCTTAAATTGTTTTTCCTCATTCTCCTGTCCATCGTTTCGATTTATCTGATCATCGATTTTTTCGGTAAGATCCGCATGTTCATGAGCAATAACGCCACCATTGTCCAGATGGCGTCCCACTTCTTTTTCATGATCCCCACGATTGTTTCGCAGACGACCCCGGCGGTTATCCTTCTCGCCACCCTCATGACCTTCGGCACCCTGTCAAAAAACAACGAGATCGTGGCCATCAAGGCCAACGGGGTGAGTCTTTACCGCCTCGCTTTCCCGCTGCTCATTATTTGTATCATCGTCAGCATCGCCCTTTTTCTGTTCAGTGAGCTCATTACGCCCCGGGCCTTCCAGAAGGCCGAACACATCCGTCTGGTAGAGGTCCAGAAACAGGAATCTATGGGGATATTCAAACAAAATGAGATCTGGTACCGGGGAAATCAGGCCATTTATAATTTCCGCATGTTTGATGCCGAGAACAATGCCCTCCATGGAATAACGATTTACTATCTGGATCCTAAATTCCGTCTGCTCCAAAGAATTGACGCGGAAAAAGCGCAGTGGCGGGAAGGGAAATGGATTTTCCAGAATGTGTTGATCGCCTCGATGAAAGACGGGGGCGGATTCCCCAAACTGGATAAGCTACCCTCTCATATTATAAATCTTCCGGAAAAACCGGCGGACTTCAAGAAGGTTCAGAAGGAAGCCGACAAAATGGGATTCTTTGAACTATATCCGTACATTCGCAAACTGCAATCCCAGGGGTATGACGCTACACGCTACCTGGTGGATCTCCACGGTAAACTGGCCTTCAGCTTCGTCAGCATCATCCTGCTCGTGATCGGGATCAGCTTTTCCCTGCGCTCGGAGCGGACTGGCGGGGTGGCGCAAAGCATCGGCGCCGGGGTCATCATCGGTTTTTCCTATTGGCTGGTGTTTGCTTTTTCCCTCTCCCTGGGCCGGTCGGGAACCCTTTACCCCCTGCTCGCGGCATGGATTCCCAACCTCCTTTTCAGTGTGGCGGCATTTTACATGATCCGGCGGGTCAACACCTGATTCGCCCCCTAAATCATGGCTAAATATTTACTTTTTTTATAAGTCGTTAATTTGGGGAGAGGCTGCTGTATACCAGCTTTTGACCCGTAATGCTCAAGAGCGAGGGTAGAAAAATGGAATTTATTGGTTATTATCTCCATCTACGAAGGTGTACAACAGGGTGCTCCTGAGACGCAATGATTACTATTCGAAAAGTGCAACGCTCTGCTCAGGGGCGGCGCGCCTTTTGCAATATCCCTTGTAGCAGAAGGTTCGCCGTTTCATTCATTGATCAAGGTACTGAATCTGATGCCAAAATCGGACTCAAGAAATCTGAGTGTTTTTGTCTGATTCGATAGCGAAGCCCGAACCAGCCGAGTCGTGAAAAGGCCAGCCTTAGCCCTCCATTTCGCCTTGTCCGAATCGACGGTCTTTATCCACTTAATCTTTACTAGATATTCTGATTTGTCGGCGTCATCAGCATTCTCGTAAATATTATCTTGCTCTAACCTGCATTGCTTTAGCTCTTTTCCACGATATTGAAATTCTATAACTCGAACTGCCGGCTGCTCAACTATACCGATGCCGACGTATCCGTGCTTGTTGAGATAGGCCACTACTACATCACCAGCTTGAAGCCTTTCCAATTGTTCACTGTATTTTCTTTGTTGTCCAGCAGAAATGAAGCCATATCGACGTGAATCGGTCCAGCACCGGTGATCTTTCTCGCCAACGTTAACAAGGTAAATACCGTGGTTAAAGTCGAAGCCTGGCAATTCTTTGTGTAATGTGTTTTGCGGACGGAATTTGCTGGCGAATATTCCGGATATCGCGTTGGTAAGGTTCTTTCCAAGTTTCCAAAGAAGCGTTGATTCCACAAGGTATGCTTGTTCTTCCGTTAAATCAGAAGCAATAACCTTGATCTTGGGTTGTTCGCCTTCCTTCTGAATCTCCTTGATTCGCCTAACTTTAGCAGAGTCACCCTGAGCCATGAGGTGGGATGATTTCCGATTGCCGTGCCCCTTTCCATAGTAAAATTCTTCGTTGTTGCGGGGGTCAATGTATACATATACATAATAACTACGACCGTTTTTTGTCATGTCTTAATCTCCGGCGAACGTGAGAATCAGCCGGAGCTGGACAGCGCCCAGCGATCGGCTGTATAAAGCTGGTTTAGGCTTGGCCTAGATAATTGATAGTGCCATTTTCTTGTGAAAGCAGGCCAAGCCCTTTAGATTGGTAAATTTGAAATACGGCCTCGACCACTGGTTGTGGGAGATGGAGCTCTGCCGCAATTGAAATACCGTTCAGCCATTGCCGTTGTTTACAAGTATCAGTAATTGAGATTAGTCGTTTCATTTTCTCTTCGTCTTCATTCAATACACAAAGATACATAACAAAAGACGGATCACATAGTGATATCCCAGCGTAATATCGATGGCCAATACAGTGATTGCCCTGGATGCAGTGCTGAGATTCGAGCATTGCAAGAGGTCGTGCGTAATTTTCATAGAACTCAGTATCAAAAGATAGAGTATTTTGATTTTGAGTTTTCAAAGTTGAGTAAATAATTTCAGCTACTTCTGGAATGTCATCATGAAGATGGCTGATGGGATCCTCAAGACGCTTGATTCGTTTTGAAAGATCTTTGTTGTCCAATTCGGCTTGAAGTTGGACTAATGAAGAAGCAAAAGGAAATGCGACACCAGCGATTCTGATAATAGAAAATAGCCAATCCATCTTGGTCTCCTTTGAAGCCTAACGTAAAGTTGTGGGGCTCGCCCGTCGGGTTAGGCATAAGGAATTCGAATTTCGAAGTCCTTGCCATCTGAGTCTTTCCCCGATACTTCGACAGCTGTCGGTGGTGCACCCCAGTCATCAGTTATCAAGTGATGAATAAGCTGCTTGCCCGTAAACCCTTGGGATTGAAGCGAGTGCAATTTTTGCAAAAACGCTGGGCTTTCATCGAACTCCTGCAGCCCACCATCAACCAGACGAATTGATACTTTGATTGTGCTCATAACTCTCCTGATGCCAACCAAATAATCAGCCGGAGCGTAGCTATCGGCTGTAGCGACGGGATGGCATTCTTTAATTAAGGACTGCATACAGAGATGAAACTTAGTTTATCAATGAACCAACTTGATTATCTCAAGCAGGAGCAGAATGGTTTTTATGATGATAATAATTATATCCATCATATAGCCACATCCTTTCTCAGAAAGGTATCACTTTCTGTGTAAGGAGTTCTGGCTCTCTGGCGCTCTATGGCGCTCTGGTGCTCTGACTCTCTAAATTATTTACTGACCTCCGTATGCAGTTTTTTTATTTATCTTATGCCAACAATTAATATACCAAGTTGGTTTTCCCACACATGGGCACGATACTACTCTATTTCCTAAAAATTAAAAAGAGAGAAAAAATCATCATGAAATTTTGCATAAAGGGATTTCTACCATTAGGTATTTTGTGGTAATAAAGACCAAAAGCCAAGTAGGTAAAATATGGGGAAAATGGTAACAGCTTATAATGACTACCATTCGAAATAGCGTATGTATTCGAAAATTGTCGAACTCATGGTAGGAGGAAGGAGTGGATAATAAAGCCGCATTATAACTTTTCAAAATCGCCGAACAAGCAGATTCATTGCTTCCATCTACGACAGCTCATTCGTCACCCACCTGACAATCTTGTTCTAGAAATATTGAGGATAAATACCCTCAACTAGGTTAGGCCCTTTCCATTTCTGGTATCTGACACGTAAGTTGATTAATGTAGACCGAACACTCGCAAAAAGGCTCTCGGCCAATTGTTCCTCTATGATTATGTAACCATTGCGAAATGATAACCCAATCTTCTGTGACTCCCACGCTGATATTTTATTCTTTTTATTATCTTTGATCATGTCGATTCGACTGTTAGAGTGAGCCACTGCGTTTCTCAGCTCTAATAACATCTTGATTCTATTCCAGTCTATTTCATTGACGTACAAATCAAATTTCAGAATATGGTTATAATACTTCAGTGCTTTTTCAAGCAGATTTCCCCGCAAATCGCTCATAGAAAGAGATTGCGATTGCCTCTCTTTCATCATGTCTGCCACATCAGTAACAGTTGATTCATAGACCGCATAGAGAGACACCAGAAAGGTATTTCGCAAAAACAGTGGCAGGTGAAACTCAATCATGAAATTATAATAGTCACTTGCATCTCGCACTTCTGAGTCTTCGATAGACAGGCCCCGGTTTCTGATCAGTTTATCCAATCGACGCTTCTCGATTATTTTTTTGTGTGCGATCTGTTTTTCTACCAACTGAAGATGATCTCTCAGAGCGCCGAGCTGGAATAATATTTCATTCAATCGCTGATTAGTTTCTATCTGATTCATTTTAATCCCTTTACATACAACATAACGATCACCATCCCACGTGAGTGGCTTCGATATATGGGATTGGCTAACTTTCCTCATCATCTAGAAATTTTATCACTTTTAATTTTATATCATTGACAACGTCCGGTTGAACAAGAGTCCCTGTGTGATGTGATCCTAACACGTTAAACCTCAACTCACGAAGGCATTCCGCTATTTCATATTCAAAAGTTGCCATTTGGTCTCGGTAGGGCCTATGTGCATCAAATGACTCTTGCTCCGGATAAAGAGGCCCTAATGCGAGCATGCGGAATCTGCTCTTTTTGGGGTCCACAGCTGCTTCCTTCAGGTGCCTGGCCAGTGAGTTTCCTCTAGCATTTTTACGGAAGTCTAAGTGCTGACCGATCCGGCTGAATGGAGATGAGGCATTTGGTGAGGAACTGTCGCCAGTACGTCCGACATATACGTACTTCTTTTGGTGGTAAAGAATTTCCCACACATAGAGCCAGAAACCCCTTTTAAGGACTTGGCCATCAAATCCCATCACATAAGTATCGATATCCATCAATTTCCTTTAATTGGATGTCTAAGAATTTAACAATTCATATCATGATTTCCAGGAAATATACATCAATGATAATGGATTGAAATCAAGCATATTCTTCAAGTGCGGCGTTTTATTGACTTCAGGAAGGAGCGGATCTGCTCCAAAAGGGAGAAATTGGCTTTCAGATGTATGCGCGCTTTTGAATGGGATTCATTGGCTGGCCAAATTTATCTATGTGAGTGTATTTGTTGTCAGTATGGCTGATTCCTTATGCACCTTCCAGTTTCGCACAAATAATTTATATAGCTGGTAAGGCTCACTTCTTCAATGCCTCTTCCAAAAGCGGGATGACCTGCATCTTTCTTGATAGGACCTTCTCCCTGTAAATGGAATTGTCGACGATCTTGCCGCCGAATGCCTTCTCGAAGCTTTGGGCTGCAGCCGCATTGCCCACGAAGAGAAGGTCGCTGGCTTCTTTCATGACGTCTGTCAGCATCATGACTATCATGGCCAGATTCTCTGAATCCTTCAACTTGTTCATTTCTTCCAGAATGGAAGCTCGCTTTGGCGTCAGATCATTCAGGTCCATGACCTCTATCTGGCCCACACCAAACTTGGTGCCGCTAAAATTGAACTCCTTGAAGTCGCCCATGAGAATGTCCTTGGCAGATCTGGAGGCAACGTTGCTTTTAATCCTGAGTAGCTCCATACCAAACTTCCTGGGGTCGACGCCCGCGATCTTGGCCAGCTTTTCCACCACAACCACATCGCGCGGAGAAGTCGTCGGCGACTTGAAAAGAACCGTATCAGTAAGTATTGCGGACATCATCAGTCCGGCCATCTCCCTGCTGATGGGAACCTTGTTCTGTTCATAGAGGTTCGCGACAATTCCTCCCGTAGCGCCCACGGGCTCGGTAAGGAAAAAAATGGCCTTACTGCGGACAAAGCCGTCAATCATGTGGTGGTCCACGACCTCAACAACATTCTCGATGTTGAGATTGTCCACAGCCTGATCCATATCGTTGTGATCTACAAGGATTACCTTCTTGCATCGGTATTGACAATTGGTGATCTTCTCGGGATAGGGAATTTTGAAGTAATTCAACACGAACTTAGTCTCATTGTTGAGGTCACCGGCCACCGCGGGGAAGGCTTCTTTCACCCCCATAATGTTCTTCAGGTTGGCATAGGCAATGGCAGAGGTTACAGTATCGACATCCGGCCTCTCGTGCCCAATTATTATCAGTTCGTCGGCCGCGAATGCAGGAGCTGTGGATACAACGATTGCAATGGTGATGATGAGGGCGGTGAAACATGTTTCGATGATACCGCCTGATTGAAAGAGGCTTCTGTTTGTCATCTTCCTTTTACCTTTTCTCTGCAACCCAGTCTCCCCAATCTGCCGCCTACCTTTTTAAGTAGCCGGATAATACATTACAAAACTTCGCATGTTTCGGCCAGGATTCAATGAGCTCTCAATAAGCTTAGCTTATCGCTTTATTCGCAAGCCGGATTTTCATGAATGAAAGAGATGCTATTTACAGAGGTAATGATCAATGGTTATCTCTACATTTGTTGTCAAGAAAACTCTGTCCAACACAGTTCCATTATCCAGTGCAATAACCAGGAAGATAGAGGCAAGGTAATATCGTATGGTTTAACTCAATTGAACAGGCAAAAGAGCTCTGCCAACTTAGCATGTAACAATACGGCCCTGGCAAAGGTAGGGATTAGCATAAAGATCAAGGCTCCG
>Ga0209749_1001211_pt1 | contig 24688 bp, 18 predicted proteins | sample EPASupsiteSAE347_FD_187267 | JGI IMG/M metagenome (GOLD analysis project Ga0209749, IMG submission 187267) | Bioremediated contaminated groundwater from EPA Superfund site, New Mexico - Sample SAE3-47 (SPAdes) (version 2) | ecosystem: Environmental > Aquatic > Deep subsurface > Groundwater >...
TCCGTTGCCGACCAGTTGAGCCGGCATGGCTTTCTCGGTAACGCAGGGACCTCTCCACAACGCTCTCCCGTCCTGAACAGCGCGTATTTTCACCTGACTACCAGATGCAACCTAACCTGCCCACATTGCTATGTTGCATCCCCCACCAAGAAGGATATTCCCGTTGCCCTTATCCGTCGTGTGATCGATGAACTGGCAGCGGCGAGGGCTGCAAGTGCCGCCCTGAGCGGGGGGGAGCTCCTGCTTCACCCCGATATCAAACAAATCCTCAAGTATGTGGGCAAAAAACTGAAGGTCAGGGTGCTTACCAACGGCACGCTCATCGACGAGGAGTGGGCGTCCTTCATTGCTTCCGAACTGGATGCGGATGTACAGATCAGCATCGACGGATCGAGTAAGGAAATCCACGACCGTATCCGGGGAGAAGGAACCTTAAAAAGGGCACTGAGGGCGGTGGAAGTCCTCCAGGAGGCAGGACTCGGCAACGGGATAACGTTTTCGACCACTGTCATGCATCACAACCTGCACGATCTGGTGGGAATCACTCGTCTTGCCCAATCCCTGGGTGTCCCGAGGGTTCGTTTCCTCCCCCTTCGCAAATCAGGTCGGGCTGTAGAGCAATGGGAAGGTCTTGGAGCACGGATCGGGGTTAGGGAATACGAAGAAATTTTCGATCTCTTTTTACGATTGCAAAGGGATGTCGCGCAACCCGCCGTTCAAGTCAGCGCTGGTTTGAGCGGATTCCTGCTGCAGTTGCCCCCGGAAGGCTCGATGGATGACCTCTGGTGTCCCGTCGGGCGGATGTTGGTCCTTGGAACGGATGGGGACGTTTTCCCGTGCGTGTTGATGATGCGGGAAGAGCTTCGGTTGGGAAACGCTCATCGTACTACCCTCTCCGAAATGTTGCACTCACAAACGATGGCAGGCATATGCCAGGCCCTTTCGGAGCGAAGCACAAAAATGAAAAAGTGTGCTGCCTGTTTGTGGCGCAATTTCTGCCAGGGTGGATGCATGGGGCAGGCAATAAACGAGAAGGGAACTATCTGGGATACGGATAGCTTCTGCGAATATCGAAGAAATGCATACGCGAAGGCTTTCGACGGATTCATAGAGCGCTTTCTCCATCAAGGTGCCTCCTGCCTGCCCTCTTCGCCTGCTTGATTTCACTTCACCGATACTCTCGGTGTCGTTCCCCCGGGTGACTTGGGCGACCATGGCAATTTCTTGTTCGGGTGAGAAGCACAGGAGGGGTGTCTCTTGCTTCCGGCACGGGCAACGATAAGCCATGCCTTATTCTCGATAATATTCCGTGAATGTTCAATGAAAGATAATGAAGCAAAATGACGCGCAAAACCTATGAGATCCTGGATGTCTGGCTTCTCCTCGAGTCCGACACGAAGGAGCTCCCGGACCTTTTTGATCGGGATTATTCCCGGTTTGAAATGCCGTTTCCGGAGGCCGCCAGGTTAGAGAAGATGGAGAAGCTCGGGACGCTCATATCCGTCAGCTTCAGGCAGGGAACGGCACAAGAGGGTCCCGAGCTTAGGATAAACGAAGAGGTACGGTCACTCGATAGCCATCCAAACCCGGCCGGCTATGCCTGTCAGATGCTCAGCCGAATACTCATGAGAAAAATCAAGAATTACTTGATCCTTCATGCTGGGGTTGCGGCAAGGGACGGTCGGGCGGTTGTCCTGAGCGGACCCCCGGGAGCGGGCAAAAGTACTCTTACCCTGAAGCTCCTCGAGACGGGCTTTTCTTTTCTCTCCGACGATTTTTGTCCCATTCACAGGGGAACGGGGCTTGTGCACCCTTTCCCCCGCAGTCCGTGGGTATCGAAGGATTCACCGGCGGCGGCCCGGAGCGTTGAGCCTGCCCTGAAAATGGGCATCCGTGGAAACAAGGTTCCCATCCAACCGAGTCATCCCGCTTTGAAAGTCGCTGACGGGCCTTGCCGGATAGGATGTATCATCTGTCTCGATCCCGGAGATGCAAGGAATGGATGGGGCGAGGTGCGGCTTGCCTTGCGAAAAGAGGGGGAAGAGAGCCTCTTGACGGCCTTGAAGGAAATGGAAGAAATCCTGGTAGAAAGAATGGGCTCCGGCTCTTCCGAATGGCGGATCGTCTATCCCGAGAAGCGGGGGCTGGTGAAGAAAATTCGCGAGCTTCTCGCCCGACACAGCCGCCATATCTGGAACTATTACAGAGTGGACGCGATTTGCCCTGATTTTTCGAGGCAGCCCGTATTGACACCCATGCCAGTTCACGAAGCCGCCTTCTATCTCATGCGCGAGTTGAAGCAGGATCTCGTCTGGGAGCCTGGCTTGGAGGCGGGGACGGGATGTGAGCCGGCAGGGGTCACACCGGCAGCTACTTTTATGGAGCTAAACGAGCTTCTGGCTGGAATTCCCTGCTATTATCTGACAACGGGAAGATTGGATGTCATGAACGATCTGGTATGTAAAGCTGCGGAAGCGCTGTAATCACTATGGCTGTCACTCGATCATCACATCGTAAGCTCGGTGTGCGAGCGAACTGTTACGTGACTGATTTTTCAATTATTGGGGGACCTCATGTGTGGAGCTGCCTTCCCGCGACTTCCGGCTACTGCTGAGCGGATGCCAGCTCGATGAGGTAAGAGATGAACATGTTCGAAAACTTGGGAGGCAGGAAATGAGAAGAAGAGCAACGGAGAGAGAGCGTAATTGTTTTGCCGAGGACCAGGGATTGATGAGGCGTCTTGCGGCCTATGCCGGTATGGCGCTGGCTGCCGGGGTGGTTATGAACGATACCGACGCCATGGCGGTGCCGGTGGTGTGGAATATCCCCGATCTGACAATTTCGCAGTCCACCGCTAATCCAGGCGATCCGAATGGCGGCATCTGGTTTGACTTCGAGACCGGGACGGCGCAGACGAGCAATTTTGGGGGAGCGGACTTCAGACTCATCCGTGGGGGGCCTATATCGCCTCCGCCATCAAGTGCGACCCTTCCCTATATTGCATTGGGAATGGGGCTTGATCCCGGCAATCTATTTTTTTTGGAGAGCGCTAGATCTTCGCGTCTTAAATTCGTCCCCCCCCACCGGTCATGATCATCGTTTCGGCCATGCTTCGATACCTCAGCACGAACGGTACGGGTCCGGCCGAAACGGTGATCAAGGCCTTAAAACCAGTACCACGGGGGGGGGACGAATTTACGGTTCGATGATCTAGTTGCCCAGCCAGGCTCAATAGCGGGTTTGTCGGTTCTTCAGGGAGCTTCGACACCGCCGGCCCATTGGCGGGTTTTTGCACTACTTTCCCTTTCAAATGGAATCCGGTTCCCCAGCACGGCTTTTTGGGACTGAAGTTCAAAATCGGTTCCGATACACATTATGGATGGGCCGAGATTACCGTACTCAATGACTTCAATATCACACTGCACGGCTTCGGCTATGAATCGGTCCATGACGTCCGCATTGAAATACCCAACACCACCACTCTTGTGGAGCTGACCAGCTTCACGGCCAACGAAGAGAAGAATTCAGTGAAGATCGAGTGGAGCACGGGAGCGGAGGTCGAGAACGCGGGATTCAACCTGTGGCGGGCGGAGGGGAGCTCCGGCGGCTTCGAGAAGATCAACGGAGCTCTGATACCCGCACAGGGCTCTACAACGGCGGGAGCGAGCTATGTCTTTTCCGATACCGGAGTAGCCGAAGGAAAGGCCTACCGCTACAAGCTGGAAGACATCGAAATCAATGGAAAGTCAACTTTCCATGCGCCGGTCTCGGTCATTATGGGAACGGGAATCATCGAGGAAGCCCCCTCGAGTGGAACGATTTGCCAGGCCGGCCATCCCCTGGAATTTTCCTGGAAGAGCCAAGGGATCAAGCAATCCTGGATTGAATTCTCCGGCCGTTCCGATTTTGGCGGGTCCCGCCTGTTGTTCCCGACTCATACACGTGGGACGGAGGCCCCTTCGGTCCTGACCTGCACGCCCTCGGCACAGCAATGGCAGAAGGCAATTCGCCGCATGGAAAGAGCAGGTAAGAGAGGGTACTGGCGCGTGGTGGGTAAAGGTTATGACGGACTGACCTACGTCTCGGAAGCGGGCCGGTTGAGCGTACAGTAACAAAAAAACGTCTTCTCGGGAAAAGGAAATACATGGGGAGCAAGCGCAGGGTATTGCTGATTGGATGGGATGCGGCGGATTGGAAGATCATTCATCCCTTGCTGGATCGTGGAGAGATGCCTCGATTGAAGCATCTTCTGGAAGAAGGGGTGATGGGATACCTGCGGACGCTGCATCCGGTGCTCTCGCCGCTCCTGTGGAATTCGATTGCAACGGGCGTGCAGCCGGACCGGCACGGAGTGCTGGGCTTTACGGAGGTGGATGAAGCTCAGGGAACGGTGCGGCCAAGCAGTGTTCTTTCCCGCAAGGTCAAGGCCGTGTGGAACATCCTGCAGCAAAACGGCTACCGGGTGAACGTTCTCAATTGGTATGCCACTCACCCCGCCGAGCCTTTGAATGGGGTCTGTGTTTCAGACCTGTATACGCGGCCGGCCTCCGGACCAGGAGCCTCCATGTCCTTGTCCCCCGGGACCGTTTATCCTCATGAGCAGGCATCGGCTTTGGGCGATCTGCGCGTGCGTCCCGACCAAGTTCCCGAGTGGATGCTCAAGCTCTTCGTACCTCGAGCCGCCGAAGTGGATCAGGAGCGGGACCCGACTCTCGCAAGGCTTGCCATGCTGCTCTCCGAATGCCTCAGCGTGCACCGCTGTGCCGCCCATGTGATCTCGCATACTGAATGGGACTTCACGGCTGTTTACTATCCGTCCATCGATCACTTCTGCCACGGCTTCATGCGGTTTCATCCGCCGCGCATGGACGATGTACCGGAGGATGCCTTCGCACTCTACCGGGATGTCGTCAACGGCGCCTACCGCCTGCATGACGTAATGCTGAAGGAATTGCTCCAACTGGCGGGAGAGGACACGACGGTGATAATCCTCTCCGATCACGGCTTCCACAGCGATCACCTCCGCCCCACGCTCCTCCCTCCCGTTGCAACCGGTCCCGCCGAGCAGCACCGGCATCTCGGGATTCTCGCCATGCGGGGGGCGGGTCTCAAACGGGACGAGATCATACACGGGGCGGGCCTGCTGGATATCGCCCCTACCCTTCTTTCCCTTTATGGACTGCCGGCCGGCCGGGACATGCCGGGCCGCGTCCTCACCGGGGCCTTCGAGCGACAGCCATCCCTCGCCAGGATTCCCAGTTGGGAGGAGGTCGAGGGGACCTGCGGCCGGCATCCTCCGGGAACGGTCATGAGTCTTCCTCCGGACGACTCCGCCCTGCTGCTGGAGCAGTTCGCCGCCCTGGGATACATAGACCCTCAGGAAGAAAGCCAGCAGCGAAACATCGAAAACACCCGGCGCGAAGCGGACTGGAATCTCGCTCGCATATACAGCAACACCGGCCGTCACGGCCTGGCGCTGCCCCTGCTGGAAGACCTTCACGGCCAGTGGCCGGATCGGCCCGACATCAGCGTGGCTCTCATCGAAGCCTGCTGCCGCCTGGGTATGATCAAGGACGCCGGGGAAATATCGGAACAGCTCACCGAACGTCGTCCGGAGCTGCCCGTAGCCCGCTATCTCCAGGGGATCGTCGAGCTGGAGCGGGAACGGTTCGAAGAGGGGCTCGAGCACCTTCATGCCGCCGAGGCTGCCTATCCCCGGCTACCCTGGCTCCACATCCGGATCGGGTATGCTTTCTACAAGCTCGGACGAATGGACGACGGCGGCCGTGCCTTCGAGAAGGCGGCGGAAATCGATCCCCATGAGCCCATTGCGCACATGGGAATCGCCGGTTGCGCCTATCGGCGGGGCGAGTACCGCAACGCCGTGGAATCCGCACTCGAAGCCGTGGGCTATCAGCATGACCTTCCCCTTGCACATCTCATTCTAGGGTGCGCATTGCAGGAGCTGGGACTGTGGAAGGAAGCCATCGGAGCTTTTGAGGTATGTTTGAGCCTCCGATCCAATCAGACAGTGGCCCACCGCCATCTGGCCGGGCTCTATTCGGAAGAGGCCAACGACGAAGCCAGGGGCATGAAGCATCGTGACGCCATGGTGAGCATAATTTTCCAGCGCCGCCAGGCGAGGAAGCAAAAACAGGGCTTCGTCTCCGACATACAAAAGCGGCTCGAACAGCGCGCGCGGCGCACCTTGTCTTCGGCGGAAAGGCGACAAACGACGGAAGAGCCGCAGACAGCGGAAGAACAGCCGCAAGAGGAGATTATCGTGGTCTCCGGCCTGCCCCGCTCGGGCACCTCTCTCATGATGCAAATGCTTGGCGCGGCCGGAGTACCGCTTCTGACCGACAACAAGCGCCAGGCGGATGAGAGCAACCCGAAAGGTTACTTCGAATGGGAGCCCATCAAGAAAATCGGGCGCTGTCCCGAATTGATGAAGGAGGCTCAGGGCAAAGCCGTCAAGATCGTTTCGGCGCTCCTGCCCCGCCTGCCGAAGTCGAATCGCTACAGGCTGCTGTTTATGGACCGCTCCGTCGAAGAGGTCGTTCCCTCTCAGTTGCGAATGTTGGAGCGGCTCGGGAGGCCCAAGCCCTTGCTCCACCTGGAGCGGCTCGAGGCTTTGCTGGAGAAGCATCGGCAGCAGATCGTCGAGCGCCTGCAAAGCCACCCGATGTTCAGCATGCTTGTAGTGGACTACGTCTCCCTCGTGCACCAGCCCGAGGAGTGGCTTCCACGAATCATGGAGTTTCTCGGACCGGAGCGGCTCGCGCACCCGGAGCGCATGGGGGAGGCCATACGTCCGGTGTTGCACCGGGAGCGTGTGGATGGATAGACCGAGCAAACCGCGGAGAGCGCAGAGAAGCAGAGGCGCGGAGATTTCGGAGAATAGAAGAAATGCAAAATAAGAACGGCAAAATCTCTGCATTCTCTAAGTGATGAAGATCAAAACAAGGAAGGGTGGAAATGAATCTCAAGTCTTTGTGCGCTGTTCTGGCAATTATGCTTACCTGCATGCTCACCACTCTTGCATCGCCCGTGTTCCCGGAAGAGGCGTCATTGGGAAGCGGTCAGGATCTTCGAGTCGTTGCGTCGGACGACCACGGCCTGACACTGGAGCTTGTTCCGCCGCCTCTCAAAACAGAGGAGGTGCAGGGGCCGAACGGCAAATACACGAGGCTCGAGGTGCCGGGCTGGAGCCGGACCACTCTGACGGGATATCCGGAGCTCCCCACGAGAGGCGTACTGATTCAAGTGCCCCAAGCGGGCGCCGTCACCGTCGAGGTGCTCGATAATCCATCCCAATCCCTTTCCGTGCCTCTGATTTGTCCTGTTCCCCGGCTCAGTTTGTCCAAGAACGGTAACAGTATCAGTGAGCTCGTGCAAGACGACACGGCCTATGGCGCGCCCGGCTTCTACCCGTCGCGGGTGGTGGAGCTTTCTTCGAGGGACGTGCTTCGGGGCACCGGCGTGGTCCGGGTCATGTTTCAGCCTTTCCAGTGGGACCCGGCGACCGGTGAATTGCGCTGCTCCCAAAAGATCCGCATCGCCGTCCATTTCGAAGATCCACTGTTTCCCGCCGCCGACGACGACGTGTACGGCAAGGCCGCCGTTCATGGAGTGAACGACGTCTTCGAGACCTCCGTGAAAGGAAGTATCGTCAACTACCGAAAGCAACCGGAACCGCCTCGGCCGACCGCTTCACCGCAGTCCCTCACCTCGGCCGTGCTCAAGAAGGCAAGCCTCAGGCTCGAAGTGAAACAAGACGGAATCTACCGGGTGACCTGCGAGGATATGCGTGCCGCGGGCGTTACCCAGCCGACGATCTACCCGTCGACTCTTCGGATGTACAATAAAGGCAACGAGATTGCCATCCGGGTTGTATTGAAAACCAAAGGGCAATGGCAGCCCGGAGACTACGTGGAATTCTACGCACAGGGTATTTCCAACCTGTTCACGGATAGCAACGTCTACTGGCTGTGCTGGGGAAATCAAGCGGGAAAGAGGGCTCCTTATCTCAATGGAAGCGTTACCGGACAAGGGACCCCGGCGGCATCGTTTTACAGCACTCTGCACGCCGAAGAGAATCACCTCATTTGGGGGAACACGCCGGGAGCCCCTGAGGAGGACTACTGGACCTGGGAAAAGATCATTGCGCCTGGATACGTCAGCCACTCTCTCGACGTCCCGTCGTTCGTCACCGACGCCGGTGAAGCAGTTGTAAAAGTGTGCTTTCGAGGCAATACCACCGCTGCCCCGCATCCCAATCACCATACCCAGATCTTTCTCAACGGCACGATGATAGGAGATGAGCGTTGGGACGGCAGCATCGAGCACATTCAGGAGATGCATGTATCTCCGGCTCTTCTTGTCGAGGGAGCCAACAGTTTGTTCATCAGTGCCCCGGGAGACACGGGCGCTCCCGCCGACATCGTCTATCTCAACTGGATCGGTATCGACTACTGGAGACGCTTCGAGGCGCTTTGGAACGAATTGAGCTTCAAGGTTCAGGGCAATGGGAGGCTCAGCATGGAAATCACCAAGCTGGGCCGGCCGGATATCACTATCTACGACGTTACCGATCCCTGCAGCGTGAAGAAGGTCGTGCGGTTCCAGGTGGTGCCCGACGCGACTACCTACAAAGCCGTATTCGAGGACGTAGTGACAGGAGAGAAGGAATACCGCGTCATGACGGGTGACAGAATCAGAAAGCCCGATCTCGTCGAATTGTGGCGCCCGAAGGACTTGAGAAATCCGGCGCACGCCGCCGATTATATCCTGGTCACGGCCCGCGAATTCCTTCCTGCGATCCGGCCCCTCGTGAAGTTCCGGCGCGCTCAGGGGCTGAGGGTCAAAGCGGTTGCCATGGAGGACATCTACAACGAATTCAGCGACGGGCTGCCGGATCCGCAGGCTTTGAAAGACTTCCTGAAGTGTGCTTATGAAACCTGGACGAGACCGGCTCCTACCTACGTCTTTTTGCTCGGGGACGCCAGTTACGATTACAAAAACTATCTGGGCACGGGAAAGAAGAATCGCGTTCCGGTACACCTTTCCTGGACGGACGTACTGGGTATCACGGCGGATGACAACTGGTACGTTGCCGTGGAAGGCCAGGAAATTCTCCCCGCCATGCTGATCGGGAGGACCTCGGCAAACACCGTCCAAAACGCGTCGGAGATCGTGCAAAAGATACTGGGCTATGAGCAGTTGACGGGCTACCAGCCGCAAAAAGCCCTGTTTGTCGCCGATAACAATGAAACGTTCTTCGAGACCTTGAACGAGGCCCTGATCACCACTCTGCCCGCCGGTTTCGAGGCACGCAAGGTCTATCTCAAATCCTATTCGAGCGTGAGCTATGCCACTTCCGATATCATCTCCAATATAAACGAAGGAATGCTCCTCACCAATTACGTGGGACACGGAGATGTCACCCATTGGGCGGGGGAGAGCCTGTTCATTCCGCAGTATGTTCCTCTTTTGAGCAATGCGGACAAATTGACCTTCATCCTGACGCTGGACTGCCTGAACGGCTTTTTCGCTCAGCCTTATCGTTATTCCATATCGGACGAATTCGTCATCGCCCCGGACAAAGGCGCCATTGCCGCCTTTTCACCCACCGGTCTCGGCTACAACTGGGAACATCAGCTTATCGCCAACGAAGTCTTCTCCGCCATCTTCAAGGAGGGCACTTCCCTTCTTGGCCCCATCACCATACAGTCCAAGATCGATGCGTACGGCAAAGGGGCCACGCTGGATAGCGTCAAGACGTTTACCCTGCTCGGCGATCCCGCCGTGCGGCTGAAAATCGGAAACTGACGGAGCGGGATGCGGGGAGGAAACATGCGCGGACACCAATATGTGACTTGTGCTTTCGAGGCATGGAAAGAGGCCGACAGGGAGATCCTGATGCACATCCGGGGCACGAGCATGCTCCCGCTCATCAAGCCGGCTGACCGCGTCCTGATTCGGCCGCTCGACCCGCACCATCTGAATCGCGGAGATATTTTCGCCTTCTGGATGAATGGGAGCGTGGTGGTTCACCGGTATATCCGCAAGAAAAAGGTTGAAGGAAGTTACTGGTACTGTCAGAAGGGGGACCATCTTAGCGGATGGAGCTGGGTGCCGGAGAATCGAGTCATCGGGAGAGTGGAGAGCATCCAAGGGAAGACAAGGATGGTGAGGCTGAGCCACCGGCCGTGGCCGTGGCTGAATTCTCTCCTGGGATGCCTGATAGAGGGATGGATCCGCCTGAGGGAGAAGTATACTCAGCGCGGGCATTGACTGAGCTTCCCACGCGCTGACAGAGCCATCAGTCTCCCCTTGTTTTCTGCTGTTTGGGCAGGGAGATGGTAAAAGTCGTTCCCATGCCGAGCCGGCTCGATACATGGACCCGCCCCCCATGGCCTTCGACGATGGCTTTTACGGTGGCGAGGCCGATTCCGTAGCCTTCACGCTTCTCGCTGTCACGGCCCCGGTGAAAGAGATCGAAAATGTAGGGGACTTCTTCCGGGGCTATACCGATTCCGTCGTCCATGATCCTTACGATGACTTCAGGGCCGCTTTCCTCCGCGGCAATGGTGATCGTGCCCCGCTCCCCGGAAAATTTGAGGGAATTGTCCAGCAGATTGGTGAAGACTCTGCGCAGCCGGTTCACGTCGGCCTGGATAATGGGTAAGGCTTCACCTATGCTGAGCTCGAGCTTCAAATCCTTCTGAGCGGCCCTGATTTGATAGGCTTCGAAGACTTCGAGCAGCTCCTTGTCCAGAGAGACGCTTCCGAAGTTGAGCTTCAATCTTCCGGTCTCGAGCCGTGAGAACTCGAGAAAGTCGTCCACGAGACTCTCCAGCTTCGAGGCTTCCTTGTTGATGATTCTCAGGTGCTCGGTCTTCTTTCCCTCTTCCATGGTGGCGGCTTTGCTCAGGAGACGCAGGGCCAGGCCGTGGATGCCGGCGAGGGACGATTTCATGTCATGGGCAAACATCGAAATCATGTTGGCTTTTTCCCGCTCGAGGCCCTTGAGGTTCGATATGTCGATGAAAACCGCGAATCTTCCCCGGTAGTTCCCGGCGATGCCCAAAATAGGGACAGGAGACATGATCGCCCAGACCGTGTGGCCTTCGTTCGACACCCAGGAGACCTCGTAGGATTCTACATCGCTTCCCTTTCGGTTTGCCATCTGCTCTTTCAGCCTGTTCCATTGAGCGGCTCCCAGGAAATGAGCCGCCGGCTTCCCGATGAGAGTATCCCGTCCGCAACCGAGCATATTGCATAGCGTCTTGTTGACATAAGTGATCATTCCTCGCTCGTCTTCGATCTCCAGCCCCTCGTTCATATTCTCGACCAGGCCTCGAAAGCGCTCTTCACTTTCCCTGAGGGCTTCCTGCACGCGCCTGCGCTCCAGGATTTCCGCCTTGAGAGCTTCCACTTTTTCTTCCAGCTCCCTTGCCTGCTCCATCAGGAGGCATTCCTTTTCCTGGTGGTAATCGATCTTGCTCTGGAGCTCGGCGGGCGTAAGTCTGAAGTCCGCCAGGATCTGAGTGTAAACTTTGGAGAGGTCCTCTTCTTCCCTGGGCGCCAGGACAAGCCCCTGGCGCAGGGCGCGATAGGCCGCGGCCGTTCCGATGGCCCCGGCCAGATACTTCTCCACCGCGTCGTGCAATTCTATCAGGTGAGTGATGGAAATCAGCGAGGCGTCGTTAATGCCGACTTCCTCGATGCACCTGGCGACGATAACGGCAGCCTCCCCTTCGCTGTAATAACGGCTGAGGAGGGTCTCGATTTCCTCTCTCTTGGCTGCGAGATCGATATACGCTTCCCCATGCCGGCTTCGGGAGATGGGGCCCGGCCTGTCTAGAATGCCCGCGAATTCCTCGGCTATACTCTGCTCCCGCGCACTGACACCGAAGAAGAGGGAGCCAAGGATATAGAAGGTGACATTAAACATCATGGACCACAGGACCGTCTGACTCAAGGGATCGAGAGCGCTCATGCCCAGGAGCCCGTCGGGGCTCAAAAATCCAAGACCCCAGGGACCCTCCCGGAGTAGACTGAGGGAAAGCCAGCCCTTTCTCACAAAGGACGGCACCATCTGGGTGTAACACCAAACGGCGAAACCGGCGCTCATCCCCATGATGGCACCCGCCTTGCTCCCCTTTCGCCAGAAGAGACCTCCCAGTATGGCAGGAGCGAACTGAAGCACGGCAGCAAAGGATATGAGCCCTATATTGACGAGCATCTCCGTCTCGAAAATCTTCTCCGCGGACCAGTAGCCGAGGGAAATGAACGCCATGACGACGCCCCAGCGGCATTTCAACAAATGGCGCCTCAGAAACCCCAGGCAGTCGATCTCCTCGATGAGAGGCAGCAGTAGATGGTTGGTCACCATGGTGGAGATCGTCACGGAAGAGATCATGACCATGCCTGCCGTTGCGGAAAATCCTCCGATGAATACGAGGAGAGGCAGCCAGGGGCCGCCGTGGAGGAGGGGCAGTCTCAGAACGAAAGTGTCAGCCTCGGAGACGGGATATCCGCTGAGCAAGCCGGCGGCGGCGATGGGAAAGACAAAGATGTTGATTAGCAGCATATACAGGGGAAAAAGCCACATGGCCGTCAGGATATGCGTCTCGTCATGGTTTTCCACAACGGCTACATGAAACTGCCTGGGCAGAAGAAGGATGGCCGACATGGACAGGATTAGATAGTTGCACCAAGTGAAATAGTAAGAAGTATCCTTGCCCTGAAGACTTCCCAGGTCGCGAAAGGGACTTGCCGCAAGGCGGGAAAATATGTCGCCGACTCCATCGTAGAGAAAATAGCTGACGAAGATCCCGACGACCAGAAACGCCGCCAGCTTGACCACGCATTCCACGGCCAGGGCCATGACCATGCCTTCGTGGCGTTCGGTGGGATCGAGGCGCCGCACGCCGAAGACAAGTGTGAAGGCGATCATCAGGCAGGTAACCAGCGGGCCGACGTGGCTTCTGATCCATGAATCCGGGGCTGTATTGGCCAGGAGATCGCCGCTGTAAGGTCCGGTTATGATGAGAAACGTCGAGGTTATGGCCTTCAATTGCAAGGCGATATACGGCATTATCCCCACGATGGCCATGACTGTCACGAGGGCCGCAACGAACTGGGATTTGTCGTAGCGGGCTGAAATGAAGTCCGCGATGCTGGTAATTCTGTGGGAGCCTTTCAACCGTACCAGCTTTCGCAAAATGATCCACCAGAGGAAAATACTGGCCGTAGGCCCGAGGTAGATGGGAAGAAAGAGCATGCCGGAGCTCGCCGCCTTGCCCACGCTGCCGTAGTACGTCCAGGCCGTGCAATAAACCGCCAGCGACAGGGAATACACCAGCGGGTTGTTCGTCCTGCTCCTGCCTCCCGTGGACGACCGTTCCGCCCAGCGCGCAAGCAAAAACAAAAACCCCATATAGATGCAGAAGACTAAAAGGACGATCCTGGCATCAATCATCTCTCTTCCTTCCGTCCCCTTTGTCCCTTTTGTCCTTTTCTTCCCCTGCATTTTCCTCAAGGAAAGCTCTTTTGCAGCTCCCGCCAACAATCAACAGGAGCAGAATCGCCGCCCCCCAAACCGAAAAAAGGTACCTGAAGAGATTTTCCGGTGATTTGTGCTGGAATATGCTCAGAAAGGGCCAATTCATAAGGACGAAGCCCAGGCAGAACAGCAGAGCGTGATACTCGGACCGGCAGAGAAGTCTTTTCAGTCGCTTCAATCTCTTCATGGCACACCTTCCCGTTATTCACCGCAGAGGCGCAGAGACCGCAAAAAAACCCGCAAAGATATTCTACAAGAATTCCAAGATTTTCTCTGCGTTTTCTCTGCGCCCTCCGCGTCTCCGAGGTGAATGGGATTTAATGCGAGTTGGCGAAAAAGCGGTTGAAAGCATTTATATAGGCTCTAGCGCTGGCCTCGATGATATCGGGACTGGTGCCGACTCCCGAGTAGACGGTGCCGTTGATCTCCACGCGGACCATGGCCTCGCCGAGAGCGTCCTTGCCCATGGTAACGGCTTTCAGATCGAAGTCCCGGAGTATCCCCTGGTAGCCGACGATACGCTCGATACAGTTGAACACGGCATTGACGGGACCGTTTCCGGTGGCTGCGTCGGCGTGCTCCTCGCCTTCCTTGATCAGCACCACCGAAGCCAGAGGCTGCATCGTACTGCCGCTCATGATCTGAAGGCTGCGGAAAGAGAACGTTTCGACCACCCTGGTCAGCTCGATCTCGGCGATGGAGATGAGATCCTGGCTCGTTATCTCCTTCTTTCGGTCCGCCACGTTGAGAAAGCGCTGGTAGATGCCTTCGAACTGCTCTTGAGCGACGTTATCGTAGCCGAGCTCGCTCAGGCGATGCTTCAGTGCCGCACGGCCGGAACGGGCCGTGAGCACGATCTTGTGCTGGCGAATGCCCACGTCTTCAGGCCTGATGATCTCGTAAGTGCTCCGGTCCTTGAGAATCCCGTCCTGATGGACGCCGGAGGAATGAGCGAAGGCATTGGCTCCGACTATGGCCTTGTTGGGCTGCACGGGAATGTTCATAAGGCGGCTCACCATGCGGCTCGTGCGGAAGATCTCCTCGGTATGGATATCGGTATGGGCATCGAAGGTAGCCGGCCTCGTCCTGAGAGCCATGACTATTTCCTCCAGGGAAGCGTTCCCGGCCCGCTCACCGATGCCGTTTATCGTACACTCGACCTGCTGGGCACCGTTTCGAATGGCGGCAATACTGTTGGCGACGGCCAGCCCCAGGTCGTTGTGGCAGTGGACGCTCAGCGTGGCATGGTCGAGAGCCGGAACGGATTCCCGAAGTTTTCGAATGAGCAGCCCGAACTCGTCCGGAATGGCGTAACCCACCGTATCGGGAATATTGATCACCGTCGCCCCCGCCTGAATGGCCGCATCGACCACCCGGCACAGGTACTCGAAGTCGGTTCGGGAAGCGTCCTCTGTCGAATACTCGACGTCCTCGCAATGTCGCTTGGCGTACTTCACGGCCTCAACCGCCATTTGCAGAGCGCTGTCCCTGTCCCTTCGCAGCTTTTTCTGGAGATGAATGTCCGACGAGCCAAGAAAAACGTGAATGCGCGGGCGCTCCGCCTTCTGTACCGCTTCCCAGGCGATGTCGATATCCTGCTCGACGGCTCTTGCCAGTCCTGCAATGACCGGCCCTTTGACCTGCTCCGCCACGGACTGGACGGCTCTCAGATCCTCGGGCGATGAGCACGGGAATCCGGCCTCGATTACATCCACACCCAATCTGGCGAGCTGAGTGGCGATTTCTATCTTTTGCTTCCTGTTCAGCTTGGCCCCGGGGACCTGCTCTCCATCCCTCAACGTTGTATCGAAAACGTAAATCTTTCTGCTCATTGCTTCATCCTTTGTTGTCTTTCCCCTAAGGTTCAACTCCTTCGATCCATACAATCCACCAAGGTCCCCGGCGCCTTCCTCTAAGTCCACCGGGCCGCTCAACCCCATACCCATCACCTCCTTCCCGATACTGGAATTCAACAGGCCGAAGCCCGGGAAAAGAAAAGGCCATGGGTGGGAGCCCATGGCCTTTGTTCTTCATCGTACTACGGCGCTTTATAACGCTCGTAAAGGAAAGGCATGAGATCCCCGCACCCGCACCCGTAGGCTAAGGAGTAACGATAAAAGGAGCAAGAGGATCAAAACCATTCCCTGCATTTCAGCTCGTTTCTTGTGAAGCTGCACAATACCCGCACCCTCCCGCTCCATTGAGCACTGCGGGAGGCTCCGAACACCTCGCCTAGACCAGCTTCAGGGCAACCCAGAAGCACAAGGCAATTTCTATCAAATAAAGGGAGGCGTAAATAACCATTTTCTCGGTGGGTATGTCTTCAAGAATCGTATTTGCTTCTTCCATTACACGGATAGCATCTTCCATAACTTTCCCCCTGGTTCTACTCGGCTCGGAAGCCTCTGCTACTTAATCATCGCCAGAAAATCACGTGTAGTGTATAGAAGAATATACGAAAAAGATCAAGGAAAAAAGCACGTCCGTGGTGTGCACTCGAGGATCGTACGCAAATGAGGGTCGTACATCATTCCTAAAAAGGAGGAGAAACAATGCTGGTGAAAAACTGGATGACCAGGGACGTCATTACCGTCGATGCCGAGGACTCCATGTTGAATGCCGTCAACATCATGAAAGAGCACAAGATCCGCATGCTGCCCGTAATGTTCAAGGGTAGGCCGGTGGGGGTGGTTTCCGATACCGATCTCAAAAGAGCCTCGGCCTCCGACGCTACCAGTCTGGACGTGCATGAGCTGATCTACCTCGTTTCCAGAATCAAAGTCAAAGAGATCATGACTAAAGATCCCATTTTCGTCGTACAGGACTACACCATAGAAGAAACGGCGGCATTGCTGAGAGACAAGAAAATATCCGGTGTGCCCGTGGTGGATGAAAAGGGAGGGCTGGTCGGTATTATCACCCGTGACGATCTGTTCAAGGTGCTGACCTCCTTGACCGGCTTGAGCAAGAGAGGAATTCAATTCGCTTTCCGTATCGCGGACCGGTCGGGCTCGATCAAAGAGCTGACCGACATCGTACGAAATTACAACGGCCGTATTGCCGCCATCCTGAGCTCTTACGAGCGTGCTCCGGAAGGTTTCAGAAACGTCTATATCCGCGTCTACGACATAGACCGCGAGAAGCTGGCGCCACTCCAGGCGGAGCTGAAGGCGAAGGCAGCGATGCTCTACATGGTGGACTACCGTGAGAATACTCGCGTGGTCTACGAATAGAACGATGAGCCGAGACTACGAATTTTCCTCCGAAGCCGCCTGTTCTATTCGACGAAAAAGGATTGACGTCAACTCCAACCTTCTCTAGGGTACGGCCTGGTAGGTACAGTTGCACCCGTTTTGTTATTATACTTTGAGATACCGGCTTGTCCGCACTCGGAGGGTAACCATGTTTCCCATGGAATTCGACTATCGCATTCTGAGCAGCCTGCCTCTTCCCACCGAAGAGAGAATCAGGAGCGTCACTCAATTGCTCAAGGCCCTTGTACTGCGCCGCGTGGTGCCCTATTTCAAGAACAAGAGAGGCACCGATCCGTTGAGGCTTGCCCGCGCCCATGAGCATCTGTCCATAATGCGCCTCGATGACGAGGCTAACCAGATCAGAACCATCAGCTCCGTCAGGGACGGAGACTGCAATGAATGGATTATCCAGATCCACGAGCGTATCTTCGATTATCTGGCCTTCGTCATTCCGAGCGATCCGGAATCGAGGCTTTCCGAGGGAACGATCGAAGAGCACAAGATGCTCGCCTTTGCCGAGTTTCTCCTGCGCCACGAGATGGACCACGTGCTCTATCCCGAGCGAAAAGAACGGGACGTGATCCATTCCGACGTCGATTTCGTCCTGGATCGCCGCATGAGCGACCCGACGTTTTACCGCATGCTGCGTAGCTCTCTCACCGACGAGATGAACGGGATCAAGGGAGAAAGCTATGTCACCCTGTTCGACGCCGTCGAACAGGGAGTCCCCTATGAAGCCTACCTCAACGCCGTCATCAACTGCTTTGCGGCAGCCCTCGGGGACATGCCGGTTCCTTTTCTCCATGACATCTTCCTACTGCTCGATACGGAGCTCAAAGTGAGAGTCCTGGGGGAGCATTACCGCAGGAGCGGCAACACGTCCTATACACTGCTGCAAAGGACGTCCTCGCTGCGTACGGTTTTGCGGTTTTTCGCCATGCTGGCCAGAAAGAACGAGAAGGAAGCCACGGAGGTTTTCCAGGGCTTCAAGGATCGATGGGGGGTGGTGGGGCTCTTCCATGAGCTGGGGCTGCCCGAAGCCAGTGTCGACGTGAAGGCTCAGGAAGAGCTCTTCAGCCTCTTCAAGGCGACTTTACGTACTCCCATCGGGGAAGAACAACCTTTTGGCTCCGTCACACCAGGCCTTGGCCCCTCCCCTGCCCTCTCCGACGCAAAGATTTCGAGCCGGCAGCGTCCCGAAAAAAGCCTCAAGGACCGCATCGAGGAGGCTCGAAACGATCCCTTCATTCCACGGCGCGTCATCGAGGTCATCGACAAGAACAAGTTGAATGCGGTAGGCCACAGCGGCTCCAAGTACAGCGAGCTCATCGAGACCCTGCTGGCCATTCCCTGGGGAAAGATCCAGAAGATCCGGGTCAGTCCGGAGGTCTTCGAGGAAGGGCTCAACCGGTCGCACTACGGTCTGCAAAGGCCCAAGGAAATCGTCTGCGATTTCTTCACCAACCTCATCTGGCGCTACCAGCACTTCACCGATGTTCAGGCCGCTTCGTGGCATCAGACGGGCAGCGCTTTCCTCTTCGTCGGCCCTCCGGGAGTCGGGAAGACCTCGCTGGCCATTTCCATCGCGCAAAACCTGGGGATTCCGTACCATAAGGTCTCCCTGGCGGGCATGAGGGACGAAGCCGACATTCGCGGGCATGGGTTCACCTACGAAGGGTCCAAGCCGGGCGCCATCGTTCAGGGACTCATAAAGATGGAAATGATGAACGGCATGTTCATCCTGGACGAGGCGGACAAAATGGAGAAGTTCGCCATAGCGACGCTGCTCGAAATCCTCGATCCAGAGCAAAACCATCTCTACCACGACAAGTACACCGAAACGACGGTGGATATCGACCTTTCAAACTGCCATTTCTTTCTCACGGCCAATACTCTCGATGCGGTCCCCCCGGTGGTGGTGAACCGCTGTGAAGTGGTGTTCCTGGACCGGTACAGCGTGGAAGAAAAAATCGCCATAGCCCGCAACCACCTGATCTGGCGCGTTCGAAACAAGTACCAGATCGAAGAAGAACAGATTTTCTTCGATCCGGACAAAGAGCGCGACCTTCTGCGGTATCTCATCAGGACCTACACTTATGAAGCCGGAGTGCGCGAATTGGAGCGGATCATCCGGACCCTGCTCCTGCGCATTCAGCGCAAGGAAATACTCACCAAAGGCAAGAGCTTCTTCAGGATCACCAGGGAGATGATCAAGGAATACCTCAAGGAGCCGACCAGGCCGCGGCAGGCCAACGAGGAGGACGCGGTAGGAGAGATGATGGGGCTCGGGGTCAACGTGGAGCTGGGCGTGGGCTCGGTCATCCCCATCCAGGCCACTCGTATTGCCATGGGGTCGGCTCATGCCCCCGAGGGAACCAGACGGGGATTTCTGAGCATCGTTCACGCAACGGGAAATATCGAAAAGGTCATGGATGAGAGCCGCAAGGTGGCCGGCACGGGGATTTTCTACTGCGCCGACGCCCTGGACATCGATCCTGAATTCATCAAAGACCCCGTGCACTTGCACTTTATGGGAGGCTCCACGAGAAAAGACGGCCCTTCCGCTGGAGGCGCCATTGCACTGGCACTGGCCTCGCTTCTCTCCGAGCACAAGCTCCGCAGGGACGTGGCCATGACGGGAGAAATCGACACCAAGGGAAGAATCACGGGAATCGGCGGTCTGGCCGTGAAGATCGAAACAGCCTATAATGCGGGCATTCGTACCGTCATCATTCCCCGCGAAAACCTCTACGGGGACGACGGTATCGAGCGCTTTCCGGACGCCCTCAAAGAGGAGCTCCAGATCCTCACCTATGAGGAATGGGCCGGAGCCCACGCTCCCTTCGATTACACCCGGCACATTCTGCAGGTCGTTGCAATCGATAACATCGTTCAGGCAGCGAAAATCGCCTACATAGACGATGAGGAGATGGAGAAGCTGGACAAGTGTTTTGAAGACCATGCATTTGAAATGGCGGAGAAGCTTCGCACCTGCCAGATCGAGCCGAGTCTGTCGCTACGCCTGGTGCAGGTGAAAAAGCCCGAGGAGCTGGATCCCGAATTTCTCCGTCCCACCTCTCCAGAGCGAGTGGATTCTCTGTACTGCAAGAGGTTCAGCAAGCTTACCCTGTTGGTTCGCCCCGAAGTGCACGAGGCCATTCTGGCCAGGCTTGCTCAACATGAAGTGGTGGTGCCCGTTCAGGTCTTCGATCCGCGGCGGGAGAACCTCACCACGGCGGCTTGCGAGATATTCACCGCCTTTCAAACATCCCTGGCCGAGGCAGCCTCTCCGGCCCGTATTTCCATTATCGCGCCCTACTTTTTCATTCAACGAGACGGCATCTCCCTGGATCAATTCACCTGCGGCCCCAATTACGAGGGAATGACCCTTTTCGCCAACAACTATACGGCCCAGGGGGTCAAGATCAAAGGCTGCAAGGCCATGTTGGACCGCGTCTACTGTCTTCTCGCCATCCTGGAGACCTCCGAGCTGGATACCTGTCCATTCCTCGCGAGGAAAAACGGCGTCTACGTTATCGACATGTCCTTCATTCCGGAAAAATATGCCCTGGACGTGCACAGGGCGGAGCAGATAGTCAATAGAAGCCTGCGCCACTGGTTGAGTACCGTGAAAGGATCTCTGTAGTATGGAATCCGTGATATGCAACCCCGTAGTAAGCGGGAATGGCTCATCCGCAGGAGGAAAAAGATATGCAGCCTTTCCAGGATAAACTGGAAGCATTGAAAAAAATGCTGGCGAGCGAAGATGATTTCAAGGCCACATTCACCTACTTCTTTGATCATCTTGGCGAAGACCGGTATTTCATCGAATCCGGCAAAAAGGTCAAGCATCCCTTCTTGAAGGATATCTTGAAGGTTCTCGGACAACAGCTATTCAACGATGACGGCATGGTTACCAACCTGAAGCTGCTCAAACTCCCCAAAACCCGGTTCTATCATGGATCCTGTTTCATACATGGCCGAATGGCAACCCTTTTCTTCTTTGAAGATATTGAAATGGGCATGGCCGCCATTCATTTTTCAGAGACCCACGAAGTCAAATTCGCCCGGTTCACCGGCACGCTCATCGAGGGCGATAAAGTGGTCATTATGCCGGACGGGGCGAAAAAGACCATTCATTGATTCACCGGGTATCTTTTAAAACCTGAAAACCGATCTTGATTATGGCGACAAGTGTACTGGTAATCCACGCAGGAGCAGGCATGATCGACCGCAGTGAGCTTGATTGCGGTCGTGAAGCTGTATGTCGTAAGGCTCTAAGGGAGATCCTCACTTCAGGCTATGGGCTTCTGAAAGGAGGAGGATCGGCCCTCGATGCGGTCGAGCTGGCGGTGAAGCTGCTTGAAGACGCGGAGGTGTTCAATGCGGGGCGAGGCTCCGTCCTCACCGCGGCCGGAACGGTCGAAATGGATGCCTCCATCATGGACGGCCGAAGCAGGCGGGCGGGAGCCGTGGCGGGAGTGAGGAACATCCGAAATCCCGTGTGCGCGGCTCGCTCGGTCATGGAGCATAGCCCTCACGTGATGCTCATTGGGGCCGGGGCGGAGGATTTCGCCGGCAAGCACGGGATAGAGCGCGCCGGTCAGGATTACTTCATCACCCCATTGCGAGTCGAGCAGCTTGAGCGATCTCGTGCTGCTGCTTCCTCAGCCCGCATCGAGCATGAAGCATCCCCGCCTCTCCCGGATGATGGGGCGACGGGTACCGTCGGGGCCGTTGCGCGCGACGCCGAGGGCCATCTTGCGGCGGCAACTTCCACGGGAGGTACCAACAACAAGCTCCCCGGCCGTGTCGGTGACACACCGCTCATCGGAGCCGGCGTATGGGCCGATGACTCCGTTTGCGCCGTTTCCTGCACCGGCCACGGTGAAGCCTTCGTTCGCAGCGTTTTCGGACACGAAGTAGACGCGCTCATGCGGCTTGCGGGCATGGCTCTCGGCAGGGCGTGTGAGCACGCGCTGGCGAGAGTACAAGCCATGGGAGGAAACGGCGGATGTATCGCCGTAGACACCAAAGGCGGCATTGCCCTGCTCTTCGACACCACCGGGATGTATCGTGCGTGGATCGATGAGAGCGGAAACCCACACGTCGGGATTTTCGGCTACCGGCATAAGACGGGACATGCCTAAGGCGGAGCTTGTGTGTTTACCGCTGAGGCGCAGAGGACGCAAAGAAAACGCAGAGAAGATCCAGAGATTTCCAAGAGCTTTTCTCTGCGCTTCCTCTGTGTCCTCTGCGCCTCTGCGCCTCTGCGGTGAAGAGAGCTCAGCCGCCGTCCGTTCAGAGTATCTTGCTCAACCTCGCCCAAATTTTTCAATTCGACCCCGGCGCTTCCTCTTCTTTTTTTCGAGACCCATCAAGAAGCTCAATCCGCTGCTCGAGTATTTCCACGCGCGCTTTGAGCTCCGCAAGCTCCCCTTTCCTGACGATATCCAGGCTTTCCGACCACTTCTTCATCGTATCGGAAAGATGGGCATTGATTTCCTCCCACTCGTGCTTGCCGCTCTTTACGAGATCTTCGGCAAGCTTTTCAGCCTCTTCAGTGGAAAGCTTTCCTTCATCGACAAGGGATCGGGTGACTTCCTGGATCTTTTCCCCTGTAAGCGCCACCATTCCGATACCGGCAAGCAAACTTTTCTTTAATAGTTCCAGCATGTTAATCTCTCCTTTAAACAAGGGAATCGTTCGGATCGATGAGCTCATCTCGGAATTGCCATCGTACAAGTATGAGAATTTATCGTATAACAAATAAGAAAATAGCAATCGGCCGCTTTGGAAGCAACCGCTATAACAAACCTACCCCAAAGTAGTGCTGATCCTGCGTGGCTTCGCGCAGGGCATACCGACGCGCCAACTCGCCGATGAGCTGGAGTGAGATTACGGCACGCTGCTGAGCTACTGCCACGAGATACAGGCCGCAGCCTTGCAGGGGCAGGACACCTCCCCGTTGCCGGACGCCGTCACCGAGGGCGACGAGGCCTTCCAGAACGGCTACCCGCATAACGCGGGACATTTCCAACGCAGAGACGCGGAGAAAGAGCTCGTTTTGCTCTGCGTCTCTGCGGTGAAAAGCTCTCCTTGTGCCCGTTTTAAGTATAACTACGCCCGACGACGACTGGCGCCGAATTCCTTCTTCTCGAGGGCCCATTGATTCGCCGGACCCCAACCCCAATGCATATTATTTTATCTGCATCACCGCCCGATTGTTGTTCTCATTCAGCTCGTCAACCTGATTGTCTGAATCCACGACCGCGACGATATACCTGCCAATGAGAGAAGCCGGAGCCTTGTGGGTAAAAGATATCGAGCCACTCAGACCGGCTCTGACCCCCTTTATCAAGGTGGACTTCTTGAAAGGCTTGAGAGGCAACGTTTGACCATCCTTGGACAGATAGAAGGCTACACTGAAAGTACCAGTGTTTTTGTTGCCGGTATTCTTGATTTCTATCTGTCCTGAAGCCTGTTTCCCCTGATTGCTGGATACCAGGCTTATCCATTTACCGGAGAGATCAAAAAAATCCGTACTACTAATCGTTACAATCTTGATATTCTTTGAAGTTGTAGTCGCTCCATCGTTGTCTTCGACTGTTACGCTGGCATTTCGTATGCCGGCTTTGGTATAGGTAACCATCAAATTATTTAGTGTGGTATTGAAGTCAGCATTTTTGTCGCCGTTGGTATCCCATTGATACTCTACAATAGAGCTATCAGGATCGCTGGCTTCACAGGTAAAATTTACTTTTAGAGGAATATGGCCGGATGTTATATTGGAGCTAAAAGATTTCACTAAAGGAGAAGAGTTGAACCAATATCCGATATGATTGGATATTTTGCCCCCTGCTCAGGTGCCCCCCCCCTGCAAATACATTGTTTTGATGGTCTGCCGCCAGCGCCGAAGTAGATCTAAGCGCCGAAGTAGATCTATTCACTCCCGAGGCCAGGGCGGACCAGGAGGAGCCGTCCCATCTGGCAATGCTATTTGCGCTGATTCCCCCTGCCGTGGTGAAATCTCCTCCCGCATACAACATGCCGTCAGGGGCCACTGCAAGGGCATAGACGAAGTCGTTCACTCCATCCCCGAGGGCGGACCAGGAGGAGCCGTCCCATCTGGCAATTTGACCTGCGCTGATGCCCCCTGCTGTGCTGAACTCTCCTCCCGCATACAACGTGCCATCCGGGGCCACTGCAAGGGCCCAGACGGCGTTGTTCACTCCAGCCCCGAGGGCAGACCAGGAGGAGCCGTTCCATCTGGCAATGCTATTTGCGCTGATGCCCCCTGCCGTGCTGAACTTTCCTCCTGCGTACAACGTGCCATCCGGGGCCACTGCAAGGGCATGGACCGAAACGTTCACTCCAGCCCCGAGGGCGGACCAGGATGAGCCGTTCCATCTGGCAACATTGTTTGCAGCGTTATTATTCTTGTCGTAAAAGGAAAAATCACCTCCTATGTACATATTGCCATAAGTATCAGAGGCGGTAGCATAAACAGGTCCGTTTACATCCGTGCTCGTGAATTTTTCGCTCCATGTAGCCAGGGCAGGAGTGGAAAAAGCCATGAGCCCCATGAGCAGCACCCCAAAGATACCAATGCAAATTCCCAACAAGCTTCTTCTTTCCGACATAATAATCCCTCCGTTTTAGATACACTGATAAATCGATTAAACTTCAATCCCTTACAATTTCAGAGCCCACTGGCTCCGTGAAGTTTAAAGTCAATACCCGTGAATGAATTTGGGGCATCAGAGCGAAGCCACTGATTTTCGTTGACTTTTTCATTATTTATCGTAATTGCCATGCTGGGCAAACAGTTCACCTGAAGCTTAGGAGAGAAAATGAAAAA
>Ga0209749_1001212_pt1 | contig 24639 bp, 24 predicted proteins | sample EPASupsiteSAE347_FD_187267 | JGI IMG/M metagenome (GOLD analysis project Ga0209749, IMG submission 187267) | Bioremediated contaminated groundwater from EPA Superfund site, New Mexico - Sample SAE3-47 (SPAdes) (version 2) | ecosystem: Environmental > Aquatic > Deep subsurface > Groundwater >...
AAATATGAAAAAATTCCAAACATAAAAAAATGAGCCACTTTATCAAGTTGACCTTCGACAATCACATCATTAGCGTTTGGCGACATGGGTATTGTTAATAAGAGTAGCACAAACATTGTCCAAATGATTAATAAGTGCTTTTTCATAAATTTTTTTTAATTACTTTATTATCGATATAGCGAAAAAATAAGACTAGTGACAACATGAACAAAATTAAAAAACCAATCGTTAGTGCCTTGCCCAAGCTTTGTAAAAATAAAGCGCTAAGGCCGAAAATAGTAGATATCAGATAATAAAACAAAACTGTTTTTACTGGCGATAATCCAAGATCAATCAGTCGAAAATGTAAATGTTTTCGGTCGGCGAACTTAAATGGATTTTTACCTTCTCGCAAGCGGCGGATGATTATCCAAAAGACATCCATGATCGGAATCCCCATCACCAATAAGGCTATAGCGATTTTACCGCCAGAAATAATTGCCAAAACGCCAAGCGCGTAGCCGAGGAATAGCGACGCTCCTTCTCCTAAGTAAATTTTGGCAGGATGCCAATTCAAAATCAAAAATCCGACACAGGTAGCAAAAAGGATTAATGACGCAAAACCGATATCTGGCTGATAATATTTAGTCGTCATCGTAAAAAGAAAAATAATAAAGGCTCCGATTCCTACCACGCCAGAAACTAAGCCATCGACACCATCAAGGAGCTTGGTTGTATACATCATGCCCATCAGCCAGACAAAAAGAAAAATATTGGAAAGAAACTTGTCAAAATACAGATAACCTCCAAAAGGATTACTCATTTTGCTAATTTCAATGCCACCCAGTAAAACTAAAATTATCGCCAATACTGGAGCCACTAATTGCACGCCTGCTTTCAAACGATATTTGTCATCAAAATATCCACCAACCATCAAGACAATGCCGCCCGCCAAAAAACCAAGCCAATGGTTGATATTTAGATTGCCTGATAAGATTTTGTCGTGATTAAGGAATAACATTAAAAAGAATACCAAAAAAATTCCCAAGCCGCCCATTAGTGGGACGGGATTAGCTTGTTTTTTCCGATCTTCATCAGGCTTGTCGACAAAATTGAATCTTATAGCCAATTTTTTGATTATCAAGACAGTTGAAAATGACAAAAAAGCAGTAATAATAAAGTAAAAAGTAGATTGCATTATTTTTTAAGAATATTTTTTTATAAGGCGACGCCTTTTTCAATTTCAATCTTAGCAGAATCATCCAAAACTACAATATCCCTCCTTTTCAGCTCTCCTGAAAGGATTTTGCTAGCAATCGCATCCTCGACTCTTTGTTGGATCACGCGCCGCAAAGGACGAGCGCCAAATTTCGGATCATAACCTTCTTGTGCCAGTTTCATAGTTCCACCTTGCTGGACCCTGAAGCTAATTCCCTTTTCGCGCAACATTGCTTCAACTTGCTTTAACATGATTTCGGCAATTTGAACGATGTTTTGGATGCTTAGCGGCTCAAAGACAATCACGCCATCGAAGCGATTGATAAATTCTGGACGCATAATTTTGTTTAAATGCTCTTCAATCAAAACTTTACGAATCTCCTCGATGTTGATGCCCTTGAAAATAGAATCTTGAATATACGTCGCGCCAGCATTAGAGGTGGCGATAAGAATACTGTTGGTAAAATCAATAGTCCGCCCCTGTCCATCAGTTAAGCGTCCATCGTCCATTACTTGCAAGAATAGATTCAAGATGTCGGGATGAGCTTTTTCTAATTCATCCAAAAGGATAAGAGAGAAAGGCATCTGGCGAACTTTTTCAGTCAAGTAGCCATTTACACCATCGGTATTGCCAATCATCTTTTCGACAGAGTCGGGATGCTGGTATTCACTCATGTCGATTCTGATCATATAATCCTCTTCACCGAAATATGTCGCTGCGATAGTCTTTGCTAATTCAGTCTTACCAACGCCAGTCGGGCCAAGGAATAAAAAATTAGCGATCGGTCGTTTATTCTCGCGGACTTCAGTGCGTGCTCGACGCAAACTGGCCGACACCATCCTAATTGCTTCATCTTGACCGATCATGCGTCTATGCATTTTTTCTTCTAAATTAAGTAATTCTCGCCCTTCATTGGTAGATATTTTTGTCAGTGGAATTTTGGTCAATGCTGACACGACGCGAGCAATATCATCTTCGACTATTTTTGTCCGCTTCCCCTTTGCCTGAGATACGTTTGCTGCTGCTGTCCTCAAGACATCGATTGCCTTTTCCGGCAAATAGGCATCATGAATATAACGGCTGGATAATCCGATCGCTTTTTCAATCGAGCCATAGGAAAAATAAACATTATTGTGTGATTCGATGGCGCTAATCTTGCTCTCTATTATTTGAATCGCTTGATCACCGGTTGGTTCTTCAATAATTATTTTTTTCATGGCGCGACCGATTGTTTTCCTTTCGATGTATTTTGTATAACTATCAATTCCAGCTGTTGCTAGACAGTAGATATTATTTCGTTCAATTTCATTTGCTAAAACTTCTGACAAATCCAGACTACCGCCTTCACCGCTACTGATGCCAATCAAATGTTCAATATCATAAACGCACAATATAATATTGCCGGAACTTATAACCTCGTCAAGAATAGCTAACATTCTGCCTTCGGCTTGCGATGGAGTTGCACCGCTAATGATTCTGGAAGCATCGATTTCTACCAAGCGCATATCGCGCATGAATGATGGTACATCCTCGCGCACCATTCGTTCAGCGATTCCACCGATTATGGTTTTCTTGCCAACACCGGCAGCACCGACAAGAATCACGCCGTTATTTCCGCTTTCAAAATTAGTAAAAATATTTTCTAGCTCATCATCCCTCGCGACACAAAATTCCAAACGTCCATATTTAGATATAAGCGTCAAATCATAGCCAAAATTATCCAAAGTCGGAGTTGCAATCGCGGTATAGGAGCGATTCATGCTAGTCTTCGGTTTTAGGTGCGCTTTTTTGCGATAAATTTGATAATTTTCTGCCATTCTTTGGTCAACATGAAACCACATGACAACGTTGAATATTTTTTCTGATGTAATTTCAAACTCAAGAAATAATTCTTTTAGATATTCGTCATTAGCAATCAGTGATGTTAGCAAGTTGCTGACCGCGACTTGTTTTTGTTGGAAAGAGACCGCCTCCAAATAAGCACTGATCAAAATCTCCTTTGATTCATTGGATAAGCTGGTTGACTGAGAATTATTATCAATCTTTGTTAAATAATTTTTGACCTTTTCAACTAAGCTTGCCAAATCAACATCAAGTCTGGACAACACTGCTACCACCTCATTGTCACCCAGGGCAGAAAAGAATAGATGAACAGGGCTAACGTGTTGATTGCCCAATCTTGTCGCCAATAAATAAGCATCCTCTATTGTCTTAAGAATTTTATCGCCAAAACCGCTTGAAACTTCAATCTTTGACTCACTGCCAGTTTTTACCAATTCTGCCCAATTGTCCGGCAATCTATCAACACTCTGATTGCCATACTCGCCTCTTTTGATTCTTTTCCGCCTGCGCTCATCTTCACTAATGCGAAAAATAATAAACATGCCAGCCAACAGTCCAATCCAAAAAAATAAAATCATGAAATGCTGCTTGTTCCAAAAATAGTAATCGCTTAAAATAGAAGTTGTTTGAGAAATTTGATAAAACCACCCAGCTAATGAGATTATTCCAATTATAAAAATAAAGTAGGCCAAAGCATTTAATATTGCATTAATCTTGTGGCGCGCATAATCGAGCTTGATAACCGCTTGGCTCAATCCGAGCCGCCAATAATAAAACTTGCCATAACTAAAAAAACCCAAGCCCATCCCAGCGCAATTAGCGCAGTTAAAACCGGAGCTACTCTTGCCAGAGCCGTTGCAAACTGGACAAACTATGAATTGTCTATTTTTACTTGACATTGATAAATATTAATGCGATATCTGGATAGATTTGATATATGATTTCATAAAAAATAAGAAATGGGAGGATAATCCAAAGCAAGATGACCAAAAAAGAAACGACTATATAAAAAAGTAAAAAAATTGTGCGAAAAATTATTTGCACTACGCGGACCATAAAACTGATCAAGCGCCCTTGTAAATCAGTTTGACCATACATTGGCTTAAAAATATTCTTGAGCCAAATTAAAACGCTTAAAGACTTTTGCCTGTCTTGGATAAAAATTACGTTTTTTTGTATTATCATAAGCAACCCCATAGTAAACCACCACAGGGGAAAATACAAAATGCTTTGGATAAACTCTAATACTATCCTGCCACTATACACAAAGATGTCATTATTTCTCATAATAATAATATTATAACACAATTTGTCATTTTTTACGAAATATTTTATTAAATATAAATAGCTAATATTGGTTAAATATAAAAATAGTAAAATACTTGACAGAAGTTATCCACTCTGATATACTATTTATATAAATAATTACACAAAGTCTTTGTGAAAATACAAAGGTCTTTTTATTTTAATATAATGTAAATCTATTATTGATGAGCGCCTAACCCGTCCTTTACCGGGAAATGCGCAAGTAATATTAAGAATTCATTAGTTAGACCAATCATATGGCACATAAGAAAGCTGGTGGCTCCAGTCGTAACGGCCGCGATTCCGCAGGTAAACGCCTAGGAACAAAACTTTCCGGTGGACAATTTGCAAAAGCTGGTGCGATTATCGTCAGACAAAGAGGCACCAAGATTCATCCAGGCACAAATGTTCAAATAGGAAAAGACGACACTTTATTTGCTGTCGCTCAAGGTATTGTTAAATTTACCACTAAAAAAGTTCGTAAATTCAACAACCAATTGAAAAGCACCAAATTTGTCAACGTTGAAGCTATCTAAGATTTTTCGAAAAAAAACAGTTCAATTGAACTGTTTTTTAGTGCGAACATAAACGCGCACAAAGCGACCATTAGGCAGAGAGTTGAGCCGAATAATTTCATGGCCCATCTTGTCAGTCAACTACGCCTTTGGTAGTTAACTCTATAAAAAATGTTAATTACTTAATATTAGCAAAAAAATATAATAAAAAAGAGGCTGACTTGCCTCTTTTTTATTATATTTTAAAATTATGTCCTAATTAAAGTTGTGCTGATGTATCAGCGCTGCCACCATCTTCCAGTTTTAAAACTGTTGGCGTTGTGGTTGTAGCAGTCTGTGCTTTAACACATTCACCTAATTTTGCCGTATATGTTTTCCATGATTCACTTCTCACTTTTTTTATTGTTTCGTTGCTTGCTTTTACTTCTTTTTGATATGTATCAGCACAAGCCTTACTTGCTGAAATTTGATTTTCATTTGTAAGGGCTGCAATCTGACATGCATTGCGAGCATCAAGAAGTAGGTTCATTTTTTCAGAGTACGCATTGAATGCGGTTTTTAGAGATGCGTCCTTTGCATTGATTGCATCGGTAACACACGGCACCATTGATGCGTCAATTTTTTTCATTTCCTGTACTTTCTTCATTTCCATCTTTTTTGCCTCTTTTCTAATACCCCACAAAGCTGTACCAATTTTTTTGATATTTTTGAAATTTTTAATTTCACTTGGTCCTGATATTTTTTCCAAAGTTTCGCCTTTTTTTTCTTCAAATGTGTTCTTTTTTTGTTCTTGTTTCATTTCTTTCTTTCTAACACCCCATAATGTAGTGCCTTTTTTTACAATCTGTCCGAAGTTTTTTATTTCTGCAGGAGTTGGAATTTTTTCCAAATCGTCATCCTTGTCATCAGCTTCGGTTGTATTAACGACGACTTGATCGGTGCTTACAGTAACAGCCTCACTTGTTGTATTAACAGTGACTTGGTCTGTGCTGACCACCACATCTTCTGCTTGAGCAAACATTCCTAATCCCAAAATCAGGGAGAATGCAATTACCAATGAAAGAGTTTTTTTCATAATTTTTTCTTTAGCATATCGTATTATATAAACGATATGAAATTTAATTATTAAAATAGAACATAAAGTTCAATTGTTTATATTATAACACTTTATTGTAACACATACAACTCTTAGTTTTGTGAGTGTTTTTCAATTATTTCTTCAGCTATCAACATGCCATCAATCGCTGCTGAAATAATACCTCCAGCATAACCGGCACCCTCACCCGCTGGGTACACGCCCCTGATATTGGATTGTAGATTTTTATCGCGAAAAATACGGATTGGTGAGGAGCTACGGGTTTCAACGCCAGTTAAAATAGCATCAGGATGCGCAAACCCTTTTATTTTTCTTTCCATTTCTGGCAAGGCTTTTCGAATGCTATTTAAAACGTAATCAGGCAAACAACTACTCAATGAAGTTAGTCTTACACCTGGTTGATAAGTTGGAGCAACACTCCTAGTATCAGTCGATGGCTTATTTCTCATAAAATCGCCAACTAACTGTGCCGGTGCACGATAATTGCCACCGCCGACTGAAAAAGCCTTCTCTTCCCACTTGCGTTGGAATTCAATTCCAGCCAAGGGATGATCTGAATTAAAATCGCTAGGTAAAACATTAACTAAAAGAGCGCTATTGGAATTCTTACTGTCGCGGGCATTTTCACTCATGCCATTTGTTACCAATCTCCCCTCTTCGGAAGCAGCTGCGACCACGTAACCGCCTGGGCACATGCAAAAAGTGTACACAGAACGATTTTCAGTAACGTGCTCGACCAATTTATAGCGCGCCGCCGATAATTTTGTGTGATTATAATAATCACCATACTGCGATTTATTTATCATTTCCGATTGATGCTCAATACGCAAGCCGATTGCAAAGGGTTTGGCGGTCATAGTCAGCCCTTGTTTATAAAGCATTTCATAGGTATCGCGTGCAGAATGGCCGACAGCAATAACCAATTCATCAACCTCTATTTTTTCTTGCTCATTAAAAATAGCACAGACAATTTTATCATCGACAATCTCGATGTCATTCAAGCAAGTTTCAAAACGGACTTCCCCACCTAGTTTGATTATTTTCTCTCGAATATTTTTGACAATCTTGCGTAATTTATCAGTACCGATATGTGCTTGGGCGTCAATGGCAATTTCTGGAGACGCACCCGCTTCAATTAATTCATCAAATATAAATTTTTTGCGTGGATTATCCACCATGGTATATAATTTTCCATCGGAAAATGTCCCAGCACCGCCTTCACCAAATTGAATATTGGATTCTTTATTCAATTTCCCTTCTTTGAAAAACAAGTCAACATCCTTGATGCGCGCTTCCACGTCTTTACCGCGCTCGATTATTAACGGCTTCAAACCAGCCTGGGCTAAAAGCAAAGCGACAAACAAACCACTGGGACCAGAACCGACAATCACTGGTTGTTTAGCTTTAGCATTTGCCGATACTTTTTTTAATTCATAAATATACGGCGTAACAAGGCGGATTCGATGACGCTTTATTTTATCTTTGTGCGTTTCTGCTATTTTGACTAAAAAATCTTCGGGATTTTTGATCGTCACGTCAACAGAATAAACAAATAATATTTTGCGCTTATTGCGCGAATCTATCGCCCGTTTAACAATTGTAAATTCCAATAATTCTTTTTCTTCGATTTCTAAAATTTCGGTGACACGCGAAGCCAAAACATTCTCGTCTTCATCGAGTCTGATTGTTATTTCCTCGATTCGTATTTGATGATTATTTTTCATAATTACATTTTAAAACCATATTGAATAATTAAACCGGCGACGACACTAATTCCAAAAAGAAGTCCCAGTATTTTAAAAACATCTTTTTTATTTTTTTCTTCTCTGAATAATACCAAAATGCCCAAGCCACCACTTGCGCTCAGACCAGCAATAACCGAGCCGAATGTAATTGCGCCTTTGAGATACATTTCAGTTATTGTAACTGAGGCCACGCAATTTGGAATCAAGCCGATTAGCGCAGTTAAAAAAGGTTGCCAAAAACTGTCACCCAAAAATAATTTTTCAAAGTTATCTTCACCGATTTTAAAAATAATTAGATTTAAAGCCAGTGAAGCGCCAAAGATAAATGAAAAAATCTTGGCTGTGTGCGCAATCGGATGCCAGATGATTTGCTTCGGATTAAATTTTTTAGCCTCTGAGCTTGGATTATGTCCGCAACAAGCAATTTCATCGACAACGGAGCCATGGTTATGGTGAGAATCGTCATGTCCGTGCGTATAAGCTTCAATATGTTGCAGAGTAAATTTATTTTTCTTTCGAAAAATAAAATCAATTGCATAACCGGCAATTAAAGCGATAAAAATCTTGGTCAAGATTAACGGCACAATAATATCCATCCTGTCAGGCTGTGACAGGATTACCGGAATCGCTTCATCTGAAGTCGATAAGAAAACAGCTATTACGGTACCGATTGTTACCAACCTTTGAGTATAAAGCGCCGCGCCAACAACGGAAAATCCGCATTGCGGAAAGGCACCTGCCAAAGCTCCGATTGCCGGTCCAGCTAATCCAGCTTCTTGAACCTTTTTTCTAATCAAGTTTCCAAATTTGAATTCTACTAGCTCAATAATGATGTAAATTATCAATAATAGAGGAATAAGTTCTAGTGAATCAAAAAAAACTTCTAAAAATATTTTTTGCATATTATTTTATAATAATTAAAAGCACACATTGTTTCTTTATTATACTTTATCAAAAAAATTCAGTCAATCAAATAAATTAAAAATTGCCCCAAAATTGGGGCAATTTTATTAACATAATTTATTATTATTTTACCTCATACACTAAGGTCACATCTACCTTTATTTCGTTTTGACCGGTTTGGATAGTTGGACTAACCAAGGCATCTGCACCTCCACCCACACCTGATTCCATCTTGGCATTAGAGTACATTGGATATACGACCTGATTAGCATTTTCGGATACACTTTTTACTGCGCCCAATTTCATTCCCGCCTGCTCCGCAATCATTTGTGCTTTTTCCTTGGCTTTTTTAATGGCTAATTCACGTGCTTGATTCTTTAGGGCAAATTCATCATCAATGGTGAAGTTTATATTGCCGATTTGATTCGCGCCTTGCTCTGTTGTCTTGGCAATTACATCGCCAATCTTGCTTAAATCACGAATCTTCAAAGTCAAAGTCTGTGTCACCTCATAACCAGTTAACTCCTGTCCCTTGTCATTGGTCCAATTATAAACTGGATTCAAATTATAATCACTAGTCTTGATATCCTTCTCCTCAATTTTTAATTTCTTCAATTCCGCGATAATGCTATTCATCTTATCAGTGCTCTCTTTGGTCGCCTCCCCTGCCGTCTTCTTCGCTCCTGTCTTCAAGCCAACATTAATATTGGCAATATCCGCCTTGGCATAAACGGTGCCTGAGCCAGCCACAGAAAATCGATCTTGGTCATCAACCTTGTTTGTTGTTATTAATGATACAATTACAATTGCGCCGACTACCAGGATTACCAAAGTAGCCAAAAAAGTATGAGTTTTTTGCATAATGTTATTATTTAATAATTAAGATTACTAGTTTATTGTATCATATTTTTAACAAAATAAAAAGAGATACATTTCTATATCTCTCGAAAAAAGCTATTTTGTTATTTATCAAATTTGCTATTTAGTCTGCGTGGATTTTACCTCGCTTTCTACGATTTGAAAAATCTGCTCTACACTCAGAGAGGTGCCGACTACACGTTTTATCATTTACGATAAGGATATTTGTAGCACGCATCGGTTAAAAAGTCAATATCGACTGGGGTAATAAAAAAACGGACACAAATATCGTGTCCGTTATAAATAATTAGATAATAAAGTTTTGCAATTTTATGTAATATTACGTCGCATCATCGTTTAAGCCCGCAACGCTCCTTACTGAATCAGCAGAATGATTTTTTTTCATTTCATCTGCAATTCGATATTCAGCCAGCACATCTCCCATGGATTTTTCATACACATAACGATAAACATCCTTGCAAATCCGAACAAGAAAGTCGACAAATCTCCGAACAAAGTCATGAAGAAAAAAGTCGAACACGGAAAACGGCCAATAGACCAGCCAAGTTTTTTTCGGCAGATTATTGGTGGACAAATCCGGTTTTGGATTATGAAAACTAGGATCACTTAGTAGCTTATACCAGCCTTCTTCGTTATTTGACTTTACGCTGAGAAAATCTTCTTTTCTCTGATTAAATTCTTTTACCTTGTCTCTGCCGGCAAGATATACCTTGATAATCGACCAAATTAGGCCGATGCCAAAATAACCGCCGATAGATAAAACGAAATTTAGAAAGCTACCAGAGATGAAACCAATCATATCGAATCGATTCGTAAGTTGCACTAATCCAAAAAAAGCAATAAACAAGAAAAATAATCCGACCGGATGTTCTTCGTAGCAACCGTCTGTATCATTGACCATGTAGCCGATACTTAAAAACAAAACACCCATAGCAGGCCAGAAAATATACCATAGCCCGAAGATTGTGAAGATAACGCCGATATAACCAAAAACTTCCGCCATGAATGACCCGACCGCATCAGTCAAACTACAACCTGCCAACAAAAACATGCAACATAATGGGAACAACCATTTCAAGTATCTATTCATTGTTTTCTCCTTTTTAAGCTGTAAACAGAAAATAACTCGGATGGGCTTTCATAAACATTGCTGAGCCGTAAAGAAACAAACCAAAAATGAACGTCCCCCAGGCCCAATGCCTAGCAAGGCCGGGAATTTCAATATACTTATCAATCAAGTACAAAAAGAAAAAAGTGCCGCCAATGCCGCGAAGTTCCGGCGCATTCATGACTGAACCGATGTACATGGCACCAACACCTGACGCGATGGTCAGTATTTGCATCCAGAAATAACCAGGGTCTTTGTCATTGAGATAATATTTACTCGAAGTAATCAACAAGCCGATGAAATAAACAAAACTTGCCATGTATAAAATACCCTTGGAAAATATTTCAAGATATGGTGCCAGGGCGGGACTATTCAACATAGCGAAATAAACTATCAGCAGAAATACTGACGTCATCATCGCGCGTGGAATTACTTGATCATTCTTGAATCCGATTACATAACAAAACGGCAAAACCATTACGGAAAATCCCAGAAAAGCCTCGAAGGAAGCAACTGTCAAAAGTCCGATTAACTTGCTCTCCATAATTATCGCCACATATCCCCAGGCGGCCGTCAGAATCAATGCGTTAAGGGAAAACTGATTTATTTTTATCAACTTGGAAAATTCACTTATTCCATCCTCATGTCGATAATTTGTATAAATCAAGCCACCCAACAATCCAAGACACCCGATAAGCCCGAGATAAACATTGTTTGTTTTTAATCCCTGGTTTATCAGCGACGAACTGATGATATAGATGATTATTTCATAAACGAAATTCGGAATGATTGGTTTAATTAATGGCAGGATGTGAAAAAAGAATATCCAGCCAGCACCAAGAGCAATCATGGTTGCAGCAATAAACAAAATGATATTTGTAAAAGAAATATATTCTGCAATCTTGTTAAATACTCCCGTCTTGTCCTGATTTTGTTTTTCATATTTTGCCGCCAAGTCATAAACAAAAGCTGCTTCCAATTTTTGCCCCAGCTTACTATTTAGAATTTCGAGATAATGACTTCTCTCTTTTATCCCAACTTCGTTCGTGACAATATCCCGCTTTACCAGATCATCAATCGTTAAAAGATTGAACTTTGTTTGAATAATAAGTGCTTGATTTGAATCAAACTTACCACTATCCAAAGTTTCAGCCTTTACCGGCGACCCGATCAAAATAAGCAAGGCCACCAGCCCTAGAATCATGCCCTTTGAAATTTGCATCACTTCTCCTCTCCTCTATATATTTTTTTAAGGTGTGAATAAACAATAATGAGTGAACGTTAGCACAAAAACATTCAAATGTCAACTGCCAACATTACGAGTATTTCTACTCAGTAATACTCCAGAAATAATCAAAAATACTCTTCATGCTTCTCGGATTATTACCTGGAAAAGTATGAAAATCAGGTCAGGAAAAACATCGCTCATTCAATCAACCTGCTTACACGATAAGCAAAAGGGCGGAGAAAAATCTCCGCCCTTTTTATTTTGTCCGCTTAAGTTTACTTCTTTCCATTCCACTCAGCATAGAATTCTTTCAAATACACCTCCATGAACTTATGTCTCGATACCGCGATTTGTTTTGCCGTCTTCGTATTGATCAGATTTTTTAACAATAATAATTTTTCATAAAAATGATTAATCGTCGGGCTATTGTTCTTTTTGTACGCCTTGAAAGATTTATGCATCTGCGGTTTTATGTCCGGATTATACATCTCGCGACCTGCGTGTCCGCCATAAGCAAAAGTTCTAGCAACCCCGATCGCGCCGATAGCATCAAGCCGATCAGCATCCTGCACGATTTTGCCTTCCAAGGTTTTCATTGAAGTTTTCACGCCGGCACCCTTGAATGATAAATCTTTGATTATAGACGTAACATGATCAATTATTTCTTTATCAACTTTTAATTTCAACAACCACTCAGACGCTAATCTCGGGCCGACACTGTTTTTTCGATTATTTGTTTTTTGTTCATAAAATTTATTCTACTTCTTTATGTTGTTCTGGATACCACGCCGGTGTGCAAGGAACAAGCATTTTCATATTTCCTTCCCAATAAAATTTCTCACCTGGTAGAAGTAAAATCAAATCATTTTTCTTAAGTTCTATTTCTTTTCCCTCTACCACAATTTTACCACTACCCTCAGTTATGTAAGCCATTTCTTTACACACCTCATTCATTACTCTTCCCTTTTCCGGGTATCTTCCTAACACTTCGACATAGGCAACATTGATATCCTTGTCGTCCATTGGATATTCAGTAGCGATACAAACATCGCTGTTTTTAAATTCATTTGTTTGAGATTTGTGAATGATTTTCATTTAATTATCTATTTAGTTATTATTTAAGCATGATAACGTAAAATTATTTTTTTTTAATACTTCGTTATTTACCTAATTTAAGCATATTCTTTTTATATATATGTGTCAATATAAAATTTATTGCCATTGACATTTCTAAAAAATAATGCTAAGGTCTGGGAAATAATTATTGTACATTTCAATATTAACTCAAATAGACGAGGGATAAAAATGGATATTTTAAGCCTGGGTAAAGACGAATTAATCAATCTTGATCCTGAAAAAGTAAAGAGAATGATTACTCTTGATGAATTGTTTCATATCGCAAAAACACTCAATAATCTTTGGTTTTATGATTGGGATACATTGAGTGCTGGAAAAAAGGGCGAGCACGCTGAGCTGAAATCAGGCCTTTGTAGCGACAAATTCATTAACCTGAAGGGTATTTTGAAGACATACCCAAACATTCGAAAAATTGTGGCATATCATATTTCGTGCATTATTCTGGATCAGGTTAAACGGGGAATGAAAATGCCGACGCATATTGTCGGTGTTCCTGACGCGGCGACCGAACTTGGTGAAGATGTTGCAAATATATTGGGGGTTAAGTTGGCACTGGCCTCAAAAAGTCATTCTGGGAAAATCATGTTTTTAACCAGATTAGCCGACACTGACATACTTCTCCTTATCGAAGATGTATGTTCTAAGGCGACTGGCATTAAAGAAACGATTCAAGATGCAGTTGATTGTAAATCCGTCAAAATGAATTCTATCATTCCGGTAGAAATTGTTTATTTCAAACGCGGTTGTCTTGATTCTTTCATAATCGAGGGAGTTGAATTCAAGATTGTGGCTGCTCTTGAACACCAAATGAATGAGTGGATGCCAAAGAATGCCTCAAATGAGCTTCGGCTTAAACATCCGGATGCTGAGCCATGCCCTTTGTGCAAACTTGACGTCAAAAGACGCCGTCCAAAAAAGACCGAAGAAGACTGGATTGCTATCACAACATCTCAGCTTTAAACTTCACTATCACTTATAGCCAACTTGCAAAGATAACTTTTGCGTGTTGGCTTTTTTATTTACCACAGATACAACAGTAATCAATATGGCACTTCTAAGATTAATTTTTATGCAATCTTGCTCGACATACCAGATTCCTAGCATAAAAAAATAGGGATCGTATTTCTACGATCCCTGGTTATTTTTTTTAACAGGTTTTTTTATTTCTTCCCGCCGTCCAAAACTTTGCGAATCACCTTTGACATATCCATTATCGACATCGGCTTTAAGACGAATTTCTTAATACCTATCTGTCTGGACATTTCTTCGTTTATGATTGAGCTATGACCCGTGCACATTATTATCAAGACGTCGGAACGAATTTCGATCATCCTCCGCGCCAATTGATCCCCTGTCATCTTCGGCATTGTCTGATCGGTAATAACCAAATCGAAGACATCGGAATCTTTTTCAAAAATCTCCAAGGCCTGAATGCTGTCAGTCACGCCGATCACATCATATCCAAGATTGCCGAGAATCTGCTTGGCAAGTTTAACGATTGTAACATCGTCATCGACAAACAAAATGCTTTCCTTGCCGCCGATGACAGTATCTACTGTTGCAATATTGACAGATTTTTCTCCATGCCAAACGGGAATAAAGACATTAAATGAGGTTCCCTTATCGGGCTCGCTATAAACATCGATAAATCCTCCATAATTCGCCACGATGCCATGAACGATGGCGAGACCCATGCCGGTGCCTTCGCCAATGCCCTTAGTGGTAAAATATGGCTCGAAAATCTTTTCCTTGACAGCGGGATCGATACCGCACCCGCTATCGCAAACGGATAATTTCATATACTCGCCAACTTTTGCATCTGGATGTCGATAGATTTCCGCGGCACCGACGGTAACTTTTTTCAAGGATACTCGCAATTCACCACCAGTCTTTTCCATTGCATGAAAAGCATTGGTGCAGAGATTCATTACGATTTGATGCACTTGAGTTGGGTCTGCATAAATAAAATTCTGCTCCATGTCTATATCTTGGATGATTTCGATCGTCGTTGGCAACGAAGATCTTATCATTTTTAATATTTCTTTCACATTCACGGCTAACTGCAAAGGAATCGGTTCGCCCTTGTTTTGCCGACTAAAGCAAAGAATTTGCTTAACAAGATCTCTTGCCCGCTCGCTCGCCTTCAGGATTTGATTCAGATTCGAAACGATATCTGATTCCGGAGGTAAAATTCGCCTCGATATATCGGCATACCCGAAAATAACACTCAAGATATTGTTAAAATCATGAGCAATTCCTCCCGCCAAAGTACCTATCGCCTCCATTTTTTCCGCCTGACTTAATCTTTTTTTTAGCCTCTCTTGCTCATTCATTGCAATGATTACCTTTTTGTTCTCCTCATGCAATTCTAGAAGCCCTTTCGCTAATTGCATATTCAAATCCATAACCATCGCTTCCGCTATATCCCTATTCATAAAAGATTGCTTAAGAACGCGATATATCTGAAATAAGCCAAGCATCACAATCAACCAAATAGAAAAATGCCAAGCAAAATTTAACAATGCGCTTTTCTGTAATATAAAAAAATACTGTGTCGCCAGCACAATTGACAAACTGAACATAATTACAACAAATAATCTTTTTAAGCAAACATCACTGTAAGGCTTATCATCAAACAAGCCTTTGAAATAATCTATTCGCATAATGAGCTCCTCCCGAGTAAATTTAATTATATTGTCAAAGAACTATTCTTTTATTATACGACAACCTTATATACAAAAACCTATTTTGTCAAATTATAAACAAAACTGATTCTGGCAATTTTCGATATTATTTGTTAAAATATTATCATGTTAACATTGGCTGAAATTTATCTAAATCTGATACAATTTCAATATCTCATCCTATTCCCGATCGCGGCTATTGAAGGACCGATAATTTCCATCATAGCTGGATTTTTGATTGCCCAAGGCCTGATGAATCCCTATTTGGCCGTTGTCATAATCATTATCGCCGATTTGGTCGGTGACGGCTTGTATTATTCTCTAGGTCGCTGGGGAATGAGTGTCGGATTGAAACTTTTTCGCTTATCGCAAGAAAAATTGCAACAACTCGAAAGCCATTTTGATATTCATGGCGGGAAAACCATTCTTTTTAGCAAAATAGCCCACGGTATAGGCACCAGTTTCCTATTCGCTGCCGGTGCCGCCAGGATGCCTTTCGGTAAATTCTTATATTATAATATCCTCGGAACGATTCCAAAATCACTGACCCTCGTTGCAATCGGTTATTTATTCGGGCAATCATATGTCAGGATCGGCAAGTATTTTGACTACTACGCCTTGTTTACTTTAACCATAGGCGTAATTTTGATAACTGCCTGCATTCTTATTGCGAAAAGAATGCGAAAAAAGGAAAATCTATAAACCTCATTTACCATTCACAAAGACCTCAATTGCCTGCGAAACTTCTGGGAACTTATTCAATACTAAAATATGATCAGCCTCATCAGAGAGAACCAGCTTGGATTTTTTTATTTTATCCGCCATCTCGATTGCGCCAGTCACAGGGAAAATCGAATCTTTTTTGCCATGTATGATCAAAGTCGGAATATTAATCTGGCTAATAACAGTTTCATAATCAACTTCATATGATTGTCGGCTGCCGAACAAATACACGCGCAAACTCGTATTGCCGATGTCGGCAATCATGCGAGGAATGTTCCAGTCACCGGTATTCTGAAAACGATTATAATCAATATGCCCCTTGCCGGTGGCACTGAACGGTAAAATTTTTAACAAGCCGACTAACTTGAACAAAGGTCTTACGATTTTTGCGGCCGTGATTTTATTCGGAGCGTAATTCGGACTAAGAAAGATTACTTTTTCTACCATGTTCATATGATTCGCCATAAATTCCAAGGCAATCAAGACACCGAAAGAGTGACTAACCAAAATAAAAGATTTTATATTCAAATAAGCAGTTAAATCAAAAACATCTTCGGCAAATTTGCTAATTGCATAATCTTCCAAATTTGGCAATTTTGCCGACTTGCCATGACCACGCAAATCAAAAGTTAAAACATTATACTGGTCACCAAATTTTTCTTCATATAGTCGCCAAGCCGAAGAGCTACCAGAAATACCGTGAATAAAAAGCAAAGTCGGACGATCCGACTTGAATTCATTTTTTTTGTAATAGATTTTTTTGGGAGAATAAATATATTCAGTCATATTCAAAGAATGGAATAATATAAATCCAAGAGTTTGTCGACGCTGCGATTAATGTCATATTCGCGACTAAGCGTAGAACTTTTTTCTGACATAGTTTTTAACAATGCCTCATTATTAAGTAATTGCACTGCCTTCTCAGCAAGGTCATTATAATCCTCAGCCTTAAATAATAGACCATTACCTTCAACCAAATATACAGAAGCGCTGTCTTTAGCATCGGCGATCAGAAGGGGTTTGCCGCAAGCCATCGCCTCCAACACCACCATGCCTTCTAATTCTGCTAAGGAAGTTAACACAAAAACATCTGCCACGTTGTAAGCCAAAATCAAATCTTCATCACTCACCTTGCCGCAAAAAGTAATATATTCATCAAGATTGAGACTGGTTGCTAATTTTTTCATTGCCTCTTCCTGGTGGCCAGAACCGGCCAAAACGATATGTGTGTTTGGCGACTGCGCAATAATATTCGGCACCGCCTTGATTAAAGTATCAATTGATTTTTCCGGATGAAAACGTCCGACAAAAAGCAGATGCTTTTTTGCTTTATCAAGATTGTATTTCTCGAAAAATCCGGTGGCATCGATTTTTTTGAAACGATTGGTGTCGACGCCATTGGAAATAACTGCTGTCTTTATCTCCTGATTCAAATCAGGAAATAATCGCTTAGCAAATTCAGTCGGATAAACAATCGCTTCCGCCTGATGATACAGCCAATACATGAATTTATAAAATGCGCGATTCAGCGTCTCCTTCGGCATCATTTTGGGCAGATGCAAAAATACATTCTCCGGCTGCGAATGCGAGTGCGTTACCACTTTAATTTCCAGAGATTTCGCCGCCTTGGTCGCCACGATAGAAGATGGCGTTGGAATAATATTGTGCAAAATATCGATTTCTTCTTCTTCTAATATTTTCTTTATCTGTCCCTCTGTTGGAAAAGAAATATATAATTGTTTTTCGGTTTTCGGCAACAGAATGGATGCAAATCGATATGCTTTAATGCCATTATAATAATCTTTATGCCCGTTATTATGTGGCGATTTAGCTGCAATAAAAATCACTTTATGACCTCGATCTTTTAATAATTCCGCAAAGCGCAAGGCCGACACAAAAGACCCAGCCACGTAATCGGTTATTGGGTCGCAAACGATTGCAATATTAAGTTTTTTTTGATTTTCCATCTCCATAATGTTGGAACATTAGCTAATAACATTCTACATTAAAGAAACATAAAAATCAAGTTATTGTTTAGTAAAAGTATATAATTCATAACTGCAGTCTTTATTATACTAGCGATAAATATTCATCACGAATACATTGCTTGAAAATAAAAAAATACGATCATATTGATCGTATTTTTTAAATATATCCTTAGGGCTTATTTATTGGCAAAATAATCAGTAATTACTGCTCTAAAATCCTCTGTTTCCAAGACCGCTCCTTCGCCATTTTTCAAATCATACTGGATGCCAATATTCTTAAGCATTAATGATGTGTCAACATCTTGAGGCAATTTCAATTCACTGATAAATACTTCAAGCGGCACCTTCGATTCCTCAACCACCTTCTTGAGCGTATTACTGCCGCGGATATTAGCCACATCAATCGCGCCTTGCGTATTCACTATATTGGAAGGCGCCTTCGTTTGCCAAAGTGGCGTAACAATCACGATCAGCAATGGGACAAAAAAGCCAGCCACCGCGATTATTCCGAACAATTTCTTGCTCATAGCCTTATTAAAAACGCGCGCGCTCAAACTACTACTCGGACAATCAGTGACACAATTCAAGCAACTAATACAATCTGCTGATTTGATAACATCTGCGTTCTCTATATCTAGATTCGCCGGGCAAACCTTGTTGCAAGTACTGCAAGAAGTACAGGTTATAGCCTCACGTTGGATTTTAAACGGGCTGATTTTCTTGATTACACCCAAAAAAGCACCCATCGGACAGGCATAGCGGCACCACCATCCTTTTGAGAACAAAGATAACACTAGGACGACGCCCAAAATAGCATACGCGGCTACTTTTTCTTCATACTCGTTCCCAAAATGCATCAAAGCATTGTAGGGATCATAATCCTTAAAAAATAAGTCTCCTACTTTATAAGAATAATAAACGATAAATAGTAAAACGAAATATTTCAGATAACGCGCATATTTATCGACACTTTTTGGCAATTCAACATCTTTCTTGATGCCCAATTTGCGCCCGATTGCTCGCAACCATTCTTGCAGAGCGCCCAATGGGCAGAAATAAGAACAGAAAACGCGACCAAACAGAACAGTCGTCAAAAGCGTAATTGCCATCAGGATGAACGCACTCGCCCAAATCCTTTTCAAATAATCACCGGTATTTATTTTAGTCAAAAAACTTTCCACCGCCCCGAACGGACAGTAAGCATCAATAGAAGCCGCTTTTTCGATGCCATATTTCAAATGGCTCAAGGACAAAAAGATGAGTATAGCAAAAACGGAAACCTGAACTATAAAACGAAATGTAAATATTTTTTTCATATTGCTTAACCACGCTTAAGATAAACCTTAATAAAGCTACTCTTTAATTCTGCGGCCTTTTTTGATAAGTCTTCTATTTTATTATTTTTCGCTAAATCAAGCAAACTATCTAAGTTATATCTGATTGCCTTAATCTCATCATCGTTGGCTGCCTCCTCAACTGCCTTCAATTTGCCATCAACCTCGGCATAAGTATCAATAACGCCTTGTGCGCTTTTATCATCAGCTTTTTCGATTATTTTTTCCATGACATCGTGAAAATCAACCAAGGCTACTGCCAACATTGAGAAGCCATTGCGTTTCAAAATATCCTGAAACACTGGTCGCACTTCTTCAAATTTTTTATGCAGCTCTGGCAAATTGCCATTATACATATCATTTTTGGCATTAGTAAAATTTTCAGCTACTTTTTTCAAGTCATCATTGAACTTGATATCATTTTTAATCACATAAGGACGATACACGCTGTATTTGTCATTAAACTTTTGATACTCGATGACTAATTTTTCATAATTGTCCACGCTCTCAGCGCGCTTATCTTTGCCGGTAAAGAAAAGAGTTTGCTTATAATAATTATTCATCCGATTGTAATCTTCCAAAAAGAATTTCTTGGTAAAAAAATTACTATAATAAGAGCCAGCTGTCGGCAAGATTATCAGGACTATCGCCAACGAATAAAGAATTTTCTTATTCAGTGGATTAGGATACTTTTCCAAAGTGCTAAAATTGACAATTTTATAAAACGCGCAAAAGCCGGTAAGCGCCGTTAATAAAACAACAGCCCCTAGGACGTAAAAGACTAAAGACGGGGTGCCGCCGAGCCAAAAATAGGCCAAAATTAAAAAAAGCTCGCCCAACACAGCCCGGATTAAGCGATCCAAGAGATTTTCATTCTGCAGTTTTTGCATAAAATTTGAAAATTATTTATTAAATTATTTACATTCCAACATTATTACGCAAATAAATAAAATTTTCTTTCAAATAAAAAACCGCAGGGCGAACCATGCGGTTGATTTTGTTAAAACAGATTTTAGTTGTAAATCATGAGACATTCTTCGGGCGTTGCGACAAGGTCTTTGAATTCCGCTGTGCTCACACCATCAATGGTGACGGATAAGCCCCTGTGAACAAGTTCATTGATTTGTTCAGGCTTGCAGGCGCCACAATAGGGCACAACCTTGCAATCCCAACCTCTTTTTTCAAATTCATGAACAGTTGTTGAATTTACTCGCTCAAAAAAGTATCTCCCCGTTGACTTTATGGTAATTTGAAGAACTTGTCCACTCACCTCATGAAAGCTCATTATTGCCAACTGCTCTGCGCTAAAATTTGGTTCCATAAATCAGTCCTCATAAACAGGGTTTATAAAAAATATTTTTTAACATCGAAAGGAGCAATACTTAATATGTAAGTTAGCACAGAAAACAGCTTTTGTCAATAAAAAAACAACCCGCTTTTTCCACGGATTGTTTTAAAATCGAGCAATAAATATTATTTCTTCTTTCTCTTTGCTGCTTTTTCCTCAAGCATTACACGCTTGATTTCTAATCTTTTTGCTGTTTTGTGTGAGTGTGATTTTTTACCCTTTCCCACGCCAGTGTCTCTTTTTGCCATGTTTTTTGATAAAACCTGCTCATTTATTAAATACATTGAGCAAATCTTTATTACAATTTTAAAATAATCTTAATATGTATTTTACTTTAACATAAATATATAAATATTTCAATAGACGGCAATAATTAGCACATTTTTTTTATTTTACGTTCAAATAATTACCTACCATATTAAGATTCAATAACCACATCAATACAAAAAACACCCAAGGGTGTTTTTTGTTTATTTATAATTTAGTTCAGCACTATTGCCCATTTCTTGTCGGCATGTCACCTTTTACCTCGTCAACATTTTCATCATTCACATTTCCTTCATTGTTTTCAGTGGCTGACTCCTCGTCTGCAGCCTGCTTATTCGCCTCAACCTGTTCCTTTGTCTCAACCTGCTCCTTTGACTCGATTTGGTTCTTCACCTCGGCTTGTTCTTTTACCTCAACTTGCTCTTTTGCTCTTGTCTGCTCCCTTGTCTGAACTTGTTCTTTTGTTTTTGATTCCTCTTTCACTTCGTCATCTTCAAGATTTTTTTCTTCCATCTTCTGAAATTTATCAGCAGCTTTTTCTAAGACTTTCTTCGCCTGCTCGGCGTGTTGTCTTGCCTGAACCCAATGTTCTTGTTGAAGAGATGAGCTTGCTTTCTCCATGAATGAATTGAATTTTGTCAATTCAGTAGAAGACGCTAATTCTCCCTGAACAGTTGCGGTAAATTTAGCTTGTGCTTCCAACATTACCTTTTCTGCCTCTTTTTTAAATTCTTCTGATTTTCCAATCACATCTTCATTTTTCTCCATTTCACGCTTCACATTCTCAACTCTTTCTCTTAACATTTTTTTCTCTTCTTCTTTTTTGGCTATTACCTCAGTTGACTCAAGCTCATCCTCTAAATCAGTCTTAGCTTTTTCTATTTTGGCTTGTACCTCTTTAGCTAATGCGCTTACATCCTTGCCTCTACCCCTTTCTTCGTCGATGATTTCAGCAGACTGTGCTGCATGTTCTTTAAGATTAGCCAGAGCGACATCGAGACCATTGGCATCCACTCCGCTTTCATCCAACATTTTTTGAAGTTCTTCGACGCGGTCTGCTGCGTATTTAGCATGAAGTCTAACCTTTGCCTCATTGTTAAATGTAACTGCTTCCCTAACCTCTTCAGTCAAGATTTTAACTGGATACAAGGCATCATTAGGAAGACTTGATTGAGAAGCGGCTGCAACACCGCCTCCGGTTGTAATTAGCGCGATAAGCGCCATAATTAGTACTGGCATAAGTTTGAAATTTAGTTTGTTAAAATATGTAAATTTGTTTATTACCTCTACACTAAATAGACGAACATCTTCTTTTTTCATTACAGGATTGCGAGATACATATTCAATTAACTCATTACGAAAATTAGTCAAGAACTGTTTGTTCAAATCGTCATTTCTTAACTTCTTAATTTTTTTTATTGTAAAAATATTTCTAAACATATAATTTTTCTCTTATTTTCCTTAAACCTCGATGACATATAACGCGTATATTGTTCGGCTCCTTATTTGTTAGAGCGGCAATTTCTTTGACACTCAAGTCATCGACATAACGCCAATAAATGATATCACTCTCATCGCTATTTTCTAGACTACGAATTGCCGCTTTAACTTTTTCCAGCCCTATCTTATCTGACGCAGTGTTCATCAAATCATTACTTGAAGGCTCCTGCGCGCCCAAATCATCTATTGCAATCTCAGTCCTGCGTTTGCTACGATAATGATCAATAATCAGATTTCGCGCTACCATATACAGAAACGCCCGAAGATTTTCAATTTTTTGTTCATTAACTATCGATTTCCAAGTCCGCAAAAAAGTCTCCTGAAAAATATCTTGAGCCTCTCTATTATTAGACACGCGAAAACTAATATGGCGCATAATCTGCTCACCATACTTATCATAAGCCTCTAAAAACATTTTTTCTTCGTCCATATCCATTATGACGGATATAATCGTCTTTTATTACAAAATTAATCCCTGTTTAAATTTTCCCACTAAAATTAGGGAAAGTCAATAATTCTATGAAATAAAATTTATAAAAATAAAAAGCGCCTATCATGTTTTCACACGATAGGCGTTCAAAATTTGGGGATTTTTTATTCCAACCTAAGCTCTTCAATTGCATATTCCATAAATCTCTTCTCACTACCTTCGGGATATTTAATCCAAAGATATTTCAAAAATTTGATGAATGCATCTTCTCCCTTCCTGCAGTCGTAGTATGACTCCGGATTATCCCAGATGTCTGTAACTTTTTTATTCAACTCCTCGGTGCTGCCAACAATTATTGTCTTGAAGCCTTCTACTCCAGCAGCCTCAATTTTAATTCCTCCAATCACGAAATCACCGATACGATTTTTTACCGCTATCGGATCTGTGTCGAGATGTCTCGAGCCGATATCAGCAAGCAAGGTAAGAGCGCTAATCGGATCTTTGCTGTTCCTTATAGCGAGATTAAGGTCGGGAATAAAACTCTCATCAACATCAATCTGACCGGTTATGGACTCCCCATTATCCAGAGTAAATACAACACCGATTTTAAAAATTTTCATCATCCTCTCCTCTTTTTCAATCAATGGTTGATAACTATTTATAGTCAAAATGTTTGTGTTTCAATGTACGACGGATTAATATATCATAAACCTGCATAAATGTCAACTAATTATGAAGATATTGTGAATACAATAAAAAATAACGCTTATTTTAGCGTTATTAAAATATGTCGAATAAACTATTTTTTAATTTAATTATTTGGTTAATAGATTTTCCCAGCTTTGTAATTCCTAATAACCAACTCCGTCCCCTCAAATAATCTTACTGGCAATTCATCCAAGCTCACCCAACGCCATTCCTTACACTTATCAGGCTCCATCAGTTTTGGTTCACCGCCTTTATATACAGCTTTGATGCCGATATTAAGATAATGTTTATTATCAGTTTTAATATAGCGCATTTCATCGGCGACAGAAATCAATTCGAATTCACTTATGTCAAGATCAACCTCTTCTTTTACCTCTCTCTTCGCAGTCTCAAAAATAGTCTCCCCAAACTCCAAATGACCGCCCGGAAAACTCCACTCACCCTCACCATGTGCCCCCTGTCGTAAACCAAGCAACACTTCGCCCTTGTTATTTTGAATTAATATCCCAACCCCGATTCGAGGTCGTGGTTTTTCTGTTGACATATATTTTTAAAATAATTTATATTTAAACAATAATCATTTTAACTTTATTAACACATTGTTTAATTAATAAGTAATAATCATTTCTAAAATTTTCTCAACGCCCACCCGTTCTCCTCCCTTCTCTAATATTTCTTTTTTAAATATTTTATAATCTTCA
>Ga0209749_1001213_pt1 | contig 24621 bp, 16 predicted proteins | sample EPASupsiteSAE347_FD_187267 | JGI IMG/M metagenome (GOLD analysis project Ga0209749, IMG submission 187267) | Bioremediated contaminated groundwater from EPA Superfund site, New Mexico - Sample SAE3-47 (SPAdes) (version 2) | ecosystem: Environmental > Aquatic > Deep subsurface > Groundwater >...
GGAGGACCGATCGGAGCCGCCATAGGGGCCGTCAAGGGCGCGCTCACCGGGGGCATAGGTGCCGCCGCCGGTCCCGTCATGAACCAGATCCAGAGAAACGTTGTCGAGGATGCAAGCGAAAAGCTTTATCAGAAAATAAAACCGGTCGTGAAACCCGAGACTCTCTCTCCCGCCAAGAAGGGGGCTCTGGCCGCCGTGGCCGGGGCCATCACCGGCGCCTCCATCGGGGCCATTTTCGGCCCCGTCGGTTCGGTCGTCGGCGGGCTGGTCATGGGCGCCTCCAGCGGGCTCGGCGTTTACTTTGCCGGGAAAAAAGCTGCCAAGGCTCAGGCGGCCTTTGTCCAGCAGGCAAATTTCGCGCCCCAGCCCGAGCTTCCTAAAAGCACGGCCCCTTCGACCAACCCGGCATAAAGACCAGATTTTTCGTTTATTTATTAAAGAACCCCTCTTGCGGGAGGGGTTCTTTTTTTGACTGACATCTCCTAAAGATTCCGGTCTTTACGGAGTCTGGGGTATCCTCTGCGCTATGGATTCCTTCATGGCGTCGTTGAAATAGTCCAGCGGGGCCAGAAAAGCCGTGGCCCGCCGCAGGGCGTGGCGGCGCGATGAGCCGCATGGGGCGCATTTCTTCTCCCTGACATCGCTCGAACCGCATTGCAGGCACTCTTCGAGGGGGAAGCTGAATCCGCCGTAGCCGATGCCGGAGGCCTTCATCGTCCGGATGATTCCTTCCAGCCTGGAGACGTCTTCTCCCGGACCGGCAAGTTCGACGAAGCTGAAGTGTCCGCCGGGGCAGAGACGGTGATAGGCTCCCTCGACACCCAGTTTTTCCTCGATTGTGATCGGGTGATTTCCCGGGATCTGAAAGCTTCCGTTGTAGTAGATCTTGTCGGTGACCCGGGGAATGACTCCGAACTCATGGCGGTCCAGAAGAGGAAATCTCCCTCCGGCGTTCTCTGCCGTCGATGCCGACAAGACGATGTTGGCGGCGTACTTGTCGGCGGCTTTCCCGACCGCGTCTTTAAGGAAACTGACGATCTCAAGGCCCAGGCTTCGGGATTTTTCATCCTCCCCGTGGTGCTTGCCCGTAAGGAGGATGAGGGTCTCGGCTAGCCCGATGAACCCGATGGATAAAATGCCGTTCTTGATGGCATCTGCGATATCGCTCTCGGGCTCCAGGTGATCCGAACCCAGGTAGAGTTTTTCGCCCATCAGGAACGGTAATTCCTGGGCTTTCAGGTGGGAGAGAATTTCAAAGCGGTGCATGAGCTGCTTGCCGGAGAGAGAGACAATTCGTTCCAGCTCTTTCATGAAGGAAGAGAGAAGGTAGCTTTTTCTTTTGTGAACGACCTTGAGAGCGGCGCGGGGCAGGTTGATGGTGACCAGAGCGATTTCTCCCCTCCCCGAGCCGGAGGCGTCGCCGCAGCGGTTTTCGGCTATTCTTGCTCCGGACCCGAAGTAAGAGACTTCTGATCCGGCCTCCGCGTTGAGAGCGGCGTCCATGAAGCTGAAGGTGGGATTCATCCGGCGCGAAGAGACGGCGAGCGCCATCTGGAAGAGGTCATAATTGGGATCGGAGGCATTCAGGTTGACCCCCTCTTTGAGGCGGAAGATAACCTGGGGGAAAAGAGGAGTTTCACCTCTTCCGAGGCCTCTTTGCATGGCCATGAGGACCGCCTTGGTAATCGACCGCCCCCAGGGGGAAGTGTCGGCGCCGAGATTGAGGGAGCTGAAAGGCACCTGGGCCCCGACCCGGGAGTACATCGAGTTTAAATTATAGATAAGGCCCTCCATGGCCTGAAAGGTGGCCTCCTCGCCGTCGCTGAAGTGATCCTCGGCAAAGCGGGCCAGGTCGCGGTCAAAAGCGGGAAAAGACTGGCCGCCGGTCATGTCGTTCTGGCATCCCTGGAGGATGATGGCCGCCTGGGCCGCCGCCGTCGCCATCCTCTTCGGGGGGCGCATGAATCCGTAGCCGGCGCAGAAGCCGTTCTCAAGGAGTTTTAAAAGAGGGATCTGCATCGAGTGGACCGTTTTTCCGTAATAATCCAGGTCGTGGATATGGCAGTCTCCCCGCCGGTGAGCCTCGGAGTAATGGGCCGGGATGAGGCGGCTCAGGTAGAAGTTCTGGCTGGCCGCCGAGGCTATCTTGAGCATCTTGGCGCTGGGGGAATTAAAGACGTACTTGTATTCCCGGGGCGTCTCCCGGAGGATTTCCTCCACGGTATCCATGAGCTCAGAGCGGCCGTCCCGGATGCTCGTTCTCTTGGCCCGGTACAGAATGAAGGCCTTGGCCGTATCCACCTGGTCCTCCTTGATGAGGGCCCGCTCCACGATGTCCTGGATTTCCTCGACCTGCGGGACGGTTCCAACGAGAGAGGCCTCCATGTCCGCGAGGACCTTATTTGAGAGATTTTCGGCCAGTTTCGGGTCGTCCACTCCGGTGGCGAAGAAAGATTTCTGAATGGCCTGGGTGATCTTGTTCTGATCAAACTTGACCAGACGGCCATCCCTTTTGCGGATCACGGGAAAGTGTTCGTTTTTATGAGGCATCAAAGCAAAACCTCCTGGAAGAATTGAAGAAATAAGTCGCAGGGGCATTTCTCCAGCGAAAAGTAAATCTCCTTGTGGAAGTTATTCTTCTGATTTTACGCCCTTTGTCAGGGCTGGTTAAGAAATTCGAAGCTCTGGACGAGGTTGTTGAAGTATGGAGTGAAATTGGAGTAGGTCTCCGCATAGGTGGTCAGGCTGATGATGTAGGCCCACTCTCCCCGGATCAGGTACCTGGATCTTATGCCAAAACAGCGTCCCATGGAAATTTTTTCATACATGGCGTCGTAGGACGGCAGGCCCGCCATGGTGGTCTCGACGCCGAGCACGAATTTCATGAAGGTGCCGGAGGTGAATTCGGACTCGAATTCCTGCAGGGCAGGGCTTCCCTTTACCGGGACCACCTGGATGGAGAGAAGGGCCGAAGAGTCCGGGTTTGTTATGTTTAATGACTGTTTTTCGCTCTCTTCCGCCAGCGTCCAATTCTCAGGGACGGCGAAGGAAAAGCCGAACCGGTCCACAACGCAGCGATTGGCCTCCATCCTTCCGGAGAAGTTTGCGTTCTCTTTCGGGAGTTCGCCGGTTTCCTGGCCGCCGGCCAGTACGACCTGCTTGAATTCGGCCGCGGAGGCCAGCTTTTTTTCTTCGGATGCCCGATCCTGGTCACCCATGTCGGAGTATGCCAGGGCGAGGCCGGCATGGGCCGCAGCCAGATCCTGGTCGTATTCAAGGGCTTTGTTGTACAGGGATACGGTCTGGTCGGATGCCTTCCTTTGCAGGGAGCAGTCGGCGGCCTCCAGGAAGGCATGGGCGGCATTTTTAAGATCGCCGGCGGCGCCATAGGCATCCCCGAGGGCGATCAGGATCCCGGTATTGGATTTGTCCAGGTCCCTGGCCGCCTGTAATTTCTCGATGGCCTCGTCGTACCGGCCCTGTTCCGACAGGTCCCGTCCCTCGGCCAGGAGTTGTTCACAGCCGGGGGGCATCTCGGGCTGGGATGAAATCTCTTCTTCCGACGCTGCTCCTCCGGGTGGAACCTGGACCTGAGTCTGTGTTTTTGGAGAGATTGCCGCGATCTTCCCGGCTTTGGCTGCTCCGGAGGGCGGGGCGGCTTTCTTCGCCGGGGTAGTCCTGCCTTTGGTCTTCCCGCTCGCTGTTTTTGGGAGAATCATGGCGGCGACCGGCCTGGCCGCGTCGTAGGCAAGAATGATGTTGGTCAGTTTCCTGGAGGGCTGAAAAAGGTACTTTCCCCTGTAATAAAAAGCCATGGAAGCCCCGGCGTCCAGATTCATGGCCTCGACGCATCCCAGGCGCCTCATGACTTCGCCCCAGGCCGGGAGGGAGAGAATATTGGCGGTGGCCGCCAGCAGAAGTTTATTCGCCTTGGTGACGCCGATTCCGATTCGGGCGGTGCATCCGAGGACGTGAGGATCCCGGAAGCCCTCATCTTTCGGATTCACGTCCAATTTGCCATCGTGGACCAGGGTCGGGCCGCTGCCGAGAACGGTCTTGAATCCCGTCCAGTCCTGATGACGCCCCCATTCCACCCGCTTAAAGACGATCTTGTTTTTCTCATCGAGAGCCAGCACGGTCCCCATCATGCCTTCGTAGAGGGTTTTCCCCCCAACGACGATATCTCCAACCGGGTAAAGGGATCGGGTTGAAAAATAGGTACCGGTGACAGCGACGGCGGGCCTGGTTTTCCTGACCATTGAGGAAAATGGTTCGTGCGTGCCGGGGAATCCGCTGGCCACCTGGATTGAAAGCTCCGGATCGGCGTTTAAATCAATGGTCACGACGTTGACACTGCTTCCGAGGACGCATTCGACGGAGTACCGGATGGCCGAGGCGAAAGATGGTCGAGCAAGAAGCCAGCCCAGGAATAGAAGAAGGAAAAGGGTTTTAGATAATTTCATCGCTTCTCCTGCCTTCCGTCTCCTGTCAACTCCTAACTCCTGTCTTCTGGATTCTGAATTCTGTCTCCTGAATTCTATTGTTATTTCGGCGCCAGGTAGAACTTGATTTTCTGGCTGCTCCAGGGGCCGCTTTCTTTCAGTTTAAGCCTGACGTCCCGGCTGAAGGATTTCGGGCTGGACTTAAGTTCAGGGAAGGCCTCTTTCTTGACCAGTTCCTCGAAGTTCGTGGCGACCCCGAAGGGTTTGTCGGTGGCCAGAGCATAAATGTATTCGACGCCGCCTTTGCCCTCGACCTGAAAGTCGTATGGGGCGCCTTCGTCCGGGATGGAATAAACCTGTTCGGCTTTTACGAAATTGTCGCGGGTAAAATTGTTTGGAAAGAGCAGGTTTACCTTTCCCTCGGTATTAATGTTGCAGATGGTCACGTAGCAGTCTTTGTCGGCCTTGAAGAATATCTTCATCGTGTCTTCACTTTTGTAGGTGGGGTTTTCTCCCTTGTCCAGCCAGAGGCTGATGGCGGCATCCCCGCCCCCGGCCTGGGGCAGATCGAGCTTACTCTCCATGGTGATAAACTTTTTTGTTATTTTGTTGCAAACTCTCTGGGCCAGTTGTTCCACGAGGAAAAACTCATCCTGTTCGGCGCCGTTTACATTGTCGGTCAATATTATCTTGGCGCTTTTCAGGTCGGTAAGGCGGGCGTTGACGGTGATCCTGCCGTATTCTTTTTTCACATTTCCCATAACCAGGTGGGTGGCTCCCGTGCGGTTGAGGAGGGTCTGGCAATCCTTTTTGCCCAGAATGCTTCCCGTTTTAATCTCCCTCAGAATTTTGTCGAGCTGGCTTGTCTCGACCATATTAAGGTTGCCGGACTTGCCGAGGTCGGTCGTCAGAGTCTCGGTCACGTCGCCGTTCTGAGTGTCTCCCCTGAGGGTGGCCACCCCGATGGTCATGGTGGATGATTCCTCGCTTCGCGCCGGTATAGAAATCTGGGAGAAAAATAGGAGGAATAGAAAAGTGACACAGTAAAATCTCTTGATTTTCACGAAATCCCACCTCCTGAAAAAATCCTTGAAAAAACCGCCCGAATATCCCGAATACAGGGAAACAATCCAGTCCGGAAGTTCTGCAGACAGAAGGAATATCCCTTCTTAAGTAGAATAGAGCCTGCGTCGGGAACGACAGGGTAGAATTCGTGAGGAGGAAGAGGAAAATGAAAAGGGTGTATCAATCAGGCGTGTTTTTTCTGGCGCTGGGAATCTCTCTATTCTTTTTCTCTTTGACGGGAGCGGGTTTTCTTCTACGGGCCGAGACTTCGCCTTCATTTGGAGTGGATCTCAACAAGGTGGAGGTCTTTACCGAGAAAGGTGCCGCCGAAAAAAGTATGATGAACTGGACGGACGGCTACGTCACGGTGAAAGGCCTGGGTCTGCCCCTCCGAAAAGCGAGCCCCGCCCAGGTCAGACCCACCGCCAGGCGGGCCGCCGTAGTGGACGGCCAGAGAAACCTGGCGGAGACCATCGCCGGGGTGCGGGTGACCTCGGAAACGACGGTTAAAAACATGGAACTGCAAAGCGATGTCGTCAGGACTTCATTAAAGGCTTTCGTCAAGGGAGCCGAGGTGCTGAACGAAAAAATGCTCCCCGACGGGACCTGCGAAGTCACCATGCGGGCGCCCATCTGGGGAATCAAGAGCCTCAACGAGATCATCCTCCCGGCCTGTTCAGAGCAGGAGGTAATGACAAGTCCTCCGCCTGCCGAACCAGATGCGTCCTTATCCGGGGAGGAGGCCACCGGGGTGGTTATCGTCCTTCCCGAAAACAGGAAAGCCAATCCGGCCCTGATCACGGAGATCTATCCTGAGGGGCAGAAAGAGCCGGTCTATGATCTCGGGGAAGTCTCGCCTTCTTCAGCATCGACTGACGGTACGGCCCTTCATCTGAATCTCAAGCCTGAGAAAGGCCCCGGAGGTTGCCGCTCTCCCTGGCGCCTCGCCGGGCTTGATCTTCCGTCTCTTCTATTGGCCCGGGCGGCCTGGGCCGATCCGGTGACCCGCTCCAAGCTGGAGCGCCGGGCCGGGAAGAAACCCCTCTTTATCCAGGCGGTCTCAGCCAGGGGAAAGCTGGGGAGCGCCATCGTGGTGAGCCAGAAGGATGCCGCCCGAATCACCGCGGCCAATGCGGGAAGCGGTTGCCTGAAAGACGCCAGAGTGGTCGTCCTTCATCGGAGCGGAATCATCAAGGGCGAAATCCCCCTCCATCTCTCCACCAGGTAACAACCGATGAAAAAAATTCCTGTCTGGGAGATCCTCCTTGCGGCGGTCTTCGTCTGCGCTGTTTTTTATCTGGGTGGTTTTAACCGGCTCGAACTGATGACGATTGATGCCCGGATGAACCTGGCCGGCCCCCGGACTCCTCCCCCGGAAGTCGTCATGGTTACCATAGACGAGGCGAGCTTTACCCACCTCAGACAAAAGTGGCCCTGGCCGGCCTCATATCATGCCAGGGTCATAGACCGCATAGCCTCCTTTGGGGCCAAAGTAATCTCCTTTGACATCTCCTTTGCTGAACCCGGGCCTTCCCCGGCGGAAGATCTCCTTCTGGGGAAGGCCATCGCCCGGGCCGGGAATGTGGTGGCTGCGGTCTTTACCGTTCCCGAGCCGGTTCTACCCATTGATCCGGTCTGGGACAACGCCGCCGGCATTGCCTTCGTGGATCTCCTGGCCGATTCGGACGGAGTCATCCGGCGCATCATGCCGGTCGCCGACCTGGCTCCGGATCCATCCGGGCAAAAACTCAATCAGCCGGCCCTGACCCTGGGGCTGGAGGTCTATCGTGAAGGCTTCGACCCTGAAGGAAAGCTGGATCTCACCAATAGCAGATTTTTTTCGCTCGGCTCTCTCCGCGTCCCCCTGGACCGGGATGGGGGATTTTTCGTTCGATATTTCGGCGGCGCCGGCACTTTCACCAGCGTTCCGTATTACAAAGTGCTTCGCGGAGAGATAAAAGCCGGACAGTTCAAAGACAAGCTGGTCATTATCGGGGCCACCGCCCAGGCCTTTCATGACAATTTTTCCACGCCCTTCCGAAAGGGAGATTTTCAGACGCCCGGAATGGAGATCCACGCCAACGTTCTGGGAACCCTGATGGGCCGCCGCTTTCTCGTAAGGCTGCCTCTCTGGCTCTCTCTGGCCCTGGTGCTCGCTCTCTCTCTTCTCTCGGGCTATCTCTTCTTCAGGGGCGGCCCTGAGAAGAAGGGAATCTTTCTCCTCGTCCTTCTTCTGGCCCTGGTTCTTCTGGGCTCGTATTTCCTTTATACCGGGGCTGGGCTTCTCCTCGACCTCGTTCCGATGCTGGCGGGGCCCTCCCTTGAATTCATCGTCCTGCTCGGAGTGGTTCTCTCCAGGGAAAAGCGCGAAAAAGCGGTCATCCGGGAAACCTTCGGCAAGTATGTCTCCGAATCGGTTCAGAAGTGGCTGATGGAAAACCCAGGCTATGAGCAGCGCCTGGGCGGGGAGATGCGCGACATCTCCATCCTCTTCGCCGACATCAATGATTTTGTGCCCATGACCGAATCGCTGGGAGCCGAAGCGACCATCCGGGTGCTGAACGAGTATTTCACCCGGATCGTGGAGATCATCACCCGGCACGGGGGCACGGTGAAGCAGTTCGTCGGAGATGAGATCATGATCATGTTCGGGGCCCCGGCGGATCAGCCGGATCATACGAAACTGGCCGTTCAGGCAGCGGTTGACATGATCAACGATCTCAAACAATTTCAGGCCGAACGGGAAGCCCGCGGCGAGCGGAAATTCTGGATAAAAATCGGGCTGAACAGCGGGCTCTGCGTCTGCGGGAACATCGGATCTCTCAAGCGCATGGAATACTCGGTGATCGGGGACGTAGTCAATTTTGCCTCCCGCATCATGGGACAGAACAAAGCCTGCGACACGACCATCCTGGTCAGTCCGAGCGTCTACGAACGGACCCGAAATGAATTCGACTTCCGCGAACAGGGCGCCCGGAAACTGAAGGGCAAGGCCGCCGAGATGATCGTCTATGAATTGCTGGGCAGAAAAGACGCCCCGCCGGATCTTTTGGTCAGCTACACCTACGGCGGCCAGGTGCGGGAAGATTCTCCGCCTGCGCCTCCTCCTGCCTGATCCGAAAAGACCCCTCCGGCAGGATTTTTTCATCCGGCGAAGAATACTGCTATGTCGTTTATTTTAATCCTATAAGTTCATCATCTGCGAAACGAGGTGATGTTTGCCAGGGGCGGTAAAGCAAAACACTTTGGGACTGAAATAACAGTAATGAAGGGGGAAAAAACGTGAGTAAAAAATTGGCAGTTCTGATTGCGTTCATCGTCATTGTGTCTCTGGGAATCGCAATCGCCGCTCCGGCGGGTATCGTGCAGAAATTCGACAATGGTTACGTCAACTGGTCCAAGGGAGTGATCAAGGCCACCGGCATGGGAGTTCCGGCCAAATTTGCCAGAAATGAGGCTCAGGCCAAGGCGACGGCCCGCCGGGCCGCCGTTGTGGACGCCCAGCGCAACCTTGGGGAGATCATCAAGGGGGTCAATATCGACTCCGAGACGACGGTAAAGAACCTGGAGCTGGAGAGCGACGTCGTGCACACCAAGATGCAGGCCTTTATAAAGGGAGCCCAGATATTAAGTGAGAAGCAGAATGCAGACGGCAGTTACGAGGTCGTCATGTCCGTCCCGATGTACGGCGATGACAGCCTCGGCCAGATAGTCTATCCCGAAGTCAAGGATGTGGCACCGGCTCCCGAGGCTCCTCCGGTGGAAGCGCCTCAGGTAGAGACCAAGCCGGCCGAACCGGCCGCCGCTCCGCCCGTCGAAAAACCGGCCGCTGCGGCCTATATTCCCGAGGTCACCGAGCCTTATACTGGGCTCATCATTGACTGTGTCGGTCTTCACGTCTATTCCGCCATGTCCCCCAAACTTATCGACGAGGAGGGACAGGAGCTTTACGGCAAGATGAAAGTCAATGCCTCTTATGCCATCAACGTGGGCATCGTCGGCTACTGGCACACCATGGATGAGGCCCAGAAAGATACCGCCAGAGTAGGAAATCATCCCCTCGTCATCAAGGCCAAGGACAAGAAGGGTGAGGGTTTCTTCGCGGTGAACCCCGTCATTAAGACGACGGACGGCCTGAAGGTCGTCACCTGCAATCAGGCGTCCAATTTCCTTAATCAATGCAAGGTCATCTTTGTAATAGATCCGCAGTTCCAGTAATCCAGGTGGTATTTGCTGAATAAATAAGGGGGGATCCCGACGGGGTCCCCCCTTGCCTTTCAGTTGGAAGGCGACCGGGCCGTTATCTTTCATGCCATCATTTTCATGGAAGGGTGAATGCGCGATGAAAAAGAAAACTTTTGGAGTCTTCAGTGCGACAGCCGTTCTGGCCCTTGTATTCATGGTTTTTGTCTGTCTTCCAGCCCGCTCTGAGAACGCCGGGAGCAAGGTGGTGGTCACCACCGGGGTCGGGTCCTTAGGAGCCGGCACCGACAAGGCCAAGGCCAGGGACGAGGCCGTCACGGACGCCTGCCGCAGGGCCGTGGAAGAGGGAGTGGGCCTCTTCGTGAAATCCGACACCCTGGTGAAAAACTCCCAGCTTATTGAAGATAACATCTACACCAAGTCCAAGGGCTACATCAAGTCCTACCGGGTCGTCAAGGAGGGGGTCAAGGATGACCTCTACCGGGTGACCGTCGAGGCCACCGTCCTTCTCTCCATCATCGAGAAAGACCTGGACGGCGTCTGGGAGCAGCTCAGTATCGCCAGTTCCCCCCGCTTCATGGTTCTCATATATGACAAGAAAAAGAAAGACAGCCAACCGGTCGTGGAAAACGTCCTGATTGACCGCCTGGACACCCTCGGAGCCAAGGTGGTGGATCCGGAACAGATGGAGCGGGTACGCAGCACCGACGTGGCCAGAAAGGCCTCGGAAGGTGATCTGGCGGCCGCCAAGTCTCTGGCGCTCAAATATGGAGCGGAGATCCTTATCACCGGGCGGGCCTGGTGCAATCCAATACAGGATTCCACTCTCACCGACTCGGGGATGTACGCCTCTGAAGGACGGGTGGAGGCCAGGGGAATCGTGGCGGATCGCGGGGTCATCCTCACTTCCAAGAAGGGGCAGACGGATCAGGCCCAATTGGGACCATCGGCTGAATCGGCCGATGAGAAAGCCGCGGAGGCGGCCGCCAAGGACTGGATGAGCAAGAATATGAGCAAGATCATCGCGGCCATCTGTGACCCGGTGAAGAATTATAAAATAATCCTGACCGGAGCGCGCAGTTTCGACGCCGTAAGCCGGATTGACGATTCCCTGAGAAAACTGCGCTTTACCCGCAATACCGGAATGAGGGATTTTTCGACGGCCGCCACGGAGATTGAGATTGACTACGTGGGTCCCATCAGGCAGTTGGCCCGGGATCTGGAGAGCCTGCGCCTGGCCGTCACCAGCGTCACCGCCAACTCGGTGGGCGTCCGGGTCAAATAATTGAGTGTGGGGTCTGACCCCATAAGCCAGAAAAAGGAGGCAAATCCAATGTCGGAACTAGGCAGAAGAATCGATGAGGCCAATGCGGATGGGCTTAGGCGGCTTATGGAATCCCAGCCGATTCTTTTCGACGTTAAACCGGCGGGAGAAGTCCTCCCCGAGATGGACAAACACACGATTTTGCACGCCGGCCCCCCCATCACCTGGGAGCGGATGTGCGGCCCTATGAAGGGGGCCGTCGTCGGCGCCCTGATGTTCGAAAAACTGGCCTCCGATAGCAGGGAGGCGGAAGCTCTGGCCTCATCGGGGAAGATAAAATTCGACCCCTGCCACCACCACCGGGCGGTGGGCCCCATGGCGGGAGTGCTTTCTTACTCGATGTACGTCTTCTGCGTTAAGAACGAGACCTTCGGCAATACCGGGTACTGCAGCCTGAACGAGGGCCTGGGAAAAGTTCTGCGCTTCGGGGCCAACGATCCCTCCGTCATAGAGCGCCTCCGCTGGATGCAGGAGGTCTTGGGCCCCGCGCTTGGGGAGGCCGTGCACCTGTCCGGCGGCATCAACGTCAAGGCCCTGACCGCCAAGGCGCTCCTGATGGGAGACGAATGCCATAATAGAAATGTAGCGGCCAGCCTTCTTTTTTTACAGGAAATAACCCCTTATCTCATTCGTCTGAAACTTTCCCCGGAAACGCTTGAGAAAATCTTTACCTTCATTTCCGGGAACGTTCACTTCTTCCTGAACCTCTCCATGGCCGCCTGCAAGGCGACCGCCGACACCATACTGGGCCTTCCCGATTCCACCCTGGTTTCGGCCATGGCCCGGAACGGCGTCGAAATAGGGATCCGGGTGGCCGGCCTGGGCGAGCGCTGGTTCACTGCTCCCGCCGGAGTGCCGAAAGGCCTTTATTTCCCGGGCTTTTCGGAGGTGGACGCCAATCTGGACCTCGGGGACAGCACCATCTCGGAGATCGCTGGCATCGGCGGCTTCGCCATGGCCGGGGCCCCGGCCATCGTGCGCTTCATCGGCGGAAGTCCGGCGGATGCGGTTCGCTACACCCGCGAAATGTATGAAATCTGCGCCGGGCGCCACCGGGACTACCAGATGCCCAACCTGGACTTTGCCGGAACGCCGCTCGGCGTAGACATCCGCAAGGTGATTGAGACGGGGATCACCCCGATCATCAACACCGGGATCGCTCACAAAGAGGCCGGGATCGGGCAGGTCGGGGCCGGGATTCTCTACGCTCCCAAGAAAGGATTCGAGGAAGCCTTGGTCGCCTTCTTCGAAAAAATAACCTCAGCCGCATAGGTTTTTTGCTTACTGCGTCTTTTTCGTCAAAGAAAAAAGGGTCAGACCTTGACTTCATGCTCTAATTATCTAAACACGGGATTGTCTTATTATCACATGAATTTCCACCGGCATGGATATCTACATGGTCAACATCACATTGTTGCTAGAATAATGGTCATCTAAGGCGGCGGGGCGGGCCAAATAAAATTAGAGCATGAAGTCAAGGTCTGACCCTGAAGACCTGGATATTTGTGCTATAATGAAGCATGGAGACCTGCCACTACAGGGCTCAGGCGTTGGAGTTTCGGGGACGCCTTACTTAACTTTGTTCCCTATTGAAGGACGACGAAAAAAACTACTTGTTGATTTCGTTGAAGGCGGCCTGGAATTTGTCGTGGAGGACTTTTTTCTTGTCCGTGGAGATGAAGGCGGCGTCGACTCCGTTGAGCACGATGTGCTGGAGCTGGGCCACCGATATGCCGAACTGGTTGGCGACTTTAAGGTATTCGTCGGTCAGAGTGGTGTTGGAGACCCCCGGATCGTCGGTGTTGATGACTACCGGAATTCCCTTGTCCATGAAGCGCTTTAAGGGAGAGGCGGCGATGGAGGCGACGGCCCCCGTCTGGACGTTGCTGGTGGGGCAGATCTCGACGGGAATATGCCAGTCAATGACCTCCTGCTCGACGGCCGGGTCTTCCTCCATCCGGACCCCATGGCCGATGCGGTCGGCATGGCAGTCCTCAATGGCGGTTTTCACGCTTTCGGCGCCGGCCGCCTCACCTGCGTGGATGGTGACGGAAAGGCCGGCGGCCTTGGCTTTCTGGAAGATATGGGCGTAGGGTCCGGGCGGGAAGTTGGCTTCGTCGTTGGCCAGATCAAGTCCCACCACGCCTTTGTCCTTGTACTCCTCGGCCAGGGATTCGACCTGGGCGGCTTTGGAAGGCCCCATCTGCCGTTCCATAATGAGAATCATGTTGACGTCCGTATCGCAATCCTTCTTGGCCTCTTCAAGTCCCCGGCAGACGGAGTCAATCACCCGGTTTAAGTTCAGGTCGTATTTCTGGGCCATGTACATCGGGCTGAAGCGAAGTTCCAGGTACTTGACATTGTCCTTGCTGGCGTCGGAAACCACCTGGTAGGTGATCTCCCGGATGGCATCCTCGTTCGTAAATACCTGCCCGATGGTGTCGAATTTTTTGATGAAATCAAGGAGGGTCTTGTCCTGATCGGTGACCTGCACATAAGGGGCGAGCTGTTTGGGATCGTAAGTCGGGAGGGGGACGTTGTATTTCTGGGCTACGCGGATGATCGCTTCGGGGGTAAGAGACCCCTCCAGGTGGCGGTGGAGATCCGCCTTGGGCATCCGGTGGATGACTTCGCGAAGCTTTTCGTTCTCAGAGGCGGAAGGGCCTGCAGTCAGGAGGGGAGAAGCGGTGTTGCTGCTGAGGGAGACCGTTTCCCGCGGTTCGGCCGGGGGCGGCGCGGAAACAGGCACAGACACGCCGGCAGGCGGTGCTGCGGCTCTGCTTATGAGCATCTCAGGCTGTATGGCCGGATTTCTTATTTCCAAAAGAAACAACCTCAGAATATATGTCTGTTCCAGTAAAATTATATCATGCGGCGGGGAAAGGTCGTGTTACCATTTTGTTAACATTTCGACAGGAAATCATTCACTAAGAACACTATCCCGGTGCAACCGCAGATTTCGCGGATTACGCAGAAAGAAAAAAGATGATCGGGAAAAGGGGAGCTCAATAGAAGTGAAAGAGGGTGATGACGAGGGCCAGGAGGGAAAATATCGGCCAGTAGAACAGCTTTGGCAGGAGGCCGTCCTCGAAATGTATGAAGCGAAGGTTCTTATGAGCGGTGAAGAAGTAGGCGTTGACGGCGACCAGGAGGAGGAGGAAGTAGATCACAAAATAAAAGTTTTCCAGGAAGGTAACGCTGTCCGAGGAGAGTCCCTGCCGGAGGGAGACCTGGGAGATGAAGGCCGGAAACAGGAAGGAGATGATGATGGCGATAACCGTCAGACCTCTCAGCCCGAAAGCCGTCTTTTTTTCCTCGTCCTGCGAAAATTTCATCTGCACGATGAAGAGGAGGCAGAGTATAAGGAGGAGGGGGAAGAGGAATGAGACGAAGGGGGTCAGGATGTTCCTCCGGGCGATGATGTTGAAGTAGAGCTCCGGCATGATGTTTGCCCGGGCATGGTTGCTGACCCCGTAATCGGTGTTGCTGAGCTGGGGGCGGTAGTTGAAGTAAGTCCCCATGATATTGAAGCCGCGAAGGTTTATTTCATTCTGCAGGCCCGGCCTGGCGATGGGAGCGGTGATCTTGTAGGCATCCAGGTCCGGGGTCAGGACGATCTCCTTTTCAAAGTCCTTCGGCATCAGCCAGATGCGCGTGTCTGGGCGGTCCAGTGGATACTTGGAGTAATCGAAGGTTTCCCGGATGGAGGCCTCGAAGGTCCAGCCGATGGTCTCCGTCCGCCCTTTTCTGCAGCGGTAGGTCTCCTTAAGCTCGACGTTCTCCGCCTCCGGGAGGATGAAGCTCCGGGAGATCCCGTCGTGCACGCCGTCCTGGTATTTCTGCCAGATGTAGCCGCTGACTCTAAGGTTGTTGGCTTCCACGAAGGCGAGCGTTTTGATGAGGATGCCGGTGGGAATGAAAATCGCCCGCTTCCCGTGCAGGATCTGCGAGAGGTGGGAGGTGGATGTCATGAATTTTCTCAGTCCCGCCCGGTCCACCATCATGATGTCATCCGGGTTCCGCTGGAGCGGGGCCTCGCGGGCTAGAAAGAGGATGAAGAATGAGGCCGCGAGGCAGAGGGCCGAAAAAGCGAGGGCCGTCATCCAGAGCCCCTGACGGCGCAGTTCAAAGGCGCGGGAAAGAAGGGCCGTGAGGGAAGAGAGAAAAGCGATTAATCCCAGGCAGATCCGGATCATCTGCCGCCTGAAGTCTATCCCCGCGGGGGAGAGTTCACTTTCAACAAAAAAGGCTCCCAGGCACCACCTGGTCGTGGAGAGGGACTGATAGACGAGTCTTATAATCTGGTCCGTTTCCTTGTTATAGAAGCGGAGGGCACCTCTTTCCCCGCGCAGGGCCTTCCGGGTGAGGTCCAGGATTTTTTCCTCCACCTTTGTGGGGGCCTTGCTGATTTTAAAGACACTCCTCTGTCCCGCCACGAGTTCGCTGACGGGGTGGTAGATGTAAGCGCCCCTGGAGGAGAGAATAAATCCGTAGCCGGTCTTTCCCAATTCCAGGGAGCCCATCAGGTCGTTCAAGCCCTCCATCGAGAGGGTGGCCCGCACCAATCCCGCCGCACCTTTCTTTCCTTCCGGAAATGGCGCGGCGAAACCCGTGGCCAGGCGGGTCCCTCCCCGCTCAAAATGGGGCTCCAACCAATTCGCTGCATCTGAGAGTGTTTTTTTGTACCAGGGCGTCCTGGTATAGTCGCCGGAGTATCCGTCCTGCAAAAACACGATTTTATCGTTTTGGCGGTTGCAGGTGGGGGAGCGGAGTCTGGTTCCGGAATTTAAGGCGAATGGCTGATAAAGAACGCTGATTTGGTAAATCAGCGGATTTTCCGCCTCCACCGTCTTGAGGCGCTCCCGAAGCCAGATTTCATTGTTTTTTCCCTCTTTCAGATTCTTCGCCAGGGAGCGAACGGCCTCCTCAATCCTCAGGAGGCTGGCGTCAATTTTTTTGGATGCGAGAATTGTTTTCAGCCGGGCCAGGTTCTCGATGTCGGAGGCTGTCCGGACCCGGTCTCTCTCAAAATTAATGAATTCGAAGGTGGACCAAAGGAAACTTGCCAGGCAGAAAATCAGCAGGATAAGGAATACCTTCCCTTTCACTCTCTCAGGCGGCAAGACTGCGTCCTCCCTCATAACATCTAAACGCATATTTTCGGCAGGATTTAGCCGGCACCTTCTCAAAGATTGAAAAATGCGCAATAATCACCCCATGAAAAATGTAATCAGTTGCAGCCGACGCACGGATATTCCCGCCTTCCATTACGGGTGGCTCCAGGGCGTCCTGGCGGAGGGGTCGGTCCGCCTCGTCAATCGTTATAACCAGAAGGAATACACCGTAGATCTGCGGCCAGAAAGCGTCCACAGCCTTGTCCTCTGGTCCAGGAATTACGCGTATTTCCTGGAGGATCCGGGCTTTCTATCAAACTATCCCCTGTATTTTCAATTCACCCTCACGGGCTACCCGAAATTTCTGGAGCCGGGCGTCATCTCCGAAGAGGAGGCCCTCCGGCAGATGGCCTCTCTGGCCCGCGCCTACTCTCCCGGGCAGATCAACTGGAGGTTCGACCCCCTGCTCTTCCTGCCAAGCCCTTCTCTATCCCAGGAGGCGGCCGGGGAGGAGCGCCTCCAGACTTTTGAGAGGCTGGCCCGGCGAATCTCGGGGATGGGCATCCGGAGGTGCACCGTGAGCTTCATCTCGCTTTATTCCTCCGTCCGCTCCAGGCTGAGCAGGGAAGGGCTGAAGCTTCATGAGATGGAGCCGGAGGCCCAGAGGCGTTACGCCGCGGATTTACTTGAGAGGGCGCGGGCCTTCGAAATCGATCTTTTCTCCTGCTGCCAGCCTCTCCTGGAAGGGGTTCCCGGCATTAAGGGAGGAAGCTGCATCGATGGAGGTCTCCTCCAGGAATTATTCGGCGAAAAAACCTCGAAAGCCCGCGATACCGGTCAGAGAAAGCACTGCGGATGCACCCGCTCGCTGGATATCGGCTCTTACCGGCAGGAGTGTCTCCACGCCTGCCTCTACTGCTACGCCCAAAACAAAAATCCAGCCCCGCCGATGGCGGGACTGGATTTTGAATCAAAAAAGCTCTGAATTATTATTTCTTAGGAAATGGGGTGCCATCCGGCCAGGTGTCGGGACGATCCTTAACCGGCTCGGCCGGCTGAGAACCACCCTCCTCAGAGGTTGGCTTGGAGAGGCTGAGAATGGCCTCGTCCCATTTGGTGTCCTTGGGGAAGCTGAGCTCTTTGTAGCCGTAGCCAAGTTGACCGGAGGCCTTGGTTGGAGCATAGATACTCAGGCCGTGCGATTCGGGGTGGGCCTCAGGGTCGTTTTCGTTATCTATGACCACTGTCCCGACGGATTCAATAAGGGCCTTGGCGGCATCTTTCACGGCCTTGTCCTTGCTGGTTTCGATCATCTTGTTGGCCATGTCCACCACGTCCCTGAGATCCTTGTAGGGAGTGTAGCCGCTTCCGTAATTTTCAGATTTTGATATGGCGGAGCGGATGTTGGCCTTATCCTTGGAGGCCAGCATGGCCTCAGCCAGGGTGTTGACCGAATCTTTAAGAACATTCATTTTCGACAGATCGGTGGCCGAAAAAGTCGGAATATCCTGGCTGTGTTTTCTGTTGATATCAACGACGATCTTGGAGAATTCCTCCGGGCCCACTTCAATCCGGCTCTTTAAAGCCTTCTGGAGTTTTTGAATGGAGGTGCTCAGGGTCTTGCCGCCCAGCATGGAGTCGTATGACCATCCGGCTCCGCCCTCGCTCTCCTCCGAGGCCAGAAGGTATTTTGCGGAGTCCTTCAGCTCGTAGGCCACCTCGGTTTCGCCCATCAGGCAGGCGTCCATCCCGATGATGTCGAGCTTTTTGCCCGTGATTTTTTCGGCATCGTCGATGGCCTGGCGGATCTGGGGCACGGACATGAAACCGCCGGAGCCGTCGTCGGACATGGCGCCGGTGAATCCGCCGCCATGGTCATTGAGAATAAGGGCTACATGATCCGCCGGATAGCGTTTGACCGCGTCCACCAGAAAGTCTTTCAGGGTCTTGGGACTGGCCATGTCGGTGGGGCCGTATTCCTTTACCACTTCCGAGCTGAGCTTGCCCTGTTCGCTGTCCTTGGTGATGTAGTACTGGCGGCAGTCCTGCCATTTTTCTCCAAAGGAATTGTTCTTATCCCCTATGTCTATGAAGGCGGCGATATGGGTGTTTTTGTCCGAGCCCACCATCTCCTGCTGGTCGAGGTTGCCCAACTGGTACTCGGTCAGATTGCAGTCGGCGGCGACGTAATTTAAGAAGAGCCACTTCTTGTGCGGTTTGGCCTGGACGTCGTCCACTTTCCCGCCGAGCACCACGCTGTCTTTGACTTCTGCGGCTGGGGTTTCCTTCTTTACGGAAGCGTTGGACGCTCCGACTTTCGAACCAATCGGTTCCGGATATCCATTCGTTGCTTTAATATCCATTATCAGTCTCCCTTCTCTGTATGAACTCTGGCCATATTGTAGCATAACAAGAGCCGGAGTAGCAAATAATTACAAAAAGTTAACATTCTGTTCATATTTTCGGTTCCCTCGGTCCTTCAATCCCCCAACCATACTCTTTCATAAGAATCATTGCTTGCGGAACTGCAGATCTGTATTCGCTTCATCCCTGACAGCCAGCCGGTAACCGACTCCGGGCTCGGTCAGGATATAGCGGGGCTGAGCCGGATCTGGTTCGATTTTACGCCGCAACTGGCGGACATAAACTCTCAGGTAATGTGTCTCTTCAGCATATTCCTTCCCCCAGATGAGTTCCAGGAGGTGGCGGTGGGTTAAAATTTTCCCGGCGTTTAGGGCCAGGTTTTTCAAAATTCCATATTCGGTCGGCGTCAGACGGACTTCTCTCCCGCCGACTTCGACGTGGCGGCGGGCCAGATCGATCGTCAAATCGCCGGACACCAGCACGGGCTCTTCCTCCGTCTTGGCCGCGTGCCGGAAGGCGACTCGCAAGCGGGCCAGAACCTCCCCCATGCTGAAGGGCTTGGTCACATAGTCATCCGCTCCGGCGTCCAGCGCCTGGATCTTGTCATTCTCTCCCTCGCGGACGGAGAGAATGATAATAGGGACGCTCGTCCATTCCCGGAGACGGCGGATAACCTCCTGCCCGTCGAGATCCGGCAGGCCCATGTCAAGAAGGATGAGATCGGGTTGAAAAAGAACGGCCTGTTCCAGGCCTTCCTGGCCGCCTGCGGCCTCCGCGACATCCAGGCCGTGGGCCGTCAGGGCCACTTTCAAAAGGCGTCGTATCTGTATTTCGTCGTCAACCACCAGGACCCGTGCTCCTTTAGGTATCATGAAGCGGTTTATCCTCCTTTCCGTCGGGGACGCCGGGGGGCGGGCTCTCCTTCAAAGGGAGGTTGAAGACGAAGACATTTCCGCCTCCCGGCCTTGTCTCCACCCAGATTTTTCCACCGTGCGCCTCGATGATCCCCTTGCAGATAGAGAGTCCCAGGCCGGTTCCGCTCACCTGGTGCGGGGAATAAACCCGGTAGAACTTGTCGAAAATCCGCTCCCGATCAGCCTTGGGAATGCCCGGGCCCTGATCGGCGACGGCTACTCGAAGAGACCCGTCTTCCCGGCGGGAGTAGATGGAAATCTTGCTTCCTGGCGGCGAATGTTTGGCGGCATTGTCAATGAGGTTGACCAGAACCTGCTCGATCAGGGCGAAGTCAGCCTTGACAAGAGGCAAGCCCTGCTCAATCTGGATCTTGAGGGGCCGATCTTTCAGAGAATCCCTGAGCCTTCTAAGGGCAACACCCACGATCTCTTCGAGGTCGCACCACTCCCACTTGAGTTGAAGCGTGCCGCTCTCCAGGCGGGCCATGTCCAGGAGATTTTCCACCAGCCGGTTCATTCGCAGGGCTCCCTCCTTGATGGTCTGCAGAAATGCGTGCAAATCTTCCCGGCTGTAGGAAGTCCTGTCATCCAGCATGCTGGTGACGGCGCCCTGAATGAAGGCCAGGGGGGTCCGTAATTCGTGGGAGATCGAATTAAAGAGGGCTGTGCGAAGTTTTTCCGACTGCTCCAGGTTTCGGGTATGCTGAGCCTCCTGGGCAAGTTTCAGGCGGACCAGGGCCAGTGCCGTGAGCCCGGCAAAGGCTTCCAGCAGGCGGCGCTGTTCGGGGGAGAGGTGTTGTTCGGCGAAGTCCGGGCGCACTCCGAGTACCCCCACGCACTTCTCGTCGGCCATGAGAGGAAGGTAGAGCCACTCGACTCCCCGCAGAGTGTCCGTTCCCCGGCCGGCTATTTGGCCGTGCTCGAAGACCCACCGGGCCACCGCCCATTCGTTTTCGTTCAGTATAAATTCAAGGACTGCTTCGCCGGCATAGGTTTCGAGTTTTCCCGTTTCGTCCGGGGCGAAGATAACGGCTTTCCCGCCAATCGTCTCCGCAACGGTTTCAGAGGCCCTTTTAAGAACGCCTTCCAGATCGGTGGCCACGGCTATTTTCCGGCTAAGACCGTAGAGAGCGGACATCCGGATCTCCCTCCGCCGGGCCATATCAATCTGATCTCTCAGCTTTGCGGCCAGACTGCTGGTAGTCAGAGAAACAACAAGGAAAATACCCAGGCTGATGAAGTATCGGAGGTCTGCAACGGAAAAGCTCAGGAATGGGGGAATGAAAAAGAAATCAAAGAAGAGGAGTCCCAGGACGGAAGCCAGGAGGGAGGGGCCCCGGCCTAAAAAAGTGGCGCTCAGGATGACGGGCAAAAGATAGAGGAGAACGATGTTGACGGGATCGGAGTGAAGTCGATTGATCAGCGTCACCAGGAAGACCATGACGATGGTCCAGAGATAGGATTTAATGGGAGAGCGACGGGAGCGTGCTGCCGGAGCCGGGCGCTGACCGTTTTTCATTTTCGGCTTGCCGGAGATTATATGGACGCTTATTCCCTGGCTGCCGCGAATGATCTGGTCCACCGGCGAGCGTTCCCAGAGCGCCCAGAGATTTGAGTGCAGGGGCTTGCCGATGACGATCTGGGTGACATTCCGGTGGCGGGCGAGGGCCAGGAGTTCATCCGCGATGTCCTCCCCTGAGAGACGCACGATCTCGGCTCCCAGCTCCTCGGCCAGGCGAAGATTCAGGGTGAGTTGATCCCGGCGGGCTTCCGTCTCATGCAGAAGATCGGAAGTTTCCACGTAGGCCACCAGCCACTCCGCCTTGAGTCCGGTGGCCATGCGCCGGGCGGTCCGAATAACGTGAGCGGAAAATGGGCTCGCGCTGATGCAGGCCATTATCCGTTCTCCCGCCGGCCAGGGGCCTTCGATGGCATGAACCCGCATATACTGATCCATTTCACGATCCACGCGCTGGGCCGTAAAACGAAGAGCCAGTTCCCGGAGGGCGTTTATGTTGCCTGGCCGGAAGAATTTCTGGAGAGCCTGTTGCGCCTGCTCGGGGACATAGACTTTCCCCTCGTTCAGGCGCTGGATCAGGTCTTCCGGGGGAACGTCAATAAGGTGGATCTGATCGGCTTCCTCAAGAAAGCGGTCGGGGACGGTCTCCCGCACCCGGACCCCGGTAATCTGGGCGACGATGTCGTTGAGGCTCTCGATATGCTGGATGTTGACGGTCGTATAGACGCTGATGCCCTGTGCCAGCAGTTCCTCGACGTCCTGAAAACGCCGCACGTGGCGGGAGCCCGTGATGTTGGTGTGGGCCAGTTCGTCCACCAGGGCGAGGGCGGGGCGGCGGGCCAGGAGGGCGTCCAGATCCATCTCCTGGTAAGCATGTCCCCGGTATTCCAGGCTCTTCGGGGGCATGGAGGGCAGTCCCTCGATAAGCGCCCCGGTCTCCGGCCTTCCGTGGGTCTCGACCCAGCCGACGATCAGGTCCACCCCTTCGTTTATTCGCTCGTGGGCGGCCTCCAGCATGGCGAAGGTCTTCCCCACGCCGGCCGCGGCCCCGAGGAATATCGTGAGACGCCCCCGGTTTTCCTTTTTCGTCTGGGCGAGCAGGTCGTCCGGATTAGGCCGCCTCTCCTCACCCGTTCCATTCAGGTCCATACCCCTCCGAAATTACGTGCCCGAAAGAATCTTCCTATTTTAAATCATCATTGAAAAGGTTCGCCACCGCTATCCTTTAATCATTCTAATTCGAATTTCAGAACCGCTGAATAAGATCGAGCCCGAACGAGGTCTGAGTGCTCCGGGTGCCCATGTCATAGGGGGTCGTGCGGGAGGAGGTCTCGTACCTGATTTCCGGGCGGATGGAAAGGAGTTCATTGCATTGATGCGTCAGCCCGACTGTCAGGCTGTAATAATCCGTCGCAAAACCCGAGACATGCCCTCTGGGGTCGGAGAGCCAATCGTTGCGAACCGAGAGGAAGTCCCTGGATGAAAGCTTGAACTCTGTGTAATTTACTGCGCCCCAGGATTGAGAGAACCCGGGGAGCAGCGGGCCGGGGCCTCCCCCGCCGAACGGCGTAATCGGACCATAATTCACCGTCCCCCCTGATAGAGCGTCATATTGGTAGATGTAATATCCCTCGGTCGCTGTGAAAAAACCAGGATTGAAACGGTGGGTCCAGGTGAGATTGAACTGTTGCAGGTTGGTATGGTCTTTTTTGTACGTGCCGTCGTTGAGGTTGGCTATGCCGCCATAGACGGAATCGTTGTTACCCCTGGATACCCAGCGTCCCATGGCCTGGAAGGTGGGAAAGTGCGCGGAATCGGCCCAGGGCGCCATGTCACTGCCCGCATGGATGCCGAAGAGGACCGTCCACCGGTCACTGAGCTTGAGGACGGCCTTAACGCCGGTATCGGTATAGGTATCAAAGGTGAACATAAGGGAGTGGGTGAACAGGTAGTTGTCCGGCGCCAATTGGGCCTCGATGTCGGGCGGTGAGATATAGCGCCCGATAGTCAGGATCATTCCCTGCGCTATTTTTGGGAAATAGGTTTCTATATAAGCTTCGGGGATGTCGTAGCCGTTTAACTGATTGAATTTAAGCAGTTGGTTGCTGAACCAGCCCTGGGCCGTCGTGTAGCGGTAGTCAATGCCATATACATTGCTGAAGCGAAACCCCCAGTCCACGTGGTCGGTCTGTACGGTATCGAGCACCCGCTCAATCCTTAGCACGCTCTGGTCGAGTTCCGGTTTATTGGGGACGACGGCGTAGCACAATGGTACATTTGAATTCCTGGAGGTGCTGAGGCTGAATCCAGGGTTAAGCCAACCGTATACCTTGATCTTGTCTCTTTTGAGGTTCGGAAAGTTGTCCCAGAAGAGCTTTGTCAGGGGATAGAGCGGGCTGGTGTCAGGGACCCCGATGGTCGGTCCGATGTATTCCGTACTGGGGAATACCGGGTCCAGCGGCGCCGGAGACGCCCGGCGAAGCAGGGCTGGCGATATCTCCTGAGCCACCAGAGGGGAGGGGGAGTGCCCTAAGCACGCAACCAGCAGAACACCCGCGAACCATTTCCATCTGCCGAGTTTCATTTAACGGGGCCACCTTTCCAGTTCCAGGTTAAGCTCAAGGACATTCACCCGAGATTCTCCCAGGATGCCAAGTTGAGGCCTTCGAATGGCTTTAAGAACGATTTCCCGGACCTGCTCTTCCGGAAGGCGCCGGCTCCGGGCTACGCGGCCGACCTGCAGGAAGGCGCTCTCGGGGCTGATATCCGGATCGAGGCCGCTTCCGGATGCCGTCACGAGATCGGACGGGACCGGCGCATCCCCGGGAAGGCCGTTCACTACTCTAAGCAGTTTCGCTCTATCCCATATGCTCTCGATGAGAAGATGATTTGTCGGGCCTAAGTTGGAGCCGGAGGAAGAAGTTCCGTCATAGCCCTCCGTGCCGGCCGCCGAGGGGCGGCCGTGGAAGAAGGCGGGATTTTTAAAGTTCTGCCCGATGAGGGCGGAACCGACCAACTGTCCTTTAAAAGAGAGCAGACTGCCGGCGGACTGCCGGGGAAAAAGGAGCGCGGCCAGACCCGTGACGGCCAGAGGATAAAGGAGGCCCGTCAGGAGAGTCATCAGGAGGAGGAAGGATCCGGCTGTTAAAATATTTTTTTTCATTTCTTGCAGGTTTCCTTTCAGCTCAGTCCCAGGGCCACCAGGAGAAGATCGATGAGCTTGATCCCTATGAAGGGAGCGATCACGCCGCCTACTCCGTAGATGAGAAGGTTGCGGCGCAGGATGACGGCGGCCCCGAGCGGGCGATAGGCCACTCCCCGGAGCGAGAGGGGGACGAGGGCGATGATGATGAGAGCGTTGAAGATGATGGCCGAGAGGATAGCGCTTTGGGGAGAGGCCAGGTGCATGATGTTGAGGAGGGCAAGCGGCGCGTAGGTGGTGGAAAAGAGAGCGGGAATTATGGCGAAATACTTGGCCACGTCGTTCGCGATGCTGAAGGTGGTCAGAGCCCCCCGGGTCATGAGGAGCTGCTTTCCTATTTCCACCACCTCCAGGAGCTTGGTGGGGTTGCTGTCCAGATCCACCATGTTTCCGGCCTCCTTGGCCGCCTGGGTGCCGCTGTGCATGGCCACCCCGACGTCGGCCTGGGCCAGGGCCGGGGCGTCGTTGGTCCCA
>Ga0209749_1001218_pt1 | contig 24547 bp, 17 predicted proteins | sample EPASupsiteSAE347_FD_187267 | JGI IMG/M metagenome (GOLD analysis project Ga0209749, IMG submission 187267) | Bioremediated contaminated groundwater from EPA Superfund site, New Mexico - Sample SAE3-47 (SPAdes) (version 2) | ecosystem: Environmental > Aquatic > Deep subsurface > Groundwater >...
AGCGAGGAAGACGGAGGTTATATTGCCGATATACCGGACATTCCTTGCTGTTCGGCTTTTGGTGCGACTCCTGAAGATGCGCTGGCGCAGGTAAAGATTGCCAAGGAAAACTGGATTGCTGCCGCAAAAGAGAATAACAAGCCCATTCCTCGACCCCGCTATAAACCCATGATTTACCAGATCGCAAGCTGATAATCGCAGCGCACACAATCTAATCCGCAATCCGGTGTCAGAGTATGACTTCGACGACGAAACTTGTGCCAGTCCGTGGAGGGAACGTGTGTGCCTCCGTTATAAGTGACGGTAGACCTCCGAGCGATGCGCAATTTTTACGATGAGAACTTTCTTTTCTTTATCCTCGATTGAATACAGGATGCGATACTCGCCCTGGTCAACGCGGTAGGCGTCCTTAATTCCCTTCAATGCCATGCAATCCTGAGGCCGGGGAGTTTTCTGGAGTAAAAGGGCTTTCATGACGACCTGCTTGAAGATTTTCGGGGGAAAATCGAGAATAGCTTTTACAACTTGCTCCTTGAACTCGACGTGATACATTATTTCTTCTTAGCAGGGACGAGTTTTATTTTGTGATGCTCTTCATACCGGCGAACGACCTCCGCCAGAGGAATCGTTTTCCCCTTCATGGCCATGGCTTCCTTAAAAAGCTGTGCATCAAGATCTTCTTCCATCTCCTCAAAGCGCCTGAGTTCCTCGATATTGATGAGAGCCGCCACGGGTTTCCCCTTGCGATTGATGATAACCCTTTCTCTCCCGTAGGCCACCATCCCGATAAGTTCGGAAAACTTGCTCTTCGCTTCTGTGGCATTTGTGGAAAACATAGTCTCAACTCTCCATCCTACAAGTCATTTTGACTTATCTGACCTTTATGACTTTATTATACCCCTCCCGTAAGAAAAAGTAAATAGCTCGCAAGAAAGAGAGCCCTGCCTCTGATAGAGGAGTCCATCGCGAAGCGTTAATCACAATGCTTGGCAAAGAAAGGATTGATCGCCTCTATTCTTGAATTTACGGCCAATCTTTTCCCATAATTTAATAAGAGCAAGGTTGAAAATGCAGGTAAATTCACAAATTTCGGACCGCAGGACCCTCGGCCCCTGGTTTATCATCGAAGGAATTCACTCCTACGGGGTCACCCTCTTTTGCTATGGGTGCTATTTTTATGCCAGCGAGGTTCTTCGGGCCACCGATACGCAGTGCCTCTGGCTCTCCGCCGGCTGGGGTTTTTTCTATATTTTCCTTTCACTTCTCTCCGGGCACCTCGCGGCGCGCTGGGGCTCCCGGAACATGATTGCCGGCATGTCGGCCGGGTGTGTCATCACCGCTGCCGGGGGCCTCGTCGTCCTCCACTTTCAAAACATCTGGGTACTCTTTGCCGTCATGGCCGCCTACAACTTCACCAACACGCAAATCTGGCCCGCCCTGGAATCGGCCCTCACCCGAAGTCCGGGACGGATGAAACTATCCAGCCGAATCTCCCGTTTCAACGTCGTCTGGTCAGTGTCCAGCTCCATCGCCTACTTTACATCCGGCCCCATCATGAACCTGGGATGGAGTCTGGTATTCCTTATCCCGGCCGCCTGCGCTCTGATCGCTACCTTCCTCTCGCTCGGGTGGTCCGTCCCCCAGGATCAGCTTGCCACGGATCATATCACGGAAGATTCCCTGAATCTTAACGAGGAGGCCGGAGGGACCCCACGGCGGCGGGCGGGGGTGCTTCTTCTCATGGCCTGGACATCCAACATGCTCGCCTACACGGCTATGAATGTGATTATTCCCGTCATGCCTTTTCTCACCCGCCTGGCGGCTCCGGGAGCCGGGATCTGGACTGCGTCCCTTGGTTCGGTGTGGGGATTTGCGCGCTTCGGCGGATTTCTCCTGAGCCTGTTCTGGATGGGGTGGCGATACCGGGCCCGGTGGATGCTGGCCGCTTACGTGCTTCTCTGCACCGGGTTCGCCATGGTGCTCCTGTCCCCCGGTAACCTCACAGCCCTCCTGGGAGGGCAGGCGCTTTTCGGCCTGGGGGCCGCATTCGTCTATGCCGGCTCCCTGACTTACGCCATGCACTTAAGCTCCGGCTCAAGCGGACATGCCGGAATTCACGAGGCTCTCATCGGGATGGGAATTACTATGGGACCTGCGGTCGGCGCGCTGGCAGGGAACGGCAGCCGGAGCCTCCCCAACATCGCCGGAGCCGTACTGAGCCTGCTGGGGCTCGGGGCTCTCGTACTTTTCGTGTTCTGGTATCGCGGAAGAAGCGAGGGAAACGGCGTACAGGTCTAGGCCTTCAGGGGCTCATTGCACCTCAGGCCGGGAAGGAGGTGTGGTTTCCTCCCTGGGCCAGCGAGCCACTGAGCGCCATCTCGGCCTTCTCCAGGAGTTCATCCTTAGAGGCGGCATCCTGGGGCAGGGAGGCCAGGCCGATGCTGACGCTGATCTTGCCTCCCCGTGACGGATCCTGCCCCACGGCCCGCACGGCTATGGCCATGCGAATGCGCTCGGCGATCAGGATGGCGTTGGCCCGGTTGGACTGGATTAGCAGGACGCCGAAGCGGTCGTTTTCGAGACGGCTGACCACATCGGTCTCCCGGGTGTGTCCCCGCAGAACCTCGGAAACCTGGAGGAGCGCCTGGTCTCCCATCTCCCGCCCGTAGATTTTGTTGAAGTCTGAAAAGTGATCGATGTCTATAAGAAGGAGGCATAGGATGTTCTTGTACCTCCGGGCCCGCTTGACCTCGTCGGATATGCGCTCCTGGAAGAAGAATGGATTATAAAGCCCGGTCAGGGAGTCGGAAATCCCCTGTGAAAGCGCCTTCTGGAATTGCAGCGCATTTTTGATGGTCCCGGAGGCCACCCTGGCGAAGGCCACCAGCTCCTCAAGATTTTCCTCCGTGTAAGCCCGCTCCGTGGGCCGGCCCAGGTAGAGGGCGCCGAAAACGTCACTTCCAATAGCCAGGGGAGCGATCAATACGGATTTTTCATGAGTTAGAAGAGAGGTGAGTTCTTTCCCTTCTTTTTCTATGCTCGCATTGTCTATCTTCAGGGGTTCGAGCTTCTGGGCGACGTAGCCGACGGCTCCTTCCCCCATTCCAACGCTGAAGCTCCTGAAATAATCCGAGTAAGGGCTGGCTGCAACCTCGGCGAAGAGCGCCCTGTTATCATTCGGCTCATCGGCGACGAAGAGTATGGCCGTCTGAGAGGGAATGAACTCAAGGAGGTACTCCACCAGCGCGATATAGGCGTCATCAGTCGAAAGCGTGACGTCGAATTTTTCGAAGCGTTCGACCAGGGCGGTCATCAGCTTTATATTTTTCCTCAGGCCCTCGCTCTCCGCGGCCGAGCGCTGAAGCAACTCTTTTTCCTTCTGCTGGACGGTCTGCTGAGTCGCCTGCGCATTGAAGCGGGCCTCGTGCAGGTTCTTCTGAAGGCTTTCCACTTCTTTTCCGGAACTTTCGAGTTCCTCATGCAGCTTGTCGAGCTGGTGAACCCGCTCTTCCAGCTCGTTGAAGACCTCTTTCAACTGCTTTTTGTTGCTTTGGAGTTCCTGGGCCAGCAAGGCCTTTTCCTCCCAGACTTTCCTCTGCTGGTAGGAGAGGGCCTCTTCATGGGAGGTGGAGAAAGTAAAAAGCCATATGAATAGGACGGCGGTGATGAAGAATATTTTAAAATTATTGAAAAGCAGATCAGAGGACATTCCGCCGGTGCTGATGATGTTGAGCCACTGAAGGATGACGATCGGCATGCAGATGACGGCGACGATCAGGATGACCAGGGTGGCGGCGCTGAAGCCCAGATAGAGCGACGCTTCCAGGACCGGCAGGATGATGGCCAGATAGAAGAAGGCGATGCCGTAATACCAGCTCAACAGGAAACCGATCGCGATGTCAACCAGAATGAGCAGATAGACGTTGACCTTCCTGTCCGTCCAGCGGGCCGCATAGAGGCTGGCGATTATTTCATAGATGACAAGGACGACCAGTACCGCCGCCGGCTGCTCGGAGAAGGGGAAAGGAAGGGGCTTAAGGGTCCTGGCAAAGGAAAACCCCGTCAGAAGCACGCCGAGAAGCAAGGAAAACCAGCGGAAGATAACTATGTATACCCGCAACTTGGGGACGCCCAGGAATTCTCCTTCGGTGGTGTTCATTTCACTTTTTCTATTCTCCGGAAAACTGCCATTTTCCTCTCCACAGAAGCAAAAAGAGGGAAAGAGGGTTCGCGGGAGAAATTTTCCTCATGTCCAATCATTCCGACGGCCTGGGCAATTTCGTCGTCACCTTCACTGAATTTCCGGGATTTCAGGTTCTGCTTGAGAAAATCAAGCGGGGAGAAAACGCTTTCGCCTCAGGGCTCACCAATTCCGCCAAGGGGCTCTTTCTGGCGGCGCTCTCGGGATGCCACCCCGCCCCCATCCTCTGGATCACTCCCTCGGCTGATAAAGCCGAGCGACTCTGTCAGGAAGCGGCCCTGTTCAACCCGGGTGGCAGGGAAGTCTGCTGCCTGTCCGAGCGGGAGGAGGCCCTTCCGGACGGAGAAGGACACGATTTCCTGCGTCTGCGAATTCTTGAGCGGCTGTCCCTGGGAGAAAATCTCCTGGTCGTCGCCCCGGTACGGGCCCTTTTACAGAAGACTCTCTCGGCCCGGGAGCTTAAGGACAGCACGCTCGTCCTGTCCGAAAAAGAAACTATCGACCTCGAACGCATCTCTGAGCGACTGACCACCATGGGATATGAGCGTGTGCCCATGGTGGAAGGCCCTGGAGATTTTGCCCTGCGGGGTTGCATTCTGGATATTTTTCCGCCCGCCGGCGAACCAGTCCGCATTGAGTTTATGGGCGATGAGATCGAACGCATGACCCACTTCGACAGTGCCACCCAGCTTTCCACCCGGATGACAGCCTCGGTCCGAATCCTCCCCGTCCGGGAGGAGACGGCCTCCCAGGACGTCGCCGACTACTTCTCCCCGGAAAGCCTCTTGGTGGTGGATGAGGCCTCACAGGTCCGCCTTCACCTCCTTGAATACTTCTCGGACTCCGGCGAGATGTCGCCGGACCCGGACGCGATCTGGAACGGGCGGAAGTGCCTCTTCCTCTCCTCCTGGGGCGGGGAACATGAGGCGCTCGACTTCCCCTTCGAGGCGGCGGAAAAATTTTCCGGCCGCTGGAGTGAATTCATCTCAGCCGTCAGACGCTGGTCCCGGGAAGGAAAACGAGTGGCCATCGTCACCCCCCAGGAAGGCAGGGTCCGGGAACTCCTGGTGCAGGAAGGCGTCAACCCGGTCCTCCCGGGAGAGGAGAGCGAACTTTTGCCCGGTCAGGTCCAGCTGTTCCGCTCCTCGCTTGAGGAAGGATTCAGCTTCAAACCCCTGGAGATGATCCTGCTCACGGATCGGGAGATTTTAGGCGCCCCGAGACGCACCCCGAGACGCGCCCCGCCGATGGCGGGGGGCGAAACTCTGCGCCTGGAAGATATCGTGGAGGGCGACCTGGTGGTCCATCTCCAGTACGGGATCGGGAAATATCTCGGGGTCGGGCAGCTCGAACTGGACGGCGCCCGGATTGACTGCATCATACTTGAATATGCCAGGGGAGATCGTCTCTTCGTCCCCGTTATTCACCTGGATCTTCTTAAGAAGTACAACGGGCTCGAGGGGAAGGGCCCTTCACTCTCCCGCCTGGGGAGCCAGGAGTGGGCGGCCACAAAAAAGAAAGTAAAGGCCGAGGTTGAGGAGATGGCCCGGGGGCTCCTCGCCCTTTACGCCAGGCGGGAAGTCAAGGAGGGATACGCTTTTCTTCCGGACACGCTCTGGCAGGCGGAACTGGAGGCGGCCTTCCCCTACGAGGAGACACCCGATCAGGGAAAGGCCATACGGGAGGCCAAGGCCGACATGGAAAGGCCGCGACCCATGGACCGCCTCATATGCGGAGACGCCGGCTACGGGAAAACAGAGGTGGCCCTCAGGGCCTCCTTTAAAGCAGTGATGAGTGGAAAGCAGGTGGCCATCCTGGTTCCCACCACCGTGCTCTGTCAGCAACACTACAACACCTTCCTCGAACGCCTCAGCGCCTACCAGGTGCAGGTCGAGATGCTGAGTCGTTTTAAGAGCGGCCGGGAGCAGACGAAGATTATCCGGGAATTGAAAGAAGGAGGAGTGGACATCGTCATCGGAACCCACCGCCTCCTCCAGAAAGATGTTCAATTCAAGGATCTGGGCCTGGTTATCATTGATGAGGAGCAGCACTTCGGCGTTCAACACAAGGAGCGTTTAAAAGAACTGAAAGAGAGCGTGGACGTGCTGACCCTCACGGCCACACCCATCCCGCGGACCCTCCACATGTCCATTGTCGGCATCCGGGACATGAGCGTCATCGACACGCCGCCCCAGGATCGCCTGCCAATAAAGACCTCGCTTTTTGAGTGGAGGAGCGAGATTGTCAGGGGGGCCATCTCCCGCGAGTTGGAGCGGGGCGGGCAGGTCTTTGTCGTTCACAACCGGGTAATGGGCATCGAACGGCTGGCCCAGGAAATCCGCCGCCTTTTTCCCCACGCCTCGGTGGCGGTGGCCCACGGGCAGATGGAGGAGGAAAATCTGGAGCGCGTCATGCTCGACTTCGTCTCCGGGAGGCACGACATCCTGGTCTGCACTTGCATCATCGAAAGCGGCCTGGATATTCCGGGGGCCAACACCATCCTCATCAGCAACGCCCACACCTTCGGGCTGGCCCAGCTCTATCAACTGCGGGGGCGGGTGGGGCGGGACCGCCACCAGGCCTACGCCTACCTTCTCTACCCGGAGCGGGATAAACTCACGGAGATCGCTCTTAAGAGACTGAGTACTCTTCGCGAACTCACCGCCCTGGGTTCCGGTTTTCAGATAGCCTTAAGAGACCTGGAGATTCGCGGTGCCGGCAACCTGCTGGGTCCCGAGCAGCACGGATTCATCGTGGCCGTCGGCTTCGACCTTTACACCCACCTCCTGGGCGATGCCGTGAAGGAACTAAAGGGCGAACCCCCGCCCAAAGAAAAGCCCTCTCCCGCCCTGGACATACCTCTACAGGCCTACCTCCCGGATGACTATGTCCCGCACGCCGGGATGAAACTCAACCTCTACCGGAGACTTTCCGACATGGCGGATCTTCCCGGGCTGGATCGCTTCCGGGAAGAGCTGCGGGATCGCTTCGGTCCCCTGCCTTCCGAAGCGGAAAACCTGATGCGCCTCATGCGTCTGAAAATACTCTGTGTGGCGGCGGAGGTTCCGAAAGTGAAGTTGAGCGGGGCCACTCTTGAAATCCTCATGCCCTGGACGCCTTCAATTCCCCGGAGGACCATGGACAAAATCTCGGCGCTCACCCTCCGCCGGGCCTCTTTTGTGCCCCCTCAACTCATCATCCGGGACGCGGTCGCCTTTCCCGATTGGCCGCAGTTGCTGGAGTCGGTGCTCTCGCTGCTTCTAAAAAAGGGAAATTAAGCCGCCCCGTCGAAGCAGGGCCGGCAGATCAATCGAAAGGAGAAAGAAATTGAGAAACAAGGTTTTATCACTCATGGGAGCGGTGGTCACGGTCTTCCTTCTGGCCATCCTGCTCAACGGCTGCAGCGCCATTTCCAAGCCCGCAGCCATCGTCAACGGCGAAAAAATTTCCAAGGAGGAAGTGGACCAGCAACTTGAGAAGATGTACGGGAAAGAGACTTTAGAACTCCTCATCGGCAAGAAGCTGATCAAACAGAAGGCCGCCAAGGAAGGTATCACGGTCGGACCCAAGGATGTCGACGACCGTTTTGAGATGATCAAGATCATGGATCCTTTCTTCGAGATCAAGCTCAAATCCAGCAATTTGAGCGCGGATGACATTAAAAAAGACCTGGATATCCCGCTGTACCTGGAAAAACTGGTACTCAAGGGCGCAACCGAGAAGGACCAAAAGGAACTCTACGATCGGATGAAGGACCAACTGGCACTGGTGCGGGCCCGCTACATCATCGCCAACACCGAGTCCCAGGCGAAGGAAATGCTGGCCGAGTTGAACAAGGGCACCGATTTCGCCAAGGTGGCTGAGAAGTCAATCGATCCGGATACCAACACCAAGGGTGGCGACCTCGGCCTTATGACACGTCAGGCTATGATGGTCAAACTCACCCCGGAGATCGTCACGGTTGCCTTCTCGCAGGAACCGGGCAAGATCAGCAAGATCCTCAAGACCCAGCGGGGATATGCGATAGTAAAGGTGGAAGAAAAGAAGACCTCCTTCCAGGATCTCAGCAACCTGGTGGGCATGGTCTATGCCCAGACAAAAATGGGCGACTTCCTGAAAAAAATCAAGGACGAAGCCAGCATAACTTACATGATGTTCCAGGACAAAAACCAGAAGGCCGAAACCAAGCCCGCGGCGGGCGCGAAGGAACAGCCTGGACCAACCGGAAAGTAATAGCAGGTGGAGTCGTCCTGGGATAGACTGCTCGGCATCATGCAAACCCTTCGGGGAGAGCCGGGATGTCCCTGGGATAAGGAGCAGACTCATCAGAGCCTCACTCCCTATCTGGTCGAAGAGACCTACGAGGTTCTCGATGCTATAGAAGACGGAGACCCTTTGCGTTTGAAGGAGGAGATGGGAGATCTCCTCCTTCAAATTGTTTTTCATGCCCAGATTGCCAGGGAAAACGGAGACTTTGACGCGAACGGCGTCGTCCAGGGCCTCAACGAAAAGATGATTCGGCGCCATCCCCATGTTTTTTCCGATGCCCATGTTTCCTCCTCAGCCGAGGTTCTTAAAAACTGGGAAGAGATCAAACTGAGGGAAAAAGGCGTCAGGAGTCGCAATTCGCTCATGGACGGGATTCCCGCAAGTCTCCCGGCGCTTCTTCAGGCGGAGCGCCTCCAGGGGCGGGCCGCGGAGGTCGGCTTTGACTGGCCGGATCTTCAGGGTCCCCTGCAGAAAATCCAGGAAGAAAGCGGAGAGCTCTGCCGGGCCTGGGAACAGAAGGATGCCGGGAAAGTACGCGAGGAGCTTGGAGACCTCCTGTTTGCCGTGGTGAACGTGGGCCGCCGCATGGGCGTCAACTGTGAAGAGGCCCTGCGCCTCTCCTCGAAAAAATTTACCGAGCGTTTTCATTTTATAGAGGAAAAGAGCCGTCTCATCGAGAAATCACTTTCCGATTTGACTCTCGAGGAAATGGACGGCTTTTGGGATGAAGCCAAGGCCCTCGGAGATTCGGGAAAGAAAAGAGAGTAGCGGCACTAGCCCTGTATTACGGCTGACTTCCTGAATCACAATTATTAAACGGAGGTGTTCAAGTGAAAAAGTTTGTCCTGTTCCTGATGGTTGCCCTTTTGGTCGTGATCCTGCCCGCCTCGGCGGCGAAGCAGTCTTTCCCGTCGGGCATGACGATGCAAGTCTCTTCCGACTGGACGAACGATCCGAGCGGAGCCCAGGCAAACAAAGTCGCCATCCTGCTCGTCAACTCGGCCCAGAGCCAGAGCGGCAGTCCCGTCATCCAGGTTCAATTGAGCCGCTCGGGGGACATGACCATAGAGAAATACAAAGACTCCCAAATGGTGGCTTTGAAAAAGGACCCCGCCCTTAAATTGAAACTTCTGCAGGCGGTCACGATTGCAAAGACCAAGTGGTACAAGATGATATTTGAGTTCACCAATGCTCAGAACAACGTTAAAATGGGAGCCGCTCAGTTTTTTACGTTCAAGAACCACATCCAATACCAAATCACCTATGCGGCGCCGCTAAGCCTTTATTCACAGTGCTATACCTCGGCGGAGCGCATGATATATACCTTCACCTTCCCCACCCAGAAAATATAGCCTGACAATTCCCGCAAAATAAGCGCGCCAGGAGCTGAAGGGCCTTCCGGGGTAATTCAGCCCCGGAGTTTCATATCTGTCAAAGCAGAAAGCAGGAGGAAACAATAATGACCGAAATCAGTGACATCGTCGCCCGGCAAATCCTGGATTCCAGGGGAAATCCCACCGTGGAGGTGGACGTCTGGCTGGATTGCGGCGCGATGGGCCGGGCGGCAGTCCCCTCCGGAGCATCCACCGGAACCCACGAGGCCGTAGAAATGAGGGACAAGAACCCCAAGATCTACGGCGGTCTCTCGGTGGAGAACGCAGTCCGGAATGTTAATGAAATTATGGCTCCGAAACTTCTGGGTCTGGACGCGATCCGCCAGAAAGAAATTGATGAATTCATGATCGAGATGGACGGAACACCCAACAAAGGCAAACTAGGGGCCAATGCCATCCTGGGAGTCTCCCTGGCGACGGCCCGCGCTGCGGCCACCGCCCTGGGGATTCCGCTTTACCAGTACCTTGGCGGAGTCTATGCCCATACCCTGCCCATACCCATGATGAACGTCATAAACGGGGGAAAGCACGGCGACAGCCCCATAGATCTTCAGGAATTCATGATCATGCCGGTCGGGGCCGCTTCCCTAGCCGAGGCCGTCCGGATGGGAGCCGAGACCTTCCACGCCCTTGGTAAAATTCTCAAGGAGATGAAGCTCTCCGTCTCCGTGGGAGACGAGGGCGGCTATGCCCCGAACCTGAAGAGTAACGAAGAACCGCTCCAGGTCATGGTACAGGCCATCGAAAAAGCCGGATACGAGCCCGGCAAGGATATATACCTGGCCATGGACCCGGCGGCCAGCGAATTTTTCGAGGATGGAAAATACCACTTCAAAAAATCCACCGGCGAGGTTCTTTCCAGCGCCCAGATGGTGGACTTCTATGCGCGCCTCATAGACAAGTATCCGATCATCTCCATCGAAGACGGGCTGGCGGAGGACGACTGGGACGGATGGAAGCTGATGACCGAAAAACTCGGAGACCGCATCCAGATTGTCGGTGACGACCTCTTCGTTACCAACGTGGAGCGCCTCAAACAGGGGATAGAGATGGGGGTGGCCAATTCGATCCTCATAAAGCTCAACCAGATCGGGACTCTCACCGAGACCCTGGCCGCCATCGAGACCGCCAAGCGGGCGGGCTATACGGCGGTTGTCTCACACCGTTCGGGCGAAACGGAAGACACGACCATCGCCGAAGTCGTGGTGGCCACGAACGCCGGCCAGATTAAAACGGGTTCCCTCTGCCGCTCCGAGAGAATCGCCAAGTACAATGAGCTGATGCGGATCGAGGAAGAGCTGGGCAGCACCGCCAATTACCCCGGCCTGGGAGCCTTCTATAACCTGAAGCTGTAGTTTTCCGCGGAAATATTTTTATTGGCAGAGCCGGTCTTTTCGCGCAAGGCAGAGAAGCCGGCTTTTCTGTTCATAGTGATACTGCCGGTGCATTCCCAGTACGCCCTGGACTTGAATAATCTCTCCCCCCCTGCTATAATTTTACCAACAGCCGTTTCGCATGTTCGGGTTTCAAAGTGATCGGGCTTGGATATATTCCGAATACGGTTTCGACCGGAACCGGTTTTACCAGAAGTTGGCAGATGAACGGCAATCGCAGGTCAATATGAAAGTGAAAAGAGTGGCCTTCGTTTATCCCTTCGCTTATTATGCAAAGGGTTTAAACACTGCAACTATTTACCCACCGCTGGGTCTCGCTTATATGGCGGCTGTGTTAAGAAACAAAGGGTATGAATGTATCATAATAGACGCCAATGTCCTAAGAATGTGCAATGAGAAGGTGATAAAAAGGTTATCTGAGTTTAATCCGGATATTGTTGGAATAACGAGCAACATAGTTCTTGCGAGAGCCGGGATAGAGCTTTCAAGGATGATAAGGGAAACTTTGAACAAGCCTGTAATAATGGGAGGACCATACGCGACTTCCGTTGTTGAAAAAACCCTCATGGATTCCGGGGCGCTCTGTGTTGTCAGAGGCGAGGGAGAGGAAACCATTGTTGAACTCCTGGAAAACCTTGAATCGTTGTCGACGGTTAAGGGAATCAGTTACACTTCAGAGGGAAAAATATATAACAACCAGGACAGGGAATTGATAAAAAATCTTGACTCATTGCCCTTCCCGGCCTATGATCTTCTGCCTGACCTGAAAGTGTACAAAACCAGAGCCAGACGAATTCCCATGGCGCCGATTTTGACGCACAGGGGGTGCCCGTACAACTGCATATATTGCAACAAGAATATTTTTGGAAAAGTTTTCAGGCACAGGTCGGCTGAAAATGTTGTGGAAGAAATAGAAATGCTGGTAAAAGATTATGGCGTGAAAGAGATAGATGTAGTTGATGATAATTTTACGTTTTTAATGGACAATGCGGAAAAAATACTCGACCTTATAATAGAGAAAAAACTTGACATTGCAATCAACCTTCAGGGCGGCATCAGAGCTGACAGGCTGACAAAAGATTTGATCGGGAAAATGAAAAGAGCCGGTGTCTTCAAGGTCGGTGTCGGAATAGAGTCCGCTGATGAAAATGTTTTGAAGGCTATCAAGAAGTCACTTGATCTGGAAAAGGTCAACCAATCCATACGCTGGTTCCGTGAAGAGGGGATAGTCGTTTCCGGTTTTTTCATGTTCGGACTTCCTTCCGAAACCAGGGAAGGCGTTGAGAGGACAATTGAGTATGCAAAAAAGGTTAATCCCCATATAGCAAATTTCTCCGTCACCGTGCCTTTCCCGGGAACCGAATTGTATAAAATGATAGAAAACGGCGGTAAGTTCATAAAGTCAACGGAATCGGGCATCGAGGATGGATTTTTCAGCGCAAATATATATTTCAGTCTGGATAACCTCAGTAGTGAAGAAATCATCAGGTATGAAAGAAAGGCCTTCCTGGGATTTTATCTAAGGCCGGTGAAAATCATAGATCTTCTGCTTACAATAAGATCTCTGAACGAACTGAAATGGACAATAAGCTCCGTTTTTGAAACGTTAAAAGGCTTGTTTTAGTTCCCGGCGGAAGTCTCTTCGTTATCAAAGCCGACCTTCTCGCGCACTACGTAGAGAGGCCGGTTTTTTGTTTCGTCGTAAATCCTCCCGATGTACTCCCCCAGGATGCCCAGGATTATGAGGATGACACCGTTAAAAAACAGGTTAAGGGCCATGAGCGAGGCCCACCCGGGGACCGTGGTGTTGGTGAAGAGCTTCTGGTAGAGGATGGCCACGAAGTAGATAAAGCTGGCGCCGGAGATGATAAAACCGAGATAAGAGGCGATTTTGAGCGGCTTGGTGGAGAAAGACGTGATCCCGTCCAGGGCGAACTTTACCATCTTGCCCAGCGGGTACTTGGTGGTCCCGGCCAGGCGCTTTTCACGAATGAACTCGACCGAGGTCTGGCGGAACCCCACCCAGCTCACCAGACCCCGGACGAAGCGGTTCTTTTCCCGGATGGACTTGAGAGCCTCGCAGACCTTGCGGTCGATCAGCCGGAAATCCCCGACATCAACCGGTATTTCGATGGAGGTGATGGCCCTGAGGAGACGGTAAAACAGGGAGGCGGTCCACCTCTTGAAGAGCGACTCCCCCTTCCTCCTGGCGCGCCGGCCATAGACGACCTCGTAGCCATCTTTCCACTTTTCGATCATGAGGGGAATGACTTCAGGGGGATCCTGGAGGTCCGCATCAATGACCACGACCGCCTCTCCGGAGGCGCTGTCCATTCCGGCGCTGATGGCGATCTGGTGGCCGAAGTTTCTGGAAAAATCGAGCAATTTTACCCGGCGGTCCCGGCGGCAGAAATCCCTCAATATCCCGGCGCTTCGATCGCGGCTCCCGTCGTTGACGAAGAGGATTTCATAGCTTTCCCCGAGTGAATCCATCACGCCTTTCAGGCGGGAGTACGTCGTCTCGATGGACTCCTCCTCGTTGAAGACTGGCACGACGACCGAGTAGCGAACAGATTCTGGCATGGCAGAGACCTCCCTAGATATAGAAATTCCACCCTGGGAACCAGCGCAGGAAGTGCTCGACGTAAGACTTGCTGACCAGCATCCCTGACAGGATGGGGTAATACATGAGGAAGAGAAGGAAGACCAGCCCGAGGTAAGCGGGGACGAGCCGTCGGGCGACGGGATAAATTTCCTCGAGATGGCGGATGACGTAAACCAGGCAGAAGATCATGAAGGGCACACTGGCAAAAAAGTGGTAGATAAAAGTCAGGCGGGGCACGAGCATCCAGGGCACATACTGGGCGGCCAGTCCCACCAGGACGGCCAGTATCATCCAATCCTTCTTTTTGATGCCCAGGACGATGGCGGCGATCACCGCCAGGACCCCGGACCACCAGACCGCGGGATTCCCCATCGAAACGATACTCAGGACCTTGTCGGCCGGTATGAACTTCTGGCCGCCGTAGTACCAGATTGGCTTTATCATGAGCGGCCACGACCACCAGTTGGAGGAGAAGGGATGAGTAGCCTTCAGGTTCTTATGGTAGTTGAAGATGTGCTGCTGGTAGGTCCAGATGTCTTTCAGGCCATGGCCGGGCCCGGGGACCATCATGAAGGGAATATAGGAAAGGACATATATGATGGCCGGGATGATCAGGAAAAAAACGACGGAACAGGCGAGCGTCCCGGCCAGGTATTTTGGAAAGACCAGGACTATATGGGACATGCTTTCCCGCCTGTCATCTGCATTCTTTGCCGCATCGCCCTCCAGAAAACGCTGGGCCCGGACGTACTCCAGATACCGCTGGAAGAGGCTGATAATAAGGAGGATTAAAAGCCCTCCGCCCGCATAGATGCCTATCCACTTGCAGGCGACCCCGATGCCGAAGAAGAGCCCCGATAGCCCAAGCGGGACCAGCGTTTTTTTGAAATCCGTTTTGAAAAAATTCAGGGAGTAATATCGGTACATGAAATAGTACATCAGGATGATGAAAAAGACCCCATATACGTCAATGGTGGCGATTCGGGTCTGGCTGAAGTGCATGAAGTCGAAGGTCATGAGGAAGGAGGTCATGAAGGCATACCGTGTCCTCTTAAAGAGAGCCTTTCCGAAAAGGTACATAAGGGGCACCATCAGGATCCCGAAGAGGGTGCCTACGATACGCCAGCCGAAGGGGTCCATGCCAAAGACCGCAATTCCAAGAGAAATCAGGATTTTTCCCAGGGGAGGGTGGGTAGACTCGTAAGGCTCGATTCGATGGAGGTGTTCGTAGGCGGTCCGGCCGTGATAGATCTCGTCAAAATACATTCCATCCCGATAGGTAGGGTTGTAGCCGGCCGTATCCTGTTCATCGAAGAGGCTGGAAGCTCCCCCTCCCTCCGGGGTTGACGGCGGCTCTGACAGGAGCAAAGTGACAGGCAGGGGCTTGTTTTGATTTTCTCCGTAAAAAGCCACTTCAAAGATTCTCGCCCGGAGGCACTCTATGGTCAGCCTGGCAAAGCGGCCCTCCTGATTGAGATCGAAGCAGTCCCAGGAAAAGGTGTCGGTGAAAGTTGATTTCTGGGGCGGGCTCCAGGTCTGCCCGTCCTTTGAGGCCTCGATGGAGAAGACGGCGTTTTCAAAAAGGCCGTAGTAATAAAGCCTTTTAAGCTTATGCATGTCTCCGAAATCAACAGTGATACTCTCTTTGGGCCGGGGCATCCAGAAGGTCTGCGGGGCTTTCAGGGAACCCAGGTTAATCAGGGCGAAGACGGTATAAACAAGCGTTAGAGTCCCGGCCAGAAGGTAATCCTGCCGCGTCATTGGAGGTATCTTTTCAGATTCCTGGACGGGCCAGGCATCCGTTTCCACCGGCACCCCGGGTGTTGCAGCCTGCCTCCCTGTCTGTATTAAGCCCTTGATGCAGATGTCCCACCCTACGAAGAGAGTATAAATAAAGATGAGTACGGTGACCAGGGAAGTTCCGATCATCAGCGGATTTCCCTGCGGGATGAAGAAGTTCTTTTTGGCTGACTCCGAGAGGACCATGACGATGTTGATGAAGTGGACGGCGCTTAAGCCTGAAAAAATATAGAGAAGCCGGCGGTCGGCCGTGCCGATGTAACTCAGGAGGGCCAGGATGAGAGCCGGGAAGAGGTATCGCTCGTGCATGTAGGCGCCGCACACAAAGGCGGCGAAGACGAGGATGAGACTGAGTAGAAAGAGGCGGTTTTTCTCCCTGCTTTTAAACTGGATATAGAGGACGAAGACATAAGCCATCGCCGTCAGGATCAGGCTCCAGAGGCCGAAAGTAAGAAAGAACAACCTGTTTGCTATCGGAGCCCAGTTGCCTCCCACCAGTGAATATAAATTGAAGGCATTGAGGGTGGCGTATGGGTAGGTGGTGGTGGATTTCTGATAGAGATTCACCAGCCAGTAGAGGCCCTGGCTGAGGGAAAAAGGGGTCACTATGACAGCAAATGTGGCCAGAGAGGATATGAGGCTCAATACGATCGTCTTCCAGCTGCCGGTGCAGAAGAGGATCAAAAGGACGAGGGGCGCCAGGAAAAGAGCCTGAGGCTTAAAAAGCGCGGCAACGGTGAAGACCACCGTCGCCGGGATAAATTTCTTCTCTGTGAAAAGTTGGAGGGCCAGCGCCAGGAGGAGGGCCAGGATGGAATCCACCTGCCCCCAGGCGGTGGAGTTGATGAGAACCGCCGGGTTGAGGGCATAGGCCAGGGATAGAGCGAGCGAGGCCGGTTCCTCAAAACGCCTGCGGGCCAGGCGGAAAATAAGCCAGGATGTCAGGATATCGGCCAGGATGGCCGGCAGCTTGATAAGGAAGAGGTAGAGGGGGGCGTCGAAAGAGATGGAGAAGATGTTCCGGATGAACCCGATAACATAGAGGACGTAGAAATAGGCCGGGGGATAATCGCAGAAATAATCCTTGGAGTAAAAATTGGCGAAGCCGTTGGTGTAGACGTGGTCGGCCCACGCCTTGAAGCAGGAGATATCGGTGGGATGGCCGGAAAAGACGGGCGCCAGGCACGCTCTGAGCAGAAAGGCCGCCGCCAGAACGGTGAAGATAATCCATCCGCTTTTCTTCTGGTCCGAAGAGATGGTCACAAAACCTCCTTCAAGTTTTCAGGAAAAATTGTCATTATGGAATTATTACGCGGAACGCTGCCTTCTTCCTGCCTTGGAGATATTCGGGAACGAGTGATTCCTCACGGGTAAATTCAGTTCAACGCTTTTCCCCCGGCGAAGCGGCAGGATTCGATCGAAGCTTCAAAAGAAGCAGGGAATCGCGCTCCGAGTACTTCGATACTAAAACCAGATCCGCCAACGCGGCCAGGCGGCGCCTCAAATCAGCCGATGTGTAGACCCGGACGGACTTAAGAGACTTTGCATCAAGATTGGCGTGCTCCAGATTTTCAGCAAATTGGAGTGTAAACGAAGGGCCGTTCAGTATATAGCGCGGACTGTCAAAATACGGACTTTTATGGAGATAGACCCTCCTCCCTTCCTTAAGTGCCGAAGTCACCTCCTCAAGAAACGCATCGGGTTTCTGCATGTCCGCATAATCATTTGATGAAACATTTCGTACCTTGCATTGAAGAAAGTATGAAAAGTAAAGTGTTTCGCCAAAATCGGAAGTAATCACAAAGTCGTTAGGAGTAATCAAAGATGCATAGGCCGCGACAGGACCGTATAACGGATCTGTAAGCCCCTTGCTCGCGGGGAGGAAGATACGGGTTGCATTCAGGTAAAAGGTTACAAGAACCATGGCCGCGAAGACAGACAGAAAGATCCTCCTCCGGAGCAGGGCCGCGCGATCGTCCCGGGTGGATTTGGCCATGAGTGCAACGCCTAAACCGCATAAGATGCCGAGCGGAATCATGCTCATAGTCAAGTTGTAGCTCCACGCGAAAAAACTTGAGATGAAGCCGACCATGAACCATAACAGGCACAGCGCATACTCAAAACGCCATGGAAGACGCGATCTCGTTTTGGGAAGCAGGTACAGGAGAGAAATCACGGCCACAAACAGGAGAATTGAAAACAGCAGGAGGCTCTCTGTGCGAAGTGCCACCCCATCAATATCAGAGAATACCCGCAGCGATTCATACATGAACGCTCTGCCTAACTGCGTTCTCGCAAGGGCCTGAGATGATACGCTCTTAAGCGTATCTGATATACCTGTAACGTGAAAAGAAGGCATGATAAGAGGCACAAAGAGGATCAGGGAAATTACAAACGCCGCCAGGTAGTGAAATGCCGGAACAATTCTGTCTTTGAGACAACTACGCCGGCCGGGGAAAAAGATTCCCGCCAGAATTACGAAAATTAAAAGACCATTCAGGTTATTCGCCAACACTGCCAGTGCGTGCGTCAGACCCGCCATCCACATGGGCCAGCGGCTTCCCTCCCTGTTCGCTTTGAAAAGGCAATAGAAGGTAACAACCAGGAAGCCGGAAAGGGCATAGAGTTTGCCATGAGTGCATACGTTCCACAAGGGTTGAGAAAAAGCGACGATAAGGGCGGTCAGAAAAGAGAACGAAGCATCAACGGTAACAGAAAGCAAAAGAAGAAAGACGAAAACACACGTAAGAGCGCCGCTCGCGGCGTTGAGCCATTTCATCATCTGCACTATGCTTACGGAGGGGGCAGGCGTGGATGCAATATCACTGAGAAACTTTTCAATTGGAAACCAGAGTAAATGATGTTCGTTTAAAGTCGGCCCGCGCATAATAAGGACGTAATAATACGGGGAGTCTTCTTCAAAAGCCAGGGAAAGGGTGCAGAAATACGCGGTAAAAACCAAAAGGAAAACGAGCAGCGCCAGAAGAGCGATCGTGCGTTTCCTAAGCAAAACTTAAGCCTCCGAAAGAGATTATGGCATTATCTCACAAGCTCAAGGAGCCTCCGCCGCCCGAAACAGCCGATGAACCGGAAAAGCTGCCGTTTGGTTATTACGCGGAACGCCGCCTTCTTCCTGCCTTGGAGGTATACGGGAACCAGGTGAGCCCACCTGGAAAATTCGATTCAACGTTTTTCCTCCGGCGAAACTACGGGGATTTTTCGCGGCTTGAGAAGGAGAAGAGAATCGCACTCCGAGTACTTTGAGACTAAAACCAGATCCGCCAACGCGGCCAGGCGGCGCTTCAAATCAGCCGATGTGTACACCTGAACGGCCTTCCTGGACTTTGCATCAAGATTGTCATACTCCGCTTTTCCAATGTTCCAGGTACACGGAAGATCGCCCAGGATGTAGTGCGGCCCGGTAAGACCCGGACTTTCATGGAGATAGACCTTTCTCCCCTCTTTAAGCGCCAGGGCCACCTCTTTGAGAAGCGCTTGCGGGTTCCTGAAATCGTTGAGGCAGACATCCCGGACCCTGCAGCCAAGAAAGTATGAAAAATAAAGTGAGACAGGGCCGGAAGTAATCACGAGATCGTCCGGGGATATAAGAGACGCATAGGCCGAGACGGGACCGTATGACGGACACGCAAGCCCCTGGCCCGCGGGGATGAAGACGCCGGTCGCATTAAGGTAAACGGCTGCAAGAACCATGACCGCGAAGACAGGCAGAACGATCCTCCTCCGGAGCAGGGCTGCGCGTTCGCCCATGTTTAATCTGACTATGAGTGCAAAGCCTAATCCGCACAAGACGCCGATCGGTATCATGCATGTCTTTATGTTATCGGTAGACAGGATGAAACTCGGAACTAAACAGGCAAGGAGCCATAACAGGCACAGCACATACTCAAGACGCCATGGAAGACGCGTTCTAATCCCGGGAAGCAGGTACATGATGGATATAACGGCCACAAACAGGAGAACTGAAGACAGCAGGAGGCTCTCTATCCGCACTGCCGCAACAGCCGTATTACCCGCAGTTGCCATAAAGGCGGGCAGAAAATGCATCTTGCCCACAGCCAGCAGGACGGATAAAAAATTCGTAAGAAGCATGGTAAAACTTCTCATCTGCGCAGCCGCAGGCAGAAAAGATGTGCCGTTAAACATGGCAGGTATCGTCATTCCGTGAAAAGAGAGGATAAGAGGCACAAAGAGGAGCAGGGAAATCCCGAGCGCCGCCAGGTAGTTAAATGCCAGAACGATTCTATCTTTAAGACAACGACGCCGGCCGGGGAAAAAGATGCCGGCCAGAACAACGAACATGAAAGGCCCATTGGAGGCATGCGCCAACACTGCCAGTGCGTGCGTCAGACCCACTGCCCATGCGGAGCGGCGGCTTCCCTCCCTGCATACTTTCAGAAGAAAATAAAAGGCAACAATCAGGAGGCCGGAAAGGGTATAGAGCTTGCAGGAGACGCACAAATCCCAAAAGGGTCGAGAAAAAGCGACGAAAAGCGCGGCAATAAACGAGAGCGAAGCATCGGCGGTAATGGACAGCAGAAGAAAAAAAAGAAAGGCGCACGTAAGAGCGCCGCACGCGGCGTTGGTCCATTCCAATATCTCCAGTCCTCTTACGGAGAGCCCCGGCATAGCGATAACGCTTTTTATTAATTCGCCGACCGGCGTCCAAAGGAGATGAAAGGCGTTTGGAGGATACTGAAACCAGCCTTTCTCAAGCGCAATGGCATAAGAAAGAGATTCATCGTCCGAAAAACCATGAGAAAGGGTCGAGAGGTACAGACAGAAAGTTACAAGAAAAACGGCCAGTGTCAGAAGAATGATCGTGCGTTTCCGAAACAAAACTTCAGCCTCCGAAAAGGACCATGACATTATCTCGCAGGTTCGAGAGCCTCCGCCGCCTGAAATCGCCATTTAACTAAAATGGTTCCCATTGGGTTATTAAGCGGAACGCCGCCTTCTTCCTTCCTTGGATGTGTTCCGCGGGGGAAACTTGGAGGCCGTCCAAGAATATATTATCAAAATAAGGGGGAGGTTGTTATGAATAAGGAGTTCTTCTCATATCGCCGCTTTGAGGATAAGTTCCGGGGTTCGCCCGAGCAGGCGAAAGATGAAATGAAGAAATACCTCGCTTTTTTTGAGGGCTGCGCCAATGTTCTGGATTTCGGCTGCGGGCGTGGTGAATTTCTCGAACTGCTCCGGGAGGCCGGCATCGGATGCCATGGAGTGGACAGCGACCCTGAGATGGTCCGCCTCTGCCGCGAAAAAGGTCTCACCTGCCTGGAGGGCGACGGCCTCAGGCACCTGGCAGAAATCCCCGAAGGCTCCCTGGACGGCCTAATTGCCTCCCACGTGGTGGAACACCTGGCGAGGGAGAATTTTTTCCGCCTCATAGAGCTGGCCTCCACGCGCCTGAAATCAGGGGGTGTCTTCATCGCCGAGACTCTGAACCCGCAATGCGTCTTCACTCCCGGAGTCTTCCATCTGGACCCGACCCACCAGCAGTTGATCCATCCTCAGCTTTTTCAGCACCTGCTCGCAGAGCGGGGCTTTCATGATATAAAACTCCTTACCCGACAGTACCTCCCGGAGGAGTTACTGAAGTTCGAAAACTTCGTCCCGAAGAGCAATCCGCCCTCGCCTCTCGAGGCGGCCTATCTTGAAACCGTTAGAAAACTGGACGTTCTTTCCACGCTCCTCCTCCGCGATTTCCTGTACGCCGTGGCGGCCCGCCGGTCATGAAAATAGCCCTCTTCGAAGCCTTCGACGAACGCAAGGAAGGGCGGGTCTTCAATCCTCTCGGGCTGGGATACCTGGCCTCCTACCTGATCCGGGAACTCTCAGGAGTTGAAGTGGCGATCTTCCGCACCATAGAAGAGGGAATCGCCTGGAAACCGGATCTGGCTGGAATCTCCTGCATGAGTCCCACCTTCCCGGCGGCCCGGACTATGGCAATTACTCTGAAAGCGGAAACAGGCATCCCGCTGGTCCTCGGCGGGCCGCATATAAGCGCCCTCCCTGAGACCCTCCCGGAGGAATTCGCAGCCGGGGTCATGGGCGAGGGCGAGGAGACCTTTCGCGAAATAGTCTCGCTGATGCTCATGGGGAAGGGCCTGTTTCCGGAAAACCTGGAAAAAATTTCAGGACTCGTCTTTCGGGATGGAGAAAACCTTGGCATCTCTTTACCCCGCCCTCTCATCGAGCCCCTCGACCGCCTTCCCCGTCCCTGGCGGCATTGGAGGGGCTTTGATCCCAATACGGCCTGGATCTTCACCTCGCGCGGCTGTCCCTACTCCTGCCGCTTCTGCTTTTCGAGCCATTACTGGAGGAAGTGCCGCTTTTTCTCGCCTGAATATGTGGTGGAGGAGATTCGTTCCCTGCTGGAGCAACACCATCTCCCATTCCTCACCATAATGGACGATCTCTTCGCGGTCGATGCAAAGAGGCTGGACGCCATTCGCGAGAAGATGCAGGGCCTTCCCTCCATCAGTCTCGTAGTCACCCTCCGGGCGGAGCTGGTGACGGATGAGCTGTGCCGCAGTCTCCGCTCCATGGGTGTCACCTACATCCAGCTCGGCCTGGAGTCAGGATCGGACCCGGTCCTTAAATACCTGAAGGGATCGACCGCCTCGGTTTCACAGAATCAGCGGGCGCTTGACCTCTGCCGGGAACAAAATCTCCTGCCCATCGGCTCCTTCATCATGGGCTCACCGGGAGAGACCCCGGAGGATCTGGAGAAAACTTATAGCTTTATCGAGGAGAACCTGGCCTCGGGGAAGCTCAAGAGCTTTACCTTCGGGCCGCTGGTACCATTTCCGGGAACCCCGCTCTGGGAGGAGGCGTGCACCCGCGGCCTAATCGTGCCGGAAAAGCTGGATTGGACGACGCTGGACATAGACCTGCGTACCTTCGACCTCTCCCGCTACACCCTTCTCGCCGAGACCCTAACCCGCCGGGAATTCGAGGCTGCCTTTCATCGCTTCCAGACCCTCTCCCGCCAGGCCCTCAAGAACCTTAAGACATGAAGGAGTCTTCCGTGATCTTTGATGGCGAGTAAGTTCGCAAGTATATTGATTTTATGATTACAATATTGGGCATGGCGATTCACTATAGGACTTAAATAGGGATGTAAATAACAGCGCCTATTTATATTGCTCCGCGTTCTTTGCGTCCCTGCATTGAATCCTCAGTTTTCCCGCTTCTTTTCTCGTCTGCGTAACCTGTGTCATCTGCGGTTTCACTCAGGCCGGGATCCAGCGGATCTGCTCGAGGTTGTCCGGGAAAGTCTCCCGGGCGGAGCGGATGAAATAGTATTGAAAGGAGGCTTTGGAGGTCCCCTCGAATTTCACGCCCACGTAGTTCAAGGCCGATCGCTCCAGCACCCGGGCCGCATCGCCCACCATCTGTACCTCTTCGCTGGATATGCCGAGGTTTTTCAGGGTCTCCAGCGCCTGCTCCACCCGCACATATTCATAGTCAAGTTTCAGTGACTGGAGGAGTTTCCCGTTGAAGGCAAAGGATACATAGAGGCAGCCTTCGGCGACCGCCGACAGCGCCGTATGAATCTGAGCCAGGCGCTCTTTCTGGCCGCTTCCCATTCGGAGACGTTCCACGATGGCCTGAAGAGCCGGAAGGATTTCAGAGTGGGCCCTCTTAACCGGATAATAAAGGGCCAGGGTTGGCGGGTTGCTTGCTTTGAAATCCAGCCCCGGGTAGACGCCTTTTTTCATGAGCAGAAGTCCTATCTCCTGGAAAATGGGAGAGGGGAACTGCTTCAAGCCGAGTAACGCCGCCAGGCGGGCCGTCATTTTGAGTGGAAGTGGAAACTGGTAGTATACGCTGGCAGTTGGCTCAGCATTCCGTTCGAAGCTGGTTTTGAAAAGAATCCCGACTCCCGGGAACAGGGCATTGACGGAGCGGAGCTTCTCAATGGAGCGGGTGGGTGCTTTAATGGCCAGGAGATATTTTTCAATACTGTTTCCAAAGGCCTCGCCGGTATCGCCCACGATAAATCCTATTTTTGAAGAGGGGTGAGAGATGCTGATTTCCAGGCTTTTGTGGATTTGCGGGGAAAAGGTCGAGAAAAACGTTTCAAGGGATTTGGTCCATTCAAAAGAGGAGTCGAAGAGCCAGGGGGCAATCTCCTTGATCCGCTTTTCCAGATAAATCTTCTTCATTTAAAATCCGCCCTTCTCAAAAACCCAAGACTCAAAAAAAGAGAGGAGCCGTTCTCCAACTCCTCTCGTGTATTTCTATATTTTCACCGGCTCAGTGTTCCGACTTTTTGGCCGTCCGCGGGGACCCGTCGGGCCATACATCGGGCACGTCCTTGACCGGTTGGGACGAGCCTTCATCTCCGCCGGAAGATGGCTTGTAGAGACTGATGAGCGCCTCGTCCCATTCGGTCTGCTGGGCGAACTTCAAGTCCCCATAGTTGTAGCCGACCTGAGTTGCGTTGCTTGTCGGAGCATAGATGCTCAAGCCGTGGGATTCCGGGTGAGTCCCCGGGTCATTCTCGTTGGCCATGACGGCTTTGTTTACCGCATCAATCATGGACTTGGCGGCCGCCTTGACCTTTTCATCGCTTGAGGATTCGATGAGCTTGTTCCCTAAATCCACCGCATCGCGGATGTCGCGGTAGGGGAGCCATCCCCCGCCGTAATTTTCCGACTTTTCGATGGCGGCCCGGATGCTGTCCTTGTCATTCGAGTTCTTGATGGCCTTGGCCAGGGCGTCCGAAGCCACCTTTACCTCCTCCATCCGGGTGAGGTCGGTGGCTGAAAAAGTAGGTATATCCTTGCTGTGTTCCCGGTTGATATCAACCACTATCTTGGAGAATTCCTCGGGGCCCACATCAATCCGGTGTCCC
>Ga0209749_1001231_pt1 | contig 24223 bp, 25 predicted proteins | sample EPASupsiteSAE347_FD_187267 | JGI IMG/M metagenome (GOLD analysis project Ga0209749, IMG submission 187267) | Bioremediated contaminated groundwater from EPA Superfund site, New Mexico - Sample SAE3-47 (SPAdes) (version 2) | ecosystem: Environmental > Aquatic > Deep subsurface > Groundwater >...
GGTGTATCGATTCTGATAGATATAAATGAAGAATGGATGACTACTAAAAAGTATTTATCCATGGATATGGATTAACTTGTGGGATAACAGGGCCGACCAATTTACAGAAAATTCGGCACACTACCAGTGGATCGGACCGAGCCGGTCATCTTTTTTTCGTCCCACGTTCGTAATGCCCATCGATAAAGCCCGGCCGCCGTTGGCAATGTGTTCATAGTCCAGAGAAACACAGAAGAGTTTCTTGCCTCTCGAGAGAACTGCAGTAGCCTCTTCTACCAGCTTTCTGTCACAGCCCCGGCCTCGTACAGAATTTTACGATTGCCACGCATCCCACGGTCTTGCCCTCTTCTTTCGCACTCCAAATGCGCTCCTGCGGACTCTGTCGTAAGGTAAATTGGGCTAGCGGGATGGCCACGTAAGAGTCGAAGTTATGGTCCCAGCCTTGCTCTGGAGCATAGATAAAGGCTCGATGCAGGACTAACGCCAACATCTGGCTTAGGTGTATGATAGGTTTTAAATGGTAATACCTAATAGATACAATTTAGGGATCTGATGTGAAAACCTATCTATTATTAATCCTATTGATAGTGATTATATATTTTTTATATAATATGAATGCAGACGATGCAAAATTTGATGGGTACGCTGTTGAGCATTTTGAGGATGTAGGTGCCTGGGGTTGGCTGGTTTCTGTAAACAACGTTACAAATGGACCCGCCGATATGGCAGGAAGGAACATCTCGGTTTATATGACCTCCGCGAATCCGGAGGAATATCCACCAGGATTTATTGATCCAGATATAGCGGTTGGAGATCATGTTATCGTCTATGGAACACTGCAATCAATGAATCCAGGAAACTACCATGTGCTGTTGGTCGGATCCAAAAAATACTACCTCAAGCGCGACCTTTTGTAGAGGTAGATATGCAAACCTTTTTACTCATGCGTCTCCATCGGCGAGGTGGAGGTTGATCTATGAGACTCTTAATGGGCGTTATGCTTCTCCTGCTGATTATCGGCTTGGCGGAATCAATACAGGAAGGTGCAACTGCAGGAAAGGTGATCTACCTTGGCAGCTTATCCAAGAATGCCATGAGCCAAGCCAATATTTCCAACGAGACCAATATCACAAATCAAACTAATATAACAGATCCAGTCAACAAGGCAATTGCCATAAAGAATCCCATGAGCACAATTCCCGTATCGAATAAGGTCAAAGGCGCAACATTACCTAATTCCATACAGGCCAATTCAATAGCATACAGGTTTACAACTTAAAATGAATGAATCAGCGTACAATGTATCAATACCTTATTCTCAAGACGGCCTGACGAAGACTATCGAAGGAATCTGGTATCCAACAGAAAATGAACGCAAAGCAGCCTGGGACATGTACGTCGAGATAGTGACTCGCATTCCTGTGGCCTATGTGAAACCAGAGATGAGCTTTTTGAGGATCAGTCTGTCATCTCTTTACGGGCTCTTCGAAGTAACAAGGGAGATCCTGCGAAAGTACGGTCCCACAATAGCGCGCTCTAGAGCCGAAGGACAGCTATCCTTTGGATATTTATCCATCAAAGTTCTAGATCTGATATTGAGGCCGTTCATGATGAAATGGCATCCTCTGCTTGCAGAGTATGAACGGACCAGGAAGGAATCAGATTCCCCTCAGGATCATGAGAAAAAGTGGGCCAGATATGAGGAGTTTAATAAGGCCATGAACGAAGTCAGCGAAGCCATGATGCATTATGTTAGCTTACTTGCGTCGGCATCTGATATACAGGTTAATCTGCTCATTTGCAGAAGTGATGAATTTGACTGATGAGCGGTTCGGGTCAGGGGAACCAAACCAAAGTGAAAACCATGAAAATCGCTTTCAAATAAGGTAAAAAGGTGCGGGGAAAGGGATTCGAACCCTTGAACTCCTGCGAGAATAGATCTTGAGTCTATCACCGTTGGCCTGGCTTGGTTATCCCCGCGCTAGATGGCGATTCTTTGATATTAGCACATCGCTCCTTATATGTGAACCTTGGTTAATCTATAAATAGCTTCCCGCTCATTTGAGTGATATTTATTTACGCAAAGAGCATCATTTTCGGATTGGATAGATTCAAGGGTTGTGATGATCTGATTGCGATTATCCTAGTACAAATTAATCAAATAAAATATAATTGGACAACTGAAATTATGCAAAAATTGTTTCTATTCTATCTCGTCAAATCTATATTCACCCCATTCTCTCTCTCCCAGCAGCACCTCGAACTCAGGCGGCGTGAGAATGGGTATTTTATATTTGGCAGCATCGTCCAGTGCCACTCTGGGGCAGGCTGTGGAGACTGCCGCCTCTGCTCCCAGGTTTAGCAGCCTGTCCGGTTCGATGTTGTCCAGGTAAACCAGAAACATCTCTAATCCCCTGGCTTCTCCCAGTGTCTTAAGCCGCTTTGCCAGATCCATCCGTCTCTGTCCGGGCTTCTTTGAAACCAGTACGGCGAAACGCTTCGCCTCTCTTGCTCGAGTGATGGCCCCAAAGCGTCTGCGCAGCATGGGATCGGTATCAATATCCGATACCTCGCCGGTAACCGGATCTGCGATTACCACTCGCTTGCCAGTGGCCAGAGCGATGCCCAGAGGATGAAACTGTCCAGTTCCAATGAAGAGATACTCCTCCACACCCAGATCCCGTGCAGTGCAGTAGCAGCAGCCCAGTACCTGGCCCGCCCGGTTTACCCGACCCCCAGCAGATCCGACAACGCCTTGGATGCCATGCTTCTTGAGAGCCTCAAGTGCCTGGTCGAGCTTGTGCACATGCTGGATGGTAGTAGTAACGCCCACTCTCTTAGCCTTGAGGACTCGGACGGCCTTCTCTACCACTTCCTTCAGATCCTCTCTCATCCTGGCCTCCAGAAAGATGACATTACCGGGTCCTTCCTCAAGCGGTGCATGGCCCAGATGGAGCATCAGATCCACCTCCTGGGCCAGCTGCATATCAACGTCACAGGCCCCAAAGCAGGGATCTCCGGAGATGATGACCTTCGTTCCCGTCTTCCCCTCAATATGTCGGGCCACGGCCGGCATGGATCTCTTCAGGCCTTCCGGAGCCTGCAATCCCACCAGACCGGCCCCACTCTTCTCGATAAGATCTATTGCCTTATCCAGGTCTAGGTCCAGTTCCAGGTCGTAACCGGAGAAGCATGAGATGCCGGAGTTAGAACCATCGGTCAAGTGTGCTCTGGCCACGCTTGTATTCCTCCTCAAGCCGCAATGCCGTCTTTTCTACCCTATCCAGATCAAAATCCCTCTCATCGACCAGGAAGGAGACAATCTCATCCACACGGGGCTTTTTCATCTTGATCTCATAATCGTCCGTAACATCAGGATGAAGGAAGAATTCCCGGATCTGTGCGAAATTTTCAATCTTTTCCTCCTGCTCGGCAAGAATGGATTCCAGGTCTTTCTTTTCCCGGATAAGTTTTAGTGCCGTCTTTGGGCCGACACGTGACAGGCCGCTGTTGTAGTCGGTACCGCACATAATGCCGATCTCCACCAGTTGCTTTCGGCTGATGCCCAGGCGTCCCAGCCCTTCCTCTAAATTGATGATCTCCGGCTCCACATCCACGTAAATGTTCTTCTTGGGAAGCTTTCGTTTGCCGGTGATGGCCAGATTTCTCACCACCTGGGGCGCTCCGAAGAGTAGCGAATCATAGTCCTGACTTCCCACCAGTTCGACCTCTCCTCTGGCGCACATGCTTGCCGCCTGTGCTTCGCCTTCCGATGGCGCCTGAATGACGGGAAGCCCCATGGCTAAAATAAGCCGTCTTCCATCCTCCAGGATCTCGGAGTTGATGCGGGAGGCCGCCTGAGCATACTTGAATCCATCCTGGCCGGTAGCTTTCGCCTCTTCCCAGGCGGATGCCGCCTTCTCTCTTGCCTCCGACCGTTGGGCAAGCGTTTCTGCTTTGAAGGTGGGCGGCTCTCCGTCGAAGATAAAGGCCACCTTGACTCCGGCTTCAATCAGGTTGGTAGTACGGTACAATAAACCGGATAGATGCGAGGTCACCCTTCCCTGGCTGTCCATGAGCGGCGTGCCGTCCTTTTGCCGGATTATGCTCAGGAACTGGTAGAGGGTATTAAAGGCATCGATGGCCACCCATCTTCCGGAGAGATCCTTGATCTCGATCTTCTTTCTTTGCAGCAGGTCTCCCAAATCAACTCCCATGTGTAATCCCTTGTTGCTTCTCTATGATAAATCCTCCATCCCTGCCTGATAATATCTTTAAATACGAGTTTGTGAGGATATAATTTGGATGTGCAGTTCATGATTGAGATTACAGAGGCGGCAGCCAATATGATCAAGCGCAGTCAGGTAGAGGGCAAAGTGATCAGGATGTTTCTGGCAGCGATTGATGACACCGGCGCGAATTATGGTCTGGCTCTGGGTGATGAAGAGGCTGGTGATAAGGTCTTTGAGAGCCGGGGTGTGAAGGTCTACATGAGCCCGCAGGATACTGAACTGCTCAGCGAGACCATAATTGATTATGTGGATGACGATCGCGGAACCGGTTTCATCATCAGGGGCCCTGAAGATGAAGTCTCAAGTTGTGGTTCCTGCGGCAATGCCGATAGCTGTGATCACGATCATAGTAGTTGCGATCACGACCACGGCGATTGCGGATGCGGACACGATGATAGCGACTGCGGTTGCAGCTAGCTGGTTCGCATTTTTATATAAATTATTTTTGTCACGCCTGCTATTCTTTATCATCGATTTTCATCTTCATCATCTTCCTGGCTGCTAATCGCAACACTTAAATATGATACGTGCTAGCATGCGTCATGTTAGCATTCACGAGATGATACGATTTGGGTGAGATTGGCAAGAGAGTTCGAATTGAAAGGATAATGGACAGAGAAAGCGGGAACACAGTTATTATTCCACTGGACCACGGCATATCAGTTGGTCCCATCAAGGGATTGGTCGACCTGCCGGAGATGGTGAATAAGGTTGCCAAGGGTGGAGCCAATGCCGTTCTTCAGCAAAAAGGAATGGTTCGGCATGGACATCGCGGCTACGGTCGAGATGTCGGTCTGATTGTGCACATGAGCGCCTCAACCTCCCTCGGCCCCGATCCCAACAACAAGGTGCAGGTCTGCCTGGTGGAGGAGTGCCTGAAGATGGGAGCAGATGCCGTGTCTGTTCACATCAACATCGGCTCTGAGACTGAGTCAGATCAGCTCAGCATACTGGGCTGTGTAAGCGAGCGCTGTGACTTCTGGGGCATGCCGCTCATAGCCATGATGTACCCGCGCGGCAAAGCCATCCTCAACCCCAATGATGTGGAGGTTGTGGCTCACGCCGCCCGGGCGGGAGCGGAGCTGGGTGCTGATATCATCAAGACCAACTACACAGGAGATATCGATTCCTTCCGGCGGGTGGTAGAGGGCTGTCCCGTTCCCGTAGTCATCGCCGGCGGGCCCAAGACCGAGACGGACATGGAATTCCTGCAAATGATCGATGGAGCCCTGCAGGCGGGCGCGCGCGGTGTGGCCATCGGCAGGAATGTCTTCCAGCATCAAGACCCAGTGAAGATGACCATGGCCATTGCGGCTATTGTCAACAAGGGCAAGACGGCAGAAGAGGCGATTAAGATACTGGGTTGATGGGTAGGCGGGAGGATTTCAGGAAAGCCCGGAAAAATTAGGTTCTTTTATTTTTTATTCTAGTTTCATTGAGACCGCGTATTGCAAGAAAAGGCTCAATTCAACCCTTGGCAATAAATCCCCAGAGCGGTTCGAAATGGTGGTTGCTCTAAATACTGTTGCCAAACAGACTGTCCGCTATCAGGGATTCAGTCCAGATGTTTGCGATATTAATGCCGTAATTAATGCCATAGAGCAAAAAAAGAATATATTGCCTGGTGTACCTAGCAGTCGATGCCTTCACATGGCGCATGAAGTCTTTCTGGCACGGGATTCTCATGGAACTTAATGGTCTTCTCGGCCTCGAAGGTTCCTGTGAACATCTCGTGGGCCTTGATATCCTTGTAGAATATCTTGTGCCACGCTGCATCAGTACCCCAGGTGCCGTTGAATGAGGTCTTGGCCTCAATGCCTATGAGATGGGACGGAACATAGATGCCATTCTTAGCTGTCATAAGCATCTCGACCTCTTTGGTGTCTCTTCCCGCCGCCTTGAGCATCTTAGCCAATTCCTCAGGGCTGACATCTTTCCCATTCTTGTCAGGCTTCGGCTCGCAAGGCATTGTAGAGGCAAAGAATGATGTTTCATCCTTTTCCATCTCGTTTACTGAGAACATCTCCTGAACTTCAGCGCCGATGCCGCCGTAAAATGCCTTGGAATGCAGGTACTTGCCGCCGATCAGAGGCGTCTCACCCGTATATGTCAGCTTTGTGGTCTCGAAAAGATTGAAGCCAGACTCGTTGCTGCCGTTCACTGAGCTTGCAGTCCTCTTCAGCTTCTCAGCATTCTGAGAGTAAGCATTCTCGGTGTCAAGCTCAATGTCTCCGTCGCCGGCCATTGTGTTGTCGTATTCAAGCGCTATCTTCTTGTCGACTATTGATGTGCTGACATCGATAATTCCCGTTCCGGCCACTTTTTGGTTCTCACAGAACTGATCATTGTAATTGAATGGACTTTGTGGTTCCATCGGAATGCTTTCCACGTCTGCAGTGGCGTTGTCCTTAACCTCATCGCTATGTTCTGGAGAACCGGTTACATCTACCCGGTTGGTGAGAGTGCCGAAGGCTGATCCGTCTATCTCGGCTTTGATCCAGAGAGCGCGAGATGCGCCGGAGACCAGGGGGCCGATGTCGGTCCAGTTGACGTACTGGCCGCTGTTCGCTCCTCCCGCAGAAGAGGAGTCATAGACGAGGCCGGCTGGCAGAAGGTCGCTCACGAAGACATGTGGCAGCGAGGCGGTACCGTTGTTGGTCACGGACAATGTGAAATTGATCAGGGCTCCCTTCGAGCCAGAGGAGGGGTCGGCGGTCTTGATGACAGTGATCATGTGTGGTTCCGTCAGAACGGTTACAAACGCATCTTCGTTTCCCGCATAGGACTCCTGAAATGGATTTAGCGTGGGGAAGTTCGATGAATATGTTGAGCCTGTCACGTAGGCATCGTCGTTGCTGTCAACGGCTGCACCTAAACCACGATCGTCGCCATTACCTCCTAGATAGGTGGAATAGGCAAGGGTATTGTCGGCTGCATTGAATTTGGTTACGAATGCGTCCCGGTTACCTGCATAGGACTCCTGAAAGGGATTTAACGTGGGGAAGTTCGATGAACCTGTCCAGCCAGTTGCATAGGCATTATCATTGCTGTCAACGGCTATACCAAAACCACGATCGTCGCCATTACCTCCGAGATAGGTGGAATAAGCAATGGTATTGCCGGCTACATTGAGCTTAGTTACGAATGCGTCAAAGTCACCCGCATTTGATCCCTGGATGGGATTTCGCGTGGGGAAGTCCGATGATAATGTCCAGCCAGTTACATAGGCATCGCTGTTGCTGTCAACGGCTATACCAAAACCACGATCGTCGCCATTACCTCCGAGATAAGTGGAATAGAAAAGGGTATTGCCGGCTGCATTGAGCTTAGTTACGAATGCGTCAAAGTCACCCGCACAGGACCCCTGAAAGGGATTTCGCGTGGGGAAGTCCGATGAATCTGTGTAGCCTGTCACGTAGGCATCGCCATAGCTGTCAACGGCTATGCCGCAACCATCATCTAAATCATTACCTCCGAGATAGGTGGAATATACAAGGGCATTGCCAGCTGCATTGAACTTGGTTACGAATGCGTCCCAGTTACTTGCATGTGATCCCTGGATGGGATTTCGCGTGGGGAAGTCCGATGAATCTGTGTAGCCTGTCACGTAGGCATTGCCGTTGCTGTCAATGGCTATGTCAGTACCAGCATCGTCGACATTACCTCCGAGATAGGTGGAATAGGCAAGGACATTGCCGGCTGCATTGAACTTGGTTACGAATGCGTCCCAGTTACCTGCATGTGATCCCTGGATGGGATTTCGCGTTGGGAAGTTCGATGAACTTGTGAGGCCAGTCACGTAGGCATCGCCGTTGCTGTCAACGTCTATACTAGGACTACGATCTTCGCCATCACCTCCGAGATAGGTGGAATAAACAAGGGTATTGCCGGCTACATTGAACTTGGTTACGAACACATCCCAGTTACCGGCATGTGATCCCTGGATGGGATTTCGCGTGGGGAAGTTCGATGATAATGTCCAGCCAGTCACGTAGGCATCGTCGTTGCTGTCAATGGCTATGCCAGTACCAGCATCGTCGCCATTACCTCCGAGATAGGTGGAATATTTCAATACGGGATCTATAACCAATGGATACGAACTATTGTACTGTTCGATTTTAAATCCCACTCTTGTCCCATCGATCAGCCGATACTCTCCGCCCACAACCATCTTTTTTCCATCAATTATTTGATAGATAAATGGTTTGGAATCCGTGAGGTTTCCGGTTGGCGTGCCTATGACAATCGATCCGTTATCGTCCAGGCTCAAGTTGCTCTGACCATCATAGGCCAGGACGATCTGACTTGGATCAGCCTCTGGCTCCACAAGGAATTCGTGTTTAAGAATTCCTTCAGTACCCCGGAAGACAAGATCGATGCCTGGATACAAGTCATCGTACCGTAATTCTGCGCAAGTGGATAAATTCGATACCCATTTGGTTGAATCGTTGCCCAATAAAAAATTAACCTTTCCCGGCAACGGATTTTCTGCAATGATATCTTGCGGACCGGCACCCTCAAAAGTCATATTGACAACCGATGAATTATTTCCGGATGATGTGACGAATACTGCCTTCGACTGCGTGAAAAATACGGTCTTCTGGGGAGTCTTGATCATGTATTCGACATCTTGGGAGACCTGTCCTTTATTCTCGACGAAACTTATAGGCAGATTTAGCATGAGTCCTCTGATCGCCACTTCCTCCTGATTAGGTTTATCGCTATTATTTAGGGCGATAACATAGTTATCAGAATTGGTATCATGGTCATCTGCAGCACAAACTCCAATAAAAAACAACAATATCATTAAAAGTTTATTTATACGAAATCCATACATTTTTCCCTTCATCTTACATCCAAACCCACATCATCTATTAAATTAACATTATTTATATCTTTTGGTTTAATATTAAATTTTCTTTTAAGAAATACCATTATGTCTATATTGTATTTAATATAATATTAGCGAATTTTGCCAACCGAGCGTGTATTATGCTTGAAAAATTAAAATATTTTTTCCTAATTTCCGCTCAGAGGCAGAGCCTCCGGGCTGGAGAAGCGAGTTGATCTTCGGCCCCATCTGGTGGTCAAGCCCATAAAACACTGGCATTAAGCAAGAAAGACACCGGATCTGTTTTGAGCAGGCGATGTGCCTTTTGTCTAAAAAAGGAAGTTTACGCTTCCGCCTCGCCCATCAGCCTGTCCACCAGCCACTGCGGCTCGAACTTCACCAGGTCCGGATAGGTTTGGCCTATGCCCAAAAAGAGCACGGGCTTGCCTGTGATGTAGGCGATGGAGATCGCGGAACCGCCCTTGGCGTCGGCATCCGTCTTGGTGAGAATGGAGCCGTCGATGGGCACCGACTCATTGAAGAGGCGCGCCCTCTCCACGGCATCGTTGCCGGCTATTGCTTCATCTACGAAGATGAGCAGATCGGGCTTGGTCACGCGCACGATCTTTCTCATCTGATCCATGAGATTGATGTTGGTATGCAGCCTTCCCGCCGTATCCGCCAGCACGATATCCTTGTTGTGCGCCTTGGCATACTCCACGGCATCAAAGATCACCGCAGCCGGATCGCCGCCAGTCTTGTGCTTGACGACCTTGAGGCCAAGGCTATTGCCGTGTACCTCTAGCTGCTCAATGGCTCCGGCCCGGAAGGTATCGCCTGCCGCCAGGACTACGGAGTAGTTCTGGTTCATCAGATATCTGGCTACTTTAGCAATGCTGGTCGTCTTTCCGGTGCCGTTCACACCAACGAACAGTATCTTGACCGGCTTTTCCTTGCTCTTGATGTACTCGTCAAAGTCCAGATGATTTCTGGAGAGAAGTGTTAAAAGAGCATTTCTTAGCGACTGCTCGGCAAGAGCGCCAGTGTCCGCACCGATCTTCCTCTTCTTTCCCACCAGATCGTTTTTTACCTCTCGGATGATCTCTTCCGCCACCGGCAAAGCCACGTCGCTCTCCATGAGTGCCATCTCCAGTGCCCACATGGGCTCCTCCAGATCCTTCTCTTCCAGGATCACTTCCTGCTCGAATATCAGGGTCTTGGCCTTTTCCAGGAAGGAGAAGCGGCTCTTTGGCTTGTTGTCGCCGGCCGCCTTTTCAGGAAACAGAGAATGCTTTGCAGGGGATGCGCGAGAGGATGCCCCATTAGGCGCAGGAGACTTCACCTGGGCAGCATTTTTATCTGCCGCAGGAAGTGCTTTAGCCTTGCCGGCGGCCTCAGTCTCTACACCGCCGGACTTATTATCTTCTTTCTTTCCAGCCAGTTTCTCGGCCAGGGAGACCTTTTCGGCAATTTTGGAGGACAGGGCCTCTTTGAAGCCGGAGAGCTTCTCCTTGAAACGACTAAACAACTCTTTCGCTCCCCGTGCCGTGCTGATGTTGATTTGCGCTCTCTTCGAATTGCTGCATTATGGCCTGGATCTTCTGCATCTCTTGATCGATCTTGGCAAGCACTTCACTGAGCTTTTTGGATCCTTCAAGAACCTCAGCCTTCCGAACTTTCAGAATATCCTTGGCCTCGGCTGCGGTCTTTTCAATGCTGACGCCCGCGCCTACATTCAAGACTACTTTCTCCTTAGAGGCAAGGTTTCCGTGGATAAAAGACCCCGATCCGATGGGAACGAGAATCTCCTGTCCTACTTGTGCCGTGTCAAGGGCCTCGATCGCAACCAGTGCCCTTTCCAGGCCCTCAGCCGTGAGCTGCGTCAGGTTTAGCTGCTGCATAATGCCGTCTGCCTGGGCCTGATACTGCTGATATGCGGCCAGGAGTCTTCTGACCTCCTCCTCGCCTCCAGGAGCGCTACTCAACAGCCAACACCTCGTCTATCTTGATGAGGCCCCTCTTCAGGCCGTGTTGGCTTCCCATGAGGGAATAGACTTTATTTTCGGCATTCTTCTCGTTTTGGCTTTCTACAACCTTGCTAAAGGGCAGCCAGGTCTTGCCGACAAGTCCTCCCTTGTACTTTCCTTTGATCTCGAATTTGCTCACTATTCCACCCCTACTCTATTCATCAATCATCAAACCAGATAGCCCAGTGCGTCCTCGATGCGTCCCAGCTCCGGGCCGGAGGTTCCAACTCCCGCGAAGTAACCATAGCTGTTGGCCAGCACTCCTGAACCCACCAGCGGCGAGCCGAGGTTCACTGTGCCCACATCCACAGGCAGCCCAAAGAGCCTCTCCAGGACGGCTATCTCCTCTTCAGAGACGCGGGGATGCACCAGAAGCCCCTTGTTGGTGGCGACTCCCGCCATTCCCACGGTCTTGAGACCACCGATGGTACCTTTTTCCACCTTCACGCCCAGGGTCTGCTCTATCGTCTCGCAGGCTCTGCCGGACAGCTCCGGATGGACCAGGGCAGCGCTGTCGTTGGCCAGTATCACATTGCCCGCGGCATTGATCCTGGCCGGCAGTCTCGCTACCCGGCCGTGTTCGCGAAGAATCTCGAGCTCTTCGCTGCCGGCATGATGGGTTACCACGAATCCATTGCTATTGGCCGCGACCAGGGATCCTAAGACGGAGCCTACACCAGCAAGCACCTTTACAGCCGGCACTTTCAGCCCGGCTTCTAGAACTTGACTGTCGGCTTCGCCTACTTCCTGCGGCACGAGCAGAACCTTCTCAGTGCATTTGGCAAATACTCCGATAAGGCTGCTTCCTGCGATCTTAATTCGCTTATCTGTCACCAGCAAACTCCGCCTCAACTCCGCCGTCTTCGAACTTGACTGCGCGTACCCTCACGCGCCGGGGAGGCTTCATATCGCCTCTGGCCCAGATGACTTCACTCAGGCCGGGGTCGATCTTTATATTATTCTTTGCCACTTTCATATGCCGGGCGAGGTAGGTCCTAATCTCGGTTATGGCCCGATTGGACCTTCTGTAAATAGGAGCGCACTTGACTATACCCAGGGGTATAGTGTAAACTCTTTCTGTGTCCGCCATGTCTATCTCTCTAAGCTGCTTCTTCTCCAATGTCGTCTCTTGGGATGAGTGACTACCTGCCTCATGGTCTTGACAATAACCCAGGAGGGTACCCTACGATTCTGATTGAACGCCTTGGCAAGCCTGATCTTCTTGCCCTTTAATTTCTTGGACATATCTCTTCCTCCGAATGACTCTGGTGTGCGTATGATTGGAGGGGAATATCATATCGACCTTAGCCTGGCCGCATCTCTCTTTTAGCGCATATCTCAGGCCCACCTCGAAGTCGGAGGCAGGATACCTCTCGGATAGCTCTTCCTCGAAGTCCAAATAGCGCGAGGCCATGGCCCGGATGGTCTTTTGACCCAGGCCTGCCAGGGGTCTTAAGTATTGCATATGCAACCGGTCTTCCAGGCTTCGAATGGCGCTGAAACCCATTTTGGGTGCGCGATCATCCCGCCTCGTCCCGTCCGCCACAAATTCGCACTCTTTTGCTATTGTTTCTACTGCAATAGGATGAACATAATTGAGAGCATCATTGGGATAGCCCGTGCGAAGCAGTATCTCCAGGGCCTGCTCCAGGACGCCGTCTTCAAAGACCATCCTCCTATGGGGATGGTCAAGCTCTCGTGCTACATCAGCCGCTTTGGTCCAGGTATCATCATGGCCGAAGCTGAAGGTGACAAGCTCTATCTCGTCAAAGAACGGTTCGAGAAGAAGAGCCGCCAGGCTGCTATCTTTTCCGCCGGAAAACAAGACTGCAACCTTCATGAACTGCCTGCAGCGATCGGCCGCTTTATCTCCTGGTAATGGTGATGTCTCGCTTCTTGGGCTGTGCCTGCTTGAGGATCGCCTTGAGTTGTTCGTCTGTGATTGCACCCCTCAGCCTGCCGCTTTGAGCAAGCATGATGAGCTGACCTTCAATCTGAGCGACGAACTCAGGCTTGGTCATGCGTATTGCATTGAGCCGTTCCCTTGCTTCGGGGGTGAGGATGGTCCTCATCAAGGATGCCTTTTTGGCTTCCATCTCCTGCTGGGCCTGCTCTTGTTGAGCCGCAGCCATCTGCGAATCCACCTGTTGTTTTTGGATCTGGTCCATCCTCTTTCGTCTTAATTCTGCAAGCTCATCATCAGCCATACTTTTTTCCTTTCCTCGCTTAAGCTTTATGTCGACTCGACAGCAGGTTCTGCTACAGGCGCAGCTGAACCCTGCATCTGGCTTCTTATCTTATGGGCTACTCCATCAAGGTATGCCTGACCTGCGGGGGTCATTTGGCGTCCTTTCTTTATCTTCTTCACGTAGCCGGCCTTCTCCAGCTGTTGCAAGGACTCTCTTGCTACTGAGCCGCTGCCTTTGCAGAAGAATCCTGTTGCCACACCCTTGCGGTGCTTTCCGCCATAGAAGCTTCTGAGGCGGGAAACCCCCACCGGGCCGTCGATGTATATCCTGCGCAATACTGATGCGCACCGCACAAACCACCAATCTGGATTTGTGGGGGGCATCTCCTTATTTACCCCAGTCTTGGCAAACTCAGCCCATTCCGGGGGCTGAACCTTGCCCGCCGCCTTCAGCTCCTGGGCCACGGCAGCTATTAACTCATGGGGAGGTACGTCGTAAACAGTTGTCAAATCCTTCAATCCTCCAAATGATAAGGAACAAACCAGAACCCTTACGCAGAAACAAGTATAAATGCTTTTTCTGCCCGCTTCGCTCGGAGGCAATTATGAGGTGGGATTTTCATCTATTCTCATCATTAGAATCGCGCGGGATATGAAATTAAGTCCCTCCACTGTGAAATGTGTCTGGATGCACTGGACGAAAACCAAGATGCCACCCTAGTCATTAAAAAATTTGGTCGAAAGACGACTGGACGGATCATCGAGTTCACGCATGGAAAGCATATCCCGCACAAATCGAAGCGTAGAAAACCCTGGATCAGGTACGAACGCAAGCACAGCCTGTCCATGGTGCATCTGGATTGGCACACAAGCAATCACGATGGAAAAAAGGTGAATGTCTGCGTAGTTCTTGATGATAGTTCGAGAATTTTGATAAATTCGTGAATTGGTATAATCTAGTTCGGTTTCATGAGTCTCTTGATACCAAATTGTATCTACAGATGCCAGATGTCGCATTCTGGTCAAGGCTGCCAGAAGGATGCAAATTAGGAATGTTCCTGGATCGAATGGAGAACGAATTAAATAGTTTATAAAGAATTCAATAATTCGACCGGAGAATATAAAATCCTAACATTCGGGACTCTACATAATTCCCATGAATTCGAGAACAGAAATGCATGCTGTCCTGGAGTGATGAGGTGAATGAGATGATCAGCAAAGCTGCGGCGAAGTCCTCTCAAGAGGAGATCTTCCGGGCCATGGCCTACGGTGCATTGAAGGCCAGGGCGGCCAGAATTGCCTCCAACCAGATCATCAGGATCGGGAAATTCGATCTGATGGTGGCCGATGATGAAAACGGCGATGGTCAGGTGGTGCAGATAATCCTGCCACAAGAAGAGGTGGAGGCTATGGCCCTGGCCGGGGCTCGGGAGCTGGACAGCTCTGCAGATGGCTGGAGCGATAGTGAGAGAAGGCAGTGGCTGGCAGCCTTCTGGGAAGAGCTGGCCCGGTATTTGGCCAAATGGCAGGGCATCAAAATGCGTCACGGGCCGGGGGAGAATATCACCTTCGAGAAGGCAGTGAGCAGGTGAAGCTGGGAGATGCGAAAAGGTTATTGTGGTTGCTGCGAGGGCAAGCTGCACTAAGGTAAAAAGGAATTGATAGATGAGGTTATGGAGGATTTTTTCGCGGGAAAGCTCTTAGCAAAGCCTCTCGCGGCGGGAGAAGTGGCACTAAAGGCATGAGCCTAATTCGAGCGCTGCCAGAACCATGCGGCCCCGCCCGCGCGCGTGTGCGTGGCTGCGGGTTCGTGCTCCTTCTTCATTACTTGAACCCTAATTTCCGAAGGCGGCGCAATTCACCATCAAGTTCGGTCATATCTGGACACGTGAGGGTAAGCGTGGATTTCAGTGATTGCGGTTGCTTAGTCTCCTTATAACGTCGCTCAGCAGCGTCAAGTTGCCGATTAAGGTTGACGGGAAACGCTTCGATTTCCTCGATCAAATTTTTGGGTGTCCGTGAGGTGATTTCCAGTAGGCGACTGAACTCATCCTCGACTTGGATTTGTCTAAATTCTGCCGTCCACTCCAGAGCGCGTCGGTAGATTTCGGCCAGTCGTTTGCCCACGTATACGATTTCCTCAACATCTGCAGGTTCGCCAGGTGCGCCGAGTGCTTTCGGAAGGGCTGTATTGAAAAGGACGTTTGCTGATTCCGAAAACGACATAAGTTCTCCTAGTTTCATCTGCACCCATTTAACGACTTCAGAGAGGTCGCTAAGCCTCACTGCTTTGCCGAGTGCAAGACCGTAGTTGAAGTCTTTTTTAATGCTTGCCACATGAGATATTTCGTCGTTCATCACCTGGCAGAATAACCTGTACTCCCATGCGAATGGCTTCTGCACTGTTAAGAGTAGTGCTGCGCCGGATAAATCCTGCATCAACGCCTCGGATAAACCACTGCGCCGCACTTTCGCTCGGATGGTCAACGCGTCCATAAACAGGTATGCCAGTTGCTGGTGGAGTGTATCGATGATATCCTGTGCAGATTCAAAAGGGAACACCCAGTTCTTCTCCACCGGATTGAGGAGTAGCTCTACAAACGCAAAGAGTCTCGATGAGTCGACTATTTTTGAGAAGTCGCCAGACCGATTCTTCTTCCAATCCTGGTGTGCGGTTAGAATCTGTTTCTGCACAAACACGTAAAGAGGGATGCCTTTAGCTTTAGCCTCCAGATATTCCAGGTTCGTCACGGACTTTCCATTCTCCGTTTCCGAACCATATCTCCCTCCGACAATCAGTACAAAAATATCAGCCTTTTCCTTGACGCCTGCTAAGCAGTTTTTAATCGCATCAATATTGGGATCGACTGGAAATGATGGGAACTCAGACAAGACTGGGACCATGCCCAGTGAATCGAAGAATGAACGAAGATCCTGGTGTACTTGGGCAAGATCGTAACACGTGGAACTCACAAAGACCGAAGGGGGATGAGCAATTGTCATGTCGTTTTCCTATTTCGTTGCCCGAATGTATGGGTTGAGCTTTTTCTCTCCGTTGACTGCTCTCCCAAATCAGAAGAATCTTTCGGAAAGCAACAGTTACAGCTTCGCGTTAATCGAAATGTCTACAAAGCCCATCGTGAGGAGATTTTCAACGAATGCCTTGCTCACCCATGAGTCACAAGCAAATTAGGGGCCGGGACCGGGATTCGAACCCAGCTCGAGGGATCCACAGTCCCTCAGGATAACCACTACCCTATCCCGGCACGCCAGAATTCCAGTCTACTGCAAGGAGATAAAACTTTCCCCGCAATAGGCTCGCCCGGTGACATCCACCACCAGAGAAACAAGATCCTCCAGACGGTTGATGTAGTAGACCTTGCCCAAACTTGCCAGAGCTTCCTCCACATGTTTGTCCTTGTAGGCCTGGTCGATGCAGAAGAGCACGAAATTGCCGGCTTTGCAGGCCCTTTTGATGTCATCCCATTCCTGGTATAGGTTCTGGATATGCGTGTCGGTGATGCACAGGATCAGGCAGCCGGGGCGCTGCGCTGCCAGTTCTCTTATCGCCTTTCCCGGTATGTGGGTGCGAGTTGAGAAGAACTCCACCAGCACCTCCTCTACGGCGCTGAGATCTCGCGTCCAGGGGTGGGCCAGATATTTTTCACTGAAGTTTATGGCCGCGACCATTGCCCCCTTGCTGTGGGCGAACCAGCAAGCCTTAAAGGCGGCAAGCGTAGCTTTGTGTGTCTTCGTCCCCATCTTTGGCCCTTCCATGGAGCGGCTGCTATCCAGGACGACAAGCAGATCGGGCACGGCTGAGCCCGCAGGCGAGAGCCGGCCCGTCTCCTTTCCTCTCTTGTAGGTGGTCACTCCCGGGATTAACCAGGGGGAGAGGCTCAGGGAGTAGGCATGGTCCAGCTCGCTACAGGGATCTGTAAGCCTCCATTTGACCGGCGCAGAAGGATAGCTTTCGCGTCGAGAGCGAGGCAGTTCCCGAATCTCAATGCGGTAGCTTTGATCGCGATACCAGCGCGAAAGGTCTCCCTTCAAGCCCAGAACTGCCAGCACCTCTTCGTACTTGCCAAGATCAAGGCACGCGGCACAGCTCAGGGGAGCATTATTCGCGTTGCCGTTTAAGATCTCCAGGCATCTGATCTGACCGCGCCCCAGTATGCCGGGCAGGAACTTCTCCAGGATCTTGGACATCTGGCGGCACTGCCTCTGCCAGAGGCTTCGCTCTCTTATGCCCGGAGAGAAAACCCTTCCCAGTAGGTCCACCTCCGGTCGCGAGCAAGAGGGAAGATCCGCTCCCCAGTAATTCCTCAAAAATCCCAGAACCACTCGGTCCAGGGGCATGAGATTGTCCTGCTTCGCCAGCCTCTGCCAGCCCAGAAGCACCAACTTTTCATCAGATGCGCTTCTCTCCAGCCGAAAAGAGTCCGCCACGATGTCGGTGAATATATTGACCAGGCAGCGCGCCCGACTGATATCCGGCTGATCCAGTCCTTTTAGTGCTGCAAGAGACAGCAAACCTGCCTCTTCTAACGAACGGGGACAAAAGATATAGTGGACGATGAGATGGTCGAAAAGGTTCTCCAAATAAACCGGTCCCTGGCCCAGAGTCTCCTGATCTATGGTTATGCAGTAGTTGCCGAAAGGAAACTCGTCCGCACTTACCGACGGCCCAGGGCGCGGCCTGGGGAGAAGGGGCCAGTGCCAGCTCTCGCAAGATCGCTGCCAAACATCAGTCCAGTCCCAGGAGATCATCCGCCGCCTCTGGTCCATAGCTTTCCGCCCTAATGCTTCCACCCTTTTTGCGCCATCCCGCCCTCTTGGCTGCCTTTCCCTTGACGATAATTTTACCGCCGCTCATAAGAAGCCCCAGATAGTCTCCGCAGTCTCCCCGCACATAAAGGCTCCCGGCGCGCATGAGCCATCCGGCTCTCTCGCCGCAGCTTCCGAGAACAGCTATCCTGCCTCCGCAGTTGCCCAGGCCCGTGAACTTGCCCGCGTCACCCCGCATTACACCATAGCCGCCGCGCATATTTCGGAAAGCATAATCCCGGCAGCCTGCCGCTATTATCCCGCCACCCTCCATCTCCTGGCCCAGATAGTCGCCCGCTTTTCCCTGCACCATGATCCTGCCACCTTTCATCCTCTCACCAATGTGGGCGCCGGCCTCCTGCAGGATGATAGCGCCCTGGGTGAGTTCGAGGCCTGCATAATCCCGACAGGGCAGCAACAACGGAGCAGTGCAACACTCTGCGGCTAGGCTGGTGAGATAGCCCCAGAGCAGAGCATACTTCTTTCCCGGATGAGCGGAGATGAGCAGGTCCAGCTGGTTCTTGTCTTGCGGCACAAATTGCTCTACCTCAGCACGAGTGGGCTTCTCACCCACCTGATCGGCCAGATCCTCCAGGCTGAAGATCATATCTCCCTGGCGCGTTTTCAGCCTGCGACCGGATGCCTTTCCCTGGTAAGCAGCATCCATGAAGCGCACAAGCTTCATCACATCTGCTCCAGAGCGGGAATATAGTCCAGCCTGGCAATGGGATCGTCAAACGTCGAAAGGATCTCTATGGCCTGGGCGCCGGCCAGCTCGCCGTCCACTGCTCTGGAAAATATCAGATTCATCTCTGCCCTCTCATTCATGGTGCGATTTATGCTCTTTTCCACCAGCATTGCCACATGGGCCAGTTTTCCCACCCCATAGTAGGGCGGCCTCTCCAGGACTGAACGCAGGGAAGTAGTGCGGTGCCAGATTACGTAAGCAGCTATGGCCTTAAGAACGGGCAGGTCGGCATCTCTGTCCAGAAGATAGGCAAAAGCCCGGCAAAATGCCCTCAAGTCCTGTCGCACCCGATCGGATAGCCCTTCATCTATCTGCCAGCAGATGGCCTCGGGATTGTTGTGGTAGTGACAGCCGGAACATAGGCCCAATGAGGGTTTGCTGCCGGAAAGCTGGGTCTTATCATAGGCCGGTGCTCTCTCGCAGATGGTAAAGTCTCTTATCAGACAGAGGATGGCCAGCTCGACCTGACTGGTAAGCGTTCTTTTTGCCACTTTCTCAGGCAGGCAAGCGAACTCCTGGGGTGTCAGACGGGGCAGCATGCCGGCCAGATCCCTAACCTCTCGCTCGCGTTCGGAGAGGAGAAGGCCGGCCAGGAAATCTGGCTGGGCGGCAGGCACGCAGGCGGATATTCTATCCAGCAGGGCTTCATCCAAAGGGTAGGTGGCGGAAAGTTCCGGATTCATGGTGGCAAAATAGCAAGTGTCTCCCGGCCGGCAGACCTGTCCCGCGTAGCTGATCTTTCTCTTTTGCAGTATCTCCAGGAATAGGTTCTGCTTGCCGCTGGGAAAGCGATTGATCTCATTGATGAGCTTCCAATTCGACTTTGCCCAATCCGTCCAGAGCACCTGGGTAGATCCGGCCGCATCAGCGGCAGCCGTCCACTGCCTGGGATCAAGAAAGCCCACGATTTTCTCTTCCGTCTGCTCCGGATGGCCGGTCACCATCAGATCTTCCATCTCATCCAAGGTCCTAGAGAGGAAGGAAGAGCCCAGCAGGTTTACCAGAGTTGTCTTGTTAGCGCCTATGCCGCCATAGAGGAGTACGCAGCGGCCTCGCAGGCAGGCATTGGCCAGCGAGAAAAAGAGCATAGCATTGACCTTTTCCTTGCCGATGGCAAGATCCTTTCTGCCAACATGCAGCCGGAGCTCTTCCAGGGATGATATAAGGAGCTGTATCTTTTTGCGGGGATCTGGCATAAAAGAAAGGCTATCATGCAAGAGATATTTAACTTATAGGATCGCGAATGACGGATTTCGCCGACCGAGGACGTGGGAGTTCACAATAATGGGAGGGGCAAAAGTCGATTCCTTGGGAGGGATTGGGTTCTTTCGACCTTTGCTTGAATTACTTACGACATTAGACGAATATAAGATTATCGGTCCGAAAGAGTCAATACATTTGCCGCAAAAAGTAGTAAACCATGATCTACACCATTACTCTCAATCCGGCCCTTGACCGTACCATTTGGATCCAGAAGGTACGCGATGATGTCTCCAATCGAATAGTAGAAGAGAGGAGTTTTGCAGGAGGCAAGAGCGTTGATGTCTCCAAGGTCCTCAAGAACCTGGGGATCGATAACATCGCTTTAGGATTCGTGGGAGGATTTGCCGGCCGGGAGCTGGAAGGCAGGCTGCTTAACGAGGGCATTCAGACGGATTTTGTTCATGTCTCGGGTGAGACGCGCACTAATATCATCATTCATGAGACGGATACGGGAAAGCAATTGGCTTTCAATGCTCGCGGCCCGCAGATCACTCCGTCCGAGCTCATGGAGTTCGTGGAGCTGCTGGAGAGGCTGCCTTGCAGCGATCTGGTGGCCATCGGAGGCAGCCTTCCCCAGGGCGTCACTCCCGAGATCTACCGAAAGATCATAACGCTGGTCAAGAGGTGTCAGTCTACTGTGGTACTGGATGTTGATGGTGCTGCCTTGCGCGCAGGAATCTTGGCCAAACCCGATGTAATCAAACCCAACATTCATGAGCTGTCCGAGCTGGTCGGTCGGGAACTTAAGGGACTGGATGAGATTCGCGCCGCTGCCGGAGAGATCAACCGGCAAGGTGTGAGAATCGTTCTCGTATCCATGGGCGGAAGAGGCATCCTGCTGGTCTCGGAAGGCAATGAGTATCTGGCCGTGCCGCCCAATGTGGATGTGCAGAGCACCATTGGAGCGGGAGACTCCTCTGTAGCTGGCTTTGTTAGCGGCATGGTGCAGGGCAAGAGCCTGAAAGAGTGCCTGGTCTATGCTGCCGCGGCTGGGACGGCAACCACTCTGTATCAGGGAACTGCGCTGGCCCAGAAGGAGGATTTCGAGAGGCTGGTGCCGCAGGTGAAGCTGACCGTATTGTCCGAGAGGGCTTAAGAGTGCAAGAGAAGAAGAGAATAGAATGTGCATGAAAATGGCAGATGATATCATTATTCCTCTGGATGTGCCGCAAGAATGCCGCTCCAAATACAGGGAGAACTATCTCAAAATCACCAAAGGCAGCGGACGGTTGATGCTTTTTGCAGGAGATCAGAAAACAGAGCATCTTAATGACGATTTCTTCGGGCCGGGTATCGATGCGCAGGATAATGATCCCGAGCATATTTTCCGCATTGCGGCCAAAGCCAACGTCGGTGTTTTTGCCACTCAGCTCGGCCTTATCGCTCGTTACGGCATGGACTACTCCAATGTGCCTTATCTGGTTAAGCTGAACTCCAAGACCAATCTGGTGAAGACGGCCCAGGCAGAGCCCGTCAGTTCGCAATGGATAGATATCGCCCAGGTAGCCAAATTCAAGGAGCAAAGCGGCCTATCCATCCTGGGTGTAGGCTATACTATCTATCTGGGAAGCGAACGCGAGGGAGAGATGCTTGGTGAGGCGGCGCAGCTGGTATTTCAGGCCCATCAGGCGGGGCTGGTGACGGTGCTTTGGATCTATCCTCGCGGCAAGGCGGTCAAGGACGAGAAAGATCCCCATCTCATCGCCGGAGCGGCAGGGGTGGCAGCCACGTTTGGCTCTGACTTTGTCAAGGTCAACTATCCCCAGAAAGCCGGCCAGGATTCTGCCCAGATCTTCCGGGAGGCGGTGCAGGCAGCAGGCCGCACAAAGGTGGTCTGCGCCGGTGGGGAGAGCACCGATGCTCGGGTATTTTTGCAGAGGCTTCACGACCAGATCCATATCAGCGGGGCGTCGGGAAATGCTACCGGCCGAAATATCCACCAGAGGCCTCTGGCAGAAGCAGTACGTCTCTGCAATGCCATTTACGCCATCACTGTGGAGAATGCCGGCGTGGATGAGGCCCACAAGATCTACCGGGGTGACTAGTACAGTTAGGTTCCGGTTTCACGCGAAGGCGCGAAGCCGCGAAGATCTCTGTCTCCGTACACTAGAATCTTAATCAGAAAAGCTAAGTTAGAGGATGACGACGAAGGATGGCAAAGCTGGTATTGCTAAGGCACGGACAGAGCCTCTTCAACCTGGAAGGCAGGTTCACCGGCTGGTTGGATATCGATCTGTCCGAGAGAGGCAAAGCTGAAGCGGGGGAAGCGGGCTGGCTCATGAAGAGCCATGGCCTTACCTTTGACATCGCCTTTACCTCCGTCTTGAAACGGGCCATCAGGACTCTCTGGATTGTGCTCGATGAGATGGATCTGATGTGGATTCCGGCTCTGCCCTGCTGGCGGCTCAATGAGCGTTTTTATGGAGACATGCAGGGCAAGAGCAAGCAGGAGACTGAGAGGCGATACGGGACAGCGCAGGTGCAGCGCTGGAGAAGAGGCTTTTCCGAGAGGCCGCCCGCTGTGGCCGCAAAGGACGATCGCTACCCTGGCCAGGATGGTCGTTATAGGGATGTGCCGGAGAGCCTGCTTCCTAAAACAGAGTCATTGCAGGACACGCAGGAGCGGGTGCTGCCCTTCTGGCAGGCCCTGATCGGGCCGGAGCTGGAGAAGGGCAAGAACGTCCTGGTGGTCTCGCACGGCAATACCATTCGTGCTCTGATCAAGCATCTGGAGAACATATCCGATCAGGATATAGAAAAAGTGGAGATTGCCACGGCTCAGCCTCTGGTCTACGAGCTGGATGATCAGATGCGTATTGTGGGCCGAAGCTATTTGGGAAGCGCACAGGTGGGCGGGAAGAAAGGAAAATAAGAGGGTGTTGGGAAATGGCTTATGCGGTAGAGATCATATCGATGGAGCAGAAGGAAGAGCTGGTTTTGAAATATGCAGGCCAGGTGCTCTATGAGATCAAGTCTGAGATTTACGGATGCTGCATCAAGCTTCTCACCGGCAGCTCTTTTGTCAAGAATGCCTGGGAAGAGAGCTTCTATTTTGCCTCCCAGAACATTCGCTCTCACGGGCGGCTTTATGTTCTGGAAGACAAAACGATTGGAGATAATCAGGTTCGCTACGATCCTCATTCCAAGAGCTGTTTTCTTTTCAACATGGACTACTATGGATGGATAAAGTCCCTGGCGCTCTCCCTGGCGGGAGACATCCTGGAGGACAATCACGGCATCTACTCTGTGCACGGTGCCTGTCTGGATTTGCGGGGCCGAGGGCTTTGCATTTTAGGTGGATCTGGGGCCGGCAAGACCACTCACACCTATGGCCTGCTGAGAAGCCCAAAAGCGCGCGTCGTCTCAGATGACTGGTTCTTTGCCCGCATCTTTGGTGAGGAGATCCTGGCCTACGGATCTGAGAAAAACTTCTACATACGAGCCGATCTGGCTGATATTTGGAAGGAGTTTTCCGGGCTGGTCGATAAAGCCGTCCTGGACGAAAAGGGCCGGGCGGTGGTGGACCTGCGCTGGGTAATCGGCAAGGGGCGCATCCTGCCGCTCACCACTATGGAAAATGTGATCCTGCTCAAGCGAGATCCCGATCAGGGGGAGAGCGTGCGGGAGCTGGACGGAAAGGAGGCGCTGGCTATACTGGAGGCCAACGGCTACTACAATCCTCATCTGCTGGTGAAGAGCGACTTTAAGAGGAAACTGCGCAGCAGCTTCTTCCGGGCGCTCTTCGCAAGGACGAAGGTGCACGAGGTCAACACCAGAGGAACGCCGGAGGAGAGCCAGAGGGCGATACGGGAGATTTTGGGGGACGGGTAGGAGCCCGGATTCGCCTCTAGCCACATCGCCAAGCGAGGTGTTTGGAGCAGAAGGCTCGTTTGCATTCTGTCATCATTCGATGGAAATGCCCTGGAGAGGTTGTAGGATCGAAAGAAACAGGTCACATAGAAAATCATATATATCCTAAATACACATAAAAAATTTCCTATATTCTAATAAACAGATTTAAATACTATGGGTGCAAAGTGAGTTATG
>Ga0209749_1001232_pt1 | contig 24213 bp, 16 predicted proteins | sample EPASupsiteSAE347_FD_187267 | JGI IMG/M metagenome (GOLD analysis project Ga0209749, IMG submission 187267) | Bioremediated contaminated groundwater from EPA Superfund site, New Mexico - Sample SAE3-47 (SPAdes) (version 2) | ecosystem: Environmental > Aquatic > Deep subsurface > Groundwater >...
TTTGCCAATGGATACTACGGCATCGGTATTTTATCGAAATATCCTTTCACCGAAACCAGACGGGTCATACTTCCCATGCCCGAGGGATCAAAAGAACAAAGAGCCATGCTTCTTGCCAATGTAGAATTGCCCGATGGAAAATTATTCACTTTTATATGCACACATCTGGATTATCCTTCCTCAGAAGTCAGACAAGTTCAGGTTGAAGCTCTGACCAGCATATTGAAGGGGAATCCGCATCCCATGATCCTGGCGGGCGATTTCAACGCGAATCCTAAATCGCCTGAAATCAGTGTGGGAATGGCAGGCTGGATGCCGGTTTCCGCGCCTGATTACACGTTTCCGTCTTCCGATCCTAAAGCAAAGATCGATTATATATTTTGTTATCCTGACAGTACCTGGACTGTCGTTTCGGCCTCCACGCTTCGGGTGATGCTTTCAGATCACTTACCGGTTAGCGCCACGCTTCAATTACAATTTTATTGACCGGAATTACTATTTGCTAAATGAACTCAGCCCATGAAATTTTTCACGGGCTGAATTGTGATGTGGTTTATTATTTATGGATTTATCAGGCCGGTTTGACGGCTATGACGACATCCATGACGAACTTGTGTTCGGGATGGTCTTTCGGGTCGTTGTAGTAGACCTCGAAACAGGGACGGTCATCGGGTTGATAACCACTCTCCGGCAGCCAGCCGTTGTAGACCATATTCCAGGCTTCCTCGAACTGTCCCGCTTCCAATTCAAAACGAGCGTAGGCATATTCGCCGGCCGGAATCGTCATTTTCCCAATTTCGCCACCGACTTCTGTATTTTCCGGCACTTCGATACAGATGCTGAGGCGTTGTTTATCCTCAGGGGTGATCGGACTGTCGTGGTAAATGGCAATGATCGGTTTGGCATTTTTCAATAATCCGCGCGGACCGGCCCAGGTGCACAATTTGGTTATGAGCCGCTGGAACAGCGCCGGATTGTTTTTGTAAGAGCCGATGTTGCGGACATACGCCACCGTCATTTCGTTCGCTTTTTTGACGACCACATCTGCCGTCATCTTTGGTTTGGTGTTCATTTCAATCCTCCAGGTTAATTGTTGTTGATTACCGGCGTAAATGTACCCAGAGGATTGAATAAATACTTCGCCGGGCTTGCGAAGCGGTTGACGTTTTTTGCTAACCGCTTTACAATTCCTGCTCTGATCGGATCGATGGGTTTCGCGCCAGGCGCTGGCACTGATTCCAAAAGATTCCTTGAAAGCTCTGGCAAAGGTAGTCGAACCTGAAAATCCGCAATCGAGCGCGATCGCGGTGATGGATTTATCCGGATCGGATAACAACAGCGTGGCGGCCTTTTCGAGCCGGATGCGGCTGATGTACTGGCCGACGGTTTCCCCGACAAAAGCCCGGAATATGCGGTGAAAATGAAATGGCGAAAAACAACTGACTGACGCTAATTCTTCAAGCGTCAGGGATTCGGTGAGATGGATTTCAATGTAATCGAGAACCCGGTTGATACGCGCTATGTATTCTTTATGCTGTGAAGTAAATCCATTATTTTTCATTTTTCATCAATGGTGAAATTCCCCGTAAATATACAGGACAGTTATGAAAAAGAAAAAATCTTATCCGTTTATTCATAACCAAAAAATGAACGGTTCTCAGAGTTAAATCGTGTTAGGGATTTTATTTTGTTGAAATTTAACTGGTGTAAATGCCGGGTTACAGTTCCGGGCGATAGCTGAGAGAAATCAGGTTCGGGTAACCGAGTCCATCCGGCATAAAAATTATGGCATAGTCCAACTCAAAGCGCGAGAAATTGAGTCCGGCGCCCAAAGCCGTACGGTTGATTGTACCGACGCGCTCGTAGCCACTCCGCAATTTGATTAAATTCGTGAGCGCAATTTCCAAGCCGACCTGCATAGAAGTTTTTTCCGTTATTAAATTGTTGATCAGATTTAAACCCAGCGATACATTCACCGGACTGTCGGCAAAGATCTCCGGACGGACGATTCCGATCTTAAAATAGGTCGGCAGAGCCGTAGCCTGATCGCGCAGAGTCTGCATTTTTCCCAGATTGTGGAGCGAAAATGACAAATCGAGGCCGCTGGGTACTTCCCAGTGTCCGGCTAAATCCACAGCCACTCCTTTGGCGCTCGAAGTGTACAGATATTCGTACAGATATTTCACGGTACAACCAAACGAAAGTTGCCGGAAAATCGGGTACGTATAACCAAGCGCGGCGGCCAGATATTGTGTTTCTACGTCACCCAGCGATTCGTCAGATGGGATTTCGCGAATCGCGATACCCGGAATTTTGACGAAATTCAAGCCAGCCCCAAGATTGCCTTTGGCGACCGGCAGCGTAAAAGCCAGTGCATCACCGGTGACATCCGCAAACCAAAAATTGTGCGTAAAGCCCAGCCGGGGTGAGGCGTTCAGCATACCGACCGGGTTATCGAACAGGGTGAATGGCGAACCGCTGATCTGGGAAAATACGCCCATCGTGGCTGCCGGACGGGCCGCCACCGGCATTTTCAGAAAAGCCAATCCGGATTCACCGGTTTCTCCGCGCAGAATTGCGGCCAAGATAAACGTTATAACGACATATTGTATTTTTCTGTGCATATCATCCACTAAAATTTAAATTGCCATGAAAAAATATGAGTTGCCCCTTCTCCGACGATGCCTACGACCAAACAATAATCCAACTGAGTATCGGTATTGGCCAGAAAACCGTAGGCCAGTCCGGCGCCGAAAGTCGGATTCTGGTTGTTCATACCGGCCCGCAGATAAGCCAAATTACGGTGTGTGTATTCCGCACCGAAATGCGCCTGATAAATGTTTTGGTCGGAAACCTCAACATCACCACTGAACAATAATTGCGGCATGACCTGCAACGCCATTCCGAATTTTACAAACTGAGTAAAACGTTCGATATAGTTACTACCTTCTTCTTCGAATAATTCCTGCGTGTTCCAGGTATAGCTGGCGCCGATGTCCTTGAATTGCAGGCCGGCCGTCAACCATGACACCGGTCTATATAATACACCCACATCGAATCCCAGGCCAGTGGCCTGAATTTCAAGCAATTGATTACGTAAAATCTTAAAATTCAACCCAAATGACAGTTTCGGATGAAAGGCATTGGCGAACGAAAGCAGAAAGACATCTTCGCCGGTTTCATAGGTTTCGTCCACCATACCGGTCGAAGTACGCCCCTGAATGTCTTTAACGCCGGCATGTAGCCAGGAAATACCAACTCCGGCAGTCGGTTTGAGCGGCAGAGAAATTCCCACAAAATGAAATTGGCGGTCGAGACTCAGAAAGGAATAGGTCAGCGCAAGGTGTCGTTCCTTTAAAAACGCCAGGCCGGCCGGATTGTAGTAGACGCCGAAGCCATTAACCGGTAAAGCGACACCGGCATTTCCCATGGCCGTCGCCCGTGCGCCCAGCCCCATACGCAGAAATGCCCCGGCATAACCGGCATTGTCATTTGCGCCGCCGGACAGCAGACCGCAAAACGCACTAATTACCAATATCAGACTAAAGATTTTCCGCATGCCGACTCATTTGATTACGATCAGTTTCGTCCAGTATTCCTTTTCTTTTTCACCGATCTTTTTAGTCAATTTACAAAAGTAGGTGCCGTTGGCGACGACTTCGCCGTTCATCGCCCGACCGTTCCAGGCCAGACTGTGATCTCCGGTTCTCTCAACAGATTGCCATTCACCGCGATAAACCCGTTCCATCGCAAAGTTGAACACTTCGAGACGCACCGTCGCAACATTATCCAGATTATATTGAATACGAACATGACCGTCGTTATTCACAACATTATTATGATACGGCGCAAATGGATTGGGATACGCATAAATATCGGGTTGCCCGGCTGTAGCGGTCGAAAGCGCGGTGCGATAGACCGACCAGGTCAGTCCATCGCTGGCAGTCTTGGCAATGCCATCGCCGGTGCCGGCCCATAGGTATGGTTGACCTTCACGGCGATCGACTTCAGCTGCATATATATAATTGGAATAAATATATTCGCCGAAGGCAGTATCCACGATCGGAGTGTAGACCGCCCAGTTTTCACCATCGATCGATTTATACAATCCGTTTTGGGAACAGGCATATGCGATCGAATCCTGAAAGGCAAAGTTGTAAACCCGCTCGTTGATCAGGGTTGTTGACCAGGTCAGGCCGCCGTCACTGGTTTTACTGACAGCATGGTATTCACCGGCAGATTCGGCCGGTAAAGTAACCGCCCAGATCGTCTCTTTTCCGCACCAGAGTTGACGCGCCATAGCGACCACAAAATTGCCGGAAATCGGTGAGTTCTGCGCCGTAAATTTACGCCAACTGATGCAAGAGTCGGATTCGACGATACCGAGATTGATGCCGTTCGCCGTCCCAATCCAGACCGTGTCGCCGTAAGCCAGCACACTAAAACCTTTATGATTGTGATTGCCTTCCGGCGGATCGCGCGGATTGATCTCAAACGTGATTTCATCGCTGCAATCAAGACGGTCGATGTCATCCGATGGCGATGGAATTCTTTGCCAGGTCAGTCCCATATCGGCGCTTCGGCGAATACCGCCAGCCCAGCTCACGATATAAACGTAATCTTTCGTCAGAGCAATGTCCCAGGTCGTATTGTTTACCGGGGTTGTGACCGGCAGAAATTCGACACTCTGCCCGTCCCAGTTATCATAATTGTCATTGGCATTGTCGACCGGTTGCGGAACGAAGGTCCAGTTGGCCCCCTGATCGATGGAATAAGCCAGCCCACCACCGGTCTGCATCGAACCGACCGTTGTTGTCGAGTCGAAAATCCCGGCCACCCAGATCGTATCACCCATTACGTCAATCGCGGAAATTCCACCGCGTGGCAGGTTATTCAGCGCCGGGTAAAAACTGGCAAAATTGTCTCCAAAATCGCGGGTCAGACTCAATCCGCCGCCGGTTGCGATCCACATCAGCGAATCGCCCTGCGCTACAATTCCGGTCACGCTATTGCTCGGTAGACCGGCGTAAGTATTATCGGAACCATCAAGATTGGGCTTGGCCAAACGAAAAGCCTGCCCGTAACCGACGACCGTTAAAATTGCAATAAACGCTAAACCGGTCAGGCATTTTTTCATGGAGCAATCACCAAATAATTATCATTCACATCGTTGCGCTTTGAGGTGGTGATATCCGAAACCCGAATCTTACAGTAATTAGTCGTCGAACCGGACGGTACGACCCAGTTGTATTCTCCCAAAGCCGCGACCACGGTAGCAATTGTATTCCAGGTCGGTGCAGAGATATTAGCGTTGTAAGAATATTCCAGTTTTACCTGGCTGATATAGGCGCTTTCCCAGGCAATGTGCAGATTATCACCGTAATGCAGAGTAGATGAGTAAGCTGGCTCAGTCACATGCACGCCCGGATTGGTGATTCTGACCTTAATCGTATCGCTGATCGCACCGGAGTAATCCTGCGCAAAAAAATAAAAGACGTACAGTCCCTGCAAAACGCTGTTCGCATTCGACGGCTGAAAAACAGTAAAAATCCCATCCCGGGCAAGCTCGTCGCCGTTGACTCCATCATCATGCAGAGAAAAAAAACGGTTAAAATATTCACCATCGGGACGCAGAATCGAATACGGCACGGCCGCAATGTCATCGTAACCCTGCAGGTCACTTACCCGCGCATAAAATTTCAGTGTATCGCCCTTCTCAAAAGTCGTCGGCGCGGAAAGTATAAAAACGTCCGGCGGACTGTTGGCTTGTACTAATTCAGTCGCGGTAACCGAATCGCTGAGATTTCCGTCCGCGTCATAAGCCCGCACGTTGACCCGGTAATAGCCTTCATAACCGCCCAGTCCCGCCGAATCGATTAAGTACGAAAAAACGCCATCCTGCGTGATAATGTCCGCAGGCGGGCCGTCGTCGGATAATCGACCGCTCAGAAACAATTGACCGGTCTCGGAGCTTACTGTGTCAATTTGATATAGTGTAAAAGCCACCGAATCGATATTCTCCCAACCCTGCGGATCGGTGACCGCGGCGGCAATGAACAAACTCTTATTTAGTTCGGAATAACTGAAAGTGACATTTTTAATTACCGGATTGGTCTCGGCGCTTTTTTCCAGTGAATTACTTTCGCAGCGCCAAAACGTGGCGATTATCAATGGCAGCGACAGGGCTATTATTATCCTTTTCATTTACTTAACCACCAGCGCAATCCATTCGTCTTCCGTAATATTATCGAGAACTTCACGCCCGTAATTTAAAACAGCATTTTTAAAAAGTTCATATTCTTCTTTCAGCAGCCCCGTAAAGATAACGAGCGGGCGTTTTTCCTGCCGAACAAGAGCCGCCAGTAATTTCAGGTTGGGCTGGCGCTCGATATTGCTGACGATCAGGTCGTAATCATAATTCGGCCTGTCTGAATGTTCACCGGATGGCCGATGAGCAGGCAATTGCGTCACATCGCCAATATTTAAACTGTAATTTTCCGTAATGCCGTTCAATTCCAGATTCTCGTCGAAATTGGTAATCACTGACGGATCGATGTCCCAGGCCGCAACTCTGGCGGCTCCCAGTTTCAGCGCCGCGATCGTCAGGATGCCACTGCCGCAACCGGCGTCTAAGATATTCATGCCCGGACGGAGATATTTTTCAAGCAGGCCGAGTGCCATGTGTGTGGTAGCGTGCGTGCCGGTACCGAACGCCATGCCGGGTTTCAGAACGATTTCAATCGCGACAGCCCTTATTGGTTTCTCCCAGAACGGACGGACGGTGATGCGCGGACTGATGATTTGCGGTTTGAAATATTCCTGCCATTTATAGCCCCAACCGTCATCAGCGATTTCCGTGATGACCGGTTTGATATCCGGCCGGTTCCGGAAAAAATCCGCCAAAAGCTCCGGCAGGGCGGGCTTCAACGCCAGCGGGAAATATATCTCGAAACGATCGTCAGCTTCCTGCAAGCCGAGCATGCCCCATTGCGTCAGACGCGCTGTAAACATCTCAAGGTCGTAAGCGCCCTTCGAAACAACAATTTTCAGCCAGCGGGTTGATGATTCCGGATTCACAGACATGTTCTACTTATCGCTAAAAGTGGTAAAAATATAATCGCACAGGATGGTGCCGACAATTTGCAGGCTTTTGGCGCTGCATTTGTCCGGAGTATCTGCGGTCGTATGCCAGTAATTAGTAAAATGATTGGGATATTGAAAGTCGATCAAATCAACCGAAGGAATACCCGCGTGCCGGATCAGCATTAGGTGATCGTCGTAAATTTCCTCGTCAATCTGATGGACGAAGGCACTGTATCTGCGCCGGGCCGCCAACGACCACAGTTTTCGCACCAATACCGGATTGCTATTGACCGAGTTGCGTTCAACCGGAATTCTCAGATCGGCGTCGCCGATCATATCGATCACGATCGCTTCTGCCGGTTTGGGGATTGGCAGATTTTTGGCAAAATACTCAGAGCCGAGACAATATAAATCCACCGACCCTGGAAAACCATAGTCTTCGCCGTCGAAAAATACCAGATATACGGCTCGCTGAGGTATCTGACGGGCGAGAACTTCAGCCAATTGCATCAGGACGGCCACTCCACTGGCTCCGTCGTTTGCGCCAAGGATTGGCGTCTGCCGTTTGTCCGGGTCGGGATCGTACTCCGCTCTTGGGCGGGTGTCCCAGTGGGCACCGATCAGCAAATCGTTTTCATTCGTCAAATCGTTATTGCCCCGAATGTTGAATCCGGCGATAATATTGGTAAGATTCAGGGTTTTCTTTTCCTGCGGAATATAGCGTTCAAAATCCTGAACGATCAGCGTATCGGCCAATGGTTTGAGAAATTCGATCAACATCGCGCGTTCATCCGAGTGACCTTTCGAGCCGGGATTCCGGAAACCGAGGTCGCATTGTTGTTTAAGAAATTGATAAGCGCGTTCGCCGTCAAATTCATTCGTCCCGGAGTTGCAGGCCGTAATAAGCAGTAGAACGAGACAAAAACCTTTTTTCATTACTAACCTCGAATTGCAATGTTGATGTCAAAACCGTAATTGCGGGTGATCCGCTTGCCGGTTTGCCGGTTATAACTTTCGCCGTATTCGAAGAATAATCCGCCCGTGACTTTTTTTGTAAATGTATAGTTGATCCGCGGTGTGGTTTTCCAGTTGTTACTTTTAGCCGTCAGGGCAAATTTTTTCGCTGTGTCATTGCGGGTGCGCGTTGTCGAAGTCGTATAATCGAAATTAGCCGAGAAAGTCATATTGTTCTCAAGACGTTTATCTTTGAGGAATGGCAGAGGAATGGTGAAACCGCCTTTTTTCTGCCAGTTGGCCGTCGCGGAAACGCCGGCCTCATCGATCTTGGTTGTCCCGCCGGCGGGATTATTGGTCGTCTGTCCGCCGGTCACACGGACAGTCGCGCTGATATCATTTTTAAATTGCATGGAAATACCGATCAGTGGCTGGAAATACAATTTATACGAAGAGCTCATTTCTTTGCCATTTTGGGTAATGATCGACTCCTTGCCGGAGAAGCCGTGATCGAGTGACAGTTTTTTCAGGTACTTGGAAAAAAATGAATACTTCTCGAGCTGACCCCAGGTCATCGACCAGCTGGGAAAAGGAAAGCCGTCTTTACCTTTCGAACCCAGCGGAATATAATCACGGGTCAGAGTTCGACTGACGGTGCCTTGCGATTGCGTAACCGACATGGTTTGTGAAAAACTGAGCGGGATTACTACGTTTGTGAACAGATTCAGGCCGGAGCGAATCGATGCGTCCAGGCCCTGCGACGTGTTTTGAAGACTGGAAGCTATCATTTCAGTAGTGTCGAACGGTATTCCCGGGTCCTGAGTCAATCCCATCCGGTACGAAAAATCGGGCATTCCGAGCCGATACCTGTTATTAATCGAATTATTGGATGAGAGGCTGACGTTGATCGTCTGAATTTTCTTCAGATACTTGGCAACCATCTGGGTTAAACTAATGGATTGTTTGACACCTTCCGGAGTTTTTACCGTTTGTCCGGGTGTCTGGCGCTGCGGTTGTCCTGACGGTTGTTTTCCATCCGGTGCTTGCCGGTCTACAGTTGATTGCCGGTCGTCGGGCGGTTGTCCCTGTACCGGCGGTTGATCTTGTGCGGGTTGCTGTCCGGAGGTTTGTCTGCCTTGACGACCACCGGTCGGCCGGGTCGGCTCTGCCGGGGTCGCCGCGGCGGCCGGGGCGCTGGACTTAAAAAAGGAGGAAAATATTGTCGCCAGATCCAAACTAAAAGTACTGCTCACCCGGTTTTGGTTTGAAATCACGTCGATACTGTTAGTATTACTGGTAATCGGTTCACTCCAATTAAAATTGGAATTATAACTCAGACTGGGAGTGAACCATTTGAAGATTTTCGGACTGTAGTTGACAGAATAGGATTCGCGGATGTTTTCGACTGTTCCGGGATTGAAAGATCTAAAAATATCCCATTGATTCTGCCAAAATTCTATCATGTTGTTCCTGGCGTTCAATGAATAATTGGCATTCAGGTTGTCAAACATCTTATATCCCAACGCTAAACTGCGATCGAGGCCGAAATCGTTATTGGAAGTGACCGTCGTGCCATAGCGCGGAATACTGTATGATTTACTTTTACCGCCATCTGCCGAAACCGTCAGGTTGTTGGGCAAATAATACCAGCGGGTTCCGCTGATTTTATCACCGACAACCGGAATTTTTTCAGTCCACTTGAAGACCTGAAAATATTTTTCTTTGGGGAATGGCACCTGATAAGAAATGCTGGCCTTATAGGATTCACTTTTTGATTCCAATACCGTAACTGACGACGCATCGGTCCAGGAGGCGTTGAGGCTGATCTTGACCTGGTCAATCGTATACTTGGTCAGCCAGAAATCAGAGACTCGTTTGTCGATAGTGGTATTCAAACCATAACTATGGGATATATCCAGCAAGCTGTCCGGCGGATTATCCTCCATGAGAATATCACTGCCATAAATATATTTTCTCGTTGCGACCGATTGAGTATAGGAACCACTCACGGGCAAATGTAAGCCCCAGCTGGCAGGGGTAAATTTTTCCAGGTAAACCCGGCCGGTCGCCGAAAGACTCTCAGTGGTTTTCAGGTTATCGGTCACAAGGCTTGGGCGTTGTTCGACAGTATGGAAATCGGCATCTTTATGGTTAATGGAAACGTCGAAACTGGCCAGATCGGCCACGCGCAAGGTGGCTTTAGCCCGATAGGCCATCCCCTTGCCTTTGCGAACATCCGAAAGTCGCAATTCATCTATCCAGACCTGACCTTTTATGGTACCGGTTTTAAATTGATTGGCATAACCATTATTACTTTCCCGGTTGCGTAAACCGACATCAATCCGTTTGACACTGGCCAGGGTCGGCTGACCATAAATGATAATCTCCCGACCGGTATATTTACCATCTTTATCCAGTTCCTTATAATGCCGGATGATTACTCCGGAGGAATTGGAATAAATAGTAAATTCGCCATTTCCCGTATAATCATCGGCGGAGTTAAATTGTTTCAGGGAGGTTAAAAAATCCAGATCGATTTCCATCTCATTTTCGGTATCCCAGCCCGGATAAATCGGCTGGCGGTACTCGTAATAGCTCGTAGTTGCCGGCGCAGTATCATATATTTTACCGAATCTGATAAAAAATTGAAGAGGCGTTTCTTCCTTATTCTCAAACTGGTAACCATCCACGGCCAGCTCATACCCATTGATAAAAAGTTTCATCGTCTTATAAGTGATATAACTGGCGTTCTCCGTGAGCTCTTTTTTAGCGGCGCACAATTCGCCCTTATATAAACCCTCGCCGTCTTCCGGCAGACTGAGCACCAGAGATTGTTCTTTGGCGCGCGTCTGAGTGACCTGATCGTATTCACCCTGCACGCCTTTGGGGGCATCATAAATATCCGGATTGTCCTCAGAGTTAATTACCGATAATGAAAAGGAGGCTTCTTTGGTCACAAAAGAAGCTGTATCGTCAGGAGCTACGCCTAATTCTTCCCATTCGTTGCCGACCAGTTCGATTTTTGCGATATAGACCGAGTCTTTACCGGCCAATCCGTCGAACCACAGACGACAGGCGCGGACACTCTCCCAGGCCACATCTGCACCGGTGGCATCTTTTCTGAATTCCGTCAATGGAATACGGTACAGTTTCCAACCGGTCGCTTTATTGGATATATAAGTTTGACCGGAGATATATTCGTTCGAAGCATCCGCCAGATCAAACGCGGCGGTAAAATAGTCGTTGTCCGTATCGATCGCATAATTGTTGTTCAGGTCTTCCGTATCCGGATACAAGCCGTTGGCATCTTTAGAATTTCCCTCGGTGCCATTAATATGACTATAATCGCTGGAACCTTCCGAATATTTCCAGTTATCGGAATGGGGATCGCCGGGATCGCGACCGTATTCTGTCAGATGGTCAGCGCCATATCCAAGTGTACCGTATTTTTGTGTTACGATCGCCTCGTCTTCGTCAACTTGTCCATCAATACCGGTGTCTTCATTATCATCCAGCAAACCATTGCCCATGGTCAAGCCGGATTCCGGCCGATCTTCGGAATCAAGCTTATTATTAGGAATCTGATCTTCACTAATTTTTCCAAGATCGATATGCAGTGTACCGGAGTTGCCTTTTATCCAGATATCCACGTATTTCGTATTGGATTGATCGTAGTAACTTTGCGGGAAGTAGTAAGTGATACCGCCCCAGGCCGATTGTTTGGGTGAGATTCCGTCGCTAACGGCGATCGACCAGTTTGGATTGACACTCATAACCAATATTTCGGTGATGGTATTCTGAGCGGTAGTGCTGACCTCTTTATCGGGCCAGATGCTGGTAGTGGCAACTCCACCGTAGGGATTAAACCAGAAGGCGTAGCCCCGTTCATTGTCCGCTTTATTGAATGGCGTCGAGGCCTGAGCCCAGTAACGCCGCATGATCGGTGGTGCGGTAACGCGCTTGGAACCTTCGAAATCATCGATAAAACCGACTCCGTTCGGGTCGCCGGTATCCTCATTGGATAGAGTGTTCGGATTTGGCAAAACCTGGGCTATTTCACCCTCAACATCGATTGACGATTCGGTACTGGTACTGACTAATGGTAACCAATTCACCGCCCTGGTCAGAAAAGCCAGCTTTGAGTTATAGCGTCCGTTCAGATCCCAGACGAAATTGCGCATCGGTTCATATCCGACCTCGACCTTTTCATCGACCACCGATTGCCCAAAGTAAAGGGCCGTGCCCCCAATGTAACAATTGTCACCGAAATCATATTGCGCTCTGGCCCCCAGGATGGTCTTTTTATCTAACTGAAAAAACTGATTTTTCTCATATTTAATTTCCAGGTTAGCGTCAGGATTCAACGCTTCGGTAGTTAAAAGCGTCAGTGTTCCCGAAAAATAATCTATCGTATATTCGACATTGCGGGTCAAAGTCTGGTTATTCAGAGTAACGGACTCACTGTTTTCAATGACCATGGCTCCCAGGCTGATTATCGAACTGCGGTTCTTGTAACTGACTGAGATTATGAATTTCGTTTCGCCGTAGATATCAGTATCCGTTCGATTGCTATCGTACATCGCCGAACAGTTATAGGTCCTACTGATTTTCGGATTGCGCTTCCCGGTGGCGTCCGAAGAGTCATATTGAAACGGTCGCAGGAACGGAAACCACAATTCACCCGAAATTAGGTTCAGGATGGCGCCGTTATCCTGATCTATGGTTCCATCCGGGGTTGGATTGTTATTGTTATCTTTCAGATCGAGTCCGAATAATTGCAGAAAGTTTTTACCGGAGACCCTATCAATATTTTCATCACCCGCACCGACAGTATAGATGATATCCAGAGCGAAGCCATCTTTGTTGATGCCGGAGGCTCCCAGGTTATAGACGTTTTTAAATTCCAGATTCCAGCAGGGATGGGCCGGAAGCATTTCTTCCGGCTTGATCAGTTTTAAAACAATGTTGGTCGATGATGTATCTTCCCGGTCATAATCGCCGAATTTTTCACCGGCCAATTGATAGGCAACGGCCAGGATTTCACCATCCTGCAGCTGGGTCGCCATCCGGATATAACCCATCGTTACGTCTACGTAATAATCTTTCGATAATTCAAGCAGTTTAAAAATGCGTCTTTCTTTATATTTGCTATAGGCGGTAGTATCACGCGGATCGACATAAGCTGTGCCGTAAACACAACCGGCGGTTTCGACCGTTTGGGATTTGTAAACTTTCAGGTCAGAGACGGCTCCTCGCGGATCGGCATGGAAAATCTGATCGAACTGATAACCTCTGTACATATTTTCGCGAAACAGCGAATCAAGATAAAAATAGAGATTACGGCGATATTCGTGTTCTTTGATACTTATTTTCGAAGTCTGCGCGCCGCCGTCAACGCTTAATTTTTCTTTCTTGCCCTTTTCAACGCTGGCAATCGCCGTCACGTTGATACCGCCGAATTTCATCAGAGATTTCAGGCCGAAAAGACCGTTATTCGTGCCGGAAAAAGTTACAAATTGGGTACCCGGTAAAGATAACGCGACGTTACCGGCCTCGATTTTTTGAACAATATCATCTTCTTTGCCGGTATAAATGATTTTCAGATTATTCTCAAAATCGAAGTCACGCTCGCTGTCCTGATCGACCAGAATGCTGATTCGGTCGCCAATCTTGCCTTCAATACTTAATTGCTGTTTTTGGTCTACGATAAAACTCGTTGATGTACTGGCGGAATAACTGCTCCTCACCTGTGAACTGTTCTGACTTTGCAGACGCCCGTTAATATTGACATTACCGGAAACCCGCAGAGCAACGTGTTGGCCGGCAATATCGGCGCCAATCAACTCAATTTTTTCACTCCCACTCCCGGCCGTTTCAGCCGTTTTGGCCAAACTCGCCTCAACAAATTTGGTATGCCAGTTCATACGCCGCTTCATGTCAAAGTATCTGTTCACCGCGATGCCTACCGGGTCCAGCACGACCGCGCCGTTCAGATCCGCTGTAAAAATGAAATTCTGCCCGGACTTATCTAAATTTCTGGCGCTTTTCATCCCGGAAAATTTAATCGGTAAAATATTGCGATTCAGATATGCAAAATTCGGAGAAATTAACGAAAGCCCCCTTTTACTTTCGAGCTGAATCGGAACAAACCGGCGGGCAAGCCAGTCGACCTTCATGGAAAATACCGTCGGACTTTCGTCGGCGCCGAAGCCCCTGACAAAAATCCCCAAAATAAAAAATATGGGTATAATATATCTTTTGATCAGATTGATTTTAATTGGACAGCCTTTTTAATATATTGGTTATATCGAACCGGAGATTACTTCGGAAAGGGTAACAATTCTAAAAAGCACCTCAACAATTGTTAATTAGAAATTTATCATTAGTCTTTAGTGTCGCAGATAATCGCCTAAAGGCCTGTCCGCGATGGCTGATCGCGTTTTTGGCAGCCAAATCCATCTCAGCAAAAGTCCGGCCGATCGACGGCACGTAAAAAACCGGATCATATCCGAATCCGCCTTTACCGCGTACATTCCGTAAAATTATCCCATCAATGCGTCCCTCTTCCGTAACCATCAGGTCCGGGCGATAATAAACTGCAACGCATCGGAAATGCGCTTGTCGTTCGGAATCCGGAATGGATTGCATGACTTCGAGCAGTTTGGCGACGTTTTGAGCATAGGTGGCCTGTTCTCCGGCAAAACGCGCAGAATAAACGCCCGGTTGTCCGTCCAAAGCATCCACTTCCAACCCGGTATCATCAGCTATAGTCGGCAATCCAGTAAATTTAGCTACCATACTTGCCTTCTTTAATGCGTTTTCAAAGAGGGTGTTCCCATCCTCGACGACCTGAGGACAATCGGGAAACTCATCCAGCATATGTATGATCAGCGCCGGCATCTGAAATGCCTGCTTGATTTCACGGACTTTATCTCGGTTGTTGGTAGCTATCAGAATATTCATTTAAGGTCAATATTAAATTTTTAAAAAGGCTGGGAATGTTATGCAAAAATTAAATGAATGTCAAGCCTCGGCTTACGGAAGGTACAAATAAAAACCGGCCCGCAGGTTTTACTCCGGACCGGTTTTGATTTGAATCAATTCTGTGAAGGTCTAATCGCGATGCCGGACCGAGACCACTCCGGCCGTCCTGACGTTCTCCGCACTGACTGTGCCGGTATAAACGATTTTCGCGGCACCCGCGGCACTCCCGGTCAATTCTCCGCCATCCATTTCTAACTGAATATACCCGGCGCCGTTTACATCTAATCGGGCATTTTTAACTGAACTATCGTATAAATCGATCTGCGCCGCGCCGTTACAGTTAAGATACAGATCGGTGATGACATTTCCCCGCCCGCGTAATTTGCTGGCGCCGTCGAGTTTAATTTTCAATTGATTGCAGGTAAAATCCTCTACTTCGATCAGGGCGGCATCAGCGGAGGAAATGCGCTCAATAACCGGCATTGTAATAAGCGCTTCCAGATCGCCTTTCCGACGAATACGGGTATGGTTTTCAAACCTCAGGCGACCTCCGGTTACTTCCACTCTGGTCCTGTCCAGTACATGCTGGGGCGCCGAAACTTCCACGGCGTACTTTTCGCCCTGCCTGATTGTCACGGTCCAGTTATCATTGACCTCGATTTCCTTGAAATCCCGAAGATCATACTGTGTGACGACTCTTTGCTCCAGACTATCATAGCTATCGTCTCTTGTCAGGCTTTTATTCAGCAGAATCAGGCTGACGATCAATAATAAGACAATCAGCGTTACGATTAAAAGCCCGCTACCAAAAAGGATTTTATTACTGGTTTTCATAAACTGCCTTTCGTTTTAAATTGGTTATATAGTTGGTTCAGTTCTTCGAAACCGATCTCGAGTAAATCCATGATTTTAAACAACCGTGGAAGTGTATTCTGGACGAAATCGGCGTGTTTGATCCGGCGCGTCCCGGCTAGGCCACCTTCAGCCACAAAAAAACCGATCCCGCGCTGATTATAAATAATATTTCTCTCCTGCAGGTAGGCGTAGCTGCGCATTACCGTATTGGGATTGACCTCCAGGTTCACCGCCATTTCGCGAATGGCCGGGATTTTTTCGCCTTCCTTCCATTTTCCGGCCAGGATGGTTTCACAGAGATAATCTACAATCTGAAGATATATCGCCTGATTTATGCCAAATTCCATCTTACACCTCCGTCTCTCTCAGGCGAATATACGAGAGTACCCAGAAGTAAGGCGCCATCAGAATCAGGAATAAATACTTGATAATCTCTCCGATCGTCAGGAAGAGGCTTTCAATATTATTAGATTGAAAGATGTAATTATCAAAATCAATCGTCATGTTTCCGTGCCAGGGAATATATTTGGCCAAAATTATACGCGCCATCAGCCCGGTGAATAAAGCGATGAGCATGCCTATTAAAAATAGAGATGCAACGAGTTTAGCCATTGCGTTCTTCTTAAAATACACCGATGCAAACACAAACATCGACTGTAAAATGAGATATATTCCAGCAGATTTCAGATAAAGATTATCGAATGGATTGAAAATCACCATCGAATCGTTCCAGATAAGTTGGCCGATCGCCGCCGCCAGCACCGAAAACAGAAAGTAAAAAACCACCGAACCGATTACCCAGCCAAGAGCAGACAACGTTAGTTTGCTGACCAATTTCTCGCAATTCGAGGCCGGCAATGTCAGATAAACGTAATTTTGCCGGCGGTCATGAATCACACCGAAGATTTTACTGGATATCAGGAATCCACCGATAAACAGCACCAGTGGATAGTAAACCGAGTGAAAAGCGGTCGGGTGGCCGGTAGCTATTTGCGCCAGATAAATTACCATCAGAACTCCGGAAACTGCTCCGGCAGAAACCAGTAACGAGCGATAACTGCCCATGATTTCATTTTTCAGCAGATGAACGAACCGCCGCCAATTAAAAATATTTTGCCAATTCATTTCAGACCTCCTTGTCAAAAAGACGCGCAATGCGCTCACGATTGTTAATCACGGCATTAAAAAGCAATTCGATGTCGATTTTCGAATCCGTGCCGGTTTTGTTTTCCTCCAATGCCACGTAGCCGCCGATGGTCTTTTCGGAAAACAGACTTTCTCCGAGATCGTTCTCATCCTGGTAAATTTTCATTACCAGTCGGCGAGCAGTCTCAGCCAGATCGTTCTGAAAAATGATCTGCCCTTCATCCAAAATAATGATCGGATCGATCAGATTAGCCATGTCACGCACCTGGTGAGTGGAAATCAGGATCGTTCTTTCATCCGATATGGACGACGCCAGAATCTTTCGGAACTGACTCTTGGTCGGAATGTCCAAACCGTTGGTCGGCTCGTCAAGGAACAGAATCTTACAGTTCGTCGCCAGGCCGAAAGCGATCAGGAATTTCTTCTTCTGGCCGAACGAAAGCGACGACAGGCGGTCACGTTGCGGAATCTCAAATTCGGTTAAAAACTGCTCGAATAGCCGGTGGTCGAAACGCGGATAAAACGGTGCGTAACCGGCTTCATATTCCCGCACCGAAACCTGCGGCAGATAAAATTCCTCCGGTATCAGATAAATCTCCCGTAAAAATTGCGGCTGACGCAGATGTGGCTGGCAATCCAGAACATTTACCCGGCCGCTCTGCGGAAACAACAGACCAGTCATTATTTTCAGCAAAGTGGTCTTCCCGGCGCCGTTCTTTCCGAGTAATCCGTAGACATTCCCACCCGACAAATGCAGATTCAGGTTTCGAAACAGGTCGGCTTGTTTGCCGTAAGCGAAATTCAAATCAGTAACTTCTATCATCGCACTCTCCTTTTTAGTATACTATGCAACTAATACACTGATAATGTACAACAGGCCGGATAATTTGTCAAGGTTTTTTTCTTTGCTGCCCCGATTATCATAAATTCCCGAGTAATTATGAGAATTTCAGGATTTAGAAAACAACACCGGAAAAACCATTGGACGAAATTTTTCAATCTCGTCCTGCTTGCAGAACTGGCATTGCGACCGGTTTTTGCAGATGATAATTACCGGCAATCGGAACAGCTCTTCGACGATAGCCAGGTCGCGACAATTTCCATCTCGATCAATCCGGATTCGCTGGCCTGGATTCTTTCTTCCAGTAATCGTAACAGCGACCGATATTTTCGGGCTGACCTGTGTTACCAGACAGCAAACCTCGATACTACGATCGCCGAGGTCGGCTTCCGCCTGCGCGGCAATACTTCCCGTGATTCCCAAAAGAAATCGTTCAAAATCTCGTTCGACGAGTTTGCCGACGGTCGCCGTTTTTTCGGTTTGAAGAAGATGAACCTGAACGGCGAACACAACGATCCGTCAATCATGCGCTCTAAATTATGCTGGGATCTGTTCGAGAAAATGGGTGTCCCGGGTTCGCGGGCTGCACACGTCAGACTTTACATTAACGACGAATATAAAGGTCTGTATATTCACGTCGAAGAATATGACAAGACTTTTCTGAAAAGTCGTTTTGGTGAAAATGACGGCAACCTTTATAAATGTCTCTGGCCGGCCGATCTGGTCTATCAAGGCGACAATCCGGAGGTTTATAAAAATACAAGCGGCGACCGGCGCGCATACGAATTACAGACCAACGAAGCCGAAGACGATTATTCCGACCTGGCGCACCTGATCGGCATTATCAATAAAACCAGTACTGCGGATTTTGCCGATAGTCTGTATGCGCACTTCGACATCTGGAATTTCCTGAAATATCTCGCTGTCAATGTGGCGGTCGGCAGCTGGGACGACTACTGGTACAACAAGAATAACTTTTTCCTCTATAATAATCATAAAACCGGTCAATTTGAATTGATCGGTTATGATTACGACAATACTTTTGGCATCGGCTGGGACGGTAATGATTGGGGAACCCGCAATATTTATTCCTGGGGCAGTAGTGACCGGCCGCTAATCGACCGGATTCTAACCAACCAGCAATTTAAAAACCTGTATTCATATTTTATCCGGGTATTTGTTAATGAATATTTTAGCACTTCATTTTTATTTTCACGTATTGATTCGCTCAAATCTATGATAGATCCGGCAGCTGCGGCCGATATCTATCGTACTCTGGATTACGGATATACGGTTGCTGATTTTAATAATTCTTACACTACAGCTCTGGGAGCGCATGTCAAGTATGGACTAAAACCATATATCAACTCCCGCAGAGCATCGATCTTGAATCAGGCTGAAATGATTAATGTCGCACCGTTTTTCGTCTCACTGCCGATTATTTCTTTTAATTCCAGCGGTCAAGCGACGATCTCAGTGGATATTTTCGATGAAAAACGACCGGCCGAGGTGTTTTTGCACTACCAGGCAGGTGTGCAATTCGTCGATGTTAATTTGGAAAACATTTCCGAACGTAGCGATGGGCCGTTTATAATTTACCGGTACAGCACGACTTTGCCGTATCGCCAGGCCGGGGAAGAATTGCGCTTCTACTTCAGCGCCGCTGACGATGCCAGCCAGACCGGCAAATTTCCATTCGCCGCCCCGGACAATCTGCTGAGTCTGACGTTCCCGGACACTTTGTCGCGATTATTTATCAACGAAATTTTAGCCTCGAACTCAACGACGAATACCGATGAGTTCGGCGAGTACGACGACTGGGTGGAAATCTACTGCGATTCCGGTTCAATCGATTTGGCCGGTTTTTTCCTGACCGATAATTTCAGCCAGCCGGACAAATGGGCTTTCCCGGATACAGTTATTTCGGCCGGGCCACATTTGCTCATCTGGGCTGACGATCAGGCGGAACAGGGCGCCTGGCACGCGTCATTCAAGCTCGATAAAAGCGGCGAATTCCTGGCAATTTTCAGGAAAACAGATACAACCTTCGTGCTGATCGATTCACTGACATTCGGTTTACAAACTGTCAATATTTCCTTCGGCCGCATCCCGGATGGCGGAGATAACCGGTCATTCATGCCGCCTTCACCCGGTTCGGCTAATTCATTAAATGCGATTTGGAAAAACTCTTCGTTACCGACTGACTTCACCGTCTATCAGAATTACCCGAATCCGTTCAACGGTCAGACCAAAATCCGCTATTATTTGCCTCAGTCCGCTGTTGTACAAATCGCCGTCCTCGATCTTATCGGGCGGATCGTCCTGGATTTTACTCCGCAGAACCAGTCAGCCGGAAAACATATTTTCGCTCTGTCTCTGGAAGAGATTGGCAGCGGGATTTACTTCGTGCGGGTTAATGCGGGAAAAGAGCAGCGCCTGCTCAAATGTGTGCTCGTGAAATAATTGTCTGACAATGATGTGAGATTTCTTAGCGGTTTTTTTGTCCGGAATCCTTAAATGAGTTCACTGCCCGCCAGACCCGTAGAAAATTGCCGCCCCAGATTTTGGCTATATCGTCTTCAGAATAGCCGCGCCGGACGAGTTCGCGGGTAATGTTTTCCATCTGGCTCGCATCCCGGCAATCCTGCAAGGCGCCGCCGCCATCGAAGTCGCTGCCGATCCCAACATAATCGATTCCGATCAATTTAACGACGTGATCGATGTGGTCGGCCAGATCGCTGACCGTAGCTAATTGCTGAGGATAACGCATCTCAATTGTGTCCCGTTCCCGATAGGCGTTTGTTCGTTCTTCCAGACTTAATTGGTCGAGATCGGGATATTTCTCCCAATAAATTTTCAGGGCAGCTTCACGTTCGGCATTTTCCATGCCGGATTTGACGTAGCCGGTGTACAGATTTATCTGAATTACTCCACCCTTTTGCGCTATTGCCTTCAGCATATCGTCGCTTAGGTTGCGCGGATGATCGCAGATAGCACGGGCACAGGAATGGGAAGCAAAAACCGGCGTCCGGCTGAGCGCCAGCACATCGTAAAAAGCGCTGTCGGAAATATGCGAGACGTCGATCAGCATGCCGACGCGATTCATCTCGCGCACAACCTCGCGTCCGAATTTACTCAGACCGCCGTGTTCGGTCGAATCATTGGCTGAATCGCAAATGTCATTATTCTTCGTATGGCAAAGCGTGATGTAGCGAATTCCGAGGTCATAATATTTCCCGATCAGGCTCAGGTCATTTCCGATACCATACCCATTTTCCAGACCGATCAGGATGGCGCGTTTATCTTTCCTGACAGTCTCATTAATTTCGTCCGGTGTATAAGCGATTTCGGCCAGATTTATATTACTGGCGACGGCTGACCGGATGGCATTCAGGATTCGCAGAGTGGACGCTTTAGCCTTTTCATTGCCTTCCGGCGTACGTTCACCCTGCCAGATAAAAACGGCAAAGAACATCGCATCCAGTCCGCCCTCTTTCATGCGCACCAGATCAACCCGCCCGCCGCTGGCATCGGAATTATGACGCTCGCCGATGTTAAATTCCGGCCGACTGAGGTGCATGGGCGTATCACAATGCGTATCAATTGTCAGGACTCGCTGGTGAATCTGCCGGGCTTTACGATCCAAATTTGATTCTTTCATATTCCCTATCGTCGCACAGCCAGCCATCAATGTGATCAATCCTGATAAAGCAATCGCCAGCCAGTTTTTACCGATTCCGATTCGTCTATTTTCCTGCATTCTAATTCCTTTTCATCTGCGCCAACCAAACAATTTTTTAAAGTACTTAATAGCACTTAATAGTACTTCTTCTCTTACTTTTCCTGCACCTCCTGCCAGCGAAAACAGCTGACAAGATGATCGTTGACCATTCCGGCGGCCTGCATGAACGCATAGCAAATCGTCGGACCGACGAACCGAAATCCACGTTTAACCAGATCGGCGCTCATGGCTTCGGCCTCCAGTGATTTGGCCGGTAATTCGGCCAGCACTTGCCTGTGGTTGACAATCATTTTTCCACCGGTGAATTGCCAGATGTAGCGATCGAATGTCCCAAATTCCTTTTGAATTTCCATAAAGCGGACGGCATTTTCGATCGTCGCCCGGATTTTGGCGCGATTGCGGATGATACCGGCATCGGCCAGCAGGAGATTATAACGGTCTTCATTGAATTTGGCAATCCTGCGGACATCGAAATCCGCAAACGCCCGCCGGAAATTTTTACGTTTGTGCAAAATCGTACGCCAGCTCAGCCCGGCCTGAAAGGCATCCAGTACCATAAATTCGAATAGTTTCTGATCGTCGTGAACCGGCACGCCCCATTCGGTATCATGGTAAGCGATCATCAGTGCATCGTCCGCTGGCCACGGACAGCGGGAAATTTCTGTCATTAACATTCTCCATTTGTTGAAAAAATGTTTTCTTTAACACCTGAAAAATAGCTTGCGGTTAATTTACAATTACTGTAATATTTTCCAGTATGTATTATAATAAATGGTTTGCCGGCAAGGTTTGTATTTTAGTTTTAGTGGTAAGTCTGATTTCGGTTGTTCATTCTGAAAGCACCTGGACCAAACTACCGCTGAGCGGCGGTAAAATTCTCGATCTGGAACGATTTCCGGGTAATCCATCCGTCATTTTAGCAATCGCTGAAAGTGATGGCCTGTATCGCAGTGATGACAACGGCGCCAGGTGGACAAAAATTCGTTCCGGCTCTTTTAATGATATTGCCTGCACGGCAAACGGAACTGCATTTGCGGCCGATAACAGCGGTCTACTCAAATCGGAAGACAGTGGCCAGACCTGGACAACAATTCTCTCACACTACACCCGTCAGGTAGTTTGCCAGGACAGTCTCGTTATTGCCGATACGGTCTCGACCGGTTTTATTAATGGATATAAAGCCGAATGGATCATCAGCCTTGATCATGGGGAACACTGGCAGGTTTGGGGAGGTACCAGCAGTTATTATTCGATCTGGTTTGTATCCTTTATCAATGAGCGGGAACGTGGTTCATTTTTATTTCATCGGAACGGATATATTTACCGATCGGACTTTGGAAGGTTGTACCGAACTCACAAGGACAGCCTGACAAATTGGACAGAAATTGATAACTCGCTGAGAACCCTTGCCGTTCTCCATTTAGAACCTTCAGGCGTGGCCGGCGATACGCTTTGGAGCTATTCAAGATATTATGATCTGCACCCATTAGGCGGACTTGGCGGAGGAGTTTTCTACAGCATCGATTGGGGTAAAACCTGGAACAGTATCGGATTCGATTCTGTGTTTTCCATCGTAAAATCTAAATCAAATCTGCTGATCGGTACGGTAGAAGGCGATTTGTGGCAATATGAGCTAGGAACAAAACGAAAAACACTGCTCGGTTCTTTTGGCGGCTCAGTTACTGCTATTGATCAATTTTATCTCGATTCCGGTGAAATTTTAGTAGCTACTTACGGAGGAATTTATAAAACTGTCGATTTGGGGGCTACCTGGCAAAAAAGCGACCTGGGTTTTCAAAAAAACTTTGTAAACGGAGTTCAAACCGTACTGCTGGCGTCTGGTGGCGAAAGGATAATCGCTGCCACATATTATGGTGGCATTGTCTATTCGGATGACGGCGGGAAATCCTGGAATTCGGCCGAACAGAAATTCCCAATTTCTCCCGGTCTGCTGAAAGTCGCACCATCCGATTCATCCGTGTTATATGCGGGCCATGCTTTAATCTATCTTTCGACTGACACCGGCCGTACCTGGCAGATCAGCCAGACATTCTCGGATTCAGTTTATTATTATGGTTGGTATGGCCGCTGTTCTGATTTATCAATTGATCCACATGATCCTCATCATGTCTATGTAAATTATTTCGATCACAGCATGGATAGTTTTGCTGGGGTGCCGATAGCTGAAGGCTATTATCAAGAGGACAGTATCTGGCAATGGACGTATAAGGATTGGTACCATCTCAATTATCCAAATTATCTTACGAGCCATTTCGATCCGATCCGTAATTTGATCTGGATTTCCAAACCCGGGGACATCTGGTATGAAATAGCGCCGGTTATTTTCGGAGTTAATTTAAAGAGTGATAACATATTGCAGGAAATTACATTGCCGGAATACGATGATCCTGTTATCTGGCTCGTTTCCGGTCAGCGTTGTTATTACTTCAATCCCCAAACCAAGCGATTCTGGCGCTCTGCTGATTTGGGAAGAACATGGGATTCAACCGAAATAGTTGTTAAGGATTACCAATACTACCCTGATCAATTTATAATGAAACCTTTTGGGCAGTTAATGGAATATCCGGATTCATCACAATTGTTCTTA
>Ga0209749_1001233_pt1 | contig 24190 bp, 15 predicted proteins | sample EPASupsiteSAE347_FD_187267 | JGI IMG/M metagenome (GOLD analysis project Ga0209749, IMG submission 187267) | Bioremediated contaminated groundwater from EPA Superfund site, New Mexico - Sample SAE3-47 (SPAdes) (version 2) | ecosystem: Environmental > Aquatic > Deep subsurface > Groundwater >...
CTGACTGACCAGCGAGGGGGTCAGGTCAACCCGGTGCCGCCCGGGAGGGAGGATGATATCCTCTTCGCCCCAGCAAGGCCAGCGTTTTCCATCCACAGAGACCGTCTCGATAATCTTATAAGGAGTAAACCAGATGGTGGTCGGAGACTCAACAAGCCACCCCTTTTCCTCCCTCTTCAGCTTTCCCTCCCTGACCAGGGCCGATGGCAGGAAAGGTTTGTCTACATCCCTGATGGAGAATTCTGAATACAGCCCCACCGAGGAGGAGGAGATCGCTGCATTGTGAATCAGTTGATAAAGCTCGGAGCCGGTAGCCTGGTCAGTTGGGAGGGTTTGCCCGGCCTTACGCACCGGAAGGACGTTGATGTCTATCATCCAGGGAAGGTTTCCCAGCAGGGGGCGATAGCGATCCCCCAGGCGCAGGTAGCGCTCCGGAGGATTGGCCCACAGGACCCCGGGGTCCTCCACCTGAAGCAGAGAGCCGTATTTCCGGCAGAGGGGAATTACAAGCGGCGTATCCACTCCCAGGTTTTCCCGCAGGCTCTTAAGCTCGGTGGAGTCAAAGACTGTCAGGAGAACCTCCAGGTTCTTTTTCTGAGGAGTCTCCTTGAGAGAAGCAATGAACTTAAGGAGATCTTCGGTGATCGAGAGATTCAGCTCGACTCTGAAATCAACGAAGTTTTGCCACTCTCCCGGGCTTTTCTTCCAGAAGTGCGGAGAGCCTTCCTTGAATAAATCCACGGGGTCAAAACCCCATTTTTTCTCAAATAGATTACGAGCCGCCGGGTGAAATGGGGTAAAGTGCTCCGGGTCATTCGGCCCTTCCGGATTCGCATTAAAGCAGAGCTCGGCGATGTTGACCCCGTCCCATTCATACTCCTTCAAAAACAGCCCCAGCCACTCCCAGACGGCCTTCCGGCAGGACGGATCCTCCAGGGCCATGAGTGACCTCCAGTCAACCTGAGCATCTTTACCGGCGGCCGTTTTTTCACGCCACTCGGGGTGCTCATCCCAGAACATCCGGGTGACATAAGGAAATTCCAGCCAGAGATAGACGCCGATCCCGAGAGCGTGACAGACCCGGATGAGTCGGCGGTAATCATACCGGTAACTAGGGTAGAGATGCCAGCCCCCCACATAGACGGATGAAACCCCGTCTTCTTTCCAGCGCCTGGCCAACTTCTCGATGCTGACCGTCTGACGGTAACCCGGATCAAAATAGACGGAGATGGCATTCCTCTTAAGCGGAGGCGCCAATCGTAAAACTTTTGGAAGATAGTTCAGCAATTGAGGATAGCAGGAGAGGCCATCCCGGCGCCAGGGGTCAAAGAAGGTCCCGAGGTAGATAAAACGGCCGTGACCAAGCGGACAGGTCACCATGACGGGGGCCTTGCTCCCGGCCTCGACGCACAGGGCCAGGCTGAAAGCCGGAGAGGAAAAGCAATTCATGGGAAGGCTCTTTTTCCAGACAATTCTCTGATCGAGGTCCCCTATGTCCTGAAGCGAGCGCACCTGTATATTCTCCTTAAGAGGCTCGATGCCGAGAGCCTCGGAAAGAGGAGTTCCGGTGTCGGTGATGAGCCGCCCGCCGCCCCTTACATAATCCACCAGTTTGCCGCGGTCTTTCTCAGAAAGAGCCACTGCCGAGGCCGCCGGAACCAGAATCAGGCTGTAGACCCGGAGTTCCTTCTCTTGGATAGACTGGATTTTTTTAAAGGGGATCTTTTCAAGAGCAACCGAAATGCTCTTGAAGACAGCGGAAAAGCTCTCCTGATCCCGAAGAAACATGTCTTTTGCAACAGGATTCCAGATAATAGCGCCCTGGATGCTCTCAAGAGCGGCTTTCTTTCCCGGGAGGCCCTCAGGTTTACGAAAGAGCCTGAGGGCGTTGGAGAAGATCTTCCCCAGGCTGGAAACCGGCTTTTTTGTGACTCCCTCCGCGGCATAGAGCCAGCGGGTTGGGAGCTGGACCATCCTGGTTATGATCCGCTTCATCGGTCTGAAGCTGAAATGGTCCTTCTGGACCAATCCACGGTCATTGAGCCAGACTTCGTGGAGGTATTCATTGTCCAGGCTGATGGAGGCTTCGTCCGACCCGACGAGGACAGCCTTGTTCCCTGCCTTTACCCAGTGGGGAAACGAGCGTAGATCCACAAAGGAGACGTTTTCCTCTTTCATTCTCCGTATGAGCTCGCGAAGAACCGAAATATTGACGAAGGGGTGAAAAAAGACGCCGGAAAAGGAATCCCTCACCACCCGCTGGGCCCTCAGGTTGCGCAATATTTCGTTAATGGAATTCATCTCCGCTTCGACATCCTCTTCCTGCTGGTGCGTCTCCTGGTTTTCCTTAATCGCATAGGGAATGTAGCCCAGATTTTCCGGGTAGATGCGCATCCCGAAGATGTCGCGGCGGATGATGAAGGGAAATAAGATGCCTTGTTCAAAGTCGTTCAGGAATATTTTCCGCTCCGTGGCCGAGGAAAAGAAGTTGGCAAAGACCTTGTAATCTGTGGTGGAGGCCGCATAGTGCGGGGTCTCCCAGAGGATGGGATAGAGCCCGCAGGAAAAAAGCTCGCTCAATCCGATCCTAAGACGTTTGGACACCCAGGCGGCGCTGTCGTTCCGGATGGGTTTCTCGCCGACGCCGTCCCAGAATTCAAAGTCGCTCGCCGTCCTTCCGCTGTACTGGTGGGTCACGCCGTGCATGACGATGGAGCCTCCCTTTTCCACAGCATAACGCAGAGCCCGCACCAGGTTGGGACGGCTGGAAAGTCCGGCCACGAAGTCGGTTTCCGGATCTCTGAAGATGGGTACCAGCGAAATTAGAAAGGGCACGTCCTGTTCCTTGAGAAAGTTGGCGATCTCCCTGATGCTGTCGGGGTCGGAGGTGACGTTGACGTCCTCGATGCGAATCATCGCGCTCCGGGAGGGGGAGTGCTGCTCCCCCAGGATGTCGTGCAGGAGGTCGCATAAAGCCAGAAAGCGATCATTGGCGGCGATGAATGAAAAAGGGTTGTCCGCGATATACCAGAAGTCGCCGGAACGAACGATGTAGGGTACCTCCCGGGCCTTGGAAAGAGCCGTGGCGACCGTAGTGCAGGTCTTTCCGCTTATCTGAACGAGGTTCAGGACGGGGTCCCCTTTGACCAGAGTCGTATCGTGATAGACTATCCGGATAAACTCCTCTTTTACGGAATGCCCGAGCAGCCTGAAACCCCAGCGCTCCTCGCTTCCTATACGGCGAATCTGCTCCAGGTGGTTATCGATCCAACAGACGGCCTTTTTTGTTGTATAGATATCCTCCAGGAGGACCGTGGGAATTTCATAATTTTTAAGAGTGCCTATAAAAAAAACGGTGGAATAGCTCTCGACTTCGCCCCGCCGGTAGAGATTTGCCGGCTTTAGAACATACTGGGCTTCGAAGTGCCCCAGAAGCTCGGCCAGCTGCAGGCTCTCGTTCTTGGCCATGTTGATATCCAAATCCGGCCCCTCGTAAAGAATGAGAACCCGCTTGGGATTTTCGTCCTGAACGCTCATGGCCGGGTGAGAGCCTATAATCCCGGCCAGTAACAGAAAGGCGAGAAGGAGGAAGACGGATCTTTTTTTCATTTAAGTTTTTTCCTCAAACCGCTCGGTTTTGTCCCAGACCCGCTTTCTTCCTCCCAGGTCCTGGAGAATCCCCATGAAGACGACCGGAAGCCAGAGCTGGCAGTAGGTGAGGTACATGAAGGGTACCGTCAGGAGATTTTTGGGCCGGTCCTCATGCTCGAAGGAGAGGGCCAGGTAGATTTCCAGAATAAAGAGCACATAGGCCAGAATCCACACCTCGTTAAAGGGCCCGGGGAGGTTGAGGTCTATCCAGCCGAAGAGTCCTCCGATGAAGATGGCGTCCGAGAGGAGGATGGCCGCGAAGAAAATATAGTACAGGGAAAGGAAATAGAGAATTTCCAGCATCAGACGCTTGGAGCCCAGGGAGAACCACTCCCTGAGGAACTTGAAGACCACGTAGTTGTTGCCCCGGACCCAGCGGGTCCTTTGTTTGAGCCAGACCCGGACCGTCTCCGGCTCCTGCTCCCAGGTGACGGCGTGGGGTACGAATTTTATTTTCTTTCCGGCCTTGTAAATGCGGATGGAAAGTTCCGCATCCTCGGTTAGAGCCTTTTCATCCCACCCGTTTAAAGCGCGGATGAGCTCGGTGCGGATGATGAAATTAGTGCCCGGAATGGTCCCCAGGCGGAAAAGGAACCACCTTCCCGCCTGCACGATCCACTGAAAGCTGATCCCCTCGATGTTGATGAAGCGGGTCAGGAGATTCTTTGAGGCATTGGCGGTGCGGAACTTGCCCGCGGCCGCCCCGAGAGAAGGATCCGCCATCAATTGAAGCACCAGGTGCTTAAGCGCCGCCGGATCCGGCCGGTTGTCCGCGTCATAAACGGCCAGAAACTCACCCCGGACGTGCCCAAGAGCCATGTTGAGCGCCCGCGACTTCCCCTGCCCGCCTTCGGGCGGCGCCAGATGCAGGACCCTGATTCGGGGATCATCTGCCGCCAGGGCGTCCAGGAGGGCGCCGGTCGAGTCCGTGGACGAATCGTCTATGGCGATGATCTCCATCTTGTCCCGGGGATAATCAAAAGCCGTGATTTTTCGGATGGTTTTGCGGATGACCCGCTCCTCGTTGTGGGCCGGAATGAGGATGGAGACGAGGGGCAGGAGACTATCGTCGGTATATCCAGGCATCTCCTTCCGCTCCCGGCGGGAGCGCAGGTAGTAGAGGAATCCCGCCACGCTAAGGGCGAGCTGATAGAATATCATGAACCAGATGAAGATAACGCAGATGAGAAAAAAGATGTCAGCCATTGTCACCCGCTATGGGTATAAAAAATGATGTGAAAGCTCTTCTCCAATCTCCGGTACAGGGGAAGCATCCGCTCCCTGAGAATCTCCTCCCGCGAAATGTCCGGCAGGAGCCGCAATTGCACCTCATCTGCAATCTCAGTTAAGGAGAGCTTTCCGGCGCTCAGGCGGTAGATCATCTTTTCGGCATCATCTCTGAGAGTCTGCCGCCTGAAGGAGCCCGTAAGCAGAATCTCTCCTCCGTCCGTGGAATACGTCAACTTTTCCACGGTCCTCATGGGAATCCAGGAATCAGGTACTCCCTCTTCCACCCGTGCCAGCGTTCCAAAACGCGGGCTTTCCGAGAGGGACAGGAAGGTCTCGACCGCCTCAGAACCCGCCAGAACAAATTGAAGCCAGAAGGTAAAAGTCCGGTACTTCCTGGCCAGCTCAAAATGCCTCCTGACCCGCTCCGGGGGAAGGGACGGTGCCATTTTACGCATCTCGGCCAGAATCTCTTTCTGAAAGAGCGCCTGGAGGCGGCGGATATCGTTCTGGGTCATCCCGCCGCTCTCGATAAGGCAATCGCTTAGAGAAAGTCCGCTCTTAAAATCACTCTCTATAATTTTAAGACCATAGTCCTCCGGGTTCTGAGCGATATCCGTCGCCGGATAGGGACTGAGAAATGAAGTGGTCAACTCAAAAATCCCGGGAGCCAGGTGAAGAAGCCTTTTGGCCAGATCCAGGCTCATTCGGAAAGAATCTTCCGATTCACCCGGGCCTCCCAGGATGAAATTACCGCAGACGCTGGGAATGTTCTCCCGGGCCAGAAGGGAGATGGCCTCTTCCATTTCCTCCACCGTAAAGCCCTTTCGGTACCGCCTGAGGGTCTCAGGGTCACCCGATTCTATGCCAATCTGCATCCTGACCATCCCGGCCTCCCTGAGAAGGGGAATGAGATCGGGATGGCGGATCAGCACATTGACTCTGCCTTCGCAGTAGAAAACAAAGGGCCTGGCCGCCTTTTTTCGGTACTCGATGAGGAGGCGGGCGATCTCCTTGGCCCGCTCCGGATCAGCCACGAAGGTATCATCTACTATTTCGAAGGCGCTCACTGAATATTTTTCAAGATTGGTCACTATTTCTTCAAAGACGTTCCGGGGGGAGCGGGTGCGATATTTTGAGCCCTGGACGGCCTGGAAGCAGAAACTGCAATGGTAGGGGCAGCCCCTTCCGGAGACAATGTGAAAACTGTATTTTGCCCCCCCCAGGAGGCCGTAATCCGGCCAGGGCAGAGCGTCCAGATCCTCTATGAAAGACGCCGGCGGGTTCTGCCTTATGCCCCCCTCATGCCTGAAGGAGACCCCGGGTATTTCCTCAAGCGAGCCCTGAGAACGGCAGAAATACCGGGCCAGGGCGAGAGCCGCAATTTCTCCCTCCCCGGCGACGGCAATATCAAATTCCGGAAATCGAAGGAGATTCGGCCCCTCAATGGTAGCCAGAGGCCCGCCCAGAATCACTCTTGAACCGGGGGAAATTTCCTTGATGCGGCGGGCCAGATGCCGCACGGATTCAATGTTGTCCGAAATCGTGTAAAATCCGACCATGACGGGAGCTGAATTGCGTATGAAGCGCTCAAATTCTTCCGGAGGAAAGTAGAGGTAGGTGAGGTTATCCAGGCACTTGACGCCGAAACCGTTATCCTGAAGAAGAGTGGCTATCGAGAGAAGGCCCATGTTGTAGTACGAGTAGGTCAGGTTGTAAAAACTGTCCAGATGGATGAGAAGAAAGTCAAGCCGGGCCGCGTTATTTCGCTCTTCCAAATTTTGGAGCATCTCGGAGACCGACCGCATAAGCCGTTTACAGGCAGGTCATCAGAGCCGGCGAGCCCCGACATACCTGAGGCGGTAATAGGGGTCGGAGAGGTCGCTGACAGTCACCCCGCGGCTGCTTGACGAATGAATGAACTTGTTATTGCCTACGGAAATGCCAACGTGGGAGACTCCGGAGGAATAGGTGCTGAAAAAGACGAGATCGCCCGGCTTAATCTCCGAAGAAGGAACAGGAGAACCCTGGAGATACTGGGAATCAGCCATCCTTGGGAGGGAGATCCCGAAGGTGGAAAACATTTTCCATACAAAACCGGAACAGTCGAATCCGTAGGAGGACGTCCCGGCCCAGACATACGGCACGCCGATGTAATCCATGGAGTGGCGCACCAGGCGCGTCATCAGATTCCCGTGGCGGGAGGCCAGGCTGGTTCTTTTATGCCCGACGCTGCCCGGCAGGCAGACCTTGCCCGCCTTGACGGATGCGGAATTTCCTCCCGCGAACTTAAGGTTGACGGGCCGTGGGGGGGTTAGATCCGCCTCCGGCATCGAAGGAACCTCGCTTGGGAGCCCCTCGACCGAAAAAGAGGACCCGACCACGTCCGGCACCAAGCCCGCAGGGCCGACCCGGTAGCTTTCAGCATTAGCCGCGGCGGCAGAGAGGACAAAAAACAACAAAAAGGCAAACAGCTTCCATGTCTCTTTAAACTTCATGCAGAAAAATTCTCCTTTTCTCCCGGGAACTCCTCCTTTATGCAAATATGCTTTTTTATTAACATTTGCGCCGGAGAAAATCGGTAAAATTCCGGAAGATTCTGATTTTCAGAGTTAATTATAACTTATCTTGAAAGTATAGGTCTTCTTCCCGCCGCTCTCCCGGATTCTTTCAAGAAAACACGCCCGCATCCGGGCGATTATCCGCTCCATCTCCTCGGGGGTGGTGTCGCCCCACTCGTCCGGATCGGTGTAACAGTACTTGTTATATGGACAGTTTGCGCAGTCAGCCAATGACCTCTCCTCCGGCTCTTTGATTACGGCAGATCTCACGGATACATTCTGGAGAGCATCCTGGGGAAGGCAATCGTCTCCCGCACGTGTTCCAGTCCGCATATCCAGGAAAGTGTCCTTTCGATGCCGATGCCGAAACCGGCGTGCGGCACCGAACCGTATTTTCTCAGATCCAGGTACCAGCGGTAGGCCTCTTCCGGGAGCCCGTGCTCCCTTATCTTATGTTCGAGGAGGGCCAGGTCGTCCTGCCTCTGCCCCCCGCCGATGATCTCCCCGTAACCCTCAGGGGCCAGCATGTCGGAACAGACGGCCACCTCCGGTCTCCCGGGATCGGACTTCATGTAGAAAGCCTTGCAGGCCGCGGGGAAGTTGCAGACAAAGAAAGGTATTTCAAACTTATTGGCCAGGACCGTCTCATCACCGCCGCCGAAGTCCCCTCCCCACTCGATTGAAATTCCATTGGCAGTCAGGATATCCAGGGCTTCGTCATAGGAAATCCTGGGGAAAGGGGGTTTAACCTTCGAAAGGAGGCTGGTGTCTCTTTCCAGGATGGCCAGTTCCGCCTTTCTTTTTTCAAGGACCGTCTGCACCACGTAGGAGACAAATTCCTCCTGGACCTTCATGTTCTCCTCCTGGTCGCAGAAGGCCATCTCCGGCTCCAGCATCCAGAATTCCATCAGGTGGCGGCGGGTCTTGGATTTTTCCGCCCGGAAAGTCGGGCCGAAGCAATAGACCTTCCCGAAGGCCATGGCGGCCGCCTCCATGTAGAGCTGGCCGCTCTGGGAGAGGTAGGCGACGCCGTCGAAGTACTTGGCTTCAAAAAGATTCGTCGTGCCCTCGCAGGCGGAGGGGGTGAGGATGGGGGCGTCAATCCTGGTGAATCCGTTGGAATCCAGAAAATCTCCCATGGCTTTCATAATCTCATGGCGAACCCGGAGGATGGCGTGCTGGCGCTGGGAGCGAATCCAGAGATGGCGGTTGTCCATCAGAAAATCCGTACCGTGCTCCTTGGGAGTGATGGGGTACCCTTCAGCAATCTGCAGGATCTCCAGAGCCACAAGATTCAGCTCATAGCCTCCCGGGGCCCGCTTGTCCTCCCGGACCGTGCCGCGGACGATGAGGGAACTCTCCTGGGTGAGACGGCCCGCATTCTCAAATATCTCCGGCGAGACCTCGGATTTAACCACCACCGCCTGTATGACGCCGCTGCCGTCCCGCAGCTGAAGAAAATGGATACTGCCGCTTGAACGCTTGTTGTAGAGCCACCCCTTAATTATGACTTCCCGGCCAACGAAATGGCCGACTTTCTGTATGGTCGTGGTGGCGGGAGTGAGCGTGTTCATAGACATCCGTGTATTCCTCCTTTATAAAACCTTGAAGCCAGCAGACCCCTTCGATGTTTGAATTCTCTGGTATATCGGCCGGTATATCCCCGGCGGCGGCCACGATTCCCAATCTTGTGACGAAGGTGTCAATATAAAACCAGAAGATGGGTTCGCCGGTGGCCGGATTGGTGAGGGTTTTCTTCTCCAGCACGCGCCCCTTGAAAAAATAATGGCACTCTTCCTCCTGGAGAGCCACAAAACAGCCGGATGGGGTCTCCTCCTGTTTTCCGGCTGAGATATTCACCTCAAAGGCCAGGCCGACCAGGCTGATTTCCAGGAATTCATCGGCAAACCAGAGGCATTTCTGAAGGAATTCCGGCGCAAAGATGAGGAGAGGGATGGTAAAATCCTTCTCGGCCCCGCGAAGTTTTCCAAAGAGAATTCCTTTCCCCAGAGCTGGATTAAAAAACATCTCCTCGAGCTGGAAATCCTGGTAGGCCTGGCCCCTGAAACCGGGGTAAAGGCTCACCAGGTCGGCATATTCACTGTTTTCGTCGGAATACCTCGTAATGAACCAGAGCAGGATATTTTCCCCGACTTCCTTGACAAAGACCAGGAAGCGACCCTCCTTGCAGCGTTCCCCCTTAAGGGAGGCGGTCCTCAAGTTCTCCTCGATGAAATGCTGAATGGCCGGGCTGGTCTCCATACTCCCGAAGCCCACGGCCGTAAAAGTGCTGCTCATGAATATTGATTCGTCCCATCTCAAATAAAATCCTGTAGCTGTTAGCTTTCGTCCCTGCAATATCGAACAGGGGCCTTACCCGCGAAGGGTGGAAAAGACCGTTAGAATTCTGAAAGGAGAGTCTTTTACTGTTTGGCGTGACAAGAGGTGATTGTTAAATTTCCCGCGAATTATTGAGAAGAATCACTTTATTTAAAAGGAGAAATTTTCGGATGAAATATAAATCTTTGTTATTCTTCATATTCATGGGTGTTTTTACTCTGATTCTTTCAAGCTGTGGAGGAAGCACTTCCGTCACTCCATCTCCGACTCCGCCGTCTTCAGCGGATGTTCCTCTTGCAGGTCAGAATTTAAAGATGCTTACTGATGAGGAAATCTCATCAGGCAAAACCGTTCCATCAGCAAAATTTCATTTTTTTGCTGATTCCCTTAATAGTCCTGTAACTGAATCCTCTGCATTTTTATCGCCTTATGATAATGCTTTAAATAAGGGTCCTGTTATAAAGATAGGAACTCTGCTTTTTTCAATTTATAATAATTTCACAGTTAAGTCGGACCTGAAAGTGATAAATAACGAGATTAAAGGATTGAGCAACTATATCCTTGATATAAATGCCGAACTCACTCAATTAACCAATCAGCTTGAACTTACCCAGGTCAATATTCAGGATTACATATCTTCTTTAAATGTACAGAATTATATTACTCCCATTAAAACCGCTTATTCCACCACCAGCTCGGTCGGGCTGATGTATTATTCCGATGAAGCCGTCCTTCTTGATGAGGGTGACCCTACGGCCGTTCCGCTGGTTACTTTGCAGAACCAGGCAAGTGTTTATGTAGCAGATGTGGCTGCACCGAATGGTATAGCTTTACAGGTTCAGGGAATTCACGATTCCATATGTCCCGATCTTGCAGGCTTGAATGGAGTTCTGAAGGATTATACGAATAAAATCATACTTGATCCCAGTCAGAACGGAAATAACCAGAACGTGAAGGACCCGAAGAACGCCATGCCGACTTATCTTCTGCTGGAATCATTCTTTACCCAACTGCTGAACTATCAGTTTCAGGGATTGACAATTCTGGTCAATGCCTATAATTATCAGGATCCAACGGGGAATCAATCCCTGGCATATATCAATGGCACCTTTAAATCGCTCCTGAAGGATGAAATAAAAAAATATCTGGATACCGTAAATTATATGGTCACAAATTTGGTCGATTACCGGACATCCGATAACTATGTCCACGATATGAATTACTTCAAGTATGGTCTGGCTCCGGACAACGTTTACTTGATGGTCCTGGCCCGTTCCAGGTTCTTCTGTGCCCTTATCACGAAGGCTTATGAGGATGATTTCGGTCTCTATGGAGCCATGGCGCTTCCATATGATTATTCCGGCGGGGCGGACATAAACCTGACGTTTCAGGGGAAGAATAATATCGATCTCACAGTTCCCGTAAAATCCCAGAAAATATCAGGGAGATTTCCCTATACAAAATGGGAGACGGGCCCTAATTATTTCAATGTATCCCCGGATAATCAATGGCTTTTTTATGACATGACTCCCCCCGGCGATCTCCCTGCCGGTGACTACGGGGTATATCTTAACCAGGGAACTTCCAATCCATGGCCTTGTGAGGATAGATATCTCGGGAATGTGAGTATCAAATATTATGATCCTCACCATCCCAATCCCAATACGGCGACTTATACTGAAACTGAAACCAATACGGTAAAATTCGGGTATTTTTCATTGAAATGGCCGTGGAATTCCCAGAAAATATCCTCTGCTCCCTTTTATTACTGGGTTTTCCCTGCAAAGATTAAATACAAGGATCTGGACAGTATGATACTATTGAATGTCGACAATCCTTATTTAAACAATGTAAAAGAATCGGAATATTTTGTCACTTTTCCTTTTTCCAATACTTCCTTCAACAATCAGATAAAAATGGCCATGAGTAAAATTGGCTGGTCACCCTGGCATGCTGCTGAATTAACGTTTGAATATGAACTTCAGCTTTTAATCAATATCAATCCGGCTCCAGGCGATGTGTCTTTTGTTTCTGCTCAGATGATGTATTACGTACTGGGAAATGTTGGGGCCAATTATCCGAATACCACCCAGGGCACCAAGTATCAAACAGAGTACAATTTATCACTTTATGACGATACGTCGGCAACTTATTATCCTTTTGTTGCTTATAGAAACACCACGCATTACATTAATGACAATAATACTTATCAGGGTATGACGAATTTTCAGCTCCCGAACCATACAACGGGTTATAGCGTACGTATAAACGCAATGTATGACACCTATGACTATCCGCAGTATGGCAATGATTTTTCTCTGTTATTGACCTGGTATATTCAGCTCATGTATACCAACACCTATAATATTTTCCAGTAGTTCTTAGCTGTCGGAATAAAAAGAAGAGCCGGCTTTGCCGAGGAGAGGCCAAGTGTGAGGACAGGTCATATGGCCATCGGGATTTAACTGGTGCCGGAGGGGGGAATCGAACCCCCACGCCCCTCGCGGGACCCGGGATTTTAAGTCCCGTGCGTCTGCCAATTCCGCCACTCCGGCACGCCCTGCATTCTTCTATTCCGCTTTCAAAAAAACCTTCATTTCTCCGAACACCGATGGATCGGGAGGAAAAAAGGCAAAAATATCGCAAAAAATGGCGATTTTTCTTGACAAATCGCCTCGCGGGTGGTAAAATTGATCTGCAGATACATCTTGTGAGGTGATTGTATGTCACATGAGTTCATCGTCGTGGAAAACATCGAGATTATCGAGGCATTGTACGCCAAGTATCTCGGCGCAAACAACTGATCCATGTGTGGTTTTTCCCTATCCTGGACAAAAGGCTTGCTCGAACAAGCCTTTTTTTATTTTGAGGCCGATACGCTTTATCAGTGAAAAATATCCGTTGAAGGCGGAGCGCCATGGTTGATTTCATCCCGTCAGAGGACTACCAGTTGTCTGATGGCAGTCCGGTTGACATTGAGTTGTTTTCTTTATTTTTCAACTTCTTCGCGCAGGCGACCGGGATCACGCTGGCTGTCTTTGACCCCGATGGCCGGCAAATCTTTCCCTGCTTCGGAGGGAATTCTTTTTGCCGTTCTCTAATGCGGTTGCCTCTTCAAGAACGGTGCCTTGACTGTCACAAAAAGGCCTGCCGGGAGGCCGTGGATGAATCGGCCCTCAAGATATTTTCCTGTTACCTGGGACTTTCAAATTTTGTCGTTCCCCTGGTGAACGACAATAAAGTCGTCGCCCTGATCTCCGGAGGGCTTACTGCGTCAAGAAAGCCTTCTTCACTTCTCAAGGGGCAACTGTGCATCATAAAGGGTCTTCCGGCTAAAACAGGAGAGTCATATTACCGGGTGCCGATAATTCCAGCCAATATTTTTGCCGACCACGTCTCCCACCTCGTAAAATTCGCCGCAAGTTCTTCCCGCCAATTCAAGAAGGAGCCATATTCAAAGGAGGAAATAAACAGTTCCATTATCCAGATCGGCGAAGCCTTAAGCTCCGCTCTGAACTTAAATCAACTCCTGAAACTGATTATTGAGATATGCATCCGCCTCATTCATGCCGATGCAGGAAGCATTTACCTGCTTGAAAACCGAAACCTGGTCACCAGGGTCTCCGTCGGCATGGAGGATGACCAGGCGCCGGCTATGACCTCACGGATTCGCGAAAGCCTCGTGGGCTGGCCCCTCTCCTCCGAAAAAACCTTTGCCGGAGACAGCGGTTTCCGCTCACACGAACCTGTTTATTCATCAAGACAACATTTCAATACCTATCTTGGAATTCCCCTCGGCAAAAAAGATGATATCAGGGGGATTCTCAACATTTACAGCCGGGAACGCCAGGCCTTCTGCTCCGAGACCGCCCAGGTTCTCTCTTTCTTCATCACCCAGGCCGGTCTGGCCATAGAAAATGCCCAGCATTTCGAGAGCGAAAAACAACGGGCCAGGGAACTCAGCAACCTGTATAATGCGGTGCGGACCGTGGAAGAAAGCACGAATCAGGCCGAAACACTCCACAATACGGCCAAGCAGATGGCCCGCCTATCCGAAGTCAACCGCTGCATCATCATGCTGGTGGACGACAAGGGAACGGAACTGAAAATGAGGGCCAGTTACGGCCTCTCCGATGAACAAAAGGACTTCTTTTACTATTTCAGCATGCCCCTTAAACAGATCGAGGAGGTCTACTGGCAGAACATCCGTGAAGGGAAACCCATCACTCTGGACAGCCCTCCGCCGGCGAGCCCGTCCCTGGAAAAACTCTTTACCCTTCTGCCGTCCAATTACCTTCTGATCATACCCATTTACACCGGTAAAAAATTGATGGGACTCATATTTCTGGACGACTCGGAAGTCGCTCACCACTTCACTCCCTCCCAGATCCGAACCGTCATGACCCTCAGCATCCACGCCGCCACCGCCATCCAGCGTGCCCTCCTCCTCGCCCAGCAGGAGCAGAATCTCAAGCATCTCAACGCGCTCTACCAGGTCTCCTCCAGCATCACCCAGATCCTGAGCCTTTCAAAAGTGACCAGCCTGATCGTGGAGAAAGCCTGTCACATCGTGCCCATCCCCGCCTGCGCCCTGATGACATGGGACGAAAAAATAAAAGGTTTTGCCGTCAATGCCATCCACGGCCTCTCTTCCGAAGATCTCGATCTCACCCTTTTGGACGATCTCTGTGTACAGGCATCCAACCGGAAGAAACACGTTTATATATCCCTCAAGGATGACCAGGAACGCCTTCCCCTGCTGGAAGAGACTGAATTCGGCGGAATCCTGGCCCTGCCGCTGACCTCGAAAAAACGGGTCCTCGGCGTTTTGCTCTGCCTCTCCCACCGAATCCGGCCGTTCAGCCCCGAGGAGATACGCCTTCTGAAAAGCTTTTCCCAGCACGCGGCCATTGCGATGGAAAACGCCCGGCTCTACGGTATCATCAAGGATAAAGTCCATGAGCTGGCCACCCTTTTTGAGGTTGGAAAATCCATCACGTCCACCCTCAAACTGCCTGAACTTCTGGATAAAATCGCCGCCATCCTCTGCAATGTAATGAAGGCCGATGCCTCCTCCATTTTCCTGCTCGATCGCGATGCCTGGGAACTTTATCTGGTGGCCTTCAGGGGCCTGGGGAAACACCTCGCAAACCAACCCATCCCGCTTTCCGGCGGAATTTACGGGACGACCCTGAAAACCAATACCCCTCTGGCCGTTTATGATCAGAAGGAAAACGACGCCTCTCGCATTTTTCCTGAAGAAATTCGCAATGAAGGCATGAAGACGATTCTTTCCGCCCCCCTTCTGGCCAAAGGAAAGGGGATTGGGGTTGTCAGCATCTATAAGAAAGATGTTTACCCCTTTGAGGAATCGGAGATCAACCTGCTTATGACCCTGGCAAACCAGGCCGCCATGTCCATAGAAAACGCCCTTCTATACCAGGATCAATACGATATGGCCCAGGAACTCCAGGCCCTCCTGATGCCTCAGGCGGAGCTTACTTTCCCGGGGCTCAAGACCGGCTATATCTATATGCCATCCAGGGAATTGAGCGGAGATTATTACGATCTCATCCCTCTCGGTAATCATAAAGTGGGAATAACGATCTCGGATGTCTCCGGGAAAGGCACCCAGGCGGCTGTCTATACGGCCCGCGGCAAGTACATTCTGAAGTCCTACGCGACCGCAAACTATCCTCCGAACGAAGTCCTTAAGATGGTAAACAAGCTTATGTCCAGGGAAACGGAAAGCGGCAAATTCATAAGCATTTTTTATGCCGTGGCCGACCTGCAGAAAAAGGAACTGTTCTTCAGCAATGCCGGCCATCCGCCCCCCATCTTCTGGGACGCCAGCCGGGAAAAAATCTCGCTGCTCGAAAGCGACGGCATTCTCATCGGGATCGACCGGGAGGCTTCCTTTTCGCAAAACAGGCTGGCCTTTTCAGCCGGAGACATGCTTCTTCTTTATACGGATGGCATTACCGACGCCCGCTCTCCCGACGGAGGGATCTTCGATATTGACAGACTGAAAAGGCTGGTTCAGAAAAATGCGGATCTTTCCCCGCAGACGCTGGCGGACAAGATACTTGCCTCGGTGAATAAATTCAGCCGGCGCAAGCTGACCGATGATTTCACCCTGTTGATTCTGCGCTTTTAGCGCCCCGCCGAAAGGCGGTGGCGGTTTTAGGCGCGGGGGCGATATAAGAGGGCCTTGACCGCCGACAGGACTTTGCGGCGCGAAGAGCCTATCGGACCATCCAGAGTGCACCCGGCGGCCTGGCGATGGCCGCCTCCTCCGAACAGGGCCGCGACTTCGTTCACCGGAATCGTATTGGATCTCAGACTCACCTTGAACTTGTTGCTTTCTCCGTTCATTTCCTTGAAAAGAACGGTGACCTCGGCGCCCTTCGCCTGGGACAGCCCATCTACGAAATGTTGAATGTTTTCATCGCCGGCTCCGGTTTTTTTAAACATCTCGCTCGTCAGAGTCGCCCATACCAGGCGTCCGTCGCTGGTGCGCCTGCTCCCTGAGAACATTTTACCCATGAGCTTGAGGACTTCGTAATCCATCTCGCGGTATATGCTCCGGGAGATCGCATTCACATCTATGGGAAAGGCGAGCAGTTCGGAGATGATGGCATGGGTTCTGGCCGTAACATTGGAGTATTGAAACGCTCCGGTGTCCGTTAGAATAGCCATGTATAAAGAAGTTGCTATATCGATGTCCAGAGGAGAATTCAATCTTTTAATCAACTCGAAAACCATCTCACCGACGGCGGCAGAGGAAGGATCCACCCAGTTTACATCCCCGTAAAACGTGTTGTCCGGGTGGTGATCGATGTTGATAATCATATCGGCCGACCCGTTCACATCGATTCCCTCGGGAAGCCTTCCCCAGTCACTGCACTCAAGGAGAATCGCCGCATCAAAGCGCTCCTTCGGAATCTCCTGTAAAATGGGATATTTACCGGATATAAGAGAAAAAGAATCCGGAATCCTGTCCTGGCAAAAGAGAACTGCTCTTTTCCCCATCTTTTTGAGGGACATTCCCATGGCCAGCATCGATCCGAGATCGTCGCCATCAACGGATACATGGGGCAGAATCAGAAAGCTGTTCTTTTCAGCAATTATTTCAGCCACTTTTACGGCGGAATCTGCGATCATTCCCCTGTTTCTCCTCGTGGGATCCGCTCTTCGCGCTCTACCTGTTTGAGCAAACTGAATATTTTAAGTCCGTGATCCAGGGATCTATCGATGACAAATTCAATTTCAGGAATGAAACGAAGCCGGATTTTCTTACCCAGCTCCGTTCTGATGAATCCTTTGGCGCTCTTTAGGCCCTGGAGTGTGGTTTCCCTGGCCTGGTCATCACCTATGACACTGAAGTATATTTTTGCCTGGCGAAGATCAGGACTCATCTTAATGCCGGTGACCGTCAAAAAACCGACGCGGGGATCCTTGATTTCCTGCAGGATTTCACAGACAACCTGCTGGAGCAGGCCTTCGACCCGCTCCTTTCTCTGCTGCGTCATGCCTCCGCTCCGGTCTCCCTTGGCACTTCCTGTAACTGAAATCCCTCAACAACGTCGCCGGGCTGCAAACCGCCGAATTTCTTGATTCCGATCCCGCACTCGAATCCCGCCTGCACCTCGCGCACGTCGTCCTTGAAACGCTTGAGTGAATCAACCCGGCCTTCATATACGACCACGCTGTCGCGGATGATACGGACCTGCGCGTCCCGCACCATCTTCCCTTCCGTGACGTACGCTCCCGAGATGACACCAAGTTTGGAAAGTTTGAAAATCTGCCGGATTTCGGCCCTTCCGGTCATGACTTCCTTGAATTCCGGTTCAAACATCCCGCCCATGGCCGCTTTGACGTCTTCGATGACGTGGTAAATGACCCGGTAGAGCCGGATATCAATGGCTTCCTGATCGGCCAGCTTCTTTATCATAGGGTCGGGACGCACGTTGAATCCGATGATGATGGCTTTTGATGCGGCCGCCAGCATGATGTCGGATTCGGTAATCGCGCCCACCCCGCCATGGATGACGGCAACCCGGATCTTGTCGTCGCTGAGGCGAATCAGGGCATGCCTTAGGGCTTCGATGGAACCCTGCCCGTCGGCCTTCAGGATGAGGTTCAGATCGCGCACTTCATCTTCCTTGGACTGGCGCATTAGGTCTTCGAGGGTGGCCCGCGGCAAAGCGGACTTCATCTTCTCCTCTTTGCTGCGCAACCCTCTGGATTCGGCAACCTGGCGGGCCAGTTTGTCATCCTCGACGACCTGGAGGATATCGCCGGCCGAGGGAATTGCCTCCAATCCGATAATTTCTACCGGAATGGAGGGAGTGGCCTGGCGCACCCGCTGCCCTTTGTCATTTATAAGGGCCTTGACCTTCCCGAGAGTCAGACCCGCCACCACCGAATCTCCGACCTTGAGAGTCCCGTTCTGAATGAGTACGGTCGCGACCGGTCCCAGACCCTTGTCCAGTTTCGCCTCGATAATCGTGCCCTGGGCTTTCCGGTTCGGATTGGCCCTCAAATCCTGCATATCGGCGACCAGGAGGATCATCTCGAGAAGTTCCTCAATGCCGATATTCTGCTTGGCCGAAACCGAGATGCATATGGTATCCCCTCCCCAATCCTCCGACAGAAGATCAATATCGGCCAGCTGCTGTTTGACCCGTTCCGGATTGGCCTGGGGCTTATCCACTTTATTGATGGCCACGATGATGGGGACCTTGGCGGCCCGCGCGTGGTTGATGGCCTCAATTGTCTGGGGCATGACCCCGTCATCCGCCGCCACGACCAGGACGGCCACATCGGTTATCTTGGCGCCCCTGGCCCTCATGGCGGTAAAGGCCTCATGTCCCGGAGTATCGAGGAAAGTGATTTTACGCCCGTCGCGCTCGACGGCATAAGCTCCGATTCTCTGGGTAATGCCGCCGGCTTCCTGATCCACGACATTCGTCTTGCGAATGGCGTCGAGGAGTTTTGTTTTGCCGTGATCCACATGCCCCAGCACGGTCACCACCGGAGGCCGGGTGAACATAAGACTCTGATCTTCCGCCTCAATCTCAACCGAAACCGGCAGCGGCAGCGGCCGGGCGTCATAGCCGAAAGCTTTCGCGACCAGGGCCGCCTTGGAAAAATCAAGATTCTGGTTGATGGCAATCATCAGGCCCTGCTTCATAAGAAACTTGATGATCTCATGGGAATTGACTTCAATACGCGAGGCCAGTTCGGCGACCGTCACCGGCTCCGGCAGCTCTATCGGTTTAAGTTCGAGAACCTCAATCGGCTCTCTGGGCGCTTTCTCCTGGTGGGGACGCTGCCTGGGACCTCTGGACCTTGTCGGCCTGAAAACGGGCTTTCTGGGAGGGGCCTGGACGATCGTCTTCGCCGGAGGCAGGGACACCTTTGGGGCCGGCGGTTTTTCCTCAGGCACGACGATCTTGGGCTCGGCGGGGGCCGCCGGCTTGGCCACTCTTCTTACAATGATCTTCCTGACTATTACTTTCCTTACCTTCTTCGGCTCCGCATCTTTTTCTCCATGGCTTATTTCCGCCGCCTTTCCCTCGACGGCGGATTCGACCGCCGAATGGGATGAGTCGGCTTTAGCGGGAGACCCGATTTCAACAACCGCCTCCGCCGCCGGAGGAGAATCGATTTTGACCTCCACGCGGGTGACTTTCCTTATAATAGGCTTGAACGCCTCCTGGGTCACTTTTTTCTTCTGGATCGTCTCCTTTATTTTGTCGGCCACATTTTCACTGAGGGTGTTTGCGTGATGCTTTATTTCAACTCCCATTTTGCCGGCAATCGGAACCAGATCCCTCCAGTTCACGTTCAGATCTTTCGCCAGATTATCAATGCGTATGGTATTCATCCCACCACTTCCTTCAATCTCTCCAGGCACCCCGGATCCAGATGCCTGACAAAACTCCTCTTAAATCTCCTTGAGCGGGTAAACTCAGTCCGGCAGGGCTCCTCCCTGCAGAGGTATAAACCCTTGCCGGCTAATGAATATTCTTCATCCCAGAAAATTCCCCTGTCTTTTTGCCACACCATTCTAACCAGCTCATTTCTGGGTTTAAGGCTCCTGCACACCAGACACATCCTCTTGGGTATATTCTTTGTCTTCATGAAAAGCCTGTATTTATACCTTGCCGCGCTTAAAGTCTAACTGTTTTCAACCGGCAGGGAACCTTCCTGAGCGGGTGCCTCAGCGGCCCGCATCTGAACATCGCTCTTTATATCCACCTTCCAGCCGGTCAAACGGGCCGCCAGGCGGGCGTTCTGACCGTCTTTCCCGATGGCAAGCGAAAGCTGATGCTCGGGAACGACCACCAGCGCAGATTTTTCCGCATTGTTCAAGGTTACGGAAATGACCTTGGCGGGGCTGAGGGCGCTCGATAGAAAAGTCACCGGATTTTCATTCCAGTGGACTATATCGATCTTTTCTCCCCTCAACTCATCCACTATGGCCTGCACTCTGGCTCCCTTAGGCCCCACACAGGCCCCGACGGGATCCACATTGGATTCGCGCGATGAAACCGCAATTTTTGTGCGATACCCGGGTTCCCTGGCCAGGACCTTGATTTCGATGACTCCGTGATGAATTTCAGGAACTTCGAGTTCAAAGAGCTTCTTGATCAGGGCCGGATGGGTCCTTGAGACTTTCACCTGCGGGCCCCTTGTAGTCTTCATGACTTCCAGGACGAGAGCTTTCAAACGCTCGCCATGCCGAAAATACTCCGTGGGAACCTGCTCCGTCTGGGGCATTACGGCCTCGGCCCTGCCGAGGTCAATGAGGAGATTTTTCTGCTCATAGCGCTGAGCCACGCCGCTGATGATGTCTCCGACCTTGCCGGTATAATCCCCGAAAACAATGTCCCGCTCAGCTTCCCTGATTTTCTGCATGATGACCTGTTTTGCAGTCTGAGCCGCAATCCTCCCGACATCTGAGGGAGTTATCTCTATTTCTACCTGGTCGCCCTCCTTGACGTCGGGCAGCATGGAGCCGGCTTCTTCGATTGAAATTTCCTGATCGGGATCTGCAACCGTGGCCACGACGTTTTTCAAGGCAAAAACCAGAACTCTGCCGGATTTCCGGTCAACCTGAACCACGATATCCTGATAGGAAGGCAACTTTTTCTTGTAGGCTGCCGTGAGGGCGGACTCCATCGCCTCAAAAATAATCTCCATAGGGATAGAGCGTTCCTTTTCGATCTGCTTCAAGGCACTGATGAGATCTTCATTCAATTGGCTTTCCTCCTTCCCGGATGCTAAGACCTGCCGGCAATTTCCCCCCATTAAGAAAGGAGTGGGTACTCCCACTCCTGACATAACGTCGCGGAATTGTATTTTTACTATATCATATTACAAAATGTTTGACAAGGGACTTCGGCTCTTGACTTTTTGGGAAAATGGGGGATATATTTTACAGAGGGTTTCCCTGGAGGGGGAACTTTGGAAGGAGGAGTAATCAATGACAGAAATCAGCAACGTACCGCTGGTGCAGGCCGCCGGCGTTTTACCCAGCATCGTGGAAAGCAAAAAGGTCACCCCGACCAACCAGTCGGACACCACCGATACTCAGTCCATACTCGGGAACGAAACTCTTACGACCAGTTTTTCCGAAACTTCGACCGCCAATTCGGATCTGGCGAAATTCTGGGGCTCTTATACCGGTGGGCTTTCCGGTATGGCGGCCAGTACTTCGGGGACCGTCGGCCAGGGATTTACGTCCAGCACTACGGATTCCCTCACGGCCTATGGTTCTCCGGGCCCCAATGCCATGTCATCGGTGCTTGATATAGCCGTGAGTAAAATGGACAACGTCATCGAGGTGGCCGGCTCAGGCATGGGGGGCGATAAGAAATACAAGATGTTCACCAGCGAACTCATCGCCGTATATGCCGCCCTGAAGGAAAAGGACAGCCAGAAGCCCGAAGAACTTCAGGCGAAGTTGAAGGAAAAATACGGCATTGACGCCGAGATCAAGGATATTGACGGCAAGAAGACCCTGGTCAACAAGGCCACCGGGAATGTTCTTATCGCCGACGGAAACGGAAACAATCTGATGGACAAGAGCGATATGAAGTTCAAGGAAGCGCTTAATTCGGCCGGCCTGGACGAAGATCTCAAGTGGCTGGCCGGCGGGGAATTTTACCAGACTCCGAATTACAAGTACTCCGTGACCCAGGTAAATGGCGGCCAGAAAACTGAGAAAACAGGGACCACCGCGCAGGGAGGGGTAGACGACTCCGGGCTCAGCTATGAAACAAAAACTGCCGTGGAAAAGCTGCTGCTCGAGAAAAACGGGGGCAAATCTTCCATAGACCTCACCCAGCAGGCACTGGCCAAGACCCAGGCCGGCGCCACAGCAGAGGAAGCCGTTCAGAGCGTGCTGGCTTCCGCCGGTACACCGTCCATCACGGCTCAAGCCCCAAGCCTCTTTGCCCGCGCTTATACCTACGCCGCATAGGGTGGATTTTCGAAAATTTAAAAAGCCCCCCGCCGACGGCGGGGGGCTTTTTTCATTGGTACCGCAAAACTTTTACCAGTTCACCGGAACCGTCAAAGAGCTTCTCGGTGGTTACATTCCCGATTTCGTCGTAGATAAATTCCTCCCAGGAGAGAATCGTTCCATCATCGTCAACAAGTTTAACTTTGACCGGCTGAAAATCGTCCAGGCATTCATAAATATAAGAGCTCATTACTTTTCCGGCCGGATTGTGCCAGATCTTTTCTTTGAGGTTTCCCCGCTCATCATAGGTAAAGCGGAAGAAGCCGACCATGTGATCTTCCTGGTTGTATTCCTCTTCAAGAGACATCTCGCCGTTTTGGTCATAGGCGTATCGCAGGCGCTTGATTTGGTTTTCTTTCCGGTCCACCCATTTTTCCTGGACGAGCTTCTGGATGTCGTCATAAGTTGAGTGGATGGCGTAGAAAATATCTCCCTCGCTGCTATATTCAGCCCGCCAGACAAGCAGGCCCGTCTCCGGGTTATAACGGTAGCGGTGGATGTTGTCTATTCGCCCGTAGCGGTCAAGCCAGATCGACTCGGAGACCTTGATACTCCCCTCCTCGTAAAAATAAAGGCGGAGGGTGGGTTTTGAGAATTCACGATCGTATTTCTCCAGCCTGATGACGCGCCCCAGATCATCATAGTAATGGTCCTGGTGTTCAAACGGGACCCGCCCATCCGGGTATTCCTTGATTCCGGCCACGTTGCCGTACTCGTCGATCCGACCGGATTTAAAATGGCGGCAATTCACGACCCGGCCGTCAATTTCCCTGAGTATTCCCGCAAGTTTTTCATTGTCCGTCTCGTAAGCCATCCCTTGTACCTCACTCTGTCTCTGTTTCCTGTCCCCTGTCTTTTGAAGTATGAAGTATGAAGTATGAAGTATGAAGTATGAAGTATATTCAATACACCTTGAGATCCGCCGCCAGGATGTCCGAGAGGCGATAGTTTTCCACGAAATCACGCCCGTATTTATTGAGGTAGAGGTGGATGTTCTCCCGGTATCTTAAATAATACCAGAGCGAATAGGCGTAGTGCTCCGCACAGACCCTGGTGCAGGCCTTCATCATTCGGTCTATTTCCGAATCGTCCATTCCTCCCTGGGAGCGGTAGGAAAGGGACGTGGAGAGCTCCTCCTCGTCATAGACGATTTCAAAGATGCCGAGTTTCTCCGGCTCCACCGAGAGCTTGGAGTGCTTGCCAAGGGTGAAGACCGAGCGCCCGTAGGAGTGGATGATGTCTTTGTGCCCGCAGATGGCCCGCACCGTCTCCATCGCCTCCTCTTCCGTCTCGGTGGGGAAACCGAAAAAAATGTAGGCGAAGTTCCAGATTCCTGCCTCCCGGGAATCTCTCAGGACATCGTAGCGCAGATCAAAGTCCACTCCCTTATTGATGAGCTGCATGATCCTCCGGCTTCCGGACTCAAAGCCCCAGAGCACCATGGTAAGACCGGCGCGATGAAGCTTTTCGAGAAGGGGGCGAGTGAAGGTCTCCTCCGTGCGGCCGTTACAGAACCAGGAAAATCCGGCATTTTCCGCGATGAGCCGATCGGCCAGTTCCCCGCCCCAGGAAGGATCGAGGGATTCGTCAATGAATTGAAAGTGCCTCACGCCGTAATTGTCCGAAAGGTGCTTCATCTCGGCGAAGAGGCGGTCGGTCGTCTTTATTTCCCGGTGGACCCCGAAGTCGGTGTCGCAAAAAGAGCACTTCCCCCAGTAACACCCTTTGCTTCCCTGAATACAGAGGACCAGTTCCGGAGTGAAATATTTTTTCAAGGGAAGGCCATCAAGACTCGAAAAACCAATCTGGTCCATCCGCTCCGCCGCCGCCTCAAAGGAGAACAGGACGCGGCGGCTTTCCGGCTCGTAAATCAGGA
>Ga0209749_1001235_pt1 | contig 24154 bp, 24 predicted proteins | sample EPASupsiteSAE347_FD_187267 | JGI IMG/M metagenome (GOLD analysis project Ga0209749, IMG submission 187267) | Bioremediated contaminated groundwater from EPA Superfund site, New Mexico - Sample SAE3-47 (SPAdes) (version 2) | ecosystem: Environmental > Aquatic > Deep subsurface > Groundwater >...
TATCTGTTTTCCGGCAGAAATCTCAGGATGGACGTTTCATGGCCGTATTTCATGATCGCTCTATCGATGATATTAAGAATATTCATAGATTATATCGTTTCCTCATAGTTGTTTTTCACTCAAATCATCGGTTAGATTAATTTCTTCGTTCAATTTCCAAAGAATCATCATGATGGCAAAGATTGTATACATTACGACAGCCGGTGGGCCGTTGAGTGTATTTTCAGTCAGCCCCTGTATGATTATGGCCATCAGGGAGGCTAAAGAAATAACAGCCCATCCTTTTACAAAATCGTTTTTTCCCTTTGCTGCTAATCTCCAGGCAATTACAATAAAAGTTATAATTAAGTAGCCGAATAGCATCAATCCTATGAATCCGGTTCGAACGGCCAAGTCAACGATAAGATTATGAGGCGCCTTGTGGGGGGTTTTTTGTCTGTATTCAGGGGGAACACGGGAATTGTATTTATTCAGGAGTGATTCGTCATAATAGCTCTGCATGCCGAATCCGATTCCCGTAAACGGATGATCTTTTGCTATTTCAGTAAAAGTATACCATATTTGCCAGCGATCGGATTTAGTGATCTTGTTGTATAAAGCCTCCGGAGTCAATACCGTTCTCACCGGCATTAAGAATAAAGATAGAACAAAGGCGAGTAGAACCATTAATATGGCACGTTTATTTATCTTAAGAAGAACAATTAAGCCGACAAAGAGAGCCAATATAGATCCACGCGTTTGGGTTGCCACTGTAGCTATGGTGAGAATGAGCATGCCAAGTCCCAAAAGAAATTTTACTGTAAAGTTTTTGGTCTCTTTGAAGCGCAGGATCAACAAAAATATGGCGAAAACAGTCACTGTTCCAATAATATTAGCCGGCATTTCTATGTAGGCTGTTTGTCCCAATTTTACAGTTAATTTGTTACCTAAAATCATGTAAAAGTGAATCATTATGCCCACCGCAAATATTACGCTTGATAAGATGATGGTGGTGGTTAGAACATTCATCTTTTTCTGAGATCTAAAGAATGTAAACAGCATATAGCTGATTAGAATATACTTGATTAAATGCGCGTAGATATCGTGCAGGCTGTTTTTGATATTAATGGCAAAGAAAAGACCAAAAATACACCAGATCGTAAAGAGAAAGAAGGGGATTGTTGCCGGCGTATCGAATATATCAATCTTTTTTTGAAGGATAATGTGGGTTGTAAAAGCGAACAATGAGAGATAAAAACTTATTTCCTCGATAGCCGTCAGTTGTGGGAGGGGATTGAAGAAAACAAATATCAGTGCCGATGATGAGGCAATGGAAGGTATATGTTTACGTAAAAAAAAGGTAATGCGTTCATTCCCGAGAGGACGACAGATGTCATTCATTTAAGGCCTTTTGATTTTCCGAGCTGAAATTATTTAATAATTTGCAACTGATAAAAATGATATTAATTCTTAGTCGATGTTTTTATGCCTGTAAGCTTCCCTGCCGGTCAGAAATAATCTATATCCTGCACATAGGATAAGCCTATATTGTCTTTGAACTTTTCGTAAAATTTGGGGTAGTCCGCAACGGATTTGTTTTTCAGTGGTTTATAAACATTGATATACGAATCCAGTTGCGGCCATTTACGGTCCCAGATTTTTCTTGTTTCCAGCGGCCAGTTATCCAGGTATCCGGCATGACTTCTATCTTTTGATTTATTTTTCTCCGTCACCTTGTGATAATGCCAGACAAAAGAGTCCATGCTGATACACGTGCAGCCGCCATTCAGGAAACACCGCAGGGAAAAGTCATTATTTTCATAAGATGCCTTCCATTGCTCGTCGAAATAGCCGACCTTTTCAAAAATAGATGTTCTCCAGAACATGACATTCAATTCAACCCCTATGCAGCGCAGATAATTTTTCGATTTGCCGTTAAAAAGCGGTTCCAACAAGGAGGTTTTTTCCGCCCTGAGTTGGCCGAGATCGAGATGATCAGATCCATAAGGTTCGGAGGGCAACCATGTCTGATAATCGATATCACTTTTATCTGTAAAAGGCGTTGCCTGATAGACTTCCGGAATTTGTACTTTTTCGTATAAATCTTCATCCATTCCGGTGGTAATCACTACATCGGAAGTTATTAATCCTACGACGGGAGATTTGCATGTCCTGACGAACAGATTTATTGCTCTGCTGATACCGATGTTACGATTCAGGAGGATCGTGGAAAACCCGAGCTTGTTCTGTTTTTCAATCAGCCAACTCCGGTGATTTGATGTTGAACCCTGGTCTAAAAGAAAAACATCACATTTCAAATGGGTGCTCTTCCGCTGGTATAAATTGTCGATGGTGTCATTTAAAACGTCCGTTGCCTTTGCTTCTCCGTCCGGGTTGTAGTTCAAGATAAGATAAGCAATGTCGGGAATCATATAGCTCCGCCTTAATCAGGAAATAGATGCCTTGCAGCTTACAAGTGCATTTTACAACGCCCCCATAACATAGTTGCCCGATGATTAAAATGGTGAAATTTAAAAAAACTTGTGTTAGATATGAATCGACAATGAACGAGCATGAAATTTTCGGACAAAGGCCAAAAATATCGGTCATCACGCCTTCGCTGAATCACGGCCGGTTTCTCAGAGACACGATAGAATCCATCACAATGCAAACATTGAAGGATTTCGAGCATATTGTCGTCGATGGAGGTTCCACGGACAATACCCTCGACATATTAAGGGAGTATCCACACGTGCGCTGGATATCCGAAAAAGAGACGGATAATAATTCGATCCTGGAAGCTTACAGAAAAGCGATCGCTATGACACGGGGCGAGTATATAATGCAGTGCTGTGTCTCGGACGGCTATCTGGACAAGAACTGGTTTCGTAAATGCGCTTCCGTATTGGACTCGGATAAAGATGTTTCTCTCGTCTGGGGCCTTGCACAACACATGACAGAGGACGGCGCCCTGAAAAGTATCACAAATCCTGAATTTATGGTTAAAAACCCTCCGGGGAAAAAGGAGTTTTTCCCTTTTTGGCTTGCCTTTGGTTTCGGTTTCCCCGAGAGCAACTATTGCATACGTAGAGAGGTGCTCGATATTTGTTTTCCCCAGCGGAACAGTGAAGATCCGTTGAGTACCAATGTGGCAAACGAATTTCTTTACAAGTTTAACACCTATGGCTATCTATCCGTCTTTCTTCCCACCGTTGCCAGTTTTGGAAGATGTCACCACAACCAAAGGAGTACGCTGCTTTATGAGATTGAGGATAACTTCCAACACCTTTATATCAAACGGGTTGACCAATATCGGAAGAATCTGCTCCGGGGGGAGATTAAACACGATTTCAGGAACGGATCATCCGAGGTGATAGGTCAAGTCACGTCCAGGGAGCTGCCGACTGTCCGCAAGCGGATATTGATTTATTACGCAAAACACAAAATCCGTAAGAGGCTTAACGAACTGCTTGAAAAGTTATAGATGAATATTTTCGCTAGTTTATGTTATATTTAATGTCAAGTCACCTGGAAAGAAATGATCTCCCGGATTCTATTTTCATTCTCCAATAGTCAAGCAAGTCTTCCATGGTTTTTTCAAAGGGGATAAGCGGTTCCCAACCCGTATGATTTTTGAATTTCAACACATCCGGAACCTGGAGATCCGCATCCAAGGGGCGAAATCTTTCCTGGTCGGATTCTACCGTGATGATCTCCTTCGCCGTTGAAATGGAGATGAGATGGTTAAGCATTGCCCCCACGGTGCATGAAAACGTTCCCCCGATGTTGTAGTATTCACCGGGAATCGGAGCTACGGTAACCAGCAGGTAGTAGGCTCTTACCGCGTCTCGAACATCGGACCAGGTGCGCAATGAATTCAAATTTCCCGTTTTTACGATCGGGGGGACGAGCCCCCGTTCAATCATCGCAATCTGTTTCGCAAAACTCGATTCGGCAAACACATCCCCCCGTCTCGGCCCTGTATGGGTGAACATCCTTGTGATCACGATCTTTTGTCCGTACGCCTCGGCGTGGAATCTGCCGATTAGGTCCGTTCCCGTCTTGGAAATGGCGTAGGGGGAGGCGGGATGAAAAGAACACTCCTCATTGATGGGCAATTTTTCTCTCCGGACGCGTCCGAACACTTCCGACGAAGAGCACACGTGAATTACCGGAGAAATTCCCTGGCAGAGCCTGATGGCTTCGAGCAGCCTTTCCGTGCCAAGGATGTTCGTGTCATAGGTCTGTAGGGGCGACGTGAAGCTGACCAGGGGATAGCTTTGCGCGGCCAGATGAAACACATAATCCGGTCGGCTGGTTTCTATGACATTCTGCACGGAAATATAGTCGCATAAATCTCCATAAACGAAGTTCAGCCTATCTTTCCGGTTGGCTCTTTCCGTCAGGTGCTCGACGTTATCCAGCGGGCTCCTCCAGCGGCACATGCCAAATATCTCCCAGTCCGTGTTCGCAAGGAGATAGTCTGCCAGATGGGAACCCACCATCCCGGTGATGCCGGTAACAAGTACTCTCGGAGGCATATTTTTGTCCTATTCAATTTTCATGAAGTCGGGTTTGCTCTCCTTGACAAGAGGCACCCGCTTATATATAGAGTACCTCGTTAAAAAATGCACGTAAAAATAGATTCGCTGGTCTATGGTTGAATATCTAAAGAATATCAAAGCTGCCATTTTGGCAGGAGGTCTCGGGAGCCGTTTGAGATCGGTCGTCAATGATCGTCCCAAGGTCATGGCCGAAATCGGCGGCCGTCCCTTCCTTGCCTATCTTTTGCATAAGCTTGAAGAAGCGGGTATCGGCCAAGTCGTGCTGTGCACCGGGCATATGGGGGAGATAATAAGTGATACCTTTGGCAATGCGCACGGGCGATTGGGGTTGCATTATTCCCGGGAGACGGTTCCCTTGGGTACGGGAGGGGCCGTAAGGTATGCCCTGCCCCTGCTCGACTCGGAATCGGTTCTGGTGATGAACGGCGATTCTTATTGCGACGCGGATCTGAATGCATTTTGGGAGTTTCACCAATCCGAAGGCGCCCAGGCTACGTTGCTTTTGGTCAAGTCCGCTGATAGCGGAAGGTTCGGGCATGTCCGGATCAACTCAAAAGGGCAGGTGGTCAGGTTTGATGAGAAATCGGCCGTTGCCGCGGCCGGATGGATCAATGCCGGCATGTATCTCCTGAAAAGAGAATTGATCCTGTCCATTCCTCCCGGAAAACGTGTTTCCCTTGAAGAAGAAATTTTCCCGGCGTGGATCGGCTTGGGGTTGTACGGTTTCCAGAGTAACGGATCTTTTATAGATATAGGGATCCCGGAAGATTATGCGAAAGCTGAACAAATCATGTCGCCCTACAATATTGATTAACCTATGATGATTATTACCAGGACGCCTTTTCGAATTTCCTTTTTTGGCGGAGGGACCGATTATCCATCGTGGTTTTTAAATAATGGCGGAGAAGTCCTCGCCACCACGATCGACAAATATTGCTACCTTACCTGCCGCTATCTGCCGCCCTTTTTTGAACACCGCTTCCGGGTTGTATATTCGAAGATCGAGGATTGCCAAAACGTCGATGAGATTCTGCATCCCGCCGTTCGTGAGGTTTTGCGTTACCTGAAGATTGATCGCGGCGTCGAGATTCATCATGACGGCGACCTTCCCGCGCGCAGCGGGATCGGATCGAGTTCCGCCTTCACCGTGGGTTTGCTCCATGCCCTCTATGCCCTCAAGGGGCAGATCGTTGATAAGGGCCGGTTGGTAAGGGAGGGCATTCATATCGAGCAGAATGTCTTGAAAGAGACGGTGGGATCTCAAGACCAAGTCCTTGCCGCTTACGGTGGTTTGAATCACATCGAATTCCAAACCAATGGAGAAATCTCCGTAAAACCTCAGACCCTTTCCCAAAGCCGCATTCAGGAATTGAACCGGCACCTCATGCTTTTTTATTCGGGGATAAAGCGTACCGCTGCCCAGGTGGCCGAGAGCTATGTAAACGGGATGGAAAGCAGGGCGAACCAGATGCTTCAGATTCGCCAGTTAGTTTCCGAGAGTATTTCCATATTGAACAGCGACAACGATATCTCAGCTTTTGGCAGGCTGCTCCACCAGGCCTGGAAGATCAAGCGCGGCCTGAGTTCAACGGTTTCCAATTCTTATGTCGATGACATTTATGAACAGGCGCTGAGGGAAGGGGCCTTGGGCGGTAAGCTATTGGGCGCCGGCGGCGGCGGATTCATCCTTTTTTTTGTGCCGCCGGCATTGCAGATGCGATTGCGTGAAAGGATGAACCACCTGCTTTACGTGCCCTTTAAATTCGAGTTTCACGGGAGTCAGGTAATTTTTTACGAACCCCGCGAGGACTATTCGGTCCTTGACAGGGATCGCGACCATAGAAAGATAACCCCTTTCCGGGAGCTAAACGTCGATGCTAATGTGAAAGGTGATTCATGACAGAGAATGTGTCACCCGCCAAGCTCAAACGACTTTACTATGAAATGCTCAGGATCCGAAGGGTTCAATTGCGAATCGAGTCCCTCTATCATCTCGATGAGATGAAGACGCCCATCCACATGTATATCGGGCAGGAAGCCATCGCCGCCGGGGTCTGTGCGCATCTGGGGAAAGAAGATTATATTTCCAGCAATCACCGCGGTCACGGTCATTATCTGGCCAAAGGAGGCAGCCTCCAGAGGTTGATAGCCGAACTTTACTGCCGGGAGACGGGGTGCTCAAAGGGCCGCGGCGGATCGATGCACCTCGTTGATACATCTGTCGGTCACATGGGCAGTTCCTCTATCGTCGGCGGCGGCATACCGATCGGCACCGGCCTGTCTCTCGCCATTCAGATGAAGGGGCAGGACCGGGTCAGTGTAGTTTTTTTCGGGGATGGCGCCGCCGAGGAGGGCGTCCTTTATGAAAGTGTCAATTACGCCATTCTGAAACGGCTTCCCGTCATATACATTTATGAAAACAACCAATACGCCGTTTGTTCACATATTTCGGTCCGGCAAAGAGGCGAGCTCATTTTCCACAAGACCAGTAAGGCGGATATGTTCGTGAGAGTGGTTGACGGCAATTCCGTCCTCGATGTTTATCGGGCGGCGGGGATGGCGGTGGAAAGGGCAAGACGGGGAGATGGACCTTCTTTCATCGAGTGTAAAACCTATCGCCTGCGCGGTCATGCCGGGTCCGGACCCGACGCCCATTTAGGGTACCGGTCATCCGTAGAGATCTCTTCATGGGAGGCGAAATGCCCTGTTGCGGATTTCCGAAAAAGGCTGCTTAAAAAAGGCGACATGACAGAAAGGGACGATGAGCTCATGGAAAAAGAGATTGCCGATGAAATTGATAAGGCCTTTCTTTTTGCGCAGACGAGTCCCCTCCCTAGAGGAGAAGAGGTAGAAAAATACCTCTTTCGGGGATGACAACATGCCTTGGTCAAAGATAAAACCGGAAATACAGGAGCCCGATTATCAACGCGAACCGGGGATGACCAGCCGCAGGATCGCCTACGCCGATGCGATAAGAGAGGCCCTGGATCAGGCCCTGGAGTTAGATAATAGCGTCTTTGTAATGGGCCAGGGCGTGGACGATCCATCGGGCATGTTCGGTGCTACATTGAACCTCCACAAGAAACATGGGGGGGCGCGTGTTTTCGACACCCCCTTGTCGGAAAACGGGTTGACGGGAATTGCCATTGGGGCGGCGATCGGTGGTATGCGCCCCGTATATTTCCATAATCGCCCCGATTTTCTCCTCCTGACCATGGACCAACTGGTCAATCATGCCTCGAAATGGCATTACATGTTTGGCGGCGCCGTCCATGTTCCTCTTGTCGTCTGGGCCTGCATCGGCAGGGGGTGGGGATCCGGAGCTCAACACTCACAGGCATTGCAGGGTCTGTTCATGCACATTCCGGGGCTGAAACTGATCATGCCGAGCGCCTGTTATGACGCCAAGGGTCTCATGTTAGCCGCGATCGCCGACGAAAATCCCGTCATCATCCTGGAGCACCGATATAATTTCAAACACACGGGATTGGTCCCGGAGGAACCGTACCGGGTGCCGATAGGAAAGGGTGTGATCAGAAAGACGGGAACCGATATAACGATAATCGCTGTTTCGTATATGGTGACGGAGGCGTACCATGCCGCAGAAACTCTGAAAAGCGACGGTATCGATGCCGAGATCGTGGACCTGAGGACATTAAGACCTTTTGATGAAGAAATCATCCTTTCCTCTTTGGCCAAAACGGGCCGGATGCTGATTGCCGATACGGGATGGAAAACAGGCGGTGTTACTGCCGAGATAGCTGCGTTCCTGTGCGAAAACGGGTTTCCCTGCCTCAAGGCGCCCATCTCCCGAGTCGCTTGCCCTGACGTTCCTACGCCTTCAGGTTACCCTCTCGAGGAGGCGTTCTACCCGGGAGCAAAAGACATCGTTGTTGCTGCCCGTAAACTAATGGAGTGGGGGAGATAGCGTCAGTGGAGAAAAATGCCAAGATATTTATCGCCGGCGCGACCAATATGATTGGTCGCGCCCTGATGCGGGAGCTGACGCGCCAGGGATATGCGGATGTGGTGGGAGAGTCTCGGGAAATGCCGGACTTCCTCAGCGCTGGCCGGGTCGAGGCCTTTTTCAACAGGGTTAAGCCGGATTATGTATTTCTTGTCGCGGGGCGCTCAGGTGGAATCAGTGCAAACCAGCGCTATCCGGCCGATCTGATCTTCGACAACCTGATGACGGAATGCCATGTCATAAACAGCGCCTATCGGTACGGGGCCAAGAAACTGCTCTATCTTGCCAGTTCCTGCAGTTATCCCAGGCTCTGTCCGCAGCCCATGAAAGAAGAGTATCTGCTCACCGGGCCGCTTGAACCTACCAACGAAGCCTATGCCGTCGCGAAGATTGCCGGCGTCAAGTTATGCGAGTCTTACCGTCAACAGTTCGGGGCGGATTTTATCACTGGTATTCCGGCGAACATCTTTGGTTGGGGAGATGACTTCAGCATCGAAGATTCTCACGTCATCGCGGCGCTGATTCGGAAAATGCATGAAGCGAAAACCAACCTGAAGAGTTGTGTGGATATCTGGGGTACGGGAAAACCGGTAAGGGAATTCATTTTTGCGGACGATTTGGCTGACGCCTGTATCTGCGTTATGAACAAATACAGCAGCCTTGCTCCGGTAAATTTGGGAAGCGGCTGTGCCGTCAGCATGGAAGAACTGGCCCTTGCCATCAAGGACATCACGCAGTATCAAGGAACCTTGCATTTCGACACCACAAAGCCGGATGGCATGCCCGTCAAAATCCTTGATTCCGGCAAACTCAGAGAGCTAGCCTGGCAGCCCCGTTTTCCTTTCCCGGAGGCCTTAAGGATGACGTATCAATGGTACCTGGAAGAAGTTGCTTGAAACGGATAAAATTTTTGGATTCTGGAATAAATATGACAAAACAAAAACTGAAGGTTCCCTTTGGCACCGTGTCCATTACCGAATCTTCCAAGGAAATGGTAAAGGAGATCCTGGAAACGAAAAGGCTTTCGAATGGGAAATATGTCAGCCTTTTTGAGGAGCGCTTTGCCCGGCTAATGGGGGTAAAGGAAGCTGTGGCGGTGAGCAGCGGCACCGATGCGGATATCCTGGCCCTCGCGGTTTTGCACGATTACGGTGCAAAACGAAATGACGAAATCATTGTCCCCGCCCTTTCCTTTGTTTCGACGGGGCATGCTGTTATTCACGCAGGATTCAAGCCTGTTTTTGTGGACGTATGCCGTGATACGCTGAATATTGACCCCGCCCTTATCGAAGACGCCATTACCGACAAGACCAGGGCCATCATGCCCGTTCATCTTATGGGAAAACCGGCAGCGATGGATGCCATCAATAAAATAGCAAAGAAGTATGGCCTTTATGTCATCGAGGACGCGGCGGAGGCACACGGCGGCGCGTATAAAGGCAAACCGCTCGGGACACTGTCGGACATGGGCGCCTTTAGCCTCTACGTCGCCCACATTATCACGACGGCGGAGGGGGGAATCGTTATCACCGATAATGAGGACTATGCAGAAATCCTGAGGTCCTTACGGTCCCACGGCCGAGCCTGCAAGTGCAAAGAATGTACGATAAATACCAACTCGGCGTACTGTAAGAAACGTTTTGGCGGCGGGACGGGAGATGATATCCGTTTCATCTTTGAACGGATAGGCTACTCGTCAAAAATGAATGAGATTGAGGCGGCCATCGGGTTGGGCAACATGGAAATCTATGCAGAGATTGTCACGAAACGAAGAAGCAATCTGATTTATGCCCTTGATCGCTTTACCCCTTTCCGGCCTTTTCTCACAACGATCACCGAGAAAGCCGGCGAAAAAATAGGACCTCACGCTATCCCGATTATTATCCAGGAGGAGGCGTCATTCTCACGAAACGATCTTGCCGGCTATCTGGAAAAAAACGGCATAGAAACCCGTACCCTATTTTCCTCCATGCCTACGCAATGCGATGGCTTCTCTTATCTCGGTTACAAACCGGGGCAATTTCCCGTTGCCGAATACATAGGTAAACATGGGTTACACATCGGAGTCCATCAGGATATAGGAATAACAGAAATGGATTATGTGCTTGCAACTATAAGAGCCTTTTTGGAGGCCCGTCAGAGATGATAAATTTCTATCAGGGCAAATCAATATTAGTGACCGGTGGGACCGGTCTGATTGGTAGACCATTAGTGGAATTACTTGTTGACATGGGTGCAAAAATCAGAATTGCATCCTTGGACGATCCTTCGCGGGCGCATCCGCTTGCGGTATTCATCAGGGCTGACTTAACAAGCTTTCGGTCCTGTATGGATGTTTGTGATGGGATTGATTATGTCTTCCATCTCGCCGGCATTAAAGGCTCACCGGCTATGACCTCCAGGAAACCGGCAAGTTTCTTTGTCCCCACCATCAGTTTCAATACGAACATGATGGAGGCGGCCAGGCAGTGCCGTGTTAAAAAATACCTTTTTACCAGCACGATCGGCGTGTACGCCCCTGCGGAGGTTTTTTACGAGGATGATGTCTGGAAGACCTTTCCATCTGAAAACGACAAATTCGCAGGATGGGCAAAACGTATGGGAGAGCTGCAGGCGGAGGCTTATAAAATCGAATACAACTGGAATGATATTCAGATTGTAAGGCCCGCCAATGTTTATGGCCCATATGACAACTTCGATCCCGGTAACGCCATGGTGATCCCATCGCTTGTTAAAAGGGCGCTTGATAAAGAAAATCCACTGGTTGTATGGGGTGATGGCACGCCGATTCGTGATTTTATTCATGCAAGTGATGTGGCGCGCGGGATTTTGCTGGTGATGGAAAAGGGGACGGGGCAGCCCGTGAATCTGGGGAGCGGCGTCGGGGTGACTATCAGGGAGATTGTCGAAATCATTGTTAACAACATGGGAGAAAAACCGGAGGTGGTCTGGGATACGACCAAGCCGAGCGGCGATCGGAAAAGGCTTATGGACGTATCGCGGGCAAGGGAATTGGGATTCAAGCCGGAAGTTTCCCTTGAAGAGGGTATCAAGGGTGTAATGCAATGGTATCTTGAAAACAAAGCAGTAGTGGATCAACGGTATAATGTATTTAAAAGAGATGCATTGATGAATCGTTAAGTGGGCTTGCCAAAACAATGTCCCTTTGCGCCTTGCTTAGGGCTGGAAATTGATGAATCTGAATTTCTTAAAAGGTAAAAAAATATTGATAACCGGCGCGACGGGTTTGATGGGTACGCATACGTTGCTACGACTCAAGGAGTTGCCCGATGTCTTTGTAAGGGCCACCGTTCATAATCGGGGATCTTTTGTAGGTGCAAGCAATATTGCTTATGTTAAAGCCGATTTAACACAGGCGGATGATTGTGAACGTGTTGTCGAAGGTATGGATTATGTTCTGATGTTTGCAGCTAAGATCGATCGTCAAAACTTGTCGGGGGACTCGACATTGCAAACATTGGACATGAATGCAAAAATGATGAAAGCCGCTCATAACGCCGGAGTTAAGAAGTACCTTTGGCTCAGTAGTGCGACCGGTTATCCATCGTCATCGGTTCCGATGGCTGAAGACGATATGTTTCGCGATGATCCGCATGAATCGAATTTTTTATTAGGCTGGACAGTCCGCTTTATTGAAAAACTATGTGAAGCGTACGCGTTAAAAATGCGGAAGCCGATGCCGGTGATAGTCCTGCGGCCAACGGCTATCTATGGGCCGTGGGGTGATTTTGATTATGCCACATCGCATGTGCTCTCGGCGCTTGTCAGACGGGTCGTCGCCAGGGAAAATCCTTTGGAAATATGGGGTACGGGTGATTCCTGCCGTGATTTTATCTATGTGGAAGATGTTGTGGATGCCTGTTTTTTAGCCTTGGAGCGCGTTGAGAGATATGATGTATTCAATATCGGTTCCGAACGGGCTAATAGCGTAAAGGAATTGCTGTCTTTAATTTTGGAAATAGATAATTTTCCCGATGCCAAAGTGGTGTTTGACGGATCCAAACCTGCGAAAGCACCGGCAATTCTTGTGAATTGTCGGCACGCTAAGGATGTGCTGGGCTTTGAAGCAAAGATATCTTTGGCGCAGGGCCTGAAGAAAACCATTATTTGGTTGAGAAACACTGGGAGTTGACAAAAAATGGCAAAAAAAATAGGCGGATAATCAAGGATATTCATCAATGAGAAAAAAACTGCTGATTTGTGGGGCTACGGGATTTATCGGACGAAATCTCGCGGAGCATTTCGCCCAGGCTGAGGGGTTTGAAGTCTATGGGACCTATTTCAAGTCCCCGCCGCTTGAAAACAACAAAATCAAAATGATATATGCCGATCTCACAAACCGGAACGACGTCGAGCGCGCCATTGAGGGAATGGATGTTTTGATCCAAGCCGCGGCAACGACCTCCGGCGCCAAAGATATCGTTTCCAAGCCATATTACCATGTGACCGATAATGCGGTTATGAATTCTTTGATATTCAGGGCCGCCTTTGAGCGCAAGGTGCCGCGGGTAATATTCTTCAGCTGCACGGTAATGTATCAGTCCGGTGAAGTCGCGATGAGAGAGTGTGATTTCGATGCCAATGCCGAGATGTATCCAAACTACTTCGGGGTGGGATGGACAAAGGTCTATATTGAAAAAATGTGTGAATTCTACTCAAGAATTGGACCTACGCAATATACCGCGATCCGGCATTCCAATATTTATGGTCCGTGGGATAAATATGATTTGGAAAAATCCCATGTTTTCGGTGCGACAATGACCAAGGTCCTGACAGCAAAGGACGGCAGGATTGTCGTCTGGGGAACGGGGGAGGAAGAAAGAGACCTTTTGTACGTTTCGGACCTTGTCCATTTTGTGGAGCTGGCTATTGAAAGGCAGAAAACGAAATTCGGGCTATACAACGTAGGATTGGGACGGGCCATCTCGGTAGCCGAACTCGTCAAGAAGATAGTTGTCATATCCGGCAAATGTATTGCGATCGAGTATGACCTGTCAAAGCCGTCTCTAAAGACCGGGTTGTTTCTTGATACGGCAAAAGCGGCCGATGAACTGGGGTGGGCGCCCAAGGTCGGCCTGGACGAGGGAATTAGAAAAACCATGGATTGGTATAACACGCATATCCTTTCTACGAGAAGATTGCTCAACTGAACAATTGTATCGCTCACCCGTGTTTGCATTTATTATTGACAGCGGCGCTCCATGGCGGCTATGATCACGCCGCTTTGTAATTCTTCATCAAAGGCTTCGAGGACGCCTCATGCATTTCAAAATATCTGTAAAGGGGATGCCTTTTTTTGTCTTCTTAAAGAAGTTCCCAACCTTTCTGCGGGAATACGCGGAGATCAGGCGTCAGGCGGAACAATCGGAAGACGACTTCCCTTTCACGAAACTTTATCCCTGTCTCGAAGAACGGGACGAAGAAAGCGGCGTTGTCGCCGAGCATTACTTCCTCCAGGACCTCCTTGTCGCCCAGAAGATTTTCCGGACAAACAGCACCTCAAGGCATGTGGACATCGGTTCCCGTATCGACGGGTTCGTGGGTCATGTTGCCTCTTTCCGGGAGGTAGAGGTTTTTGATGTCCGCGGCCAAAAGCTAGATATTGCCAACATCCGCTTTACCCGGGCCGACCTCACGGCTGAGGATTTCTCCTTCACCGCTTACTGCGACTCCCTTTCGTGCCTGCACGCCATGGAACACTTCGGCCTCGGGCGTTACGGGGATCGTTTGAACTATCGAGGCCATCTCGTCGGCTGGGACAATATGTTCAAAATGCTGAAACCGGGCGGTAAACTATACTTCTCCGTACCTATCGGCAAACAGCGGATCGAGTTCAATGCCCACCGGGTCTTTTCCGTCGCCTACTTGTTGAGTCTTATAGAGGGGCGCTACGACATAGAGTCTTTCTCTTATATCAACAACGAAAATCGGCTCGTCATCGATGCGGTTCTTGACGAGCAAGCAGTGGGAAACAACTTCGGCTGTCATTATGGTTGCGGCATCTTCGAACTGACGAAAAGGTGTTAGATTCATGTTGAAGAGTTATCTGGGCACTAAAGATACCGTTAAAGGGTCGTTATTAAAGTCACTTAACGCGGTCAGGAAAAGGTCTTTGAAAAGGACGGACATCTGCGATCATTTAGAGGCCATTTTTCTCGAATGCCTCGGCATTTATCCGCGCCTCATCGTTGAACTCGGCTGTGGAGACGGAGAGTCGACCTTTGTCCTGGAAAGGGTTGCCAAACTCTGGCAGGCGCCCTTGGTAAGCGTTGATATTAATGACCGCCGGGAAGTGGGAACTTATTCCGGGCGGTTTTTTATTCAAAGCGACGACATCGAATTGGCGAAGCGATTTGCCGGCTGGTGCGTCCAGAGGAATATCCCCTCCGTGATCGATCTCCTGTTTATAGATACGAGTCACCTTTATGAACATACGGTCCTGGAGATTCACAACTGGTTTCCTTTTCTCGCCCCCCGGTGCAAGGTTATCTTCCACGATACGAATCTCCGGGAAGTTTTTATCAGAAAAGACGGCTCCACCGGCAAAGGCTGGAACAACGACCGGGGGGTTATCCGGGCCATTGAGGGATACTTTCATCAGCCCTTTGCCGAGGATAGAGATTTTACCGGTGAAATCGGCGGCTGGCTGATCAGGCACTTTTCTCATTGTAACGGCCTTATGGTAATGGATCGCTATGAAGGATAAGGCGCCTCTTTCCGTTGCCATCATAACAAAGGACGAGGAACCGAACCTCCCGTCCTGTCTGGGGAGTGTTGCCTTTGCTGCTCAGATTGTTGTTGTCGATTCGGGAAGCACGGATGGGACATTGCGGATCGCCCGTGATTTTGGTTGCGATGTCTTCGAGGAACCCTGGCGGGGGGGATTCGGGGCCCAGAAGCAGTTTGCCATCGATCAGTGTCATTGTCCCTGGATTATTGTCCTCGATGCGGACGAACGGATTCCGGCGGAGACGGCGGCGGTGATCGAAAGACTGACCGATATCGATCCTGACGACGTCCGGACGCACGGTTCTTTCCTTCCTGCCGGAGGCGGCACCGGCCGGGTTGTTTCCGGGGCAACGGCGGGTTACAGTTTTCCGAGAAAGAACTATTTCCAGGGGCGGTGGATCCGCTATGCCGGCTGGTGGCCCGACCGGCTGGTCCGCCTTTTTCGCCGGGGGCGGGGCTCCATGTCGCCGGTGGCCGTTCATGAAGGGGTTGAGGTCAACGGGATCGTGGCCCCCCTGGATGTTCCCATCGAACATTTTACCGAAAGCGACCTGAGCAAAATCATCCATAAAATTGACCGCTACTCCAGCCTCGGGGCGAAGGAGGCATACGACGCCGGCCGCCGGGCGACGGTAAGGGGGGCGATGTTCCGGGCGGGGCTGACCTTTTTCCAGGACTACGTTCTCCGTCTGGGGGTTCTCGACGGTCCCCAAGGCCTGACCCTCGCCGTCACCGACTCGGTAAACAAGTTCTTCAAGTACGCCAAGTTGTCCGAATTGGGCCGCAAGAATGATCGATAGTGAACGGTAAAGATATGACGGACATCTCATTTGTCATCGTCAACTGGAATACGAGCGAGCTTCTGAAGAATTGCCTCGAATCAGTGCTGCGAACGGTCCATGATCCGAGCTATGAAATAATTGTCGTGGACAACGCCTCGGATGATGGCAGCGTTGCCATGCTCCGGAATCTTTTCCCCCTGGTAACGATAATCGCCAACAACGAGAACCGGGGCTTTGGAGCGGCCAACAATCAGGCCTTTCAAGCCATGGCGGGAAGATACGCCTGCCTGCTGAATACGGATACGGTGGTAACGGAGGGTGCGGTCCGGGAGCTTTTCTGCTTTATGGAGAACCATCCGGAAGCGGGGATGAGCTGCGGCCAGCTTCTCAATCGGGATGGCAGCAAGCAGAATTCCATTGCCCCTTTCCCCACGCTTTTTACTCTGCTGATGAATACTTCCCTGCTGGAATATCTCTTCCCCGGAAAATATCCCAGCAAACGCTATGAACATCACCAGCCCCTCGCGGTGGGCTCCGGCGTCGGAGCTTGCCTTATGGTGAGAAAGGAGGCGATGGACGCGGTGGGTTGGTTCGATGAGCGCTACTTCTTCTTTTTTGAAGAGACGGACTGGGCCTACCGGATGCGACTGGCCGGATGGAAAATCTATCATGTGCCGACGGCGCGAATCTATCACCTCCAGGGGCAGAGCATCGGCCCGGATATCCGGTCGCGGATCGAATTCTACCGCTCTCGGTATCAGTTCTTTGAAAAATGGCATAGTTTCCCATATTACGCCTTGATCCGGCTGGTCATCTTTGGGCGCCTCCTTATTAATTGCTTCTTTACCGCACTGACGGTCATTTTGTCTTTGGGGGCCTCCCGGGGCATTCGCGACAAGCTGCGCGTCTATTCACGTCTGATCCGCTGGCACGTCAACCCGGCCTCCTTTCAAGAATGATAATCTCTGAAAAACCCGCACAAATTCCCCTTTCTCAATAATAAAAAAGTATAAGGCAAGAGTGGTAAATATTCCTTGACTTTATGCCGCTGGTGGTTTAAAAATCACCACGTTCATGGGTTGAACATGGAGGAGAATTCTTTTGCCATCTCAGGAATTATCGCATCCGGACAATGAAGACGTCCTGAAAATGCTCAAGGCTATCAAAGATGACCCGGCCCTGACCCAAAGGGAACTTTCTTCGCGCCTCGGTATGAGTCTGGGCAAGGTTAATTACCTGATCAAGTCCTTGATTCAGCGCGGTCTCGTCAAAGTTGATAACTTTAAAAACTCCAGCAATAAAATTTCCTATCTCTATAAGCTGACGCCTCACGGCATCGAGGAAAAGGCGCGGACGACGTTTTTCTTTCTGAAGCGCAAGCTGGAGGAATACGAGCGCCTGGAGATGGAAATAGGGGAACTGCGACGGGAAGTCTCAACCATCGAGGTTCCGAGAGAGAACCCCGCAAGCAAGGATATCAGACAGTAATTCTTGTTTGTCTGTACCCGTTTACGACCGGTGTAACTGCCGGAATGCTGGCCTTCTGGGAATCCAGAGGGCGGAGCTGTATCCTGATTGCTTTAAAGATTAAAAATAGGTGAGGCGCATGAACTTTATTGATTTAGCTGCCCAACAGCTGCGTATCAAGGATGTAATTGATGAGAACATTGCTGATGTCTTACGCCACGGCCAGTATATCATGGGGCCGGAGATTCGGGAGCTGGAAGAAAAGTTGGCCGCTTATGTCGGCGTCAAGCATGCCGTCGGCTGCGCCTCGGGGACGGATGCTCTGCTCATGGCCCTGATGGCCTATGGCGTAGGTCCGGGCGATGCGATCTTCACGACCCCCTTCACCTTTGTTGCTACGGCGGAGATGATCAGCCTCCTGGGGGCGACGCCGGTTTTTGTGGATATTGATCCCGTTACTTTCAATATTGATCCGGTGAAGTTGGAGCAAGCTATCTCCCGATTTGAATCTTTAACCCTTCGCCCTAAGGGAATCGTTGCCGTGGATCTCTTCGGCCTGCCGGCGGATTATGATGTTATTAACGCTATCGCCCGGCGGCATGATCTCTTTGTCATCGAAGACGCCGCCCAATCCTTCGGTGCCGAATATCGGGGCCGGAAGGCCTGCTCCCTGGCCGATATCGCCTGCACGTCCTTCTTTCCCGCCAAACCCCTTGGTGGCTATGGCGATGGCGGAATGTTATTCACCAACAGCGACAAACTGGTCAATATTCTGCGTTCCATCCGCATCCACGGGCAGGGGAGCGACAAGTACGAAAACGTGAGAGTCGGCATCAACGGCCGCCTCGACACGCTGCAGGCGGCAATCCTCCTGGCCAAGTTCGCCATCTTTCCGGAAGAGGTGGAAATGCGCCAGGCTGTTGCCGAGCGTTACAGGTCATTGTTAACGGCAGATACTCCGGCCGGCGGCACGGGGACTAATGTTTTGGCGGTGATACCACCGGCGGTTCCTTCCGGATATAAAAGTGTCTGGGCCCAGTATTCAATATTGGCAAAGGATGAGGGAGCCCGGGCAAGATGGCAGGAGGCCCTGAAGAGCTTTGGTATCCCCACGGCCATTTACTACCCCCGGCCTCTCCATCTCCAGGGCGCCTTTGCAGCTCTGGGGTATAAACCCGGCGACTTTCCCGTCAGCGAGGAGATGGCCGGCCGCATCTTCAGTCTTCCCATGCATCCTTATCTGGATGGGGGCGATCAGGAATTGATCTGTCGGCATTTTACGGTATCGCTTTGAACAACCATAGATTTCGATGACGCAAGATAACAATAAACACAGGCGCCTCCTGCAATTGTACAAAACTCTCCCAACATGGACCTGACAAACCAGAAAATATTAGTCACCGGCGCCGATGGATTTATCGGCAGCCATCTGGTGGAAGCTTTGCTGGACAAAGGGTGCCAGGTACGGGCGCTTATTTTTTATAATTCTTTCAACAGTTGGGGATGGCTGGATACGCTTCCTAAAGAAAAACTGGCGAAGATCGATGTCTTTGCCGGGGATATCCGCGATCCCAACGGGGTGAGAAAGGCCATGCAGGGGATGGACTTGGTTTTTCATCTCGCCGCCCTTATTGCCATTCCGTTCAGTTATCACTCCCCGGACAGTTACGTTGATACCAACATCAAGGGCACATTGAATGTCCTGCAGGCGGCGCGCGATACCGGTTGTAAGCGCGTACTGATTACCTCCACGTCCGAAGTTTACGGAACGGCGCAATATGTTCCCATTGATGAGCAGCATCCCTTCCAGGGGCAGTCGCCCTATTCCGCCACCAAAATCGGGGCCGACCGGATAGGGGAAAGCTTTTATCGCAGTTTCGATACCCCCGTGACCATTGTCAGACCATTCAACACGTATGGGCCCCGACAATCGGCCCGCGCCGTTATCCCCACCGTCATTACCCAGTTGCTGGCCGGTGCGACGGAAATCAAACTGGGCAGCATTCATCCGACCCGCGATTTTAATTACGTAAAGGATACCGTGGACGGTTTCATGGCGATTGCAGAGACAAGAGCCACGATTGGAGAAGAGATAAACATTGCCTCGCAACAGGAGATTTCCATCGGTAAGCTTGCCCGCGAGATTATCGATCAGATCAACCCGGCGGCTAAGATCGTCACTGATGATATGCGCATGCGGCCGGAAAAAAGTGAAGTGGAGCGGCTGCTGGGCAGCAACGAAAAGATTCGCAGGCTGACGGGGTGGCAGCCGGGATATACGCTGCAACAGGGGATTGGGGAAACCATCGCCTGGTTCAGGGACGAGGAGAACCTGCGGCGCTATAAATGGAATCTCTATAATGTTTGAAAAAATAGTTGACTTCATTAAATCCCTTTATCCAACGGAGAACCCCGTACCCCTTCATGCGCCGCGATTTTCAGGAAATGAAAAAAAGTATCTGACTGATTGTATTGATACGACGTATGTATCCTATGTGGGAGAATATGTCGGCCGTTTTGAGAAGGCAATTCAACAGTTCACCGGCGCAAAATATGCGATTGCCGTTTCCAGCGGCACCGCAGCGCTGCATATCGCCCTTCTTCTTGCTGAGGTAGGGCTTGGCGATGAGGTGATAACCCAGCCGCTGACCTTTGTCGCCACCGCCAATGCCATTTCCTACTGCGGCGGGGAGCCCGTATTCGTGGATGTAGAACGGTCAACCCTCGGAATCGATCCGGGAAAGCTGAACGATTTTCTTTTAAATAACGGCATCCTGAAGCCGGACGGCCGGTGTTACAATACAATAACGGGCAGAAAGATTGCCGCATGTGTGCCCATGCATACCCTTGGCCATCCGGCGCGGATCGATGAGATCATCGAAATCTGTCAAAAATACCATATTCCCGTCGTTGAGGATGCCGCCGAGGCGCTGGGCAGTTTTTACAAAGGGCAACATACCGGAACATTCGGGGATATCGGCATCTTGAGCTTTAATGGCAACAAGCCCGTGACCACCGGGGGCGGCGGCATGATCGTAACAAACGGTGAGGTCCTTGCGGCAAAGGCCAAACACCTGACGACAACGGCCAAACAGCCCCATCCCTGGGAATTCGTTCATGACGAGATCGGCTATAATTATCGACTGCCCAACATTAATGCTGCCGTGGGTTGTGCCCAGATGGAATGTCTTGCCGGTGTCTTAGCAAACAAGCGCGCCACGGCACAGATGTATGATCCCTTTTTTCAGGAGATCGACATACCGTTTATTGCTGAACCCGCTCACGCCCGGTCCAACTACTGGCTGAATGCCATAGTTCTAAAAGATAGGCAGGAACGAGAGCATTTTCTCACCTATACTGCGGAAAAAGGTGTTCAAACACGTCCCGTTTGGACGCTCATGTCCAACCTTCCCATGTATCGCCACTGTCAGTGCACACCCCTTGAAACAGCCCCCTGGCTGGAAGATCGGCTGGTCAATATCCCCAGCAGCGTGCGGATATGAAAGAAAAAATCATTCTCATCGGGGGCGGCGGCCATTGCCGGTCCTGTATCGATGTCATAGAACGGGAAGGCCGCTTTACCATTGCGGGGATTGTGGATGTGCCTGAGAAAAAGGAGCACAACGCTCTGGGTTATTCCGTGATCGGTGCCGACGCCGATTTAGCGAGATTGATCAAGACTTTCCCTAATGTGCTAATTACGCTGGGGCAGATTAAATCCCCCCTTCGACGTATGGAATTATTTAATGATTTGTTGCAGATGGGTGCGCATTTCCCCGTGATTAAATCTCCCCTGGCCTACGTCTCCCCGCGTGCCCAGGTTGCTCAAGGAACTATCATCATGCATCATGCCCTGCTCAATGCCGGGGCGAAGGTAGGCAGGAATTGCATTATCAACAGCAAAGCCCTTATAGAACATGATGCCGTCATTGAGGATCACTGCCACATTTCGACCGGGGCGATCGTTAATGGCGGGGTAAAGATAGGCAGGGGCTCTTTTTTCGGAAGCAATGCCGTTTGTAAAGAATATATCGCAATAGGAGAAAAGGCTCTAATTGGTTGCGGCGCAATAATTGTCAAGAATATTCCCAAGACTCAATAACCTTTCAGAAATCAGATTTGAATTTTTAACGATTTCACCTTCCGCTATGAGTAATAATAAAACCTTCATTATTGCCGAAGCCGGCGTCAATCACAACGGCAGTCTGGATATGGCTTTGCAACTGATTGATGTCGCCGTCGCTGCCGGGGCCGATGCGGTTAAATTCCAAACCTTCAAGGCCGAAGAAGTCATTGCCGTCCATGCACCCAAAGCCGACTACCAGCAGGAAACCACCGGCTCGGATGAATCACAACTGGAGATGGTCAAAAAGCTTGAGCTTGATGAAACGGCGCATATCAGCTTAAATAAGCATTGCGGGCACAAAGGTATCCAGTTTCTGTCAACTCCCTTTGATCTGAAAAGCATCGATCTGCTGAACCGTCTGGGGTTGGAAATCTTCAAGATCCCCTCCGGCGAAATCACCAATCTGCCCTATCTGAGGAAACTGGGGGCCTTGCAAAAACGGCTGATTCTGTCTACGGGTATGGCCAATCTGGGGGAAATTGAAGCAGCCCTGGATGTACTTGCCGAATATGGGACGCCCGTTAAAAACATTACCGTTCTTCACTGCAATACCGAATACCCGACCCCGTATGAAGATGTCAATCTGAGAGCCATGCTGACCATTGGGAACGCTTTCCCCGGAATCTCGGTAGGTTACTCGGATCATACGAGGGGCATCGAAGTTCCCATAGCCGCCGTGGCCATGGGGGCAACGGTAATTGAAAAACATTTTACCCTGGATCGAAACCTGACCGGTTCCGACCACAAAGCCAGTCTGACACCTGATGAACTGAAGGCGATGGTGCAGGCGATCCGCAATATCGAAAAAGCTCTCGGCGATGGCATCAAACGTCCCAGCCCAAGTGAAGTAAAGAACAAGCCCATCGCCCGCAAGTCGCTCGTGGCGGCCCGGCCAATCAAGGAGGGCGAACTGTTCAGCGCTGACAACATTACCGCCAAACGCCCCGGTGCCGGAATATCTCTCATGCGCTGGGATGAAGTTTTGGGACAGGCCGCACGAAAAGATTATGAAAAAGATGATCTCATATGAGAAGAAGAAAAGATGAGAAATATCTGCATTGTCACCGGTAGTCGCGCCGAATACGGACTTCTGCGGTGGGTTATGCAAGGTATCAAGGATGCCCCGGAGCTGACCTTGCAGGTCGTTGCCACGGGTATGCACCTGTCACCTGAGTTTGGTATGACTATCCAGGAAATCCGTACGGATGGTTTTGAGCCCGATGAAACTGTAGAAATACTCCTGTCCGGCGACACTCCGGCGGCCATCTGCAAATCCATGGGGCTGGCCATGATCGGTTACGGCGAAGCGCTCCAGAGGCTGATGCCGGATATGGTGGTGTTGCTTGGTGACCGGTTTGAAACATTCTGCATGGCTGCCGCGGCCCAGGTCTGCCGGGTTCCTGTCGCCCATATTCATGGGGGGGAGACCACGGAAGGAGCTATTGACGAGGCTTTTCGTCATTCGATCACAAAAATGTCGCACCTCCATTTTGCCAGTTGCGAAGAATACCGTCAGCGTATCATCCAACTGGGGGAAGCCCCGGACCGGGTGTTTTCCGTTGGCGCCCTTGGTGTTGAAAACATCCGACGTGCACCGCTCATGGAACGAAGTGAACTGGTGGAATCCATCGGCTTCAGCCTGGAGAGACCATATTTCCTCGTGACATTTCACCCGGTGACCCTGGGAAAAGACTCATCTGAAGGACAGTTTCAGGCCCTCCTGTATGCCTTGGATGCATTTCCCGAATACAATGTGATCTTTACTAAGGCCAATGCCGACACGGACGGCCGGATAATCAACGGCCTGATTGACGATTATGCAGAAAAGCGACGGGAACGCTGTTTTGCGGCGACCTCGTTGGGCGTACGCCGCTATCTGTCAGCCATGAAGTATGCAGCCGCAGTAATTGGGAACAGTTCCAGCGGCATTATCGAGGCACCATCTTTCAAAGTTCCCACCGTTAATATCGGCGACCGGCAAAAAGGCCGAGTAAGGTCCGAAAGCGTGGTTGATTGTGAACCGGTAGCTCTTTCAATTGCGTCATCAATACGAAAAGCCACATCAGTAGGATTCCTGGAAGTGTTGAAAGTCGCAAAGAATCCATATGAAGAGACCGGTACGACAGCCCGGATAGTCGAAAAGATCACGTTTTTTTGTCCTGCCGAGTTGATGAAGAAAAGTTTCTATAATTTGGGAATATCGGTATAAAAAATGAAAGATTGGAAAAAAACGGTTATCCATGCAAGCCGGCCCATCTTGGAAGCATTGAAGATTATTGATGAAAGCGCCCTCCAAATAGCCATGGTAACTGATGACGATGGGCGTCTGATTGGCGTCGTTACGGATGGCGATATCAGGCGGGCCATGCTCAAAGGAGTTGCCCTGACGGAGGTGGTTCAGGGTATCATGTTTCGAGATTTTACGGTTGTCAATCCTTCCACCTCCAGAGAAGATATCCTCGCCCTCATGAAAGCCCGGGATTTAAGACAAATACCGGTCATCGATGACGCCGGAAGG
>Ga0209749_1001240_pt1 | contig 24060 bp, 20 predicted proteins | sample EPASupsiteSAE347_FD_187267 | JGI IMG/M metagenome (GOLD analysis project Ga0209749, IMG submission 187267) | Bioremediated contaminated groundwater from EPA Superfund site, New Mexico - Sample SAE3-47 (SPAdes) (version 2) | ecosystem: Environmental > Aquatic > Deep subsurface > Groundwater >...
GCCATTACGGCAAAGAGAGCTGCAAATGCTTCGAGAAGCAGGGCGTACGCATGGATAAGGCCTAAGGTAAAGCATTTTGTAAAAGAAGAAATTTGAAATTTTAACAAAAAAAGAGCATGTTCTTTTCCAAGTCCAGCAAAAAAGGAGAAGAACATGCAAAAAGCTAAATATAGCTTGATAGAAATCTTAGGCGAAATTAGTGATAGGCGCAAGCCCAATCAAATAATCTATGAACAACGTCACGTATTACTCATTGTTATAATAGCTGTTTTGTGCGGAATGAAATGTTGCTTACACATCGCCTATTTTGCGATGCGAAGAAAAGAATGGTTTAAAAAGCTTAATATTCATAAAATACCTTCTCATGACACCATAGGGCGGGTTCTAAATTTAACACATTTTTCTGAGTTAGAAGCGGCACTTACACTGTGGTTAGAAGAGTTGCTCAAAGACAAACACATACGTAAGAGAATAGCGATAGATGCGAAAAAGGTCGACAAAAAATCACCGAACACCACTACGTTCGTGCGAGCATTTTTAACAGATATAAAAATGGTAATTGGTGGGCAAAAAATTCCAGCTTATTCAAATGAGATTACGGCCATTCCCCAATTAATAAAAAAGCTTAACCTAAAGGGTTATTTGGTTACCATTGATGCAATTGGAACGCAAACAAAGATTGCTGACCTACTTATATCAAAAAAGGCTGACTATCTTCTGCCAGTGAAAAAAAATCAAAAGGCTTTGTATGACGATATTTTGCTGTATGTACAATCGGAAAAAAATGATGCAGAGGTATTTGAAACACATGATAGTGGGCATGGCAGGATCGAAAGAAGACGGTTTTATGCTTTCAAAACAGTAAAGTGGCTAACTGAGCGTCACCCACGATGGAAACATATCAAATCATTTGGACTCCTTGAAAGTTACCGAAAAAGACATAACGATAGCTTATCCAAAACATCAAGACTATTTATCTCAAGTCGTAAGTTATATGCAAAAGAATTCTTAGAAAACATTCGCTCTCACTGGACCATTGAAAACAACTTGCATTGGCCTCTCAATCAAGCTTTCGATGAAAACAAAATCCGTTCAAGATCCACCGGGTTCATTGTTAATTTTTCCTCAATTCTAAGTTTTTGTCTTGCAGTATTGGCAAACTTCAAACAGTCGCAAATAAGCTTCAATTTACAAAAAATCATGCTATCGACTGGTGGTTTAGACCCCATCTCAAAAATGCTTTGCCTAAAGGGTTAACCATGCGTACGCCCTGTTCCCATGCAGTTCACATAAATTGATACGGGTTCGGCTACACCTATTGAATAGGCTATTTGAACTTTGCAGCGTTCAGCGAGTCCTGCTGCTACGATGTTCTTTGCTATATGGCGAGCCATATAGGCGGCTGAACGATCAACTTTAGATGGATCTTTTCCTGAAAATGCACCGCCGCCATGTTCTGCAGAACTGCCATAGGTGTCAACAATAATTTTTCTACCTGTAAGCCCTGAGTCAGCGAGTGGGCCGCCTTGTACAAAAGAGCCGGTTGGATTGATAAAATAACGTGTTCCGGGTGTGAGGTATTGGCCACATACCGGTGTTATTACTTCACGAATAATATCTTGTTCGATTTGATCATGTGAAACTGATGGCTCATGTTGTGCTGAAACGACAACGGTTGTCAGGTGGTGCGGCTTGCCGTCTTTGTAGGCGACCGTTACTTGCGCTTTGCCATCAGGCCGCAACCAAGGCAATATTCCAGCTTTACGTACATCTGCAAGCTTTTTCACAAGATGGTGGGAAAGCATTATTGGTAATGGCATTAATTCAGGTGTTTCGGTGCAGGCAAACCCGACCATCATTCCTTGGTCGCCGGCACCTTGTTCTTTTGTTTCTGCTCCATCAACTCCTTTAGCAATATCACTCGATTGCTTGCACATCGAAACCAATACTTTGCATTCGTCTGCTGATACGCCATATTCAAATTTAGTGTAGCCGATTTCCTTAAGTACCGATCGTACAATCTGTTCAATATCTACCTGGGCTTGTGAGGTAATTTCTCCGGTAACCGCCATTTGGCCTTTCATGGCTACCACGTTGCATGCTACACGGGAGCTTGGATCTTGGGCCAAATGTGCATCAAGAATAGCATCAGAGATCTGATCGCATACTTTGTCTGGATGCCCTTCGGTTACTGATTCAGAACTAAAAAGATACTCACGAGCACATAACGAACTGAGCATAAATACCCCTAGTGATGATATACAAGCACGACGCATGAAGCATTCCTTTCATTAAGAAACTCCATTTGTGATATACTATTTACTGTCGGTGTAATGTAGCGTGTTTTTTTAAAAACACAAGGGCAAATGCATAGAACCCTTTACATTCACCACCTGTTAAAGTAGCTTAAAGACTATAGATATGAGAGATTGCAGGAGTTGCTGAACGTGAAGACCGCCATGGATACAAAACCAACAGAAACTCACGACTCTTCACCCGCAGGAAAAGTGCTGCGCGTGACAGGAACGGTGGTTGATGTGGTGTTTAGTCAGGGGCATACCCCTGCTATTTTAAATCTTCTTGTTGTATATCTTTCACATGATCGTCTTGCACATATGGAAGTTGCGCAACAACTTGGTGATTATACAGTTCGGTGTATTGCTATCGAAAATATCGAAGGAATCAAGCGCGACGATGTGGTGCAGGATACTGGTGGACCAATAAAAGTGCCGGTGGGGCCACAAGTGTTGGGGCATATGTTCAATGTGTTGGGAAAACCCATTGACGGACAGCCTCCCGTTACTCCTGACGATTATTGGCCCATTTATCGTCCGGCTCCAGAGCTTATTCGTCAAAAAATAGATGATGAAATTCAAGAAACTGGTATCAAAGTAATTGATTTGATGTGTCCCTATCTCAAGGGATCAAAAATAGGGCTTTTTGGTGGTGCTGGTGTTGGTAAAACTATTTTGGTACAGGAGCTTATCCGCAACGTTGCCAAAGAATATGGCGGCGTTTCTATTTTCAGTGGCATTGGTGAGCGAACACGCGAAGGCAACGAGTTGTGGCTTGAGATGAAATCATCCGGAGTAATCGACAAAACAGGGTTGGTTTTTGGACAGATGGGTGAAATGCCTGGCGCTCGTCTTCGGGTTGGTCTTGCGGGGCTTACGATGGCGGAATATTTCCGTGATCATGAAAAAAAAGATGTACTCTTTTTTGTTGATAATATTTTTCGTTTGGTACAAGCTGGTTCTGAAGTTTCTGCGCTGCTTGAGCGTATGCCGTCGGCGGTTGGTTATCAGCCAACATTAGCTTCAGAAATGGCTGCGTTTCAAGAGCGCATAACCAATACAATTGACGGTGCGATTACCTCAGTACAAGCAGTTTATGTTCCGGCTGACGATATTACCGATCCGGCACCTGCAACAACGTTTATGCACCTTGATGCAAGTACGGTGCTTTCGCGTAAATTAGTTGAACTGGGTATTTATCCGGCCGTTGATCCACTGCAATCAAATTCTAAAGGACTCGATCCATTTGTGGTGGGAGATTTGCATTACAAGACGGCGCGCAAAGTAGCGACTATTTTACAGCGCTATCGTGAACTACAAGATATTATCGCAATTTTGGGTATAGACGAGCTTTCTGATGAAGACAAGATTGTGGTGCATCGTGCAAAGCGTATTCAGAAGTTTTTCACGCAGCCATTATTTACGGCTGAACAATTTAGTGGCATTGCCGGTGCTTATGTACAACGTGAGCAAACGGTTGATGATTTTGCGCAGTTGGTTGAAGGTGAGTGTGACGATTTACCTGAACCAGCGTTTTATATGGTGAGCACGCTCGCACAAGCGCGAGAAAAAGCGAAAAAAATGAAGTAGAACTATGCAACTGCATATTGCAAGTCCCACAGAAACATATGAAACGCTTATTGCGTGGATTGAATTAGAAACAGAAACTGGCACGATGATTGTTCTGCCGGGGCATGCGCCTATGATTGTGACATTGCGCCCGCTATCTTGTCTCTATTACCGTTTGCGTAGTGGTAAAGAAGAAACAACAAAAGTTGCTCATGGTATAGCGCATATTACGCGCGGCTCTATTACCGTTCTTTTAACTAACTCATAATATGAACAAACAGCTGGGGTTTGTGGTTGGTGGATCGCTGCTTGATGGCCTTACGTTACGAATACAGTATGATCATGATCCTGAGCAGTTAGCGCAGGGCAAATTTGTTGTTGTAGAGGGCGATCGTAACCGATATTTTTGTTTGATCACGAATATCAAGCTTGAAACAAGTAATCCTGATGTAATCTTGTTTCCACCATCGGTGCATGAACAGCTGCTTTTAAAAACTATTAAAAAAAATTATCTGTATACGACGGTTACGGCCAAGCCAATGCTTATGCTTGATATGCAACAGCGGCTTATGCCAGTTAAGACGCTGCCTACGCATTTTTGTGTGGTGCGTGAGGCATCTGAGGATGATGTAGCACTTGTTTTTGGTCGTGAAGATGAAAAGCAATTTTTTAGTATTGGTAGACCGCCAGATATGCTTACGCCGGTGTGTATTGATCTTGATAAATTTACTGAGCGCAGTAACGGTGTTTTTGGTAAAACAGGTACTGGCAAAACGTTTTTAACGCGCGTATTACTTGCAGGCATAATCAAGCAAAAAAGTGCTGTGAATCTTGTTTTTGATATGCATAGTGAGTATGGACTTCAAGCGCGCCAAGAGCGCAAAAGTAGCGCGTTTGTCAAAGGACTCAAAACACTGTTTCCTGATCGTGTATCTATTTTTTCGCTTGATCCTGCATCAACCAGACGGCGTGGCAGCAATCCTGATGTTGCCGTTACTATCCCCTACAGTAGTGTATATATCGAAGATATTCTTGCGTTGCAAACAGAGCTTAACTTACATAATACTGCGCTAGAAGCGGCTTACCTGATTGCCGCCAAGTACAAAAAAGACTGGCTTAGTACACTGCTTGCCAGCGGTGAAACGCTCAAAGAGTTTGCAGCTGCAGTTGGTGCGCATCCTGAATCAGTTGCAGCGTTGTATCGCAAGCTCAAGCGTATTGAAAAGTTTGGCTTTTTTACGCATGACGATGCGTGTGATGCGGTCAAGCAGATGCTTGATTATATTGCTCGTGGTACGAGTGTTGTATTAGAGTTTGGCAATTATTCTTCGAGTTTGTGTTATTTGTTGGTAGCCAATATTATTACCAGAAATATTCATGAAGCATATGTTGCTAAAACCGAAAAATTCTTGGGATCCCAGCGTGCTGAAGATGAACCACAAAAGCTTTTGATAACTATTGAAGAAGCACACAAATTTTTAAATCCGCTCGCTGCACAACAGACTATTTTTGGGACCATTGCGCGCGAAATGCGCAAATATTATGTGTCACTGCTTACCGTTGATCAGCGGCCGTCGGGGATTGATTCTGAAATTTTATCGCAGCTTGGTACCAGGCTGGTAGCGCAACTGAATGACGAAAAAGATATTGCGAGTGTGTTGGCGGGTACCGCCGATGGGGTAGGCCTGCGTGCAATTATTGCATCACTTGACTCCAAACAACAAGCACTTGTTTTTGGTCATGCAGTGCCTATGCCGGTAGTGATTCATTCACGTTCGTATGATGAACAGTTTTACCAGGCGGTGAGCACAACTTCTGAGTGCTATCAAGCGCGTGAGCAACTCATTGACGAAATTTTTTCGTAAATTGCTACAAAAGAGTACAACAGTGTTCGGCATGCTTTTTGGGAATAAGTGGTTGTGTTTCGTCTGTAGCTGGGACTAAGTCAGCGGCGCTGCGACCGCCATGCTGAGCTAAAAATTCTGCAACTTCGTGGTGGGTATGATTGCGTGCTATGTCATAAGCGGTAACACTTCTTCCGCTCAAAGTATTTCTGTAAATAGTATTTGTATCGGCGTGAGCGTGTAAAATCAATTCTTGTACTATTGGCATATCGCCATTTCTGGCGGCAATCATGAGTGCGGTAAGCCCATTATTGCCAAACCGATCGCTTTCACCAAATACGTTAGAAGAACATCCAACACTAATCAAAAATTGCACTATAGGCAGGTTGTTATTGCCAACAGCTTCAATCAGCGCCTGTGATCGCTGAGATTCAGAAAATGGTGCATTTCTTAGCAGCCATTTTACTACAGGTAATTTTTTTTGTCTTACGGCAAACACAAGCGGGGTAACATGTTCGTTCCAATGAGTATATTGCCTTTCAAGATCAATATGAGCACAATCAATAAGTTGGCGAAGAATACTCCCGTCTTGATCATAAATAGCTTTCAAAATTAGATCACGTCTTCTATCGCGTCGAGATTCGTAAAATAATGATGCTGATTGTTGGTGTGTTGCGGGTTGATGGGGGTTATCAAGAAAATGTACTATTTCAGGATGATCAACCGCAATATCACGAGCAGTTTTGCCATCACTGTTTTGTAGAGTAATATCAGCGTGTAACTCTTTTACTAAATACTCTACAATGGCGAGTTTTGCGCCGGCATAAAACAAGGCGGTTTCATTCCTGATTTGCGGGTTTTTGTAATTAATATTTGCATATGGTCCTAATAGCTTAATCAGCTCTATATCACCAAAAGAAATAGCTTCCAAAAAGGCTGTCTTTCCCCCTTCATCCTCAGGTTCATTAACCAAATCAGGGTAATCATGTACCAATTGTCTAATTAATTCGATATCCCCATTTTCTGCTGCTTCGCGGAATAATATACCAAGAGTACCAAAATCTGGTGTTATAAGTGCACGCTGGGGTCTATGCCCAGCTCGTTGATTTGCACGTTGTACTTGCAAATATTGCGCAATTTCTTCATATCCACATTCTTGAGCAAATTTCTCTGCTCGTATGTCATCACCATCATTATCCATGACGGTTAATCGTGCACCACATTCTTCAACAAGTATGCGCACTATGGGCAACTTTCTAAACTCAATTGCAAGTGCAAGTGGAAAACTAAAATTATGATAATCATATGCTTGGATATTGGCGCCATGTGTACCCAAAAAACGCACCATATGCTCATCGCCAGCAACAACAGCGCACATAAGCGGTGTATACCATTTATTATCACGCATATTAATCAGTTGTGGGTGTTGTTCAAGAATATGTTTTACTGTTGTAAGGTCTCGCGTGCGGGCTGCAAATAATAGATGATCAATAGGACAAGCACGAGCTGAAGGCATTTGAGGTTCGTGACTTGCAAGGAATTCAGCTATAGCAGTATGACCATTTGATTGTGCCAACGCGCGCGCCGTCATATCTTGTTTGTTCCACAACAAGACTTCATCTCCGTGCTCAACCAATAAACGGACAATATTCATATGACCATTGCGAGCTGCATGCATAAGTGGCGTAAATCCAGATTCATCAACAAAGGGCATCCCATCGTCAACTCCATCACATAAGTAGCTTACAACATCATCAATACCATCACGCGCGGCTGCACATCCTACATGAATAAGGGTATCGCCAGCATCTTCATAATATGGCTTAAGAAGCTTCACAATTGATCTAAAGCGATACCCAAGCTTAAAGGCCTCATTTTTTTGATCCTGAGGTGTTTTGTCACGCAATATTTCTACAATATCAACATGTCCAGCACGTGCAGCATACATAAGTGCGCTATAATTCTGTTTATCACGTATAGTACAATCTGCATGTCCCTCAACAATAAGCATGCGAGCAAGTTCAGCATTGCCAGTTTCAGCCGCTATAATTAACGCAGTTTTGCCCGATTCGGGATCTATAACATTGACATCCACATTGCACTGTAAAAATTCACGTACACGATCAACATTACCCGCACTCACAGCGTCAAATAATAAATGTTGTAGATTAATAGGAGGTGGGGGTAAGTCAATACCCGCATGCATAGCTGCTTCATATAAAGCTTGCGGACTACTTTCCCTACACACACGATATATTTCATGGGGAGAACAACCATGTATAAATAAAAAAACAGCCTGACTTAGCGGCGCTAAATCCACGGCTGGACGATCTTGCAGCTTTGCACGGCACAGGGGACAACAGGTATTTAATCGTTTAACATGTAATAGCTGTGCCATACATATATCGTGGTGTGCATGTTTTTTACTACATGGGGGAACTTGAAACAGTTGTTCGCCATGCACAATTAATCGATCTTCTTGCTCAAACTTTTCCAGGCAAATTGAGCAGCGGTCTGCTTCGATAGCTTTTTGCTGCATTGTGCATGCTTGATGTAAAATTCCGATAAATGCGAAAAAAAATACCGTTTTATGCATGGTGGTACCTTATGTTATTGGACTACAAAATAATGCCACATTTGGGTTGGTGATGCTAGTAGATTTGCGGCGTCTTTTGCTTGAGTAATTTGACTAAAATTGTTGTTAAGTAATACTGTAATGTAACTAAAGTTAATTTTAAACTTTTATTTTAGGGTTGTCTATGTTTTTGGCAAGAAAGTATTTCTGGGTTTTATTGGTTACGATATTTTTGGGGAAGGCATCTGAAAGTGATAGCGGAAAAGCTACTATCATGAAGATCATGTCTCACGATGAGACGGGTGTTTCGGCTTTTAATAAAAAGAATATCCACTACGCTCAAACAATGAATATTTATAAAGATTTAAATATTCCTGAAATTGCCAAGTTCTTCCCCTGCAAGACCGAGATTGGCCGAAATTTTATTGCCGAGACTTTGAGTGTTCCTGTTAGTCCTCAGGATAAAAATACGATTCTTGCTCATAGACAAAATGCGATAAAGATATTGGTTGAAAACCCTGAGTTAAAAAAAGAAGTAGAAGAATTACTGGATCAAGCAAAAAGTGAAGAAGCGGTTGTTGTTGAGCTGATGTCGGATTTTTTTAAAGGCAAATCGTGTCCGGAGATTTTGAGCCTAAAACAATTAAAAGAACAACAAAGTCCTCTTTATTCTACGCTTAGATTTCTTTTGACTGAAGACAAGGGAAGAAGTTTGCTGGAGGCTCTTAACCTCTATTTTATGTTTCAAACGGCTTATTTTACGGGTAAATATGCAATTCCTGCCTCATGTAATCTTTTAAAAGCGCGTATTTGGAGTTGGGATGCAATTAAAGTTCATGCTTCAAGTGGTTTTTTGATTTCATATACCGCACTTCTTGCCTGGATGAACGGAAGAGAGTATAAAAACTCCTATGATATCCGGTTAAAACTTCATTCATTGAATCGACTAATATCAATAGCTGAGCAATTTGAAGCATTATGTTCAGCTCATGATATTAAAAACCAGTTTAATATAAGCGCGATTCAGAGCAAAGAAGGAACCAGTCTTATCAATGCACTAAAACACAGCAGATATTCTTCCAAACATACATTTTTGTTCAGAACGCCTGCGGTACACACGTTTTTATATGATTTATATGAAAGACAACAGCATCTTGCAGAACTATTTGCATGTATTGCTGAAATGGATGCGTATAATGCACTAGCAACACAAATGTTAGAATCACAGACGACGAAAAATAAATTCTGTTTCGTAGATTACATAGAAAATCCTACGCCGGTTATAAGGGGTAAATCGTTTTGGAATGTGTTGGTTAAAAATGCCGTTCCAAGTAGTATTAATGAAAGTAAGAAGATTATATTATCAGGTCCTAATGCTGGTGGCAAAACTACCTCTATCAGAGCAATTTTGCAGAATATCGTTTTAGCTCAAACGTTTGGCATTGCAGCTGCCGAATCATTTGAAATGACCATGTTTGATGTTATTCATTCGTACCTAAACATATCTGATGATTTGCTCAATGGATTATCTCTTTTTGCTTCTGAAATTAAACGAGCACAAGATTTGTTAGAATGCATAAGAAATCTTGATCAGAAGCAAAAAATGTTCTTTGCCTTAGATGAATTGTTTACCGGTACCGTTGCAGAAGATGGTGAAACCTGTGCTTTGGCTTTTATAGACAAAGTTGCAGATTTCGATTGTGCCCAATTTGTTTATGCTACGCATTTTCAAAAACTGAAAGAACTTGCAAAGACCAATGTACAGTGCGTTAATTACAAAGTTGATTCACCAACAAAGGGCCAGGATGGTAAATTTGTGTATCCATACACATTAAGCCAAGGTGCAAGTGATTCTCGTGTTGCCATTGATCTTGCAAAGCAAGCGGGATTGTTTGATAAGAAATAATGTATAACAAGCTCGGCTAGTCTTCTGGTTTTAGCTGCAATGGAATCGTTGCGATTACCACATTTTTTTCTTTAAGTAGTTCTTTGGCAAACCAAAATGTTGTCTGATTGTGTAAAATCAGGTGCCATGGCCGCGTGATGCGGTACTGATTTAATAGCACTGTAATAATGTCTTCTGGTTTGCAAAATTCTTGCCGATAGTTATGAATAAATTCCAAAAATGGTTCTACAACTTTGCGGTATGACGAATATTTTACGACAAGCTCAACATCTGTTTTGAGCATGCGCCATTGTTCTATAATTTTACGTGCATTTTCATCTTCCATAACGACATGAAACGCAACAACGTTATTGGTAATACTTTTTGCATAGCGAAGTGCCACGAGCGTCGCTTCGTTTACCCCTGATATGGGGATAATAACGTGATTGGCAACCGGCTTGGTAATAATGCTGGCAGCACTCTTGAGTGTTTCAGGCTTGAGATTTATTTGTTGAGCAACAACGCTATAGTGCCGTTTGATTTTAAAGAACATGAGCATGAATAATGGCGTTATAATCAAAACAATCCAGGCGCCTTGGGTGAATTTGGTAATGGTAATAATAATAACTGCCACAAACGTGACGAGTGCCCCAAGACCATTAACGCATGCTTTGAAAAACCAATTATGTCCGCCATTGCGTACCCAATTTACGAACATACCCAGCTGCGAAAGCGTAAATGATGCAAAAACGCCAATGGCGTATAGCCCGATAAGTCCCGTAACACTTGCTTGAAAAAGCCATATGAGAATACCGGCAAGTATCGTTAAAATCGTGATGCCGTTAGAGTAGGTGAGCCGTTCACCGCGTTTAGAAAATTGCCGTGGCACAAAGCCATCGCGACCCATGACGGATAAAAGCATTGGGAAACCTGCGTATGCTGAATTGGCGGCCATGATCAAAACAACCATAGTGGCAATTTGTATAAAATAGTACATGAACGTTTTGCCAAAAATTTGTGCGTTAATTTGTGCAAGTACCGAAACTGATTCTGATGGAACTACCGGATACAGTTTTGCAAGTAGTGCAAGACCACCAAATAAACATAGTACGGTTATAGCGAGAAACAAAAGAGTTTTGCGTGCGTTACTTACCGCCGGTTCTTGAAAGTTTGGAACAGCGTTACTTACTGTTTCAACGCCGGTTAATGACGCACAACCAGATGAGAAAGCTTTGAGCAACAAAAAGAGCGATACTGATTGGCACAGTGGTGTAACACAGATTGGTGCGATTGGTACAGGTTGGTAACCAAGTAGATATATTTTGACAAAGCCAGTGATAATCATGGTGCCAATAGCCAGTATAAAGATGTATGCGTTAAGGCCAAAAATACGTGAAGATTCTCGTACGCCGCGTAGGTTGCCGATATACAGAAGAATAAGTACTAGTACGCAAAAGCTTACGCGGTATGAAAGAAGTCCTGGAAATGCTGAAATAATATTAAATACTCCAGAAGAAATACTGACGGCAACAGTAAGTGTGTAATCGATAAGTAGTGCAACCCCAGCCAATACGCCTGCAGTTGTTCCCAAATGGTCAGAGGCAACGGCATAGGCTCCGCCACCTGATGGATATTGCTCAATCGTTTGGCGATATGATGCAGTCAAAATGGCAAGCAGCGCAATAATGGCTCCTGCAATAACAAGCATGTAGTTGTAGGCTAGTATGCCTAAAGCGGGTGTTAATACGAGTAGAATTTCTTCAACACCGTAGGCTATCGACGATATTGCATCACATGAAAGTATTGAAAGTCCCCAAAAAACATTATACTTTTCGTGCTTGAGAAGCGCACTTTTAAGCGGCTTCCCAATGAGAAAATGTTTAAGCCATGTCATAAGACTTTTTCCCTCTTCTTTTTTGCAAAACATACCCCGTAATCAACAAGTGGTAACAGTATATCATAAAAGCTGTGTATGAGGTAATTTCATGAGGTGATCTATACAATAATTCGCGGCAGTGACGGATTAAGTCCTACAAAAAGTTCGTATTCTATCGTATTGACACGTTGTGCAAGTTCTTGAATACGCACGCCCGTCTGTGTCCCAATAACCGTTACTTCGTCACCAATGCGTACCTGTGGCACATCTGTTACATCAAGAGTAGTCATGTTCATCGCTACGCGGCCGGCTATCGGTACACATTTGTCGTGCACGAGCATAACACTGTTGTTTGATAGTCGACGATCGTAGCCATCAAAATATCCCAGCGCAACAACAGCAAGCGTGGTTGTTCGTGTGGTGGTATAGGTACACGCATAACCTACTGGTGTCGATGGCGGTACCTGCTTGAGCGCTATTATTCGTGTTTTGAGTCGCAAGAATGATGCAAGAGAAAAACCAGGAGTCTGTTCTTGCGCGGTGCGGTAAAAATCTTCTTTTTTATACGTACCGTACAATGCACCACCACAACGTACCATCGTACCACGCGCCTGTGGCAGACGTAACATGGCCGCAGTATTTGCCAAATGCACAAAGGGTACCATTACACCATTTGCTTCGATTGCCGCGCGCAACATTTCAAAGCGCTCAATTTGTTGACGGGTAAATGAAAGATCTGGCGAATCAGATTCAGCAAAATGGGTATAGATACCAGCAAGGTGTACATGCTGGTTTTTTTGTATAAGCTCAACTAACACGAGTGTTTCTTGTGGTGTAAACCCGAGGCGTACGAGCCCTGAATCAACTTTAATATGTATGCGCACCGGACAGGCACAGGCCTGTGCACAGGCGCTGATATATTCGTACGTATCATAATCAAAAACCGTCAGATCAATGTGCTGCAGTATTGCATCACGTATTGATGCATCATACCCACCCAACACCAAGATGGGCTTGGTAATCCCCTGTGCGCGTAACATGAGCGCGTCACTGAGCAAGAATACCACAATTGTGTGGATATGCGGTTGCATATCGCACAGCTGTGCAACGGGGAGCAGTCCGTGTCCATACGCGTTTGATTTAAGCACTGCTGCAATAGCAGTTGCTGCGCCGATATGATTTTTTATTGCCTGTACATTGTGATTAAATTGTACGCGATCTAATTCAACCCAACAGGTTGTGCGTGTGTCATGATGTAACAAAAAAGGCCTAGAGGTTTCCTCCAGGCCTTTTTTTATAACGTGTTTTGTACTATTTGGTGATGACGTCGACATTGAGCTTCTTTGTCTTTTTCTGTGCTGAGGAAACTTTTGGCAATTTGAGCTCGACCGCACCATCTTTGTATGCAACTTTGGTATCCTCCAAATTTGCTACAATTTCTGGCAGTGATTCAATTCTGGTCGATGCTGATGCTTCAACACGTTGAAAGCTTGTCTCTTTGTCGCTCTTTTTCTCTTCTTTTTGTTCGTGCTTTATGGAAAATTCAAACAACCGCCCATTCTGAACGGAGAATTTAGCAAGGCCATTCTTGAGTGGAATCTTGCCATCGAGCGTGTTACCTTCTGCCTCAATACCGATCTCTTTGCTGTCCAAATCACCCAAATTAAGTTTGACGATTACAAAATTAGGATCAGTTGTTACTTCAATTGTTTTTTTCGAAGCAACTTTAACTGTTTCTGCTGTTGTGTTGGCCAGTTGTGTGCTTGTTTCTTTTTCTATGTTTTTAAAATATTCTTCGATTGTATCAAAACGTGTGCGCATTTGTTTGATCGATTCATGAAACTCTTTCATGATCTGATCTTCAAACGTTTCTGCTGTTACTTGATTGCAACAAGATAACAACAAAATACTGTACACATATTTGCACATAGATATACCCTTTCTTTGTTATATTGTTATACTTCATAATAATACTAGTATATACCATATTAGCATATGATTTATTTTTTTGAAAGTACCCCCATAGCGATCTGGGGAACGATAGGAATAAGCCTTTGAATAGTGCAAAAAATACGCGTACAAGTGTAATGGAATTGGTGTTTGGCATACACCCTATTACTGAGTTGTTGCAGGCAAAAAAGAGAAAAATTTTCAAAGTATTTGTGCTTGATCGTGATATGCCGCTTGTGCGTGATATTCGCAAGCGCTGGGCGCATATTGAAGTACACGAACGCAATCGTGCTGAATTGACTCGTATGGCTGACAGCACTGATCATCAGGGCATCATCGCACATGCAAGTCCCTTTCAGCTGCGAACAAAACCGTTTGAGCCGAAACAATATCCGCGATTGGTAATGCTTGATGGTATTCAGGACCCTCGTAATTTGGGTGCTATTTTGCGTTCGGCTTATTGTACCGGTTTTAGTGGTGTGATGCTTACTAAAAAGCAATCGGCGCCCATTAATGCAGTGTGCCTCAAGGCGTCAGCAGGGCTTGCTGAACATCTTGATATATATGTAACGCCATCGGCAAGTACTGGTGTAATGGAGCTTAAAAAAAGTGGTTACACGATTTATGTCTCAGCTCTTGCAAAAAACGCCCAATGCGCAACAAAAGTTGCATACCAAGAGCCATTGTGTGTGATTATTGGCAGTGAAGGAAAGGGCGTTTCTCCGGAATTATTGCACCATGGAGCCGTTATCACGTTACCACAAAAACGTGCTGATATTTCCTATAACGCGTCAGTTGCTGCTGGTATTTTGATGTTTTTTATTGCAACACAACAGAATGCGCTCTAGGTAAATAAAAAGGGATGTAGAGTGAAAAAATATGGCTGGTTTTTATGTGCGCTTATAATACTTGGCATCGGGGGTTTTTATGGTGTACGAAGTTTCAAGCGATTATTGGTACGTACCACGGCGATCAAAGTTACCTGTAACTTGCCAGTAGATGCGCAAACAGTTAACGCTATTGCTGCCGCTTGTAACAAACTTTTTGAACCGCTGAGTGATACTTGGTTTCTAGCAATTAAAAAGCAATTTCCGCTTATTGCGCGCATTACGAGTGCGCGTGAAGGTGATGTTGTACAGATTCATATCAGTGGTGTTAATCTGTATGCCCGTGTTAACGAAGATCGCGTTATCGATGACCAAGGGAACACGTATACTATTACTGGTTTAGACCCGGTAGCGCTTGCAGCATTGCCGCATATGCGTGTTGCCAAACAGTCTGACCAAGAAGTTGAGCTTTTTAAAAAATTTATAAAAGCACTTCCTGTGGCTATCTATCAGCAATACACGGTCGATTGGCAGTCGCCTTATCGCATTTACTTAATACCAAATAATAACGGGTGTACCTGTATTATTCGATATGATCAGATACCAACACCGGAACTTATTGTCTTGGGTAACGAGCTCGCGCTCAAACAGACAAAAAAAACCAATGCTACCATAGACTTTCGTTTTGCAGATCAGATCGTGGTAAACCCCCATAAATATGTAAACCCTGGTTAAAAAATTATCGCATATGCTAGCTTGAACAATAAGGGATAGGGGATGGTATGAAAAAGTCTGCTATTTTTTTATTGGTATTTGCAGTTGCTTTTTTGGTTGCCAAGCCGAAGCTTACGGTTATGTTGGTTATCGATCAATTTGCTGCCGATTATATACCAAAATTGCGTGTGCATTTAACGCATGGCATCGGTCGTTTGTTAGATAATGCAATTGTATATGAACAAGCGTTTTATCCGCATGCAGTGCTTGAGACAGCTGTTGGACACGCCAGTTTGGGGACTGGGGCGATACCGGCAGGGCATGGTATTGTAGCCAATAGTTGGCTTGATCAATATAATAAAGACCATGCACTTACTGCCAAAAATGCTGATGAAATTATGGCAAAAACATTTATGTATAAATTTTTGAAGCAAAAAAATAATTATGCAGTTGCTCTATCAATTAAAGATCGTGCTGCGGTTGGCATGGCGGGTAGTAATGCTCCCGCGATTTATCTAGATCAAATTGACGGTGAATTTAAGGTGACAAAAACTACGTCGGTTATTACCGATATACTCAAAGCAGCCAACAAAAAAATTGCTCAGCCATATCAAACACGCTGGCAGCTCGCTTATGAAGATGAAAAATTTTATAACTTTCCCCATATAGATAATTATGATTATGCAAGTGAGCCAAGTTTATTTGATGCGCAATCGCATACAGAAACAGCAACATCACGTGACAAGTTTATAGATGTTTTTGTTAAATTGCCGGCAGCTAATGAGCTGTTGCTTGCTATGGCGCAGCAATATATCAAAGCTATGGTGCCGAAGTTGGCGTCTGACGGTGCGTTATTGGTTTGTGTTAGTTTGAGCCCGCTTGACAAAATTGGCCATATCTATGGGCCATTTAGTCGTGAAGTTATTGATATGATTTATCATCTTGATAAACAAATTTTGGAGTTTATGCAGGCGATTGAGCAGATTATTAAGCCTCAGGATATTTTGTATACGCTTACTGCTGATCACGGTGTTATGCCTATTCCTGAATTGGAGCGTGAACAGTATCCACAAGCAGGGCGCATTATGGCTGGTGATATGGTGCAAAGTGTAAACAAGTATATAAAGCAAAAATTTGGTGTTTCATCGATTATCCGTGGACATAAGATGCCGCATATATATCTTGATCAAAAAAAGCTTAAAAAGATGACGTCAAAAAAACGACATGCGGTAAAACAGGCGATTGGAGAAAAACTGTGCTCTTATCCCGGTATTAGCGCAGTTTTTGATGCAAAAAAACTAGCGAAATCAGATGCGCCGATAGGCAGTATTGCCTGGTTATTCAAAAATAATATGTATAAAGGGCGCAGTGGTGACTTATTTGTGCTGGTAGCGCCACATATAGTAGCGAGCAAATATGTTGGTGGAACTAAACACTATACGCCGTATGCGTGCAATACTCATGTACCCCTCATGTTGTATCAGCAGGGCATGTATCAACATAAATATGTTAAACAAAAAGTGTGGGCAACGCAGCTTGCGCCTACATTAGCAAGTATTAACGGGATCAAGCACACGAGGCATATGCTCGAATCGTTACCGGGTGTTTTTTAGCGCAGATAAGGGATAATAATTTGACTCCATGACTCAAAAATGCTGGTATCAGTGAGTGTAGAAACGGGAATAAGAGAACCTGATTTAAGTTCAGATTTTATGTGGATATCGGCAGTTGTGCCGCGTACAATAAAGACAAACCCCAAGTGTACCTGACCAACACTGTCGCGTTCGTCGTTCACAATACCAAGCGGCTCAAATTCAAAACTATCGTGATAGTCAACTTCTTCATTGAACTCGCGACGTGCCCAATCAAAAATTGTTGAGCCTAAAATATCTTCTTTTCTGATGTGGCCACCAATGCCGATACTTGATTTGCCAGCCAGACGTTGTTCGCTGGCAGTTTTTTTGCGCTCAACAACGAACACGTGGTCTTGATGCATAAATACTAAGTAGGGAATAATTTGCTTGTATCGTGGATCGTTTTCCATGGCAATGCGTGAATTAAATTGGCCGTGATGCTCTATGGCCCACAAATACCAGTCATAATCGCACTGTTTGAGCCCATTCCAGGTGCCTTCAGGTTGAAAAATAAGGTCGCGTTTCACTACTAAAATGTGCTCGTCGCATGCTGCCATTATGGTTTGTTGTGATAGCTGTTTTTGCATGAAATACTCCGCCATGACCAAGGTTTATGCTTTGTGTCATTAACCTTAAAACAGCTAGAGAAAAAAACAAGCTTTGTGTAATTATTGATTTTTCGAAAAAAGTACTGATATAATTAAAATAGGATTATTTTTAAGAAGGGGGGATCTATGAAGATAGTGAAAGATTTGCTGTTGTTGTTCGGCTTTTGTGTGCCTTTGGCTTCTGTTGTACGCACTTTAGAAGCGAGCGATCCAAAAAGCTCAACCGTTGGTGAGGTTGAGTCGGCTGATATTAAGCATGGACGCGACGCTGCTCAATGGTGTCTTACAACATACGCAGATAATTTAACTGATGGTGATATTATTTCGATTGTACGTAACCGCGATGCTAAGGGTAATGTTAAGGCCAAAGTAAGCTATGTGGCGCAGGTGATAGTTGATAAGAAGGGCGCTAAAAAATTGAAGAAGATAGCGAGCTAATCGAGTAAATTAGAAGGGGGATATATGAAGATAAACGTAAAAAAATTTATGATGGTGGCTGCGTGGTTGATACCATGTATGAATGCCGGCGTTTCTGATGTGAGTGTTACAGGTGAAACACAGGATCCTGAAGCGGTTGATGGTTTTTTGGCCAATGCAACAGCGCTTAAAGATGCGGCAGCTTCAAAAAAGGTTCCAAAAGTGTATTTGTGTTTAAGACAGAATCTTAAGGACTACATTAAGAAATCTCCTGAAGAAATTGAGGCTTATCTGAAGGAATTGCGAGAAAAAGAAAAACAGGATCGCACGATGTTTCAAAAAGCGAAGCAAGAATTGGCTGAGAGTGCAGCAAAGCTTCATGATATGCTTGCTAAAAAGAGTGAGCTTGTAGTTTCTAAGACGCGTGAGCTTGTAGATGAGGGAGTCAAAGGGGTACGTGAAGGTTTTGATCGCGCTGGAAAGCTTGCAAATGAAGCTCAACAAAGGTTGGTAGAGGCGGTAAGAAGTGCGCCAGAAAAAACTAAGGCTGCAGTTGAAGCCGGGGTCAAAGAAGTCAAAGCTGGACTAGAGCGCGCGGGAGCATTTGCACGTGATGTTGAGCGCAAGTTAGAAGAGGCTGTTAAACAGTCACCTGAAAAAGCTAAAGAAGTTGCGGCTCAGGTGAAAAGGGCGGCGGAGGAAACGGTTGCAAAGCTTGAGCAGGGTGCAAAAGCGTTAGCTGAAAAAACAAAAGCTTCGGCAGCAAAAACCCAAGAAGCAGTTGAGGCTGGTGTTGAAGCGCTCAAAAAAGATCTTCATCAGGCGACCGAGGCGGTTAAGCAGGCAAGTCACCATATGGCGGCAGCTGTTCAAGAGACGGTACATGAAGCAAAAGTGAAAGCAGAAGCGTTTTTTGAAAATGGCGCAAAAACAATTAGAGAAAAAACCGCGCAGTTTGGACAGGCACTTAAGGGTTTTGGCAGAAGAATAAGCGTTTTGGGTTCGCGAAAACTCAAACCTGAAGAAGCACAAGAAGAATAAGATAAAGGGTCTCTGTTGGCAAAGTAACCAACGAGGGCTAGCGCAAATTTAAAGCGAAGGAAAAGTGTAATTGCTTGGTTTTTATATGCACGAGGTGGTTTGAATGCCACCTCGTGTTTTTATGTTTCTATGCAAAACAAACGGTTATGAATCGTGTTGCATATATTCTCTGATGCGCTGTATATAGCATTGACTGAGAAAAGCTGAAAAAATATGCTATACTGATCAAAATTAAAAGAGAATGTTTAAGAGGTTTGGCATGTCGTATAATCCTCATGAAATTGAAAAAAAGTGGCGTGAGCATTGGCAACAACATCCTGATGCAGTAACGCAATCATATACCAAAGATGGCAAAAAGTTTTATTGTCTTGACATGTTCCCGTATCCTTCAGGCGCTGGGTTGCACATGGGGCATTGGAAAAGTTACAGTCTTTCAGATGTGTATGCGCGTGTAAAATGGCTTCAGGGCTACAATGTCTTGCACCCTATGGGGTGGGATGCTTTTGGCCTGCCTGCAGAAAATTATGCAATTAAGCAGGGGGTGCACCCACGTATCAGCACTGAAAAAAATGTTGCTAACTTTAAAAAACAGTTACAAGATTTTGGTGGTTTTTATGATTGGGACAAAGAAGTAAACACAACAGATCCTGATTATTATCGTTGGACGCAATGGATTTTCTTGCAGATGTACAAAGCGGGACTTGCGTATTGCGATAATAAGCCAATCAATTGGTGTCCATCGTGTAAAACAGGATTGGCGAACGAAGAAGTTGTGAACGGTACGTGTGAGCGCTGCGGAGCATCGGTTGAACAAAAAGAAATTCCTCAATGGGTATTGCGTATCACCGCGTATGCTGAAAAACTGTTATCAGGACTTGATAAACTCGACTGGCCGGACAAAGTAAAGCAGATGCAGCGCAACTGGATTGGCCGCAGCGAAGGCTGCTTATTGCACTTTTCTACCACCGACCATCGTGGTGAAAAAATCGATTTGCCCGTGTTCACGACCAGACCCGACACCATTTTTGGGGTTACCTATTTGGTTATGGCGCCTGAGTTGCCCCAGGTGGTACGTATCGTGACACCAGAGCAACTTGAATCAGTAAAATTATATTGCGAACAAGTTAACCGTATGACGTCGTTTGCGCGGCAGTTGGACAAAGAAAAAACGGGTGTATTTACGGGTGCGTATGCTACCTGTCCAATAAGTAACCGCAAGCTCCCAATCTATATCGCCAGTTATGTATTGGCTGATTATGGAACGGGTATTATTATGGCGGTACCTGCGCATGATGAACGCGATTTTGAATTTGCACGTGATCATAAATTGCCGGTGGTCCAAGTTATTGAAAACAAAGAAGCACAAAAAGATACGCATGGTAACCTCGACTGTGCCTATATCGGTGACGGAATTTTGATTAACAGTGACTTTATTAATGGCCTTACAGTGGCGACAGCACAACAAAAAGTATGTGAATATGTTGAAAAACATGGCGTAGGCAAAAAACAGGTACAATACAAATTGCGCGACTGGATTTTTTCGCGCCAACGATATTGGGGCGAGCCGATTCCACTTATTCATTGTCCAACATGTGGCGTGGTGCCAGTACCTGAAGATCAATTGCCCGTCTTGTTGCCTGATGTCGAAAAATATGAGCCGACAGGTACGGGCCAGTCGCCGCTCGCGGGTATTGATTCTTGGGTTAATGTTTCGTGCCCAACCTGTGGCGGCGCTGCAAAGCGCGAAACAAATACTATGCCGCAATGGGCGGGATCGTGTTGGTATTTCTTGCGCTATCCAAATCCACACAACAGCAAAAAAGCGTGGGATCCAGAAGAAATTTCATATTGGCTGCCTGTAGATTTGTATATTGGTGGTATTGAGCATGCGATCTTACATTTACTTTATGCGCGTTTTTATGTCAAAGTGCTTGCTGATCTAGGCCACTTACCGTTTGATGAGCCGTTCAAGCAGCTGTTTAACCAGGGTATGATTCTCAAGTATGTGGAAAAAAGTGGCCAGGTTGAAAAGATGTCCAAGTCAAAGGGCAATATCGTCAATCCTGATGACATGATTGCTGCGTATGGGTCGGATATCTTGCGGTTATATATCTTATTTATGGGGCCGCCTGAACTAGATTGTGAATGGCAAGATCAAGGGCTGGAAGGCACCAAACGATTTTTAAATAGACTTTGGAACTATCTAACAGCGCCAGAAGCTATTGGTGAACAAACGCAACAAACTACCGAGCGAGTAAATAGATTTATTTTTGAGTTTCAAGATCGTTTGAATAATTTTAAGCCAAACACAGCGATTTCTGCGTTTATGGAGCTTATTAACGATTTGATGGCTGTGCACGCCAAAATAAACAAAAAGAGTATCGAAGATATACTGGTAGGCTTGTCAGTTGTTGCACCGCATATTGCGAGTGAGTTGCTCGAGATGCTCGTTCAAAAGCCGCTTGCAGCATGCACCTGGCCTGTCTACGATGCTAAAATGTTGAGCAAACAGCCGGTTACTGTAGCAGTTCAGGTGAATGGCAAAACGCGCGGTACTATAACACTCCAGCAGGGACTGGATAAAGCGGTGATTGAAAAACTGGCGCGCGAACAGGTGGCCAAATGGCTTGCTGAAGTTACTGTTGTCAAAACAATAGTAGTGCCCGATCGATTGGTTAATTTTGTGGTGAAATAACGGTATAAGCAGGAGAAATGGTGAGAGCGATAGAATTTATAACCAAGATGCAAAAAGGTTCAATAAAGGTTCCAGCGCGTTATGCTGAACGTTTAAAAAAAGAGTTCAGAGTGATTATTCTTGTTGACGATGAGCCACAAAAAGTAGCGGTAAAAAGAGCGTTGAAAGCTTTTCGCGTAAAGACAAGCGAAAAATTTAAATAGTAGATCTCTTCTGAAATTCTCCGCTCGTATGGATTCGACAAGCTTCCGCCTTCGCTCTGCGAGCTTCGACGGACAGGCACTACGATCGGCGGAACGGGAACTCTTCGACGAGCTCCCGTCTACGCAGTAAGCTTCGGCGGGCATAGCAGAGTGAGCGGGAAGCAGGAATAAGTCATGATGAATTATAAAGGATATTTAGGAAACGTTACTTATGACAGCGAAGCAAAATTGTTTCATGGTGAAGTATTGGGATTAAAAGACGCAATCACATTTGCTGGCACAACGGTAAAAGAACTTGAAAAGGCGTTCCAAGATTCTATTAATGACTATCTTGCCTGGTGCAAAGAACGCGGCGAAAAGCCTGAAAAAACGTTTTCAGGAAACTTACGTATTAGAATTGAGCCAAATCTACATGCCAAGCTTGCGCAAGAAGCTGCTTTGCATAACGTAAGTTTAAATAAATTTATTGTTGAAAAATTGAGCAAACAGTGACAAAGATAAGCACTTCAAAAAATGTACTCTCTTAATTCGTGAATAGATCTCTTTCGAAACTAAATTTTTCTTGAATAAGACGCTCATATCCTTTCGCTGCTTCAGCACAGAACTTCCAATCAAATAAGGTGGTTTATGCGTAGGTCCTGACAATAGTTAACCAATTCAAAACTGAATAAAACGGTGCTTGAAAAATTGGCGCGGCAACAGGTGGCCAAATGGTTTGCTGAAGTTACTGTTGTCAAGACGATAGTAGTGCCCGATCGATTAGTTAATTTTGGTAAAATTATCTGGACTGTTGAAATCTTCAATAAGTCCAACTATTATTTTTGCAATTTTCGCCCTATTCTCGTTTTCTTTTTTCTTTTGATCTTCAGTTAAATGTTCTATCGTTGGTGATGGATTAAGCTTAGTAAGACTTGTTCTTTTTGTGTTGATTTGGGTATACAAGCCTGTGAATGGGCTTTTAAATTTATAATTATTAGATGCGGCAGCCAGCCTTTCTCTTTCATCTGCCTTTTGTTTCGCATTGACTATCTTTTCTAAAGACTTCTCATCTGCTTCCTGTTGTTCTTGCAATATTTTTTTTACAGATGCTTCTTCCTCGCTTTGTATCGATTTAATGACATCAAGAATGGTTCCGATGTAAATTTCATATCGTTCTTTGAGGGCGTTGAACATCGCGATTCCTTTTTGATGGGTATTTTTGGATGGGGTACCTATCAAAGGCGGTATGTTTGGGCTCGTTTGCTCAGAAGTTTTAATTTGGCTTTTGTCTATGGTAAATCCAGATATGGTAAATCCAGATTTTTCTGGTTTAACACCATCATATTTCCCTGGTATAGTAAGAAGCAAGCTATACAGGATTGATTGTACTTGCGTACAAAATGGTTTTATGCTGTTTTTTGTCAAATTAAAAATAGCCTTTTTACTCTTTTCTTTTTCTGTCTTTATTTTTTGTTTTATAGCTTTTTTTGTTTCTTCAAGATTTTTTTGCGCCTCTTCTAGTGTACTTTTTCTTTCTGCTTGAGCTGTGACCTGAGAAACGCCTACCATTTTGAGTGTTTTTATGGATTCCGCTGGTATCGTATTGCAAAGCCATTGTATTACCTTCTCGAATTCTTTTTTATATTCAAGAGAGAGAGGATCACTTTTTTGAAGTGTGGCAATTTTTTCTTGGTAAATCCCAGACTCAGACTTAATTTTAGAAAACAACATTGTTGTGGGATTTTCACTTGAGATAATGTAAGAGAAAATACAACAGAGCAAGCCAATCATAATTGATGATAGTTTTCTCATTTTTTTACCCTCCCAAATTTTTTATTATTGAATCTATATCTGTTTGCATTGCGCTAAATTCTGTCTGATAATTCCTTTTCGAGTCTTCATAGGAAAGCAACGTTATGGTGTTGGCGATGCCGCTAGCTTGTATAACT
>Ga0209749_1001241_pt1 | contig 24042 bp, 28 predicted proteins | sample EPASupsiteSAE347_FD_187267 | JGI IMG/M metagenome (GOLD analysis project Ga0209749, IMG submission 187267) | Bioremediated contaminated groundwater from EPA Superfund site, New Mexico - Sample SAE3-47 (SPAdes) (version 2) | ecosystem: Environmental > Aquatic > Deep subsurface > Groundwater >...
TGCCGTCATGCCGGATCTCTTGCCACCGGGCATCCTCCCGCAACCACCACGCCGCAACTTGTCACCGGCCCTTTTTTCCCACGATACAATTTGGCGAGATCACCACGGCATAATTTGGCGCGTAACATAAATCTCGGCATCCTGAAGTTCCTGGCCTTTGAACAGGTCTTTAAAAACTCCCTGACAACCCTGCCCATGGGCGGCGGCAAGGGCGGTTCCGATTTTGATCCGCGCGGCAAAAGCGATGCGGAAGTCATGCGTTTCTGCCAGGCGTTCATGAACGAGCTTTACCGCTTTATCGGGCCCAATATTGACGTTCCGGCTGGCGATATCGGGGTGGGGGGACGCGAAATCGGCTTTCTGTTCGGACAATATAAAAAACTGACGCGCGATTTTTCCGGGGTTTTGACCGGCAAGGGGTTGGAGTGGGGCGGATCATTGATCCGCAAGGAAGCCACCGGTTTCGGCTGCGTTTATTTTGCGGAGAACATGCTCGCCACGCGCGGCGACGAAATATCCGGAAAAACCGCGCTCATTTCCGGATCGGGAAACGCGGCCCAGCATACCGCCGAAAAACTGCTGCAATTGGGCGCCAAGGTCCTGACCATGAGCGATTCCGACGGCACCATCTACGACAAGGATGGAATTAACGCCGAAAAACTCGCCTGGATTATGGAGTTGAAGAACGTGAAACGCGGCCGCATTTCAGAATATGCCGGAAAATTCCCGCACGGCGCGGAATATCTGGCGGGAAAGAAGCCGTGGCAGGTTCCCTGCCGGCTTGCTTTTCCCTGCGCCACGCAGAATGAAATTTCAAAAGCCGACGCCGAGACTCTGGTGAAAAACGGCTGCGTTTGCGTGAGCGAAGCGGCCAATATGCCGACAGAACCTGAAGGCGTGGATGTTTTTCTCGGCGCAAAAATCCTGTACGGTCCGGGCAAGGCTGCCAACGCCGGAGGCGTGGCGACTTCCGGGCTGGAAATGTCGCAGAATGCCATGCATCTTTCCTGGCCGAGCGACGAAGTCGACCTGCGCCTGAAGCAGATCATGAAGGCGATTCATGAAAGCTGCGTCCGGTATGGGAAAGAAGGAGATTTTGTCAATTACGTCAAGGGCGCAAATATCGCCGGATTCCGCAAGGTGGCCAACGCCATGCTGGCCCAGGGAGTGGTCTGAAGAAGATGTCAGCAATGTATGAGAAAACGTTGAACATTCAACGTCCAACGTTCAACAGCCCGGAAGGAGGAGGAAAACTTTTATCCTTGTTCAATGTTTAACATTGAAAGTTGAATGTTTCTTAAATGGAAAAAACTTTATCATGAAATTAGTGCGTTTTGGCGATTTTGGCGAAGAGCGGCCCGGTATCTGGCTTGAGGGACCGGACGGCGGCCAGATACTCGATGTCCGTGCTTCGGCGTTTGATATCGAAGATTATAATGAACATTTCTTTTCGCATTATGGCCTGGAGCGTCTGGAAAATCTGCTGCGCGAGGGCAAAAAGAGGATTTTGCCGGCCGCGGGAGTGCGTCTAGGGCCACCCTTGGCGCGGCCAAGCAAAATAATATGCCTCGGCAAAAATTACGCGGCGCATGCGCGGGAATTCGACGCAACCATCCCCTCCAGCCCTATTTTGTTCACGAAGGCGACCACGGCCATGGTCGGCCCCAATGACGATATTGTCCTGCCGGGCGGCGCCAGGGAAGTTGACGGCGAGGTGGAACTCGCGGTTGTGATCGGCAAAAAGGCCTCAGGGGTGACGCAGGATAAGGCCATGGAATATGTGGCCGGTTACACGATCGTCAATGATGTAACCGACCGCCAGGCGCAGCGGGAAGGCAAGCAATGGTTCCGCGGTAAAAGCGCGGATACGTTCTGTCCCATGGGGCCTTGGCTGGTGACAAGGGATGAAGTTGAAGATCCGCATAATCTCAAACTGAAATTCGCGCACAACGGCAGGGTATTGCAGGAAGACAATACGGCCAACATGATTTTCAAGATACCCTTCATAATTTCATTCATCAGCGCCACGATCACCCTGCTGCCAGGGGACGTCATTGCTACCGGTACGCCTGCCGGCATCGGCTCCCTGCGCAATCCGCCGGCATTGTTCCAGCCCGGTGACCGTGTCGAACTGGAAATCGGGGGTCTTGGCGTCCAAAAGAACAAAATCATCACATTGAGGGACAGCCCCTAGGTATTTTTTGTCATTTCCGCCGTGGATTTTGGCGAAGAAATATCGGGTCCGAAAAAGTGATCTGAATGTCCAGTACGGCATCAATGCCCGGACATGCAACGGTCAATGCCGTCCGGAACGGATTCGGTCATGTAAAGCGGCAAGGACAGAAGCCGGTAGTTTGCCTCTTCGCCGGTTGTGGTGCGTACATCGAAAAACTTCGCCACATTTCGCTTCACACCTCATCCTCCTTGATTCAAATCAAAATCATGTTGCCTTTATTTTGTCAATAACAACCTGTTGTTTTTGACATATAGCGATAAATAGCGACATATCTTTTGTGTTAATCTTTCGTTCCATGCCGGGCATATCTTGACGGGGTAATTCCCGTAATGCGCCGGAAAACGGCGCTGAAATAGTTTGCATCCGAAAACCCGCAGGCGAGGGCCGCGTCGGTCACTGAATAATGTTCAACCGCCAGGAGCGGCTTGGCTTTCTCAATCCTGTGCTCCATTAACAATTGATGGAAACTTTTGCCGCCGGCGCGTTGGATCATGCGGCCAAGATAATTGGGATGACAATTCAACTGCCCGGCCAGGTCGCCAAGCTTTATGTCTTCCCGGTAATGGTTGTTAATGAAGGTGTCGGCGGCCTGGGCGTAAAATTCCTTCTTTTTTCTGCGGGGAATATCACGTCCCGTCCGGCGCCGGCACGACAGGAATAAAATAATAAAGTCCGCCAGAAAGCGCGCCCAGTATCGCAACAAGCGTTTTTTTTCCGCCGTAATCCGGGCGACAGGCGCCCCGGCATAGGTTTTGCCGTTGATGGATTGAGGCGTGTGCGCGGTGCGTAAACTGCCCAGATAAAGAACCCCGATGGTTTCGCCTTCAAATACCACCGGATAACACAAGTCCCATATGCCGTACCGGCAGATATTTTCGAAGGGGCGCCCCGTTTTTGCGCGCGCAAGGCTTTTTTGTTTTTCAGAAACGCATTTTGCAAGGTTGCCCCGCAACTTGACGAATTCACAGAAAGAGCCGTGATGGCCGTACAGTTCTTTTGGCAGTTTCAATGCCGGGATCTCGGAAAGCGGCAGAAGTTCGTGAAAATTGACCACGCAGGCGGTCTCTTCCTCGACCCAGAGCATCAGATCGGCAAGATTGAAGGCGTTCAATTCTGACATTTCATTTCCCCGGCTTATGATTGTTCACTCGTCAATCAGCGTGCCAAGTTTGTTAAGGACTTCATGGATCGTTTCGGGTGGTAATCGGCAACAGAACGTTGCGCGTCCGGCTTTCCAATCCGGAATATCCGGATCAGAACACTTCGCCGTTATGCAGTGCTTTGAGAAAATCCTGCGCCGGCCAAACGTTGAGACCGTCAAAATGATATTTTTGTGTTCCAGTGTATATCCCAAATAACCGGTCCGCGCGAACTCCGGATTGAGAACGCAACTCGCGCATTGCCCGTTCCCATCCGCGATCCCATTTCGGCGCAAGTTTAACCTCTATGCAAACAATATGCGGGGGTTCATTTCCTGACGCCTTTCGTGTCTCAATAATGAAATCAATCTCTACGCCGGAAGTCGTGCGATAGTAGCTGATCGGGCGATGCTTGCCGGAGGTTTCGTTATAGACGCGTAGCTCATGGAAAATGAGTGTTTCCAGGGAAAGACCTTTCCATAACCTGTCAACCGGATCGCGCAGCCAGCCGGCGGCGGCGCGCGCAACGCCGGAATCAAACCAATAAAATTTTGGATGTGATGTTTCCCTCATTTTCAGGCGCGGCCGCCATACCGGAAGAAAATGACCGAGCAAAGTGTCGTTCAAAATTGAAAAATAAACGTCCACGCTGCTGCGCGGGACCGCCGCTTCCCGCGCAATGTTCTGTCCATTGACCGCTTGGCCGTTTAGCTGACCAGCGATGGCCAGAAATCTGAGAAATGGGGGGACTTTGCGTATCAGGCCTTCTTCGCGTATTTCCTGTTGGAGGTAAGTGTTGACATATGCCGCCAGAATGTCCGGGGCCTGGCGTTGGTCATCAACAACAAATGGCAGGGATCCCCATTCCAGCGCTGAATGGAGATTGAATTTTTCTTTCAATTCCGCGGTGACAAAAGATTCCATGTGTAGAGTGATGGCCCGTCCGGCAAGAAGATTAACTCCGGCGCGGCGGAGTTTCCGAGCGGAGGAACCGCATAATGCAAATCGCCAGCCGCGGGATTCCATCAGGCGATGAACCTCGTCCAGGAGATGGGGCGTTTTTTGGATTTCGTCCAAAACTATCCAGCTGCCGACCGGCCGTTGACCTATTAAAGCTTCCAGGCGTTCCGGAGCACGTGTCAGTTCCAAAAAAAGTGCGCTGTCCAGCAGGTCCAAAATATACGCACCCTTCATTTGATGGCGTAACCAGGTGCTTTTACCCGTGCCGCGCGGACCGAATAGAAAGAAAGATCTTTCCGGAACACGAAGAATACGATCTATATAAGTTTTAGTCATGTCGAAATAATACAACGCTATTGTAAGATTGCAACGCTTATTTACAAGATGTTTGCAGGATAAAACCGCGTAAAAATAAGGTTTGATTTTTCAAGAAAAAAGGTCGTATTTTTCAAGGCGGGTTTCTGCGGGATGCCTTATGCTGTGGGTGTAAAAAAAAGGGATACTATTAAGCCATTTGCAGGAACGGCTGGGCAAGGATGCCCATGCCCTATCCAAAATCATGGATATTATCGGTAGGGCGACGGCGTCCTCGCCGCGCCGAGCGAGGGCTGAATCGTGCATGGACTGATTGACTGCGGATGGCTTAATGATTATTAAAATGCGCACAAGGCAAAACAATCTTGCAGATGAATTAAGGGATTTTGCCCGGCAACATGGCATTGATAAAATCGGTTGGTTTAGATCCACAAAATTTCCCTTGTATCTGCAGTCAATTGAAGCCAGAAAGGAATACAGCAGGATTAAATATCGTTCCCTGGAAAAATTCAGGCAGGTTGCTGTTGTTTCTGAGCAGTTTCGTGCCGTCGTGGTCGTGGCGGTGGATTATCGGATTGGCGATGATTATCCGGAAGAAGGATTGAAAATTGCAAATTATTGCCGGTCCTGCTGGCAGACCTTGGGACCAAAGGCAGAGGCCGTTATCGCTTTTCTCCAGAATAAGGGAATCAAGGCTGAACCGTTGGATTTGCCGGCTAGAGCGTCCGCCTGTATGGCGGGGTTAGGGTTTATCGGCAAAAATACCATGTTTTACGCCGATGGTATCGGCTCTTATGTGGGAATCATGACCATTGGAATTGATGCGGATTTGGAGGAAGCGAGCCAGGGAACGGAACGCGTGTGTCATCGGGGCTGTGTAAATTGTTCGAAATGCATAGATGCGTGTCCGACTCGCGCCATAAATGATAAGGGTTATGCCATCAATCCGTTGAAATGCATTTCCATGTTCAATCGGCATGCTGACGAGCCGGAAGCCAAATTGCCTGATCCGCCTGAGACATTGGATGGATGGCTGCTGGGGTGCGAAAAATGCCAGGAAGTTTGTCCGATGAACCGGTGCCTGCGCAACAAGAAGAACAAAAAGGTGGTGATAACGCCGGAATTGAATGTTTACGGAATGAAAATTCCCAATGTGGCGGAAATTCCAGCGCAAGTCGTGCGCGGAAAAATATCTTCAATTCAGTCGCCAGAAGATCGCAAGTATGTCGAAAAAGAACGAAAAGACATGGAAAACCATTGCCGGGCAATTGCCGACTGCGCGGCGGATTGTCCGGGGAATACCGGAGGAGATTTTGAACAGGCTGGTGCAGGCGGGCGGTGCTCTGGATTTCGGTACGGGCTGTGTTCCCATAAATCCCGAAACGGCCAAATATGTGTTCGACGAACTGATGCGCGAGAACGATGTCCAGGTCTTGTATTACACCCGGGCGGTTGACGTTATCAGAAGAAAAAAAATTATAAAAGGGATTGTTGTCTCCGGCAAGTCCGGCCTGGAGATAATTAGGGCAGATATGTTCATTGACGCCACCGGCGACGGCGACATGGCCGCCTGTTGCGGGGTGCCGTATGAGAAAGGCAGAAAGGCGGATGGACAAATGCAGGGCGTGACGCTCATGTTCAGGCTTGGCGGGGTCAAGTATTTTGGAAGAAATTATGGCGGCATCATGGAAGACAAGCATTATGACGCCTTGTTTAAAAAGGCGTGGAAAACAGGCAAAGTGTCGGCTCAGTATGAAGTGGGTTGCATCAATTCCATTCCGGGAATGCCCGGCGTGGTGGCCGTGAACAGCCAGCATAGTTTTGACATAGACGGCACGAGCCCGGCTGATTTGACCAAGGCCATGATGACCGGCAGAAGACAAATTCGCGAGATGACCGCGCTTTTCAGGCAATATTGCAAAGGCTTCGAAAAATGTTTCCTGATCAACAGCGCCGCGTTGCCAGGGGGCAGGGAGACCCGCCGCATTAAATGTGACTATCAATTGACCGAGGATGACGTGCTCAAAGCGCGTCATTTTGAGGACAGCATCGGCAAATATGCCTGGACCCTGGACGTGCATCTGCCTCCTTTACCGGGCGAAAAGCATGGCAATATCTGGATGAAACCGAACACCAGTTTTGACATTCCTTTTCGATGCCTGGTGCCGAAAGGCGTTGATAATTTACTGATCGCCGGACGTTGCATGTCTGCCACGCAAAAGGCGCTTGGCGCGGCAAGGCTGATGCCGACTTGCATGGTGATGGGCCAGGCCGCCGGCACGGCCGCGGCGTTGTGCTTCAAAAACAAGACTATTCCGCGAAGTCTGAAGATTTCCCGTTTGCAGGAAACCTTGCGCGATCAAAATGTTGTTTTATAAACGGTGGCGGGACACTATTGCCGGCGCTGATCAAGGTCACGATCAAAATTCCCAGGTGTTCATCTTCGGAATTAAAGTAAAGCAGACCATCCCGGCTGACTCCCGATTCAAATCGTTTTTTTCAATACCTGTCATGGTTTCGGAAATGATAATTATTCCGAAACGTCAATGGCTATGGTTGTGCCCGCAACGAGTCAATCACGATTTGCTCTGCGGGCAGGGCTTCGATGTTTCTTTTATCATCCCCAAGGCGGATTTCAACGGTAACCGGAACGTCGGGTTTGTGGTCGCTGAATCTGGCGCAAATTGAGGCGGCTAGCTGGAGTTCACTTTCAGAGGCTGATTTCGGGATGGTCGCGTTTGGGCCGGGTACATTGACGGTTTTCATTATGATTACATCGTCGCCGGCGGTGCGCTCAATGATTTCGTTGTCGGTTTTGTTCCGGCCGACGATCAACTTGATTTTTCCGAGCCGGAAGTGCCGGCCGGTGCGGAGCAATTTGATGGCGGAGAGATCGGCAAGGCCTTCGTGTTTTTTCAAGTCCCGCAGGCGTTTCCCGTAACCCGGGTCGGTCAGCAGGCATCCGCCGGCGGGTTGGGGGAACGATGTGATGCCGAACTCGCGCGCCAGAGCCATTTGCGGATGCCTGCACCGCCCTTCGATCGCAAGCAGTTTTTCGCGGTCAACCCATTTGTTTTTTTCAGGCACGGTAATATCCAGCAGCTTTGCGCTCAAGGGCCGCAGAAGATATCCCTCCAGTCCTGATTCCTCGGCCACTATTTTAAGGGATCGGCGTGTCTGCGACATGGGCCGCTCGTTCAGTACTTCGCCGGTGGCGATAAAGTTGAATCCCTCGGCGCGCATTATTTCGCCAGCCTGTTTGATCATGGCGATATGGCAGTCAACGCATGGGTTGATTCCTGCGCCGAACCCATGCCGGGGATGATTGATTAAACCGATGATTGTATCGGTGAAGTCAATTATTTTGAGTGGAACCTTGAGGACGGCGGACGCCTCTTGCGCGGATTTGACTCCAAAAAATATGCTTTCAAAGGCGAGGCCGGTCACGTCAATGCCTTGCGATTTCAAAACGGCGGCGGCCAGTTGGCTGTCAAGCCCGCCGGAAAGAAGCACCAGGGCGCGGATTTCAGGTTGGTTGGTCATACTGTATTAACGCATAAGAAAGCAAAAAACATCCAACACTCAACGTCCAACTCACAACGTTCAAGGTTGGATGTTGGAAGTTGAATGTTTCCGCCTCAGCGGATCCGCTAAAGGCGGAGAAAGTTTCCTTTCATTTTCCCCCGGCGAAATATCGTACCAATGATTGAAAATCATCAAACGTGATGGTTGCCTTCTCCCCGCCGGCCTTGCCGATGCCATAGGTTACAAAGACGCTTTTTACGCCTGCGTTGCGTGCGGCGGCCAGGTCGGTGTGGTTGTCTCCTATCATCCAGGTGTTTTTCGTTTCCGCCTTTGCCTTGCGCATGGTTGCAAAAACAGTGTCCGGCGCGGGTTTCAAAGGCAGTGTGCTGTCGCCGCCTGTTATATTAAAAAAAAGCTTTTCAAGCTTAAAATGTTCAAGGATTTTCAGGCAGGCTGCCCTGCCTTTGTTGCTGATCAGGGCCAGGGAATGACCGTGTTTGCGCAGTTTTTTCAATCCCGCGGCGACGCCCGGATAGAGTGTGGTTTTGTCGTGGAGGTGGCGAAGATAATGGCTGTAATTGATGCGCACGGCTTCGTCAATGGCGATATCGTGGCCGGCCAGCGAACGTTTGACCAGGTTGCGTATGCCGTCGCCGACAAAACCGGCCACGGCGTCGACGGGCAGTGGCGGCAGGCCGTAATGCTTTCGCATCAGGTTGATGCCCGTGGCCAGATCCCTGCGCGAATCGATCAGTGTGCCGTCAAGGTCGAAAATAATGAGTTGCGGTTTCATGATCCGAGAGTTTTGCGCACAAAGATTGAAGTAAATATCTGGCAGACAGCGGGGATAGTAAACCGGCGGTCCGGAGCCAAACGTTGGTTAAGCGGTCACGGCATATTCTACAGCGCGGGGATTTTCTATCCGTTTTGAAGCATTCAGCACTTCCATGCCGACAATATTGCCGTCTTTATCGTAATCAAGGATAACACCGGGCTTTTCTTCGTCACTTTCTTCGATCGAGGAGTGGCTGAAAAGGATACGAAGTACATCAACAACAGGATCATAAATTACTTTCATGTCGTTCTCCAATATTTGCCGATTTTACTCGTTCTGTAAACCGTTACTATTTGCGCCGGTTCGACTGTTGGATTCACCATGACGCGAATCAAATACGGCCTTCCCGCTTCGTGTGTAATTGACTGGTAACATACAACATTGCCATGTTCTTCGACAACCTGTTCCGGTGCTTGTACAATTCTGTTGACCAGACATTCCGGAATGAGTCTGCGCGTCATTTCAATTTGCGCATGTCTGCTGAATTCGAATTTCATCAGAAGATATCATATTTTGTGTTTTATCAACAGGCAAGCTTTTTTCAATTGCGGGTTCATGTTATGTTAAAAAGCGAATTCTTAGTTGTTGCTTATGCGCCGTTCAGTCTATATCTTGCTGCAAAGGCAATATATATCTTTTTAAGAATTCATGGAAAGAAATTTTTTGTGACAAAATTGCGCGCTATTGATTTTTTTCAAAATCTGGCATTTGGCTGGGGGCGTAAGAACGGTTACCGGGATGTTTTGAAAATCAGTCTCCCGCTCGTCGTCAGCATGACCTCGCACACGGTCATGTTGTTTACCGACCGCCTTTTCCTGAGTCGCTACTCCGTGGACGCCATTGCGGCCTCGACTCCGGCCGGGCTGATGGCTTTCATGTTCATGTGTTTTTTCAGCGGAGTGATCGGGTTTGCCAATACGCTTATTGCCCAGTCGGTGGGGGCGGGCGAGCGCAGTCAGGTGGCGCGTTCGCTCTGGCAGGCCGTTTATTTCGCGATTTTTTCGGGCATAATTCTTGCAGGTTTGTCTTTCGGCGGCGATTTCATATTCCGCGTGGCCGGTCATGAGGCCGGGCTGCGCAGCATGGAAACGGTTTATTTCAGCATACTCATGCAGGGGGCCATTTTTGCGCTTTTGCACGATGCTTTGGCCTGCTTCTATTCAGGGCAGGGGCTGACGCGGGCGATCATGTTCGTAAATGTGGCCGGAGTGCTGGTCAATATCCCGCTTGATTACGTTCTTATTTTTGGCGTGGCCGGTTTGCCCGGAATGGGCATTGCCGGCGCCGCCCTTGCCACGATATTTGGGCATGTTTTGATGCTTGCCATGTACGTGCTGCTTGTCTTCAGCAGGAAAAACAGAAGCAAATTCGGATTGTGGCGCGAGCACGGGTTTGATCGCGTTTTGTCGTGGAAGCTGGTCAAGTTCGGGGCTCCGGCCGGACTACAGTTTTTCATTGATATTTTTGCCTTCACCTATTTTCTGATGATGATAGGCCGGATCGGCCGCGACGCCCTGGCCGCCACCAACATTGCCTTTGCGCTCAATTCGCTGGCCTTTATGCCGATGATCGGTTTTTCAATAGCCGTCAGCTCATTGGTTGGGCAGGCCATGGGCGGAAAACGACCTGAGCACGGAGTGACCGCCACGCAAAGCGCGCTGCATCTTACTCTTGCCTATATGTGGCTGGTGGCGTGTTTGTTTATGTTGTTTCCGGATTTTTTCTGCGGCATTTTCAAGGCTTCCGGGGAGAACGAAAATTTGCCGGTTTTATCCATGGCGTCCGTTCTGCTGCGATTCGTGGCTTTTTATTCGCTGGTGGACGGCCTGAACGTCATTTATTCCGGCGCCCTCAAGGGCGCGGGCGACACGGCCTTTATCGGATGGACCATCGTGGTTCTGTCGCTGTTTTTCATCATTATCCCCGTGTATCTTGCCGTGGCGGTCTGGCATGCGGGACTTTACACCGCCTGGATTCTGGCCACGTTTTACGTGTGTGCTTCGGCATACGCCTTTCGCTGGCGTTTCCGGCAGGGCAAATGGAAGTCAATCAACGTTATGGAATCCAAGGCGGCGACGCTTGAGGTTTCATTGCCGCGTCCGGAAATTCCCGGCGCCGAGGAGTTGTGATTTGCTGCTGCTGCCTAACTTGCTATTGACACGTTTTCCAGGAATCGATAATTTTAAGCAGTAAAAGCAATCTTGGAGGCAAAAATGGTTAAAATAGCGATTTTTGGCGCAGCCGGCAGGATGGGACAGGCGATCATCCGCTGCTCGCGTCGGTTGAATGATCTGCAGGTTGTGGCGGCGATTGAATCTTCGCAATGCCCGTTTTTGGGCAAAGACGCCGGAATTGTGGCGGGTACGCTGGATATCGGCGTGCCATTTTCAGACAATGATCGCGAAGGGGCGTCCAAAGCTGAGGTTCTGATTGATTTCAGTTTTCCCTCTTCTTCGGCCAGGCACGCCTTGTTGGCCGCGGAATTCAAAAAGCCGATCGTCATCGGAATAACCGGCTTGAACAATGAGGAAAAAAATTCTCTCAAGAAGGCGTCGGCCCAGACCGCCGTTTTGTGGTCGCCCAACATGAGTTTGGGCGTGAATATCCTCAATGCCGCGGTCGGACAATTCGCGCAGAAACTCGCCGATTACGACGTTGAAATCGTCGAAATGCATCATTGCCGCAAAAAGGACGCCCCGAGCGGCACGGCCCTGCGTCTGGCAGAAACCATCGCCGCGGCGCGCGGGATCAGCCTTGACAATGCGGCGGTATACGGAAGGCATGGCAACACGGGCGAACGCCGGCCCGGACAGATAGGCATTCATGCCGTGCGCGGCGGCGACGTGGTCGGAGACCACACGATTATTTTTTCTTCCGAGGGCGAAAGGATCGAGTTGAGCCATCGCGCCTCAAGCCGTGACGGTTTTGCCATCGGCGCCTTGCGAGCCGCACAATGGATGGTCGGCAAACCGGCCGGATTCTATGACATGAGCGATGTGCTGGGACTGAAATGAAACACATGGAAATCGGATTAAGTCTGGGAAGCAATCTGGGCGACCGCCTTTTGAATTTGCGCGAGGCAAGGAAAAGAATGCTTGCAACCGGCGGGATATCCCTGGCGGCCTGCTCCCCGGTTTATGAGACCGAGCCGGTGGGCGTGGCGCCGTATAACCGGGAATGGTACTTTCTAAATGCCGTTCTTGTTGTCAAAACGACGTTGTCGTTGTCGGTCCTGGCAAAGTGTTTCAAGGCGATTGAGCGTGAGATCGGCCGCGACCCCATACATCAGTTGAACGCTCCCCGCCTGATTGATATTGACGTCATTTATGCCGGGGATCTGTGCGTTCACAAGGACGGCATGATTATTCCTCATCCGCGCTGGTCTCAGCGGCGTTTCGTGGTGCAACCTTTGAACGACGTGCGGTCGGATCTCGTCGTTCCCGGCCAGTCCGGGCCGGTGCGTGACGTGTTTAAAAAACTTTCTGACAAACATAAGATAAAATTATTCGAGAAGGAATGGTAGCTTTTGAGAGCGTGTAACGTCGTTCGTGAAGCGTGAAGCGCAAGAAGGATTCCCGAAATTACTCTGACGAAATACGCTTTGCGAGATACGAGGAAAAACATTGTCATGAATACAGTCAAATGGACGGCTTCCAGGATTAAATTCCTGAAGGGCAAAGAGCCCTTTGCCTGTCTGACGGCCTACGATTATCTGACCGCTAAGATAATTGACGAGAGCGGCATTCCCCTGATTCTGGTGGGCGACACCGTGGGCATGGTCGTGCTGGGATATGAAAATACTTTGCCGGTCACGATGGAGGAAATGCTGCATCATACCGCGGCCGTTACTCGGGCCGTGAAATCGGCATTGGTGGTCGCGGACATGCCTTTTATGTCCTATCATGTTTCAGTCCGGCAGGCGCTGGAAAACGCTGGACGGTTCATCAAGTCGGCCGGCGCGGGGGCGGTCAAAATCGAAGGCGGAGCCTTGCGGGCGGAAACCGTCAGGGCGCTGGTTGACAACGGTATTCCGGTGCTGGGGCATATCGGCCTTACCCCGCAAAGCATATGTTCCCTGGGAGGCTACAAGATTGCCGGAAAACGTACTGCCGAAGTCAGACGATTGCTCGGTGACGCGAAAGCATTGGAAAAGGCCGGCGCATTTGCCCTTGTTTTGGAATGCATGCCTCCGGCTGCCGCAAAAAAAATAGCGTCTGCGCTGCGCATTCCGACCATCGGCATAGGGGCTGGTCCATTCTGTGACGGACAGATCCTGGTCACCAACGACATGCTCGGATTCACCTCCGGCGTTGCGCCGAAATTCGTGAAACGTTATGTTGACTTGACTTCGCAGATAAGGAATGCCGTGTCGGGATTCAAGAAGGAAGTCGGCTCGGGAAAATTTCCGGCAAAGGAGCATTGCTACTGAAAAGTTCCAAAGTGGCAAAGGCGCATAGGCACAAAGGCTTCTGAAATCCCGAATCAAAGAGCCATGGAAATTATCAATTCGCCGGAACAAATGCATAAGACGGCGCTTGGTTTGCGCCGGCAGGGGGGAAGGATCGGATTCGTGCCCACCATGGGGTTTTTGCACGAGGGACACATGTCGCTGGTAAAACTGGCGCGGCGCGAGGCCGACGTGGTCGTGGTCAGCATCTTCGTGAATCCGCTCCAGTTCGGTCCTCAGGAGGATTTTGAAAAATATCCGCGTAACTTTGCCCGGGACGCGGAATTGTGCCGCCAAAACGGCGTCGATTTCATTTTCAATCCGTCGGCGGCGGATATGTACCCTGGCTTCGCCAAAGGCTCAGCCGGGGCTGATTTAACGTCAGGGAATTTCAATGTTGTCTCGGAACCGCCGCGCGGAGCGCGACGGCCACCTCCAGCGACATACGGGTGGGCCGGGCGCTCCGCACGCGGCAGTTGCTCAAGGACTGCTCCACGCGCGAATGCCATTTTTATAGATGAAAATGATTTGTCGAAACAGCTTTGCGGCAGATTCAGGCCGGGGCATTTTCGCGGCGTTTTGACTGTGGTGGCCAAGCTCTTCAATATTGTCATGCCGGACTCGGCTGTGTTCGGGCAAAAGGACGCGCAGCAGGCCATTCTGATTCAACGCATGATCCGCGACCTTGACTTTCCCGTCAGGGCGGTCATTGCCCCGATAGTTCGTGAACCGGACGGCCTGGCCATGAGTTCGCGCAACTCTTATCTTAATCCGGATGAGCGGCGGCGGGCGGTTTGCCTCAGCCTCGCTTTGAAAAGGGCGATGGAAATGTATCGCGCTGGAGAAAGAAATTGTTCCGCGCTGAAAAAAGAGATGCTTGATGAAATTGCAAAGGCAAAACCCGATGGAATTGATTATGTGGAAATCGTGGCGGAGAAGAATTTAAGGCCGATTGACGAAATAAAGGCGGAAAACTGCCTGATCGCCCTGGCGGTGCGCATCGGCAGAACGCGTCTTATAGACAATCTTCCGCTGCCGGACGACAGGCTCGGGAATTTGCCGGAGTAGGGGATGATTCGCGCTATTGATCTTCCGCGCGTTTCACCAGGATGGTCACTTCAGTGCTTTCGTCAGCTTGGGCCGCCAGTGGCTTGCCGAAAGTGACTATAAATGTTGAGTTCAATCCCGTGCTGATATATTGATAAGATCGGGATGGCGCATTTGTGCCGTTCGCCGCTCCGGTGTTTACCACGATCGGCGTTTTCCAGTCAAAATTCAGGGAGAGCCTTCCTTTTTCCGGACTGAGCACGTTCAGTCTTCCGGAGAGCGTGGCCAAAGAGGGGGGGAGTGTATCGTTGTTCTTCGATTGATCCAGTTTGATCGTATCCGTTTTGAATTCGCCTTCCGCAGTCATGATCTGGATGCGATTGGTCATGCCGTTAGCATCCTTCCATTGTATCCTTACCGTGTAATTGACGGCCTGGGCTTCGGCCAGTTCGCGATCCGCCAGCGTGGTCGGAGGTGAGTCCCACGTTGCGGTAAGGGATTCGGCATGGCCCATTACGGAAACAAGCAGGGCCATTGCCGCTGGCCCGAGACGTTTGGTAAACGCGTTTTTGGAATTGATTACATCTTTCATTTGTCTCCTTTCTCGGGAATTCGCTTTTCTTATATCATACCTTGTCATGAAATTCAATTAGCGAAGTGGTTCTCCATGCAACGAATTGTAAGTGGTTGTGCAATACGTTTCAACTGGATAATACGGGCCATGCCGTTTCCGGTTATGCATGTTATGGCAGGCGCAAACGGGATTCCCGCAATTGTTGCCGTTCCGGCCGCCGTCACGATTATTTTCGTTTAAATTTCATAATATGAAATTAAAATTTCATCTTGACCAATTGTGGCGTCGGTGGTATTTTGTTTTTCAGAAAGAGAAGGAGTGTGCAAACATGATCAGGGTTCTTCACAAGGCTTTCGACATACTTGAATATCTCGCGCAGGACGCCGGCCGGCGCAGAAAGTTGAATGAAATTGCCGCGCGGTTGAATCTGAATTCCGCCACTTGCGCCCACATCCTCAAGACCATGGTCCAGCGCAAATACGTTGACCAGGAAAAGGCGCGCGGGGGCTATATGCCCGGCTCCATGATTTATTACCTTGCAAAAACCGGAGCTTATCGCGCGGATCTGGCGTCCGTCGCCAGGCCCCTGATGGCCGACCTCGTCAAAAAAGTGAACGAGACGGTTCTGCTTGCCGTCCTGCACGGCGGGAAGCGTTCGGTAATAGTCCAGATAAATGGGGAACAAAACATTCAGGTCAATTCCGGCAGGCTTTTTCTGGAAGATGTTTACCTGACTGCCACCGGCCGGCTGCTTCTGGCGCATCTTGAGAGCAAGGAACTGAATAGTTTTGTCGTCCGCGAAGGATTGCCGGGGGAAAAATGGCCGGAAGCCGGGTCGCGCAAAAAACTGGAAGCCGCCCTGGTTGCGCTCAAATCTCAAAAAGTGGTCTGTCATTGGCCTTCCAGTGATCTTGTCGGTCTTGCCTGTCCGGTTGTCGAAGACGGAAAAGTCGTTGCCTCGCTCGGGGTTTTTCTGCCGGCTTTCCGGTTCAAGGGCGCGCATAAAACCACGATTATGCGGGAAATTCCCGCCACGGCCGCGGCCATCAGCGAATGTCTGGTAAAAAATCTAAACGGAAAGCTGTAAGATGAATACTAAAAAGCGATTAGTGAACGTGGCATTGGAGTGCCTGCGGGTTTGTCCGGTGCATAAGAAATGATTGAAAACCGGTTGATGGGACATTGAAACATTTTTCAAGGAAATCAAACAGGCCCTGCAATTGGCTGACTTTCTCGGCCATAGCGCCAGTGCCGTGCGTTGGCAGATGTGGATTGGCCTGCTGGTGCATTTGATTTTGCGTTACCTTGCCCATCTCTCCTCTTGGGCGCACAGCTTTACGCGGCTTTTCACCGTTCTGCGGGCCGTTTTGTGGCGTTATCTCTATCTGGACGATCTGCTGAATTCCCAACCCGGCATAGCCGGAACCAAAAAGGGTTCCGGCTATGCCGGGTGATATTTTTTTGATACAACTGCCTACCAACAAGGAGGTTCGCTATGCAGACATCTTTTCTTGAACGACATGCCGAAGATATTCTCGGAATCTATTCGCAAGATCGATTCGTTCCGCAAGGAAGACCGCATCGCCGAGATTTTGTCCAAACGCGGTGAACATCCCGGCCTGGTGCATATCTTCTCTGCCATGGAAACCTGCCATACCTTCCAGCCCTGGCATGACAAACAGACCAGTTATTACGCGGTCAGCTTTTGCCAGCATGATCATAATCAGAAAATATTTGCAATAAAATCCTGCGCTTCTTGCGCAGAATTTTATTGATAACTGTCTATGGGACAGCCACACGTTGGAAGGAGGTGTTCGGCATATATATAATCCAAAAAAATCGGAACTGAACTTTTAGAAGAAATTGCGTTTTTCTTGGAAAACGCAATCCTTATTTCAAGAAATTAATGTTATGGGATGCTAATGGTTTTATTTTATCGATTCAAAACACGGGAAGAAATTGCGCTATAGAATTGCGGCAAAAGTTTCGGCGCGGGGGCTGACGCGTTTTGAGCCTCTACCGAAGGACTTAAGATAATCCTTCGACTACGCTCAGGACAGGCCCTTCGACGCGCCGAAAGGTAAATCCTGCCTTCGTCCCGAGCTCAGGCCGAGAGGAGCAAGCCCCGATTTATCTGGGCGAGTCGAAGGCCATTGGGCGCATTTCTCTAATAAGCGTGTTATTTGCTCAAGCAACATTCAACGGCCAACTCGTCCTGGCCGGTATCTCAAAACTGGGAAAGTCCCAAGATTTTCTTCCCTTGATTCCGGTTTTCCGTTTTCGTATTCTTGGCCATATTTTTGTCATGGAGAGGTGGCTGAGTGGCCGAAAGCAACGGTTTGCTAATTCATTTTATCAACTTGCGCATAGTTGCACATAAAAGCATATAAACGCATGTTTTTTGGGAGCAAAAAGAAGCAAGCTTTTAATTCAAAATGGACGGATTAACATCCATATTGAAGCAGGGTGAATCCCAGACGGTTGAGTTCAAAGAGAACTTCCAAGAGGAAGTGCTCCAAACGATAGGTGCGTTTGCCAACACCCAGGGCGGTACGCTTTTCATCGGAGTGAACGACGCCGGCGCGCCGATTGGAACAATGATTGGGAAAGCAACGCTTCGGGAAATTGTCGACCGGATCGCCGCCTGTACGGAACCGCGAGTTGTGCCGGAGGTGCAGGTCCAAATGGTGCAAGGCCGTTCAATCATCGCGATACAAGTTTCTGAATACCCCATCAAACCGGTGGCGGTGCGCGGTCGTTGTTACCGTCGCGTCGGAAGCAGTAATCGGCAGATGCCTCCCGCCGAAATCGCCCAGATGCATCTGTCCTCGACCGGAGCGAGTTGGGATGCACGCCTTTTACCAGACAGGACGATCAAGGATATAGATATCGCTCGAGTGCGACGCTATATGACACTGGCTACGAACGTCGGCCGGCGCAATTTCGTTAAAGGCGATAGGCCATGGGATGTTCTTGAGAAACTCGAACTGGTTCGGGACGGCCACCCGACATGGGCCGCCGTTCTTCTCTTTGGCAAACGCCCGCAGTCTCCACTCATACAAGCCACCGTTCATTGCGGGCGGTTCCGCACCGAAATCGATATTGACGATGACCGACTCATTGAAGGCTCGATCAGATCAATGAAGTCATGGATTTTCTCAAGAAACACATCAACGTCCGCTTTGTGCTCACCGGCAAACCCCAGCGCGACCAAATATGGGATTATCCGCTGGAAGCTTTGCGGGAAGCAGTAGTCAACGCCATCTGTCACCGGGATTATGGCGACACCGCCGATATTCAGATCAAGGTTTTTGACGATCATCTTCGAATCTGGAGTCCCGGCTTGCTCCCTTACGGGGTAACCTTTGAGGATCTATATCGGCGCACTCACGCCTCGAAACCTCGGAACAAACTCATCGCACAGGTGTTTTACGACCTGGAGATTATCGAACGTTACGGCAGCGGTATTCAACGTATGCTGGACGCATGTGCGGCCGCCAACCTGCCGGAACCTACTCTCAATGAGTCAACGGGTGGTTTTCTTATCACCTTTCGCAAGGCAACAAAATCGGCAACAAAGAAAAAGAGCAGTCAACCTGACGAAGAAGATGGCACCAAGTCGGCACTAAGTCGGCACCAAGTCGATGTGCTTGCTAAATGCTTCAATGAAAGCAAATTAATCGAACTATTGAAAATTGCCGGCAGATCAGACCGCACCAAGTTCAGGAACCAAGTCATAAATCCATTGCTTGAAGCCGGCCTGATTGAAATGACCATCCCTGACAAGCCCAACAGCCGGCTTCAGAAGTATCGGATCACGGCAAAAGGCAAGACTCTGCTACAACGCGGAAAGGAATAACGCTATGGCCCGTAAAAAATCGCAGACTATGAAACCGTCGGGTTCGGTCTCACGGCAACATTTGGACGCGATGATCGAGAAGGCCACCGTGGACTGCAATGACGAATTAGAGCAAATCAGCGGCTTGTTCACGATGCTGGAAGAAAATTTAGCCCTCCCATTTAACACCGCCTTGCTCGGCGTGGATGTTACGGTCGAGGAAATCGATTTGAACGATGCCGAAGAAATCGTGGCGATCTGCAAGCGCGGTTCGGAGAGGCAGCGGGTGTCGCTCCTCGATTTACCTTTGCCAGAACCTAAGCCGGCAGGGACGGAATGGATTGAAGCATATCGGCGCTGGGCAAAAGGGCGATTATGAGCGAATACCAATATTATGAATGGCAAGCCATCGATCGGCGACTCACCGAGGATGAGCAGGATAACATCCAGGGACTATCCGGCCACATTGATGTGTCACCCAGCAGCGCGGTGGTTACCTACGCATGGGGCAATTTCAAGCACGATCCGGAAGATGTGCTTGTCAGGTATTTCGATGCACACCTGTACCTTGCGAACTGGGGCAGTCATCGGTTAATGTTTCGGTTTCCGCAAGAGTTGGTAGATCATAAGGCCGTCGGCCTTTATTGCGTTGACGATGTCGTACGGGTCAGAACTACAAATAAATACCATGTGCTGGATATCCGCTGGGACAAGGAAGAAGGCGGCGATTGGCTGGAAGGCAAAGGTCTTCTCTCATCCCTTGCGCCATTGCGCGAGAATATCCTGCACGGCGATTACCGGACGTTATATCTGGCATGGTTGAAAGGGATCGATAGTGGTGAAACCGACGATAAGTTGCGACGACAACTCGAACCGCCGGTTCCCGCCGGGCTTAACGATCTATCGCCGGCCTTGAAGCGTTTCGTAAAAATGTTTGAGATAGACACGTGCCTGATCGAAGCAGCCGCGGAAGCCAGCCCGGCCTTGGCGCCGCTCCCAACCGTCGATTTTCGTCCCTTGATCGCCCGGTTGTTGCGTCAGGAATGCGATGACTTCCTATATCGCCTGACCCGCGGCGAAATGACCGTTGGCCTGGAACTTAACAAAAGGCTCTTGTCGTTTGTTGAGCGGCAGCCAATTCCTTCGGTTAATCGTCGGACGGTCGGACAACTGCTGGACATCGCCAGCGCCCTTAAAGACCGGGAAAAACGTCGTGAACAGGAAGAAGCACAAAAAAAACACGTGGCCGAGATGGAATATCTGGCCGGCCACGAGGAAGAGGTCTGGCAGTATATTGAAACCCTGATCGGGATGAAACAACCCAAGCATTATGACATGGCCGTGGAACAGATGGCTAAATTGAAAACATTGCACGACTATCGGAAATCGCAGCCGGTCTTTCGTGAAAAGTTTAGCGCACTATTGGAACGCCACAGCAATAAACCGAGTCTGAAGTACCGCATTCGCCGCGCGAATCTTCTCGATGGCGATGCGGTTGCGGGAAAAATCTGAAAGCCGACCAGAATAATAGATAAATAAAATAGGCTATGCGACCGGCACCATACTTGCTTCCCGAACAACCTCGATCAACAGGATGGAAGGTGGCACCACACACCTTGCATAGATACCGGCCATACTGATATTTTTTAATCCATCGTTTAATTCCTGAGCGCATGAATTTGAGATCGATAATTATCCTGCTTGCCTTACTGTGCGCCCAGAATCTTTTCGATCCGCAAATCGGACAGAAACGAGCGCGAGGACACTCTATCGTTTCATTTGGTGTTAAAACCAACCTAGCCTTTTTTGACGACTTCAATGCCCTTGTTACTGATTTGTTTGTCTTTATGTATATTCGTTCGCGTTGGTAATCCCAATAGGCGGCTTTGTTAATGGACTCAAATTCCGGTAATGCGAACGTGTTTCGCCTGAATCCATACGGATGTTCTCGTTTTAGTTTGTCTGTGTTTACAACATCGTGTGGTGGCGGTATATCAGCCTGCTGGAATGCCTTGTGTAATTCAGCAAGTTTGTGTGTCACCAAGTCGAGTGCTTCGCAGTCTTGCGCATTGTAGGTGAGTAATGTCGTTTTCAACAAGGGATCTCCGGCCAATTCCCATTCACAGCGATATGCGATAGATCTCACGCCGGAAGCCAGTGGGTCTGACCATTTAAATCCCAGATGTCCCGCGATTGCCGGAGAGCAACGCAGATATACGTTCGGCCAATTTACGCACAGTGTTTATCAAGCCCGATATCTTTACCTTGCTCGCGGAATGATTGTCGCCATGGATAATCTTGCCGAATTCAATTTTACGGCCAATTTGTTCCGAAAATACGAAGCCATCGAATGCCAGAAGTAATTTGTCGTTTTTGGTGAGTTTGTTCCTGAAAATATATCGAACAGGAATAAGCAAAGTTCTCTTGCCATCCTTCTCCGGGAAAATTCTTTCCACTGCTTCAAGGTTGGATTCAAGATTGTGCGTTTGGGCAGTGAAGTCCAGCCCCATCTGCCATTTAGGCGATTTCAGGTTTTCGGCGGTCAACGGCCGGATAACGGCACATTCCGCTTCTTGGTTGGTATTTTCCTGCAAACGTCTGACAGCGTCATTTCGATAGGATTCGTTTTTACTTTGAACCCATTCCGCATATGCATTACCAGTCCCAAGTTCGCCATGCGATCTGAGATAACACTTTGTGGGACACTTGAGATAGGCTTCAAAGATGAAAATGTAATGCGCATTTATTGATCTTGTCGACGCTACAAATATTCTATTTTTCAAAGATCATGATTATGGATTTGCGCTTTGATTCAACTTGGGTATTCCTCCAACACTTCCTTGACGCTTCGTTTTGCACCATCTTGCGATAAATGTCGCAGGAAGGTTTCAACCGCCTCCAAAAGGGTAGCACGCCCATTAAGCTTCTTGTAAGCAAGGACGGCTTCCTTTTTCTGTTTTTCATTAAGTCGAAGCGCATCCTCGCCGATTTTATTGCGCTCAATGCGCAATTTTTGGGCTTCGAATAATGCTTCCTTTTTTGTCTTGAAATTTCGATACACGCGGTGGCCGTCAATAACACCGCCGTCCAGGATCCAATACGAATAATTATGTCCCTTGACTTTGGTTTTTCGTTTCCGTATTCTTGACCATATTTTTGTCATGGAGAGGTGGCTGAGTGGCCGAAAGCAACGGTTTGCTAAACCGTGGTACTGAGCAATCGGTACCGGGGGTTCGAATCCCCCCCTCTCCGCCATATCCCAAAAATCCCATATATCCTAAGAAAAATAGCGATTTTTGCGTTTTGTCACGCCTTTTAGTATGTAAAAAGTATGAAAGATTTTCTTGCTTTCCCCCTCCGTGATGGTGTATGTTTGTGGCGTGTTGTGAATGTAGCAGGAGGACTTTACCATGTCACAAGTAACCCTATACCGTCAGAAAAAAAGCGGGAAACTGATGCCTACCTGGTGGCTCTACTACCGCCGCTATGGCAAAACCATCCGTGAAAGCGCCGGCACAGAGGACCCGGCTGAGGCTGAAAAGCTCCGGGATCAGATGGAAAAAATGTTGGCGTTTGACCGCCGCGATGAACTGACCGAAGATTTTTTCAGGGCCACCCGCAACCTCGACCGCAAGGAAATTCCCATTGCCGAATTCCTGGCCGGCACACGCGCAACCATCACTTCCAAGGGCACGGCCCGCGAATATAAAACCGCTGACCGCGATTTCCTGGCCTTTCTGAAAAACCGCTACCCCAGTATTTCCATGCTCCATGATCTCCGCCCCACCCATATTGAGGACTGGATCAAGCAGTTGATCGCGGATAATTACAGGCCTATCACGGTCAATAAAAAACTGAAAATCCTCCGCATCGCCCTCAAGATCGCTTTCGATTCCGGTCTTATTTTCCGTGATCCGTCCCGGCCGGTAAAATATCTCAAAACCCAGGAACCCAATAAACGTTGTTTCACGGAAAACGAGCTTCGCCTTATCTGCTCCCGGGCTGAAGGCTATTTCCGCTATACGGCCGCGCTTGGCCTTTATACCGGAGCCAGACTCGGTGATATTATCTGCCTTAAATGGCGTGATGTTGATCTCAAGCGCGGGTTTATTTCATTCCTGATGCGCAAACGCCGCGGCAAGCCGATGGAGATTCCCATGCATCCCGCTCTCAAAGCGGTGCTCACCGAACTTGCCCGGCAGAGCGAATGCCGCCCTACTGATTATCTCTTCCCGGAGCGGGCGGAAAAATACTTGAAATGCGGATCGCCGCCGATTTCCGGCGAATGGGTCCGATTCCTTGCCAAGCTCGGCATTGTCGAACGTAGTCGCGCCTATTACAAGAAAAGATCGAGGCTCAGGGCGAAACTACGAAAAGCCGGCAAACCTCTGCCGACAACAATCTGCCGGACGCCGAGCGAATTGAGCTTTCATAGCTTCCGCCATAGCGCTATCAGCCTGTTGAAAAATATCGGCGCTCCCGAAGCGGTTGCCATGCAAATCGCCGGCCATGAATCTGCAAGCATTAGCCGAATCTATACCCACATAGACGAAACTGCCGAACGCCGCTGGATCGCCAAAATGCCCGATTTCACCCGCCTGGCATTGGAACCGGCGAAGGCAGACCAAAAGCAATGAATATGCCAGTAAATCTGTCTTTGTCCTGTTATTTCCTGATGCTTTCCATTCAGGCGAGCAATAAAATATCTTAAAAAGATGAGATGGACCAGAAAAAGCTCCAATCCATCCCATCTTCGGTGAAACTTCGCTCTTATCGTGTAGAACTGCCAATGCAATAATCACAATTGTCGTAATTATTACGATGGGCTTCATCCAACGTATCCGGAATGAACTTGACAGCGTGCCTTGCAGCAATGATTTTATCAATCTGGCATTGCGTTTTCTCATTGGACAAGTCGTGCACTTCCATGTGATTTTGGTCACTGTTTCCCAGGTATCGCTGTCCATATCTGCTAGGGGTTGGTTGAACAGACATTATTCTTGTAACGTGCCAAGCAAAAGCGTGGTCACGGGGGATCTTCCGTGACACGCTTTGCCGTGCTGCATGAGCAGTGGGGCACGGTTGAATGTGGCAAGAATCTCCGGTTCTGAATTCTTCTCCTCCCC